>OCHE01000116.1_pt1 | contig 128505 bp, 73 predicted proteins | sample 1538681 | NCBI WGS metagenome assembly OCHE01 (sample SAMN04571717, study PRJEB22368) | human gut metagenome | biome: human gut; material: stool | host: Homo sapiens | place: Luxembourg | collected 2012-08-17
GGAAACCGCTGAAAAGCGGCTTTCCCTATACTACACGTCAAAATTGGACGCTAACCGTTATCAGTTTGAACAATTAGATCTTACCATGGAGACCATGATTAAAAGCGCTATTGAGAAGGCTATTCTCTTATACGAGCCTAGAGTCTCGCTTGATCGCATAGAAATTAATAAGGCTTCGATTCAAGATGGCATTCTGATTATCGAACTTTATTATACGATACGTATGAATAATGTCCAACAAGAATTGACCTATCCTATCTATTTTGATTCTAACCGATGAATAAACAATGGAATAAAGATGGATTGACAAGAAAAAAATTGGAGAATGATTTCCGGATACATGAGCCTTTTCAAGTACTCGAGAAAAATCTCTCCAATTTATTGGCTCGTGCCTTTTCGAAATCATCCTTTTTATATCATTACCAATCCTTAGCCATACTCAATGAGATCAAGCAAACAGATACAATCGGGATCGAACAGAGTTTCATTTTGTGGCAAAATGAGAACTCACCGGAAAGTAACAGAGAAATCACCTATCTAAGAAACGCTCTATACCATAAGTTCTCTGATTGGTATCAAAGATTGAATCATCGGATCTTTAGAGATTCCATGTCCGATTTATTTCTGGATATGGAGAAATATAACCAGAGACTTCAGCTAATAACCCTATCCAATCCTAAAACGGTTCGTAGAAGTCTCTACCTATTATTACGTATCTTCCGCAATTTACAAAACAAACGGGAGATTTACATCCAAGAAATCGCTAAAAGCGGAGAGACCGATCCCTCATTAGCTGTTTTAATCGCTTTCTTGAAAAACTATCAATATCTGGTAGATCAGTTCAATAAACGCTGGGAAGCTTATCCGTTATTTTATGTCAACCAAATATTGAAGGAATCTCCCCTAAAAGCGATTATTCCTTCCGCTTGGTTTATCGCCGTGAAAAATAATACCGCTCGGCAAGCCCAGTTACCCAAAGGTACAGGTATTATAACACAGGTACCATTTCCTGTGCAAGATATCCAATTTTGTTATCGTACGGACGAAGATTATTCGGTCAATAACATGAAAATAACGAGTATACATTCGTTACTATTGGAAAAAGATCCGAAAAAATATCCAGCGAGCCGATTAGGCTTCGTTACGTCCATCTGGCAAAAACAGTTGAATGACAGGATCGGAAACGTTCCTTCTAAGAAGCCCAATCTGGACTCAGAGCTAATCTTTGAGAACCAATCCTCTATACAAGCCGGACTGATGATCGAATCTCCCATGTTATTACTTCGGGAAGGACATCGGGATATACATATCACATTCGGATTAGAAGAAGACTCTATATCATATTTCAAAGAATTAATCGCTACTACGGAACAATCTTCCCACGAAACCGGGCGTGTATTAAACGACGCTTTCCTATTGGAGTTAAGCACAGAGAAAGGTTGGGACCCGATATACGCCTACACCTTGACATTCATCAACGAAAACTCCTTTTATCTGAAATTCGTCCTTAATGAGAAATTCGACCCTATAACACCTTGCTCTGAAGCTCATGGTTGCCAAACACGGAACCCAGCGCTCCGTATATTGATGAACACGGATGCTTGGTTATTCCCCTACTCTTGGGTACACCGTATTTTTATTACTAGCTTAAAGATAAAGGTACATGTATCCGGCATGTCATCCTTGAAAATTTATAATCCTCTGGGAGAAGTAGACGCAAGCGTACATTTCCCTTTATTCGGGTTAGAAGCTCAAAAAGGCTCATGGTTCGCATTCGGTAATTATGAGATAGCGATCAAGCCTATCCAATCCATGGGTATTACTTTGCAATGGGCGGATCTACCTTATTCGGAAGGAGGTTTCTATGATTTGTATCAAGCATATAAGACACCTATCGATAATACCACCTTCAAAGTTGAATGGGAAAAACTAACAGACCAGAAATGGGTAAAATTACCGGAAAGTACATCTTGTCTCTTCAATACGAAAAACAAGCATACTTCCCCTAGGGGAAAGCTCTCGGAGTACAGCGAGATCGTTTACGACAAACCGTTCAAAAACATTACGGTCTCCACGGAAGAAGAGCAATATCAATACACGAAAGCCCAGCAAGGCTTCTTCAGGATTAGACTCACAGATCCGAACGGCGGATTCGGGCAGACGGAGTACCGGATGCTCTTTGCGGATATCATGATAAGAAACAGCCATACCCGTAAACAGACCCCGGTGCCCAAACCTCCTTACAACCCTATGATTGAAAGTATAGGTATCGGTTATAGTGCCGAGGAAGAATACTTTTTCAATGGCGATACCCCAAGAGATAGATGCCGTATCTATCATATCCATCCATTGAGGCAAAAGGAATTACATGAAATCGATCTACGTCATCCGTTCCCAATGGTGGAAGTACCCACAGAAGATGGGATTATTCTATTCGGTATTGGTAACTCGATCGGTAACGACCAGATCCGTTTATTCTTCGAGATGGCTGCCTTGAAACGGGAAATCGAAAAAGAATATCTTCCTTGCGTACAATGGTCTTTCTTCAACGGCAAGCAATGGGAGTTTATCAAACCGGGTAATTTACTTTCCGATACAACCGGGAATCTGTTGAATACAGGTTTGGTAGACGTCCTGCTTCCCTCACCTATTAGCGAGGAAATGCTAGACATAAATGGAGATTTCTGGCTTTCGGCAAAAGTATCTTGCCACACGCAAAATTGTTCATCCATACGAAATGTCTATCTAAACCCAGTGAAAGCCCGGTTAGAAATCCCCGAAGAAATGGAAGCCCTGATCAGTGAGGAACTCGAAAGCTTCACGGGACTCGTTTCTTTCGAGAAAAGTATGCCGGGACTTACGGATATTTACCAGATCATACCCGCTAAAGGAGGACGTTCGCCGGAAACGCCAGAGGATATGCGGCTCCGGATCACCCAAGAGATGTCCCATCGGAACCGGGCTGTATTGCCTAGGGATTACGAGCAAATAACATTGGCTCAGTTCCCCGAAGTTGAAAAAGTACTTTGCTTGCCCGGAATAGACAGTAAAGCTCAAAACAGGAGCCCGATCGTAACATTGGTCGTGATGCAAAAGGAGAAAGATAAAAAGATCTTGCCTTTATGCGAACATAGGCTACTCATGCGAATCGAAGATTATATAGGTGACAAAACAAGTCCGTTCATTACCGTTGACGCTATCACTCCGGTCTACGAGGAAGTAACCGTTTGCTGTAACCTCCGGATAAAGCCCGGATATCCCGTAGGAGATATACTCCGCCAGACAGAGGCACGCATTAATAATTGTATCGCGCCTTGGCGAGATAAGGAAGAGATCCCGGTATTTGGGCTTTCGTTCTCATCGACAGATCTTTATAACTCCATACGAGAGTGTGAAGCCATCGTGGACATTGATATATTAAGCGTAGCGCATGTCGTATATACGGCAAAAGACCAACAAAAGAGCTATTATCTAAACCGCTACCCGGAAGAGGCAAGGCAAAATTTCAACGTTAGCCCTTCCCAACCTTGGTGCATATTAGTTCCTTCTGATAGGCATTTGCTATATATTGACCAAAAAGACGAACTACTGGAACAACTCGGACTCGGATATTTAGGAGTTGGAAGTAATTTTATTATTAACAAATAAAACAAACCGGATATGCCTCGTACAAACAGAAATACACTAAAAGAATACTTTAAGCGCGGAAGTATGCCCAACCAAAAGCATTTCTACGAATTAATCGATTCCATGGTCAATATTTCCGACGACGGGATCGATAAAAATCCGGATGATGGCTTACGGTTAGCTCCTTCCAAGGAAAACAGTCCCGTCATCAGCTTATTCACGAACATACAAGACAATATTCCAGAGTGGAAAATATACCTAGGTAACAATAGCCAACTCCATATCATACGTCAAGGGCAAGATGAACCGATACTATCGCTTCATCCAAACGGTCGCATCGAGATGAACCAACCCGGTATGGATATACGTATCAACGGCAGTCTTTCCGCAACCCGCTTCGACGGTGCGATACGGGGTAAATTTCCCGCAGATGGCGAATGGCATACCCTGCAAATACCAACGGAAGGATGTCGTGCCTACCGCATCATGGCTGGATGCGGTAAGTTAAAAAGCGGACAATACGCATTAGTGGAAGCCACGGCTATCCATTGTTACGGAAAACATCGAAAAATCCGTACGAATCAATCCTGGTTCGGTTCCTTTTTTAACAAGATCAAATTCCGTTGGTACGGCCCCGGACAAAAATGCAAGTTGCAAATACGTAGCGGACGGGATTATGGAGACAACATCTTTGTTTGTTTCCAGATAACCGATTTATGGAAAGATTACCGGATGGACGCCTCCGACCGGAGAAACACCTTTAATCAAGAATAGCCATGGATGATCTGCCCAACCTGCAAGAGCTAAAAAAGGAGGAATCCATATTCGATAGCCTCCAAAAGAATGCCTTGGAAACAATCCGGGAGCTTTCAGGGCAACTGTGGACAGACCATGCCCCACACGACCCGGGAATCACGACTCTGGACATCTTAAATTACGCCTTAAGCGAATTGGATTACCAAATGAGTTTCCCATTAGAACAATATCTCACCGGATCGGATAATCGTTTCAATCCGGAGGATTACGGCTTGTTCAGTCCTGAACGGGTTTCCGGGATGGCCCCTGTGACACCCAAAGATTACCGAGACCATTTTTTAGATCAATTAGATAACACTGACTTCTTAGTTAACTTATCGGACATACAAATCCATCCCTATAGATCCAATGATCAGATCTGTCACGGATGGTTCGACATATTTATAGAACTCTCGTCCTTTATCTCAGAAGATCAACACAAACAGGAAGAAAAGAAAATCAAGGAAAAGATTAAGAAACTATATCACGCAAACCGGAATTTAGGTGAACACCTACACGCAATCCATTTCGTAAGAAGGAAACCTTTATTACTCATTGGAAATATCGATATAGACGGTAGCATCTCTCCGGAAAAAACCTTGATCGCCATTTATACGGAGGCGATTCAATTATTCGCACCGGGAAGTCATTATACAGGTAGCGCACTTCCCATATACAAGCTTTTCAAAGGGATCAAGCAGATACAAGGGGTTCTATCGATACACTCTTTGGAATTTCAAGGTTTTGAAGAGGGTGAATACGCCTATACATTGGCATTATCTTCCCCTGAGCAAATCAAGATACGACTTTACCAAAACCAACAAGCGGTAGAGATTAATGCCACAAAAGTATTGAATCGTTTGCATTCGCGGAATAATATCAACCATGCAATACGAGAACAGAAAAAACAAGCCAAATCGATCCTCATGGACAGTCGCCATATTCATCTGAATGATTATAGCGTCACAAATGATTTCCCAATTTGCTACAAGGACTCGTTTACCGATTCATTCAAGGCATATCTTTCTATATTCGACCATCTCTTTTCGGAGGGACATGAAGAAATGAATCATCTAAAAGATTGGATGGCCTTAAATATGGAAACACCCGGTTCCGCTTCTATGGAACAAAACAAAGATCTGCTATTGGATACGTTGGATAAAATCTACGGAAAAAATAGCAACCAGCCTTTTCTCCGCTACTCCCATAAAGAGATAAACCGTCAACGAAGAGTCCGGTTCCTGCGACAACTACCGGAACTTATCCGGGACCGGTATCTGGGCTGTAATCTATTCGACGCAGACTCCCTTTCCGGATTGGAAAGATATCTCTATTCCATACTCGGATGGGAAGATGCGGAAGAGCAAATTTTCATTCTGGAAAACATACTCCTGCATTCACCGGAGGCGACTGATCATTCAGTCCCCTCCCGGGAATTTACCTTAACGGCAATCCTCTCGCAAACAGAACGTACGCAGCAACGGCCGGATTTTCAGCTTCGTCTTGAAGAATTCTTGCGAGAGAAGATACCGGCACATCTACGATTCACGGTTCATTGGCTTCCTCCGAAAGAGCTAGCCCTATTTGTCAAGGACTATAAGGCATGGAGAAAAGCTTGGGCCGATAATGACAACAAAGAGATTGGCCGCACCGGAGAAATCTTAAAGAATAATCTGATACGAATAAATATCGAACTTTAAATTTACCCTTATGTCAACCAGATATCGAACTACCTACCACGGCATTTTATTGGGCTTATTACTTCATGTAATCATGGCACAAGCCGTTAACGCCCAAAGAAGTCTCTCGGAGCGATTGGATTATTTCCGGAGTTTAGGAGAGCGGACCGAGTTGGAACTGGAAGAGATTCGTACCCCGATCGTCTCTTACCAGACTCTTATGGACTCGATCACCCAGCGTATCTTAACGGAACAATGCGGTTATATCGTTTATCCCGCTGAATTGGGGAATGCTTTCACTTTCGTAACAAACCCGGACGCAAACCAAGCGATCTCACGTTTGGGTTATTTACAGTCCCCAAGTTCTTTATTACCCGATCATGTAGAGCAATGCGCATATACACCTTGGCTGTTCGGAAACGAGTTATTAACCGCATCCAAGAATAAAGCCAATGCGGATCCTCTCTGCCGCTTCTTCGATGAAAAGCTTGGCCCAGTCAAAGTAACGCAAGCTTTGTGGTATTATTTCAATAAAAGAGAACCGGAAAAGATCTTGCCTCCCCCTACCGTCGAGAATATGTGTTTCTTCAAAGGTAAAACCGGAGATCTGGATAATATGCAATCGTTGCTCAACTCCGATAAACAAGGCTATATCATTTGCCCCGTATGGACAGAAGACGTTACAGGAGTTCTGGACAATCCGGACGAGAATCCCTCCATCAGAGGAAGCGGAACGATTGAGTTTTTCATCAAGGAAGCTCCCCTTTCCATCGCCCTCAACATCACGCCTTGGGAAGAAGACGCCATTGGATACCGAGAAACCGATTTCATCCCATTCGTTTACGACACCACTTACACGCAAGCCGTAAAGAACTGGTTGCTATCCGTGCGTGAGCTGCGTCCCTCCACGATTCGTACGTTCTTCTGTTATTTCGATAAACGTAGCAAAGAAGAGATCGCCGCACAAAAGAAAAAGGGAAATTGCAGTATTCCCGTATTCAAGGTAGATGGCGCATCATCGGAAACCAAACGCCTATCCGAACGCCTAAGTCAATACAACCAACGAGCTTTTCCCATCGTGCCGTATTGGTTGCAATCCGTATACGAGCAATTACCGGCAGACCTTATCCGGAAATTCAGCCGGATGGAATATCTAGGGTATGTAGTGGATACAGAAAGCGGGCAACCTAGTCAAGTAAGCAACTGGCAACAACAGGAGTGTCTGGTAGATATGCCCGTTTATTCGGATACGCCCGTCGATTTGCTGGTCCTATTCCGAAACTCAAAAGCGACGAATGATTTCCTAAGATCGAAAGAATCCCAGATGGCTCTTTTAAATAACTTATTCACAAAGGATACCGGCACGATCAACCGGAACCCGTCTCTCAGGAAACTCAACGGCTTGACTCTTTACTTCCCTGATTTCGATTTTAAGCTGGAGAACCGGAGAGAGCTTGTACAATTCGTGAAGTCCACCAGTTTCGTAATTGATTCCTTTTGCGTGGAGGGTAATAAAATATATAGAAACTACGATCTAAATGTCATATTCCCTATCAAGGAGAAAAAGCATATCGGTTATCTATCCATTCTATTGAAATACCAATTGGTAGACCGCCTTTGTTTCGTCGATTACGATGAAATGGGCGTTCCCGTAACTACTTGCGAAAATCGAGAGAATAAGCAAGAACCAGTACTCAAGATGGTCATGTATGAGGAAGAATGCGAGGTATCCTTACTAGATAATCTTTTCAACTCTTTATTCTATTTGCTAAATCCTTTTCCGCAAGGCGAGCAACTCACCAGTTGCTCCGATGATCTGGCGCAACTGGCAAATACGGAATTCTCCAACCCGATGCTTATTTATTTCGTATTGGGTGATATATTCCTATTTCTCATACTATTAATCCTAATCACCCTGTATATGACATCCAGTAAGTTCTACATGTTGGCACAACATTATAAGCGATATGTCTTGCCTCTATTACTGGTATTCATATCCGAGATCGTATTGGTATTATACCTAATCACCAATATCGTATCCTCGCGGGAAACTTTCGACATATGGACCCAAATGATACTGTTGGCGCTCCCACTCTTCTTTTTTCTCTTAATCATCGTACCGATCGGGCACCGGGAAAGAGAGCCGTTGCCTTAAATCACCACCGGCCCTCTTTATTCAATTCCCGGCGGATCGCCATAGATAAGATATCGGAATCTAGCCGGGGAGTGTCTTGCTTTAGCAACCGAAGGGCACAACGCCGGATCACATTCGAGATGGAGCCACCCGATAACTCATAAGTAGCTGCCATACGGATCATTTTGTCCGCATCCGCAGGTAGCCAAGAAGAGGGAAGCATTCTACGCCATAATTCCTCACGTAAGTCTTGATCCGGCATCGGGAAATAGATAATAGACTGGAAACGACGGGAGAAAGCTTCATCAATATTACTCTTTAAGTTTGTGGCCAAAACAACGGTTCCCGGGAAATCCTCGATCCGTTGCAGCAAATAAGCGATCTCTTGATTCGAATGGCGATCATTAGAAGTGTTCGTCGAGGTTCGTTTACCGAATAAGGCATCCGCCTCATCGAAAAAGAGAATCCAATTCCGGTTTTCCGCTTGGTCGAATACATTCGCAAGGTTCTTTTCTGTCTCGCCGATATATTTGGAGACAATGATGGAAAGATCGATACGATATACATCCATCCCGTTCTTCTTGCCGATCAAGGTCGCGCAAAGCGTCTTACCCGTTCCCGGCGGGCCATAAAACAAAGTGCGGTAACCGGCCTTCAAAAAACGACTCAATCCCCAGTCCGAAAGGATGACCCGATGACCCGTAATCCAATTATTTATCTCTTCCAACTCCTCACGCACATAATAAGGCAATACGGCATCTTCCCAATTCAAAGCCGTACTAATCCGTTTGGCCGGAAAACCCATATTATAGTCCGGCTTATATTCTCCCTCAAAAGATAAACGGTACAAGAAATCCTCCGATATACGCAGTTGTCCGCTCAAGAACGGTTCACCATTCCCGGCTCCTTCCAAGCCAACGACGTGATACATATGGAACCAATGCTCCTCACGAAATAGACGAACCACTTCCAGACGGCGTTCCACACGATCGCCCGCCAACAGGAAAACGGCCGTCTCGCCCGTTGGCAAGAATCCTCCGTGCGATAGTCCTTTCCAACCACCAAATTCCGTATAAGGACGGTCAAAATTCTTATTATGCACAAAGAAAATATCCAACACCTGCGGAGAAAGATGAGGCATTAAGGCCAACATCAACACCATCCACTCATCGAAAGTAGGATCAACCTGTTCCGGCAACAACGCCTTCCAAAGCGGTCCTGCCTTCGGGAGTGGGATATCATAGACGGAAGATAAATTGCACTCCTGCCGGAAATACAAACGAATAGAGACATCCAATACCCGCTGGAACCAATCGATCCACTCGTTCATAAGACAGAAGCAGCTTTAGCGCCCATCACATCCGCCTCGTGTTCCAAGGATAAATCATCGTTAACGGCCATTCCACCTACCTCGGTAGTAGGCTGCACACGTCCCTCTGCTTGCTGGATGACGTGTGTCAACTCATGTCCCAATAGCTGCTGTCCGGCAGACGTATCCGGTTTGAATTGTCCCGGGGCGAAATGGATATCCGTACCTTGCGTATATGCCAAAGCCCCAACCTCCGGCGCTTTCGATGAATCCGGGTGTACACGTACCGAAGAGAAATCCGTCCCGAAGGAAGACTCCATGCCTTGGATTACATGATCCGGAATCCCTGTCTGGTTCTTCGTTTGCCGTTGGGCCACAAATTTTCCTTGAAGAAGCTCATCCTCATCTTCCACATCCCGCTGAACGGAGAACTTACCTTGCAGCAAATCATCCTCATCCATTGCGTCACGTTGCATAGTTTCCACCATTTTAGCCTGCAAGGCAGATTGTACCCGGTTATCTTCCATCAATTGTGTTGATTCACCTTTACGGTTTTGAAAGACCCGCGAAGATCCTTCTTGAATTTGTATTCGATCCGCATTCATAATGTTATCTTTTAATGTTATTTACCGCCACTTTACTCTAAGTATTTTTTCCATCCATGGACTTTTAATGAACCTGAAGTTCCAAGGAATTGAATCTAATAAGACGTCAAAAGGTCTCTCCTCGACCGTTAGCATCCAATTATTCTCCTCCATTTTTAACACTCCCGTTCTCTGGATAAAAGTTCTTTGAAGACCTCCCCAGCTTGTATGCCTCATCTTATCCCAATTCATAAGTATCGCTTTCTTCAATTGCTCTATCATCTCTAATTCATTCTCAGTTAAATCACACGAGCGAGGAAGCGGTTCCGGACTATCATAGCCCGTCAAGACTTTGTTTAAGAATAATTCTTGCTCCGGGATTTCCTTCTCATCCGTTACAAAACGTTGAGACGCAAAAATGGCCTTCACTTGGCATTCTCTCGATTTAAAGCCACGTCTGTCATCACTCAAGTAGCCTAACCTATGAAAAAGTATTGGCAGATAGACGGCTATGATCGTCAAGCCCGCATTGTTAATAGACACGCCATGATCTTCTAACTGGCCATTCAAAACATCCATATCCATATTATTTTTAAGTTGATATATAAAAACTGACAATTCAGATAAATTAGTTGTATGTCGACATATAAAAGTCTCTATCTTATGCAATTCCTCCTCTGACACAGACTCCCTCAAATGCTGCCAAAAGAGGAACAACAATCCATCTTTGGAGTAATTCCGGTAAACGTTGCCGGAAAGAGCCTGTAACCACCCCAACCAAACGTTCTCTTCCAACCCGAAGTTATTGAGACGAAACAAGCGGATTACCTCCTCGACAAGTAAACGCAAAGCGGGAGTCGCCCCTGTATATAATTCCTCCAATAATTCCATCTTTTGAGAATTGAACGGATAGATAGCGGGAGAAATCGTACGGATGGGAAGCTCGGGCACTTTCCCCTGTTTCGTACCCAGTAAAGCTTCCATAGTACGTGCGAACGCATCCATATCCTCCAACATACACTCATGCAATAATAAGCGCAACCGAGCGGCATCCCCAAAAGTACGGTTCTCTTTTACATTCGTAAGATATTGGATCAAGGATACTTGATTCGGAAAAGCCAGACCGTATTCACGGATGACAAACAGTAATAAGGAAGCGAAGATACGAGCGGCCTCTATCGGCTCTTCAACCCTTATTCCGGATGAAGGAATATCCTTCAATTGCCGTAATTGGTCCAGTAAGATTTTCGGGTTCGTCTTCTCCAAACCACTCACGTACTCGAATAGATCGCCCAGCGGTTCATCGGAACGGCCTGTGATTATAAATTGTCCCAACCGATACGCTTTCCTCTCCTCATTCAACCAAACAGAGAATAAAAGCTCGGGAGATTCCTTATCCATGTCCTCGTACAGCAGGTCTATTATCTCACGTAACTCTTCCGGAACCCACGGATATTCCCCATGTGTTCCCTCATGAAAATAGGAGATCAACTCCCGCACCGTGATATTATAATGAGCAGAGAACTGTCCCAACACCGAACGTACGAATTGTTTCCGGCTAAAAGCGGTTAATGGCCCGCTAAACAGTACCAGAAAAATAAACTCCCATTTCAACAGCCGGAACTCGCCGCCCACCCTTCCTTCCAAACGCCCTTGCTCTTTCCCCTTATCCAGCGTCTGCGCATACCGGATAATGAAATGGCTTTCCACCGGAACGATTTGCCTAACCACCGAATAGATTTGCTCCTCGCGCAAGGAACGGATAAAGCGACGGCACAAACCGGAATTAGACAACCGATCTTTCAAATCTTCCGGGTAATAAATGGATATATCGGCGGGAGAATCATCGAGAGCATTCAAGTACAAAGCAATGATCAATTCCCGAACGGCTGGATAAGCCGTTAGCAGCCCACTTGCCAAGGTACGGTAAAAATATCCCAATAACTCCATTACCGTCAGATTGTAATGCGCCGCCAACTCCTTTAACACGGAGAAGGCGAACTGATGGCGGGAAAATACGCTTCCCCCCCTACCGAGAATAACCTCGAAGATAAACACCCATTTCAGTATCCTGAAATCATTCCCGGCTTTCCCTTCGAGCATGCCCAATTCCTTCTCCTTATCCAACGCTCTCGCATAGTCGATGACAAACGGACTCTCCGCAGGGATCACCTGTTCCACGATCTGGTAAATCTGTTCCTCATTATACCCGGATAAGAAAGTCAAGCTCTTCTCCCGCCGCACGAGCAAAGCCTTCAATTCTTCCAGAGAAAAAAGAGAGAGATTTTTAGTGAATTCCTTTTCCGATAATGTCTCTAGCCGGATATCCTTCAAGAGCGACAATAACTCGGGCATGAACAAGCGGGTAGAGGCGAACTTATCTAAATCATACGTCAGCATCCCCAGTAAATCCACAAAAGAAATGGAATAATAGCCGGATAATTCCCGCAGCGTGTACGTCACCATTTGTTTCCGGTTGAAATAGCCTTGATCCTGAGATAATAAATATCCCCATAGGATTATCCAGATGGCGTTTCTGTAATCATTCTTCCCTATCTCCGGACGCTTTATCTCGGGATAAGAGTCTTGCAAGAAACGGGCATAAGCGTTTATAAACGAACTTTCCGAGGGTGCCACCACATGTACCAAACGTTCTTGATAGATATCATCCAATTGAAAGACCAGACGTTTACGAATGGTAAGCGCCTTTCCCTTCTCACGCAGAAAATGACTTAATTCTATCGGGGATATTCGTACTAATTTATCTAGAAGTTCCGGTAAGGTGAGCCTCTCCTCTTCCAGCCAAGGCCAATATCCGTGCGACATATAATAGGTAAATACTTCCAGCCAAGATTGCCTGATGGGAACAACAGCGATTCGGTCGGGATGCTCTTCCTTACTTCGCAAATAAGAAGCGAAAGTCTCGTCCAGTCTCTCCGCCAGTCTACGGGGGAATTGCTCATAGAATTCATCTTCTTCTAGCTCACCTAGATCCAAGTCTAAACTCTCGATCCGGATCAACTCATCTTCCGTATCATAACGGCTTAAAATCTCATCCACGATCCCTTCTAAAGAGGTTCGGTTAAAGGTATCCCAACGACCATATAAATCATGAACGAAAGGTTCCCGATCCGCAACTAAATCTAGTTTTAAGGTGCCTATTGTTATCATATGGTTTGCAGGGTATTTCAGTCTTTATTAGATGCATGCAATATCTATATTATTCTTCGATTAAACAAGTATTATCCAGATTCTTTTCCACAAAAATATATAAAAGTTGATTGTGCCAGAATAAAACTTATGCGTACCTATAGGTAAGCCTGATCGGTACCTATTCTATTCTTAAATTATCGCCACTGATTTTACAATCAGCGGCGGCATTTGTATATTCAGCGGCTGTGAATATAAATTCAGCGCCGCCAAATTAAGAAATAGAGCTTATTCGACAAAGAATATATAGGCTCTTGGAGAAGTATTTCCTAGGGAGAGAAGCGTTTTTCCTCCAACAGAGAGAGATATCAAAGATATTTACGTAAATTTGCCATTCAGTTACAATTTATCAACCTAAATTCTTTATTTACATGGAATCTGTAATGAAAAAAACAGCCGCCACAAGCTTGTTAGCCTCTTGTGCGGTATCGCTGGCCTTGTTTTCCTCTTGTGCCAGTCAAGAACAAAACACACTTACTCCCGAGGAAATCGCCGACGGATGGGTTCTGCTTTTTGATGGAAAGACATTGGATGGTTGGAAAGATTACAACGGGACTACATTGACACAGCCTTGGCATGTAGTGGATGGTTGTATACAAGCCAAAGGAGATGGCAGCGACGCTAGTGGCTACATCGTAACCGATAAAGAGTATGAGAACTTCGAGCTTTCTTGGGACTGGAAATTATCCAAGGGTGGCAATAGCGGTATGTTGTACCATGTGGTAGAGCGTCCCCAATTCGCTGTTCCTTACGTAACGGGGCCGGAGTATCAATTGATCGACGAGCCGAACTTCCCGGACCCATTGGAAGAGTGGCAGAAATTAGGTGTGGATTACGCGATGCATTTGCCGGATAAATCCAAGATGAAGGTGAATCCGCAAGGCGAATGGAACAACTCCAAGATCGTATTCGATAATGGACATGTGGAACATTGGTTGAACGGACAAAAGATCCTAGAGTTCGAGGCATGGACAGACGATTGGCACGCTAAGAAAAATAGCGGCAAATGGGCCAACGCACCGGAATACGGATTGGCGAAAAAAGGTGTGCTTTGCTTGCAAGATCATGGTTATCCCGCATCTTTCCGTAACTTGAAGATCAAGGAACTTCCTCGTAAGGCCGGTAAGGAAGTGAACTTGTTCAACGGCGTGGATTTGACGGGATGGGAACCATACGGTACGGAGAAATGGTACGTAAAAGACGGTTTATTGGTTTGCGAAAGTGGTCCCGATAAGCAATACGGTTATCTCGCTACCCGTGATTATTATGATGATTTTGATCTGACCGTAGAGTTTAAGCAAGAGGCTGACGGAAACTCCGGCGTATTCATCCGCTCTTTCGTTGAGGAAGGCGTGAAAGTAAACGGCTGGCAGGTAGAAGTAGCTCCGAAGGGTCACGATACAGGTGGTATCTATGAGTCGTACGGACGTGGCTGGTTGGTTCAGATTCCGGATGAGAAAGAGAATATCTTGAAAGAAGGCGATTGGAACACGATGCGTATCAAAGTACAAGGCGATAACGTACAGACTTGGCTGAACGGACAGGAAATGGTAAACTTGAATGATGAGAAGATCGGAGCGGGTAAAGGCCGCATCGCCCTTCAGATTCACGACGGTGGAGGCATCAAGGTTCTTTGGCGAAATTTAAAACTTACGACATTATAATAGAACGAAGCTAGATTATAAACCAAATAAGGTGTTTCAAAAGAAGTCTTTTTGAAGCACCTTATTTTTATCATTGATAACACCCTCTTTTATCACTGGATTTTATGAATAAACTTATCTTTACAGCTATCCTTTCGGGATTTGCCGGCCTCTACGCCATGGGCCAGAACGAGATCCGGCTTATGGACATGGACCTAAATAAATCCTACCAAACTTACGGTGGCGCCGTCAAAGGGAAATCAGTTACCAACGAGCCCGCCTCTATACAAGGAAAAACGTATGATGACGTGATCGGGGTACAAGCCAAAAGTCATATCAAGATCGATTTACACAAGAATGCGTCACGCTTTCAAGCGCAGGTCGGGATTGCCGACTCACATATCGATTATACGGATAAAAGCCTCACGGTTATCCCTTTTGTTGACGGAACGAAAATGTATTTCGATACCCGAAAAAACGCCAAGACATTTGTTGGTCTAGAAGGTAAAGACGGAAAAGTACATCCGGGCTCGGCCTTATTTATCTTGAAAGGAGATGACAAGGAGCTTTATAACAGCGGTATCGTCAAATTTGGCGATGCCCCGAAAACAATCGATATCCCCCTAAATGGCATAAAGATATTGGATCTTATTGTAGAGCCTACCGACGATGGACCTAGCGGAGATCATGCCTTATGGATCACTCCCCAAATAGAGTATATGGAGATCATCCCCTCGATCGTCTCCACGAGCTATCAAGGGAAAGGGCCGGAAGTATCATCCGGTACGGAGAAGAAATTACTTGATAAAATCAAGCAATTACCCCAACAAGGGCTTCCTTTGGAAAACACCTCTTTCGACTGGCTTTTACAACCCTCACGATCAAAAGCCGGCATATATGCGACTCCAGATGGCAAAAGCATCTTATTGTCAAACGGAATGGTAGCACGTATGTTCCGTGTCTTACCCAATCTTTCCACTCTCGATATCTTTAACCGGATGACCGGAGAAAGTATGCTTCGTGCCGTAAGTAGCGAAGGTAGTTTGACGATTGACGGGAAACGTTGGGAACTTGGCGGGCTGGCCGGCCAGCCCGAGCGCGGATACTTCCAAATGGAATGGGTCGACCAGATGACTACTCGCCCCGGTTCTTTTCTCATTGAGGATTTCCGCATAGAAGAGCTACAGGAAGATATCAAATGGGCCAGAAGCCGCTGGGCACTGAATAAGAACGTACCCACAGGGAAAAGACTGACTTTCGTATTGAAAGGAGAGAAAGAAACAGAAGGTGTCACCGTAGAACTCCATTACGACTTATACGATCACATCCCGGTTATCCGGAAAAGTATGGAGGTTACCAACAATACCCCGCAGTCCATAGATATCGATGCCTTTCAATTGGAATATCTGGCATTCGCCGAACCGGAGTCGCCCGGCGGTGGAGATCCCTCTAAATTCAAGCTCCCGAACATACATGTAGAAAGCGATTATGCTTGTGGCGGAGAGTTTACCGAGCGGGAAACCGATATCACGGAGAAATGGGTGGCCGATCCGGAATATACCTCCCAACGCAATTATCCTTTGCTAACGCCTTGTATATTAGATGTATCCCCCAAGCTAGGTCCTGATTATACCCTAGCGGCGGGCCAGAAATTCAAATCCTTTAGCGTATACGAGATGCCGTTCGACAGCGATGATCGGGAACGGAAGGGTTTGTTTAAACGACGCTTACATTATACGGTAGCTCCATGGGCTACGGAGAATCCGATCTTCATGCACCTTACCTCTTCCGATCCGGATGTTATTCGTACCGCTATCGATCAATGCGCTACCGTTGGATACGAGATGGTTATCATCAGCTTTGGGTCCGGATTGAACGCCGAGGATATCTCAGAAGAAAATATCGCCAAATATAAATCTTTGGAGGATTACGCCCGCAACAAAGGTGTAGAGTTAGGGTGTTACTCCCTCTTATCAAGCCGTTGGATCAGCGACGAGGTAGATGTTATCAATCCCAAGACAGGTAAACGAGGGGGGATGCGTTTCGGTAGCGCTCCCTGCCTTTGCAGCGATTGGGGATATGAGTATTTCCATCATATACGAACCTTCTTCGAGCGTACGGGCATGCGTTGCTTCGAGCACGACGGCTCCTATCCCGGCGACGTATGCGCATCTACCCACCATACCTATCATAAAGGGCTGGAAGATTCCCAATGGAATCAGTTCCATAAGATAACCGATCTCTATCGTTGGATGTGCGAGAATGGCATTTATATCAATGTTCCCGATTTCTATTTCTTGAACGGGTCTACCAAGACAGGCATTGGTTACCGTGAAGCCAACTGGTCGCTTCCCCGGGATCGGCAGATCATCCATGCCCGCCAATTGAATTATGATGGTACATGGGATCGGATGGCTTCGGCATGCTGGAGCTTTGTTCCTCTCGTGGAGTATCAAGGAGGAGGAGAGGCCGCTACCTTGGAGCCCCTCCACGAACACTTGTTCGAATACAAAACACATATGATGCAAAATTACGGAGCTGGTGTCCAAGCTTGCTATCGAGGCCCACGTCTGTATGATACCCCGGAAACCCAAGCGGCCGTAACCGAGGTCATTCAATGGTATAAGAAATACCGCGATATACTCAACAGCGATATGATCCATTTACGCCGACCGGACGCACGAGACTGGGACGGGTTCATACACGTCAATCCCCACAAGAAGGAGAAAGGTCTAGCCATGTTCTTCAATCCGACCCATCAAGAGATCACCCGTACGATCCATATCCCACTCTATTATACCGGCCTGACACAAACAGCCCGCATCCGGGAAAAAGAGCAAAAGCCTGTCACCTACAAACTGAACCGGGACTATACGGTGGAGCTTACGGTTAAAATCCCTGCAAACGGATATACTTGGTATGTGGTTGAAGCAGCCGATTAGAACTAAAATGGCCGGGATAATCGCTACCCCGGCCATTTTATCTATCTATAGACTTCTTTATCTACGTCCGTTACCTAGATGTTTTCTGCCATGTTTATTCCCTTTAGGCTGCTGTTTCTCCAGATATTGTTTGTATTGTTCCTCCGTCAATATCTTTTTCATCTGGGCGTTCTTATCCTCACGCATGGCCAACATCTTTTCCCGTTGCTTCTCACGCTCAGCCTTCATCGCCTCACGTTCTTTCTGAGCCTTTTCCATATACTCTTTTTGAAGTTTACGGAACTCCACCGCTTGTTTCTCATCTAACTTCAAGTCGGCGATCATCTTCTCGCAACGTGCGGACGGATCCATCTTACGCTTGTCCATACGCCTGTTCTCACGAGCGAACACAGAAGTAGAACTCAACAATACAACCAAACACAATCCTATTACCTTTTTCATAAACTACTACTTATTACTTTTATTATAAATTACCTGTTTATGAAGCGCTTCGAAAGAATAGACATCGATAAAAAGGAAAGGTTTAATCGGAAATAACATTTAACATTTTACCACAGGCCATTTACCATCTCGGAATCTCCAAATCATCCTTACTGGGCAATGCCGGGAATTTAGCGTGTGGTTCCACCTGATACCAGAAAGTAGTCGATGAGATATCCGACTTTTGATTATTATACCTACCGTCGTGCCGCCAACCCAAATCTTGAATCGTAACCTTCAGATCCTTTTCAAAACGAACCGGGTCCAAGATATGCCAGCGATACAAGCCGAACGCCGTAACAGCCCGATATAGGCCATCCGGACGGATCACTTGGTGCATTCCCGCATAAGGAGTGGTGAATTCTTGGTATTGATGTGTTTTCTGATTCTCGAAGTTATACGAACCGCAGAAATAATCCTCCGTACCTGTTCCACAGATTGTCGGGTATTCCTTGTCGCCATCCATATAGAACTTGATCTCTCCTTCACCCCACCAACAGTTATCATTGACACGCCAAGCTAAATAAGTTCCGACATATTGTCCCTTTCCCTTGATTCCATCCACCAACGTATGGATAGAGCCTTGTGTCGGGTTGGAACGACGGAACTGCGCATGGAAATATCCCTCATCCTCCGGCACTTCCGTCAAGGTATAATTAATCTGGTAATACAAACGCATCTCTTCCGCATTATTAATATTCTCCAACGTTATACGTGCTTTCTTACGGAACGGCATCTTCCAGTAGCAATTGAAAGCACTCCCGGGATTTACACAGACCGCCAACGAGGAAAGTTGGGCATACTCATTAAAAGCACTGGCGAAGAAATCCCCGACCGGACATTCAACCGAAGGCTCTTTCTCGTCGTCCCAATACATACGGAGTATCGAGAATCGCCAGTTGCCAGTGGGAGTCATCCATATCTGCTGGATAGCCCCCGGGCCATCAATCTCCGCGATAGTAACTGTCTCCCCCGGTTTCACGATAATAAAAGGATTTACTTTCCAGCCTTTCCCCAAATCTTTCGCTGGGCCAGCCGCATTCGCCTTATTCCGGACATCCTTATCTCTCACGGGATCAGCCATCGCTCCTTTCCCTTTCTCCCCCGTAAAATTCTCCGGACTGATCGAACGACTCTGCGCATTCGACAAACGAGAAAGGTTTCCCATATTCATATCCAACCCGTTAAAAGGATACTGCTGGGCATTCGCCCAAAAACTTAACAGCAAAAAGGCTAACAGCAAAACATTGATCTTCTTCATAATGACTTTTATTATTTAAAATTTATACATCGTCTACCTATCATCCGCCTCCAAAATTAAGATCCAATCATTTCCCCTCTCTCCCGCTTCTCCGGGCGCATTGAATGTACGAATTCCCTTATTCTCGACCGCTCCGATCAAAGTTCTCGCCCCATTCCTCGGATTGAACCAATAAGCTTTACCAAAAGATCGCAATTTACTCATTTGTATTCTTACATCCTGCCCTTGACTCAAATAAACTAAAATAAAAGTCTTATCTTTTGCTAAAACTGGAGTGATATAACTTGCGTCATTGTAATTAATTCCAAACAAAACGGATAGATCCGGACGGAAACGCTCTAACGGATACATCGTAAACAAAGACTTTACATAGCGCATACATTCGGCTCCCGGCCTATCCAACGCACCATCCCAAAACGTGAGGCATGGTACATGATATTTACCTCCGGGCTTATACATTTGCCAAATAGCGTTATTCCCATATGTATATCCGGCAGCTCCAGACAAATAAGTCCAATAAGCCTGCATACGAATATCATAGTCATCGTAAATTCCATCCGTAAAATAAGTCGTATCCTTAATCAACCCGTTATCACCTATTATGTCCTCCTTTTTCTTCCCGAATTTAGCATAATCAAAATATTCCCAGAAACGAACCGGTATGTCCTCGTATGAAGGTTCCGCATTTACAAACGGTTTAATCGGACTCAATTGAGCATACATACCCGAAAAACGATATACCGGATCCATCCGGCGGTAATGTCCGCTTTGGAGAATATTGAATGATAGCCAAGACTCATTGTGGAACCAATAATGCGAGGAAATCTCTCCTGTCGGATGATAGGACATTAGTTGTGTTCCTCCATTTCCTTCTTGAATTCCTTTCGCCATAGACTGCCAGATTTCAAACTCCTTATCCGTAACTACATTTCTATCGCCACCAAGAATCCATATTACAGCTTCGTTTTTATACCGGGTTCCCAGTATTTTCCCGTACGTATACGCATTATCTGGGTTAAACAAAGCCGGATTTCCGTCTTTCTCTACCACATTACTCGCCCAAGTAGGTAAAAGCCCAATATACAGTCCTCGTTTTCCAGCCTCTCGAATCACGAAATCCACCAACTCAAAGTATCCTTCCGTGATTTGGGTAGGATTCTTATCAATCAAGGGCAAATATCCGTACGCATTCGGTTTATCCAAACCATCCAGTTCAGATAAGATAACAGCCTGTATTACCGTAAAGCCCTTTTTTTGCCGGTTATCCAGATAATGAACGATCTCCTCCTTATCCAATACATGAAATAACTCCCAAGCCGTATCCCCCAGCCATAAAAAGGCACCGCCCTCTTTCTTATAAATAATAGGATCGTTCGGACGGACGATCAAATCTTGAGCCAAACAACCCAATACACAAAAAGCTAGACAAAACAAAAGATATTTTCGCATACTAATTCTTTTTAAGATTAAAAACTTACATTATAAATCTCCACGGACCCCACATTATCGAAGCATGAGGCTGGGCTAACTTTCCCTCTCTCACAAACTAATCGAACATTCCGTAAAATCACTCGATCTAAATTATGAAGGTAAAGCCCCCAGCAAGGGAGCGCACGATAATCTGTCAATGGCTTCGAGGGAGTACGTCCTACTATTTCTTGATCTTTGTTTCCAACATACGATAAGGAAACATCCGAAAGCCGGACATCTTTCAAACTACTATCTCCCCAACTCTCTACCGAGGCGGCCGCTTTCATTAAACGTGTACCTCTTATATGCTCCAGACAGATCCGCTCTCCCCGGTTCCCCTCATTCAATGTGACTAGAAACGGATTATCCAATTGATCAAAAGAACAGCTAGATATCAATATATCCTTTACTTCCCCAAACGCAGGGAACCATGCGCCCGGTTGGAGCAATATCCCAGAAAGCATATTCCTACGTTTTTGTTCACCGGAAGTCCGATGTGGATATTTTCCCGGACCTCTAAATTCACAATCAACGATCTTTAAACCAGTAGCCGGCATTATCAACCTTATCCCATTGCACGATGAGTTCATATAGCAATTCTCTATTACCATATTCTTCCATAGCCCACCCGCAACAGCATCATCACCCGTATAAAAACGGCAATTTCGGATACGGATATCTTTTCCGCCACGAATATGAATCCCATCCCATCCTTCCTCCACTAAAAGATTATCGAAAGAAGCCCTTTCAATATCATAACTCATAAAAGCATAGTTCGACGCTCTTCGTAGTTTAACTCCCGATATCTTAATCCCTTTCGATCTCGACAAAAAGAGAATATGAGGGCCTCTCATCCCTTCTTCACCTTTTTTATCTTGAATATGGGCACCATCGATTACCCCCTCTCCTGTAATTGACACACCTTCAACTTGATCTCCTAAAAGCAATGCCTTGTTCCAATTCCGGGGTTTTACTTTATAATAAGCCTCATCTTGATTAAGATCGGATATAGAACGGTACTTTTCCAGATTATTTATGCCTTTCACTACGGCATTACTTTCTAAGAATAAGTTTACTTTACTTTTCAGCAGAATACTTCCTGTCAAAAACGTTCCCTCCGGAATGATAACCGTTCCTCCCCCTCTCAAGGAACAAGCTTCTATTGTCCTGTTGATGAACTGGGTATTGTCTGTTATTCCATCTCCTTTAGCTCCAAAATCCACGATATTATAGGTGCTATCATCATTTGAGGCCCAACCTATCCGCATAAAGAGCATAAGCAATACAAAGAGACTCCCCCGAAAGACTCTTACTTTCGATACATCTATCATCTTCATTATTCAATAAGATTTAATATGATCATAAAGGAATAAAAAAAGAATAGGATTAGCGATCCCAAGAGAACCATCCTATTCCTTTTCTTTGATGAACTTTTCAACAAGTTATATCTACTCGTTCTCGTAACCTATGCTTTGTGTCATATTCGGATTATTCTCCATTTCAACCTTGGGTATCGGGAAATACAAATCTTTCGCATCATAATGCGGATTACCAACACGTGTCTTTCCATACCAACGGCTAATCTCCTCATCCAAGACCTTCCAGCGGCAAACATCTTGCCAATGTTGTACGCCCTCACCGCAGAACTCCATGAAACGTTCCTCCCGAATCGCATCTCTCAAATCTTCTCCACTAGCCGTTATATCATGGGAACTATCTCCATTATAAGCTCTTCTTCTTACCAGATTCATATAGTTCCGGGCATTTACCTCATCTCCCGTAGCCTGACAAGCTTCCGCATACATCAAATATACATCCGCCAAACGCATCAAATACATATTAATACCAACCCCTAAATTCAACTCATTCACCGTACTTTTCAACGGATTGTATTTTCGCATGCTCCAACCTTGAATGTCAGCCTCCGTATCCTTATATTTCAGAACCTGCGTCTGCTGTCCATTCATAATAACAGGAGTTCCCGGACGCAAAGCGGCGATATCCAAACGAGGATCTCCATTAAAACGTTTAATATTCGCATCATGAAAGAAAATATTACCCCAACCGGCCGCCTCAACATCTCCACTTGCGTTCTGGAAACATAAGGCAGCGATCAATCCATATTGAGAACCTTCTCCATACCAAAAATATCCGGAAGTGTCCCCATTACGGAAATTAATCTCTAAGATCGATTCTCTATTAAATTTCTCCTGATCCTCATTAAACATCTTCGCATATTCATTGAAAGGGAGCAATTCTTTTCCGGAAGAATCAATAACCTCTTTCAACGCTTTCTTTGCCGCATCATAATTACCCATATACAAATTCGCTTGCCCGATGTAACTAGTAACGGCAACAGAGGTTGGACGTGGATAGTCCGCCCGCTCTTCCCATACGGCAGGTAGCAAAAGTTTGGCTGCCTCATAATCTTTCAAGATCTGATCGTAAACCTCGGCCACCGTGCTACGTTCTATATTTAGCATATCCGGAGTCGATGCTACCTGTAAACGAACTGGTACACCTTTTCTATCGCCCTCCCCGTTGCAAGGATATCCCTCTCCAAAAAACGCTACTAACTGTTGGTGTGCCCAACCTCTCCAAAACAAAGCTTCTCCCTTCATCTGCGAAAGCCTTACTAAATCCGCATCTGTAAACTTCTCCTTGTCGATTCTTTCCAATTGCTCCAATACGGTATTCGCACAAGAAATCATTTTATAATAACCAATCCATAACGTCCCAATGTAAGCATTATCAGAAGTCACTTGATTGGTCGCCAACTGGTTCCAGTTGGCGTCACCAGTCCAAGCCATATCTACCGTATGATCCACACAGAATGTCCCTTTCGCCATAACCCTTTTTCCATACAAAGGCACAGCGACCATATTCGCATAAACTGAAGTTACGATAGTCTCCATATCCGCCATAGATTTAGGGTAGACACTTGGAGATAACGCACTGGGATTTGATAAATCCAGAAAACTATCCGAACAACTATTAAAAGTTAACGCAGCAGCTAATAATATAACTAATTTCTTCATCTTCCTATTAATTTAGAGGGTTAAACTTAAACCGCCCATAATGGTGCGGGTGGAGGGAGCCCGTTTCACAGAATACATATTTCGTTCCAAATATCCACCACCCAATTCAGGATCTCCTTGGAACTTTGTGATAATAAATAAATTATCGCAGTTAATATAAAACTTCAAACCTTCTATCTTCAAATGAGAAAGTATTGATTTCGGTAAATTATAGCCGAAATGTAAATTCTTCAATTTAAAGAAAGAACCATCCTCCACAAAATAAGAGGAGACATTCTTGAAGTTTCCATTCGGATCCTCTTTCGTTACTCGAGGATGTGAAGTAGCCCGGTTCGTCGGACTCCACGCCTCATATACCTTATAAGTCGTATTATAGTCGCCATAGAAACTTCTTTCATAAAGCTTAGCGCTATTAAAGACATCAACACCTGCGTTTCCTAACCAGCCCATACTTAAATCAAAGCCTTTCCATGACAAATTTATATTCAATCCATACATCAAATCCGGCCAAGGATTACCGATATATGTCTTATCCTCATTCGTCACCTTTCCGTCTCCATTTAAATCCTTATATTTCAAATCACCCGGAGCCGTACCTGCTTGTTGGTACAATCCATCCGGAGATTGAGCGTTTAAGGCATCGATTTCCGCTTGGTCTTGAATAATACCATCCACGACATATCCATACATCTGTCCCATCGGTTGTCCATTTTCCGTACGATAAATAGAACTATTCAAAGCCGCATCGCTTCCAGCCCAAATGATCGGATTCACTTGGTCACTTAACTTTACCACTTTGTTCTTGTTGGTAGACAACGTAAAAGCCACGTCATACCTGAAATCTTTATAGGAATCCCTCCATTGAACCATCCATTCGAAACCTCTATTGCTTATCTTTCCGATATTAGCCCGATAAGAAGAGGTCTCGCTAAATGGTTCCGAAGAAGGCCCGGCAGAAGGTGGCACACCTACTGAATACAGCATATCGGAAGTTTTCTTATCATAATACTCGATTGTCGTATTCAAGCGATTATCCAGAAAACTTGCGTCAACACCTATATTCCATTGGGCCACGTCTTCCCATTTAATCGTAGCATTCGCAACATTTGAATACCAGAATCCTCTCTGCGTATTTTGCCCATCATATGAATAATATAGATAATTATTCGTAAAAGAAGGTTCATACAAGAATTGAGGAATTGTATTGTTACCAATTTTACCATAACTTCCTCTCAGTTTTAATTGAGACATCCATGTTATATTATCCTTTACAAAGCTCTCTTTTCCCACATTCCAACCAACAGAAGCCGAAGGAAACACACCAAACCGATTCTCTGGACCAAAGTTATCATAACCATCCCGACGAATACTAGCCTCTAGCAAATACCTGTCATCATAAGCATAGTTTACACGAGCGAACTGGGATAAACTACGACCTTCCGTTTTCGTTCCGGATACATCTTTATCTCCCGTACCTAAACTAATATCATCCGAAGGCTGAACCAAGAAGCCGTTTTTCCAACCACCTGCCGAAGAAGCCGTCGCCCGATAAGCCTCGTAGCCAACCATACCTTTTACATAGTGTTTCTCCCCAAAAGTATGATCATAAGTCAATGTATATAACATACGTAAATCATAACCGGAGCCATAATCTTTCGAGTAATAATCCTGTTGAGACAAAGATCCCAAATTCCATGATTCTAAGAACAAATTATTCGCATGGGAGTCAAAATTGGCAGAGAAATTCGCTTGGAATTTTAAATCATTGATAATCTCCCAATCCAAAATCGCATTTGCCCGGGCCCAAAACCTACGTTCATTCGCATGATGCGACATTAGTGTAGCCACATGATTAGGTCCCTCGTAGTAACCACCTGCCGGATGTTTCCCCCAACCTCCACCAGCTTCGTTGGTATTATCATAAGGCACCATCGTAGGAACTTGGCGGTAATAAACATAATCATTATTCGTCTGCCCATACAAATGGGGATCCGTATTATTAAAACCAACAGTCAGGATCTCAGAAAATTTCACACGTTTACTTATATTTGTCTGGCTAGCCACACGAAAATTACCCGCATCCTCAAATGAATAACGTTCGATAAACTGATTCTTGTAGAACTCCGCAGACATATTAAATGTAGTTTTCTCATTACCACCTGTCATCTGTAAAAAATAGTTTTGCCTAAAAGCATTACGCCAAACCAGATTTTCCCAGTCTGTATCTGGTAGCGAAGCGGGATTATCCCAGCCGGAATTGGGATTATTAGGGAAGCCTGCCGCCAGTTTCCGGTCAATAAAGTCTGCGGTATGCAGCATATCCGGCAAATCGATCGGAGTCTCTATTCCAAAGCTTACTCTCGCATTAATAGAAAGTTTCCCTATCTTTCCTTTTTTAGTGGTAACAAGGATCACACCACCTGCTCCCCGGGCACCATAAATAGCAGTAGAAGCCGCATCCTTCAAGATCTCGATAGATTCTATATCATTAAAATTAGGAGCGCTACCCGGCACTCCATCCACGATCCACAACGGATCCGCGCCATTGATAGAAGCCGCTCCACGAATGATAATGTTCCCATTGGAAACATTGACACCAGCCACACGTCCTTGAATAACATGCGACACATCCATATTTAAATCATTAAAATCATCCGTCTTAATAGAAGCCACAGATCCCGTTACATTCGACTTCTTCTGCACGCCATAACCAACAACGACTACCTCATCCAGTTTTTGAGTATCTTCCTTCAAGTTTATCATTAAACTTGATTTTCCGTTCACTGCTACATCTTGAGTATTAAACCCAATATACGAGATCTGTAAAATACCGGTATCATCTATATTTAATGAGAAATTTCCCGAGATATCCGTTACCGTTCCATTCGTAGTCCCTTTCTCAACAACATTCGCTCCGATAATCGGTTCGCCGTTACTATCCACCACAGTACCAGATACCTGCTTTACTTTACCTGCAGTCTTTAAAGTTACGACAATTGAATGGCCTGTCATCGTATATTGCAAGTCCCTTTGATGCAATACATCATCCAACAAACGCTGAATCGGCTGATTCGTCACGTTTAAAGTTACCTCCTTCTTTCCTTCCACTATAGCATCCCGATAAGAGAATATATATGTGGTTTGCTTCTCTACAGCCTCAAAAAATTGCTTTAATGTAGCATTCTTCATGGAAAGAGTGACACTTCCTGTCTGAGCTAATACCAAAATAGGATTAAAAAACAGAAATAGAGCCAAAAAAATTATATAGCTACATTGATTTTTTCTACTTTTGAACATATATTATTTTTTTAAATTGATACAATCCGTTTTATGGCCTAATCGCCATTCTCGTAAATGGAGTATTAATTGGGGAACCGGAAAATCTCGACCATTTTTCGGTTCCGTTTTTATTATGAAGAATCTTGTCGCATAAGAACTGATTTAAGGTTGTACATTTTTATTTTCACTCGCTCAAGGATGTATAAAGATATCATCTCCTCGTACATCATATGTAAAGTCATAATGCCTCTCTAAAAGGTCCATTACCTCTACGATATATTCACTATCAAAATTTCCGGTAAATAAGTCATTCGCTAAAGAAGAATCATTCAAATGGATATTCACGCCATATCTACGCTCTAGTTTAGCCAAGACATCACTTAATGTCGTTGATCGGAAAACGAGATCTCCTCTTAACCATGCCGTTTCAAATCGATTATCTGTTTTCTCCACGGTTATAATACCCGATTCTTTATTGAACAATGCTTTTTCATTCGGTTTTAGATAAACGACACGAGAAGGCTCTGAACAAGTCTGTATCTTGATCCGTCCCGATATCAAGGCCATTTCCATGACATTCTCCCGTTCATACGAATACACATTAAAACTTGTGCCCAACACTTCTATATCCAGATATTTTGTATGTACCACGAAAGGTTTATCCTCATTCCGAGTCACCTCAAAATAGGCCTCTCCCTCTAAATTAACTTGTCGAAGCTCTCGACCGAAATCGTGAGTGTAACTTAAGCTCGATTCCGCATTTAGTTTTACTTGTGTTCCATCCGGTAAAGTCACCCCCGATCTTTCCCCTCTATCGGCATGAACCACTAAATTGCCAATGCTACCCTTCTGATCGACTGGATTGAAATATAAATAACCAGACAATATACTTAATAAAGGTATTAATAGTATTGCGGCGATACGAGCCAGTTTCCTAAACACCATAACGAATCGTTCTTTTCTCGTTCGATTTTGAATCTCACTGAACATATCTCGTATGATTCTCTCATCAATCTCTTCAAAGGGTCGCCCATTTTCCCATAAATGAGACAATGACAGCGATAATTCATCATCATCAGACAAATTAACCAAAAGCCGTAGTGTTTTCAACTCTTCCGTAGAGATCGTATGATCCATGTACTTTGAGAGCAAATAATATGTATGTGATTCCTGCATAATATCCTTTTTATAAGGTATACACATGAGCCGTTAATTTATAACATGCCTTTTTAGATGTTATAAAACATAATAATATTATTTTTCAATTTTATTTATCCGATAAAGAAAAGAGAGAACAGCAAAGCATACTTACCGAGCTCCTTTCTTAAAACATGTAAGGCTTGCGATAACTGGTTACGCACAGATTGTTCTGAAATTAAGGCTTTAGCCGCTATTTCTGTTATAGTTATACCTTGTTCCTTATTTAACTCAAACAGTTCTCGTTGGCGAGGTGTCAACTTTTGTTTCGCTATTTCCAGTCTATGGTTAAATTCCTCAAAAGATAATTTACGTTCAATCGCTGTTTCCTCTCCATCTCCAGACTCATTCAGTACAACATCTTCCAAAAAAAGCGGACTATTTGCCTGCCTACGAAACTCATTCAATAATTGGTTCTTGGCCATCGTAAATAGGAAAGCATTGAAAGACATATCTAAATCAATTTGTTCTCTCCGCACCCACACTTTGATAAATGTCTCTTGTACAATATCTTTTGCAAGAGCATCAGAATGAGTCAAGTGCAATGCGAACGCATATAGGCGTGAAGCGTATGATTCATACAGTTTCGTAAAGTCTCTGTATGAACCGCTTCGTAATCGTTCTAGGTATATCCGTTCTACATCCATCTCCTCTAGCACATATTGACCGAACAAATATAAAATAAAAAAATAAGAAGAGGTTATTTCCTCTTGAAAAGAAATAACCTCTATCTACTACAAATGGTGCTTAGCCTCATTTTTCATTGATCTATAAATCTTCAATTTTCACTTGCTTGAAGGACCTGATTTTTACCGGTCCCAAAAGCCCTGACGTTCGTAAATATTTTTCAGAATCTGGAGCATCGAACTTTACGATATTCGTTTTAGTTCTTCTCTCTTGTTTAGGCAATTTACTATCTCCGATAAGGCGATTAGGCCATAAGTTGACAATCTCTATTGATAAAGTATTTTGACCTTCCTTTACATAAGGAGTGATATCAACCTCAAAAGGAGCCGACCAAGAAACAGGGAAGACATGATCATTAACTTTAATCACAGCTAGATCTTGAACATTCCCTAAGTCTAATTTCATCTTTTTATCCCTTAACTGTTCAGTCTTTATATAAAATGTATTTTCATAAATCGCTTTTCCTGAAAAATAACGGATCTCCGGATCTTCTGAATCTGTCCATGAATATAATTTATTGAAAATGACAGGTTCACTTTTACCCCAACAAGAATCAAAGCGTACAACCCAATTCCCCATTATGACATACTCCTCTATTTTCTCACTGCTTCCTATAGATAAAACACTTCCATTATTCCAATAAATTTTATAATTCCCGGGATCATATATGTTAGCGACAATATTATCTTTTTTGGTTTCAAATTCAATTGGAGGATATTGGCCAGCCTCTAAATCATCTGGGAATATTGCAGAACTACAACGCTCCACTTTCACGATATGATTATTCGTCTTCTCTGCATTCCTAAATACTACAAAAATAGAGCCTTCTGGATTAAAATGCAAAGGAATAACCGTAGTTCCGTTCTCTTCATAATAATTTAAAACAGGCCTTATGTCTCCTGTTTGTGGATTCCATAATTCAGGAACCTTTCCTGTTACCCTAAATTTGCAATTCACAAATTCATAACGATCTGGTAAAGAAGGCATATACCGATAGAAATAATCATTAATGCCATTTACAGCATACCGATTTGTTACAAAATAAATATCTTGTTCCTCTGTTCTTCGATGAATATAATCCAATAACGTTCCCGATCGACGGCTTGTATATGATAAATCAGGCTTCACCGACATAGACATTAGCACATTATTTATATCTTGCCCCCAAATTACACGCCCTTTACCATAGGTTTGTTCCGTTCTATTTACTCCATCTAGCCATCCCCACATACGATTCCGAATTTCATACAACTCTTTATCACCCTCCGGATAATTGGTTAGGCCACTCGTTCTAAGAGGAGGCTCACCAATCACAGTCATACCTTGTAATACCAACTGTTCTATTTTTCTTAAGACTTCCAAATCAATTGTCTTGTGAGGAGGTAATATTAATACTTGATACGACATTCCATCCGGCAAACGTATTTTCCCTTCAGAAAAAGAAAGCCTATTTAAAATCACATCTTTTGAGCATTTATCCCAGTCATACCCAAAATTTAGATTGTCTACCTCCTCTTTCAGAAAAACCATATTAGGGACATCATCTCCTGTATAATAAAGAACATCTGCCACAAATAATCCTTGTTGAAGCAAATAAGAACACCGATCTATATAATCTACAAAATCTCCAGCCTGCTCCCACCAAGTTACATTTGGATTTAAATGTGTTCCCGCAAAATATTCATTTCCGGGCACGCCATACTCTTTTGGAGAGGAAACAAACGCATGCCAAACTAAACGATTAACCCCTGAACAAAAAATTCGATCTAGAATTCCCTTTAAATCTTTAGGGGATCGTTCCCATTGGGGGCCAATACTCGTTGGTCCTTCAGCTTCCACAAATCTCTTTCCATTCGTATGTGCTACACAAGCACTTTGTCTAACTGATAGTCTCGCTCCCTCAGACGCAACATGAGAAATAGATCGTGCCCAATATTCACCATGAGGTATATCGCTAATACTCATTATCTGTAACGCATCAACAGGAGTATAACAAGGGCCTCCCGATTCCGGGTCAATCATCATTCCATGTTTATGAGCCAACTCTTTGAATAACATATAATGATTCTCATAGATACAATCACTCACAGTTCTTCGAAGGTCTTGTAAAAAACGATTTGAAAGTTCTGGACTCTCTACAATGCGACCAGTCATAACCGGAAGATAAGGAAATATATCATATCCTCGATATTTCTTAAATTCTTCGGGGAAACGATTTGTCCAATTCACGACTCCCATCTCCCAGCTATCCGTTTGAAGAAAACGAACACTATTACCGGCCTCTTTCGCCGTATAAATCAATGGTTCTATGACAGTTTTACTGAATACATCAAAAGCTTCCGCACTTAAGTGATCTACCGATAGACCTTCCCACCCATCACTTGTTGTCGAAGTACGCACCCCCGTACAAGTCCAGCCATACCGTATAATAGTCCAATTACCTTCTGGAGCATCCCAATTTAGAGTTTCTCCATCAAAAGAATCTGTCAAATCCAGAATTTCACTTTTCTTTATTACTTCTGCATTTGAGTCAAAAAGGAATCCCTCCCTCAATTTATCTAGCGGGAATATTTCTTGGAAACCAAGCCCTGAGTTAAATGATTTAGCAGACCAATAAGGAATTGCCTCATCCTTTATCGGTGTGCCTTCTGGCAACTGTTTCACTGCTTGAACACAAACATCACGATACAAAAGATTTGATTCTGGAAGTGCTAATTTTATATGAAGTATCTTTCCACCGCTGATATTACACTCAGAATATGTTAACTTTTTCAATGCATGTTCCGGGGTTATGGAAGGTCCTCCCGGATTCCAACCACTTTGTACATTGACACACAAACTTATCCCCAGTCGATCAGCCTCTCGTACCGCATGTTTATATAAACCCATCCAATCAGGAGACATAAATACTGGTCCATGTGCTGTTTTCGTAGCGATCTCGTAACTAGAGCTTCCCGCATCAATTAATGTAGCGGAACCATATCCCTTAGCTTTCATTTCTTCAAGATCTCTTGTTATAGACTCTTTGGTCGCCATACTATTTATCCACCACCAATAACAAGACATCCGAGCTTCCCCCGGTGGGGATTTAAACTTCTCCATAAGTGTATTATCATCTATTCGCAGAATAGGTGCCAATCCAAAATCCGACTGTCCCATCGTATCTTGTATATAGAACAATCCTAATATTATCAAATAATTAATTTTCATATTCATAGATCTATCAGATTTTGTCCAGAATGAAGAATTAGGGTTTGTTTATTCCAGAAGAAACGACCAGACAAACCTTCCGGTAATACAATTTTACCATTAATGCCTTTATTTTCCCTTTCTAACATTATAGAAATATTTCCTAATGGATGAGGTATTTTTCCCTCTACTCTATTCAAATAACCTAAATGGGGCTCTATTTTTACAGAACGGAAACCTGCTTCTGCCGGCTCCACTCCACAAATTGTCGCTAGAAAATCAAAAACAGGACTTGCGCTCCAAGCATGGCAATCCGAACGGCTAGGTTCCGGATTCTCCGCAAAAGTGGTCAATCCCATACCTAACATATCTTGCCAAGGTTTCAACATAGATACATATTGATCAGCCAAGCCCACTTTCTTTAAAGCCCGAAACAAATAAAAACGATAATAGAAAGTTGCTTGAATTAAAGAAGAAGTCGTATCTAAGCGTGTCAATAAGTCTTGCTGGAACTTAGCAGGAACAGCATCAGACAATATTCCCATTATGTTAGCATGTTGGCTATAACTTGTTTTCAATATATCATCACATAACAATTGCTTTTTTTCAACCCAGCAATGCTTCCATGTATTTTCACATAAAGAAATCCGTAATGAGTCATATTGAACGGCCAAATCTTTCTCACCAAAATGATCCAGCAACTCCACAGCATCTTTTAATGTATAAGCTAATTGCAAAGTAAGGATAGAGGAGCCGCCAGTCATTCCTCCCGGAGGAACCCCACCAGTCGGTTTATCTTTGCTCCATGGCCATTGAGTTGGCCAATCCACAAAATTCCAATGAGGAATAGCCCCTAGCATCCCTGTTCCCTTATCCACTTTATCCACAAACCACTCCAGTATTGTTTTCACCCCTGAAATACAGTTTCTCACAAAAGCTGGATCATCACGATACATCCAATAATCATGTACCATATTAATCCAGTATAAAGAAAATGGTGGAATATATTGAGGAACACGGCTCGGATAACGACTTGTCGTAATTCCCTCATAAGAACGAGAATAATCGTACATCTTAATTGCTTTTCGCATTAAACGATCATCCCCATCTACGTAAAGAGAAATAAGAGCTTGAATACGTGTATCTCCCACATATTGTAACTGCTCATAATATGGACAATCAAAATAAGTTTCGTGTGCACATAGACGTGCTGTACGCCAACCAGTGTCCCAAATTTGTTTCATAAAATCCTGATCGCAATCAAAAGAAGCATTTTCTTTAAATGGATATCCAGTATACATACCATACAAATCATGGAGAACTAAAGGCTCATCCTTAGTCTCGATATCTAGTTTAATATACCGATAAGTCCTGAACCATAAAGGACGAAAAAGACGATTCGAGCCCCCATCCGGATAAAATTTATCCACAAACCCTATGACATCCCGTCCATCAATCTCATTTCTGTTCGCTTTTTCTCCGTCCTTAAACATAGCTTCACTATAAGTAAACTTCACTAGACTATTCTTCCCCCCTGAAACAATCAATTCAGGATAAGCCGTTGTCAAAAAATCCTGATCAATCAAAAGAGATACCTTCTGATTTGCTGGGACTTTAAGCTCCGCTTTACCTTTTAAGAAATCAGAAGGCAAATCAATCCCTTCCGCCCTACGTATTCGGTTCATGCGTAATAAAGATTCTTCCATAAATGGAATATCTCTTTTGCATAGTATCCAATCATATCCAGAACCTATTCCATAAGGTTGTCCACGGCCTATCGTACGAGCCTCTATCCAGTCGGTATCATTATAATCCAAATTTTCCCAGCCCCATGGATATAATGACGCATTCAAAATATCACTGCATCCAACATCTTGTAAATACTCTATAGAAGGAGAATAAGCAGGATCATGATAAACTTTCCAAGATTTATCCGTGTTTGCTTGTACCTCCAAAGAAGAGTTTCCTTGTACAATCAAACCTGTCTTCAGAGTCATCTGTGCTCCCGGAGTATAGCTTCCAAAGTTCCAAACCAACACAGCTAATACATTTTTCCCGGGTCTTAACAACGACGCAATATCTACCGTATCAAAATACCAGTGATAAATATCCCCCCTTGCCGGTCCCCAACAAACCGGTTTCCCATTTACAAATAAACGATATCTATTATCAGCCGATATATTTATAATAAAAGAATCTAGTTGACTATCTAATGTCAATGTTTTCCTAAAGTGATAAACGCCGTAATCATATAATGAACTTTCCGGACAAGTAATCCATTCTGCTTCCCAACGTTCTTTTAACAATACAGGAGATGGTTCCGCACTATATTGATTTTGTCCTTTCACAAATACCGAACAACATAGCAAAATCAGTAATAATATAAAATATTTCATTGTACAATCCTTTTTAATTAATTAAAAATCAACAAAGATATCGGGCCTATAAGTCCGGCTTTAGGGTCTCCACGATAGGGCGTTGGCTGAGTTTGATAATGATTAGCTAATGTACTATAAACCAACACCTCAATTTCATTTGCACTTTCCTTTAGGAATTGGCTTATCTCCACTTTGTATGGAGGACTCATTAAAATCCCAGCAGAATGGCCATTAACCTTTATCTCACAAGTAGCTACCACGTCCCCTAAATCCAATAAAACTTTTTTATCTGAGCATTTCTTTGGTAAACGAACATTTTGTTTATAAATCATACCTCCAGAATAGCAACGTAGAGCTCCCGTTTTTGCCCAATTTCCTCTCAAAAGCAGACCTGTTCCTGTTTTCAATTTTACAGGTTCTGCCAATGCTGCTGTCCCTTGATTACCTATATGAGCTGCGATTGAAAAAGCGATAGTTCCTATTCTTTGCCTTTTCTCCGGAAAAATCACCTTGTATCGGTTAATACCATCCAGACTCATCTCATTCAGAAGATGTATAGCAGAATCCGGAAGCGCCTTTCCATCAACCCACACTTTCAAGTCTTTACCCCTAATCGCAAAATCCATTTCCTGTAATCCCGGAACTGATTGAAAGCGGTAATTCCATCTATTATACTTTCCTTGGTACGGATCAAAAAACAAATGTTCCGTTTTAGCCCAACACATCGATATTTCATCCGAATAAGCAGATGGTTTTATTGGTTTTGCTACTTTCTCTGGTAACAGAACTACGGCTCCTCGAGGACGATCATCATGGTAAGCTCCAGTTTGAGATTTATATTCTATTTTACAAGTATTCGCATACTCAACGAGCAAAGAATGCCATCCCTGCGTCAATTCTATTTTTTCATGGGTAAATACACCGTCTATTAAAACAACATCCGCTAATGTCCCAATCTGCTCCACCCGATAAGTTCCACTCTCCTTTACATACACATAAGTCCTAAACCTTTGCAATCCTCCTCTATCCAAAATAAAGAAGCCATCACTAATCTTACCTTTCAGCCCATGATATCCTTGAGCACCCGGATTATCCCATACTCCATACTGCCAAGAAAACGAAACGGTTTTCCAATTGGGAAATGAATCCGAATAAGTCTCATATTGAGGTCCATATCCATAAATTCCTTCTTCCCAATCCTCATCCTTAAAATCTTTTTCCATCCAAGACTTAGGAGCTTGGTTCTCTGCCATAAAACGAAAAACACGAGCTTCAGCTCCAATATATTCATTGGATGCGGGTAGACGAAAATCGCCCCATTTATTATTTAATGTCGGCTGCAAATTGACAGTCCATTCTCCATCTAACAAAATTTCAGAGTCAAGGGATTCTTTCTTTTCCAAAATATTTTCTAGAATGGGTGTGCCCGGTGAGAATACAATTAAATAAGAATTGGTATATTCTTTTTTCAATTTCAACCAAGTACCTTTTTCATTCTGGCGAAGAACAGGATAAGGGTGTATCGTCCCATTTTGAGCATCCCATAATTCCACTTTGCCTGTATTACGGAAAAAACACTCAGAGTTCTTATCCACATTCATTACCATATAAATATCTCGATCACCAACTTTTCGATGCAACACTTTACCTCCATTTTCATTAGGAATAAAATCTGGTGTCATCAATTGAGGGATACATTTCTCAATCGAACCATCTGAAATATACCACCCAATTCCATTTGCCACATTCCTTTGCATTTGCCCCGTTTTACCTGAACGAGCCTCCATCGCAGTCAAACCGAATATCTCTTTTACTATTTCGTCGACCTCCTTATCTTGTTCACCTTCTCTACTACTAGCAGAGGGTAACTCCCCTGTTGCCAGAATAATGCCACCAGCCCTGTAATAATCCCTAAGTTTTTGCAAAGAAGAAAAATGCATCGCTTTCATTCCTGCTATAACCATTACTTTATACTTCTCATTCATTATATGCAACGAACTTTTGTCAAAAGAGGCTTGCCTTAAAGAACGAAAATCAATAAAGTCATAATCCAATCCAGCAGCACTTAACTTCATAGCCAAATTAAATGTTGTATCGGCTGTCATATCTGGATATGCTTGCATGGATTCAGTCGGATACATGAGGGCTATATCACAAACATGCTCTCCTTGACTCAACAGATAACTCATTCTTTCCGTATATTTCAACCAAGTTTTCATATGAGGCCAATAAGGCATACGAAAATGGAAACAAGGCGGAGCCCATTCCCACCAACCACCATGAGTTGAATAATACAAACCATGCATACAAACTAAATTACCACCAGCCATAAAATGATGATCTATTTGTTGAGTCAACCATGCACCGGAGCTCCCCCAACCCATACTATGAAAAGCTTCTAGCCAAGTTCTTGGACGATTATATAAATGCGCTATAGAACTCGAAACTTTCGTCTCCAAAAAGCTGGAACCCATAGATGGAGCATCATTTCCCGGAGCAGTAAACCAACTGATCGCACGGAAATAATCAACATAAGATAATGGATTTCGTCCACGTCCTAAATTATCGCAGCCATATATTAGCCCTCTCTTAGCATGCCATTCATAAATTGGTTGGTAATAACGTTCTTCAGACAAATCCATTAAAACCTCTGCATAATCTAATCGAATCTTGGGAGTAATCGGGCCTATATATTCTTTCAATGCGGGTAGATACGGGGTTATGTCATATCCTTTTCGTTTTTGAAACTCCGACTGAAAATCATCAGACCAAGACATCATACTGATTGGATATGATAATTCATCCTGAAAAAAATAATTCATGCCAGCCTTTCCCACAGAGTCCATCTTATTTTCAAAACGATTAAAATAGACATCAACCAAAGTCTTCCCATAATCCGGATGAAGGACATATTTATTCTTTGCCTTAATAACATAGACATTCACATCCTCTCTTATAGGAGATTTCCAAATAATCTGCCCATTCTTAATGCTAGTTTCGAGATTAATCTTACCGGGCCAAGCGACAACAGCCACTAAATCCGCCGGAACATCATATTGGAAAACCTCATCCTTTTTTACAGGAATTGCATTTATCTCCAACTCTCCTTTATATCCTTTAAAGATATCCATAGTATCCAATTCATCCGGATAATAGCCGTTTCCAATCCAGCCAACTGTATAATCATCTAGTCCAATCCCTAATCCACGTTGAGCGCATTCTCCCGAAAACCATTTCCAGATATTCCACCACTCATCTGAAAATACAGCAGGTTCACCGGGCTCAGTCCGTCCATATAGGCCATACCCGTCTTTATTGAACAAGGTATCCACTTTCGGATCTGTATGTATATAACTAACCGCAAAGCCGTCTGTCGCAGAAGAAGAAAGGATATCCAATTGTTCTTTTAACCGCTCTTTATCCAAACGGTCTCCATTCCACCAATAGAAAGGAACATTCCCATATCCTTTAGGGGGATTCTGAAAGCCGGATAAGACATCAATATCTCCTCCCCGTCTTGGATATCCCTTATACTTTTGAGATTGTGCAAAATTTATGGAAGGCATAAGAAATGGTAAACAGAACAGTAAGAAAAGTCGTTGTTTCATAAACTTTAAATAATTAGTAGCCCCTAGAGACCTTTCAGTTAACAAATAATGGTAAAGATAGTATTTCTATTCGTTCCGGAGAACAAAGCGTCTCCGGAACAAATTCATTTTTCACTAATCAATATCCCGTGTTTTGCTCAAGCAAAGAATTAATTTGAAGTTCACGATAAGGTATCGGGAACACTAATTTTTCTTTTGTTACCTGATAAGTTCTTTCTGTTAAATACGGATATAAAGACTTCATACGTTTTCCATATTCAGACATTACTTCTATAGCCTTTCCTGTACGGAGTAAATCCTGCCATCTATGACCTTCAAAAGCTAATTCATGCCGACGCTCTTTCGCGACAATATCAGCATTTACCATAGACAAAGCCTTTAATCCTGCTCGTTGGCGAACTTGATTTACGAATGTTACAGCTTCTCCCGCCTTACCTTGTTCTACCAAACATTCCGCTAGTAAAAGAAGAGCATCCGAATACCGATAAACAGGCCAATTATCATCCGTATTTTTCACCTTTGAATGAGCATGATGATATTTGTTGATAAAATAATAAGATATAGGATAGTCCTTAATTCCAAGATCCCCTACATTAAAAACTTTATCATATACAAAACGTCCATACTCATCATTATGTCCTGCTATTACAGAAACCGAAGGATCTACACGCAAGTCCCCCTCTTCATAAGAATCGACCATCTCCTGTGTGGGTATATTCCAGCCAGCATCGCTAAGTGTATTACTTGCGGGAACGCCTGTTATAATCTCAGCCTCACTTGTTCTCGGTATAAAATAATACAACCAGTTGCTTTCCAGTCCTTGATCCCCCTGTTGAAACTGAACTTCAAAAATAGATTCCTTGCTATTCTTATTCGAGGGTTCAAAGACTGACGCATAATTTGTTTGTAATTCATATCCCATCTTCAGTATTTCCCTTAATTGAGCCTCTGCTCCAACATAATCCCGAGAGGGCATTGTCATCAAGACATAGGCCAATAGCATACGTGCAGAACCTTGTGTAGCAGAACCATTTTGTGGAAAACTAACAACAGGAAGTTTAGCAACGGCATCATTTACATCACTCAAAATTATCTTGTAAACCTCCTCCTCAGAAGAACGAGCCAAAAACGCATCATTAACACCGATTACCTCATGTAAATATAAAGGAACTCCTCCAAAATACTGAACTAATTGAAAATAGTAATACCCTCTCAAAAACTTCGCTTGCCCTATTATATGATTTTTAAATTCTTCTGAAAATTCCATTCCCTCGATACGATCCAATATAGAGTTTACCCTAGAAATGCCAGAAAAACAGTTATAATACATATCATCAGTTACAATATTCTGCTCATCATTTGTAAAATCTGCCACTTCCTCATATTGACGTTGTGCCCTATCCGCCTCAAAGCGGATATAATGAGTATTATCGGCACGCATTTCGGACATTAATGTCCCATAAACGCCATGAACATCACGTAATCTTTGATATGCTCCATTAATGGCTTGCGTAAAATGCTCTTCTGTCTTGAAAAAAGTAGATTCACTACCTGTATGCTGAGGTGCCAAATCTAAAAAATCACCAGAACAAGAGCTTAATAACAAAGTAGTTATACATATACTTATTAACTTCTTCATAATTCATTTATTTTATACAGATTCTTAAAAAGTTATATTACACCCAATACTAAATGTTCTAGGAACTGGATAAGCCGTACGATCTACGCCTAATCCTCTCCAATCCATTCCATTTTGACTAACTTCTGGGCTAAGACCCGGATATTTCGTAAAAACGGCAAGTTGTTGGGCAGTCAAATACACACGAAGTTTCGATATATAATGATTAGGAGTAAATGGAATCGTATACCCCAAAGTAACATTTTTGATCGCCAAATATGAAGCGTCATACACTTGTCCACTATGCCCCAAACGGAATAACTCTGTAGTCCCTGATTTTGTACGCGGAACAATACCATTGCCCGGATTCTCCGGTGAACGCCATCTGTCTTGTACATATTTACGGACATTGAACACACCATCTAGATTTTCCGTATTTTCATAATTGGCATTCATTATATCTCCACCAATCTGACCTTGAAGTAATATACTCAAATCAAAATTCTTATATTGGAATTCATTAGTCATACCAAAAATAGCATCAGGAGTAGGATTTCCTATAATCGTCCTGTCATCAGCGTCAATTTTTTTATCATTATTTACGTCCACCATCCGAGCGGTTCCAATCTCCGATGTAGCATGTTTAGGTTGGGAATTTAATTCTTGTTCCGTCATGTATACTCCATCATAAATATACCCGAACAAAGCACCAATCGGTTGTCCAACTTCTAATCGATTAAAATCACCATAAGTCTCATATCCTCCAATCGGAGCATTTTCCGTACCTAATTTTAAGATTTTATTTCTGTTGAAAGAAACATTAAGATTAGTAGTCCATTTAAATTCATTTACAAGATTACGAGATGTAATGGTTATCTCATGCCCCCATATCTTGAAATCCCCCATATTGGATTGTATATCCCAAAAACCTGTAGCTGCAGGAATATCCGTTTGATACAACATTCCGTCCGTCCGTTTCAAATAATAATCATACATCATAAAAATACGATCATTCAAGAAACCAAGATCAATACCCAAATCCAGCTGTTTTGTCTCTTCCCAAGTTAATTCATTATTCCTCAGGCTTTCCAATGCTTTACCCGGAGCTAAAGCTCCCCCTAAAACATAATTTGCCTTAGCAACCCGAGCTAGATAATTATAATTATCAATATTATAATTACCAGTCAAACCATAGCTCGCACGGACCTTCAAATAATTCAATATTTGAGACATCGGCTGCATAAATGCCTCGTCAGAGGCAATCCATCCCGCAGAGACTGAAGGAAAATTCGCATATTTATTTCCTGAACCAAAACGAGAACAACCATCACGACGGAAAGTTACTTGCAACAAATATCTATCCTTAAAGCTATAGTTAGCCCTTCCAATGAAAGAAGCCATCGCCCATTGTTGCATCGTACTAGTTCCATTTTTAGTAGCTGCGGCATCAATCCAAGAGATATCATCATCTGGAAAATCTGTTCCTGACAAATCTGAACCTTCCCACGTATATTTTTGTGCAGTATAGCCAATCAAAGCATCTATACTATGATCTTTAATTGTCTTATTATACATCAACATGTTTTCAACCGTCCAGTTATAATAGAAGCCCGTATTAAAATTAGCCGTTGCCTTCTGAGGGGGGGCAATATTAAAAGCGCCTCCTGCAGTGGATGGAGTAAAGTCACGTAAATTATTCGATCCAATATCTACTCCAGCTTGAAATTTATACTTGATGCCATTCCAAATATCCAGCTCCGCAAACATATTGCTCAAAACCGTTATCGTTTTCCTCTGATCAATCTTTTCATCTAATACCCTTCGCCAGTTTGGTTGTGGAAACATATTAGGTGCATTCAAAGCCAAAACATAATCTCCATTTGCATCATAAGGACTTAACAATGGAGAAGCTAATGTAGCTGCACTCAGCAAATTACGTTGCCCGTCAATCGTTTGATTTTTGGCCAATTGTAATGTCGGAGCTATATTCAAGCCTAATTTCAAACGGTCATTCACTTGATAATCATTATTCGCACGAAGAGAGAAACGCTCAAAATTAGTATTATACAAAACACCATCTTGACGGAAGTAACCTAAGACAATCGCAGAATTGAATTTATCCTTACTTGCCGAAATACTTAAGCTATAATTTTGAACAGGAGCCGAATGAGTTAATTCTTTATACCAGTTCGTACCTTCTCCATATTGCTCTGGATGTTGATAAGCCTCTGGGACACCTTCCGTATAGCCTTCATATTTAGCCTTGTCCTCATAAAATTCTTTTTGGAATTGAGCGAACTCACGTGCGTTCATTACATCTGGTTCTTTTAATCCCCGGATCGATTGTATTCCATACGAAGCATTTAAGCTCACTTCCGTCCGACCTTGTTTTCCTCGTTTCGTGGTAATCAAGACAACTCCATTTGCGGCTCTCGAACCATACAGAGAAGTTGCCGCAGCATCTTTCAATATAGAGAAAGATTCTATTTCATCCGGATTGATATTATTTAACCCGGTTGATATCGGTAGTCCATCCACCACAAACAATGGTTCATTACCTCCATTTATAGAGGCAGCCCCACGAATACGGAATGCCATACCTTGACCCGGCATTCCTGAAACTTGATTGATCTGCACACCTGCAACCTGCCCTTGTAATTTTTGCCCAAGCTGCCCTACCGGTATACTTGATAACTCGTCCGCATTGACCTTAGAAACAGATCCAGTCAAGTCTCTCTTCTTTTGTGTACCATAGCTCACGACAACCACTTCATCCAACGATTGCATATCCTCAGACAACGTAGCGTTCACAACAGAATTATTCCCTACTAATACATCTTTAGAGACATACCCGATATATGAAAACACCAATACAGCTCCAGAAGGAACATCAATACTATAGTTTCCGCCAATATCTGTAATCGTCCCATTTGTAGTTCCCTTTTCAATAACGTTCACACCGATTATAGCTTCACCTCTGCTATCCGTTACTTTACCTGTCACCTTACGACCATCTTGAGCTTTACTCTTGGAGTCCGCAACTGTAAGTATAACGTCTTTATCGACCACCTTGTAAAGAATATTTGTATCTTTAAAGATTTGATTTAGGACAGAAAAAAGATCTTGTCCTTTAACATTCACCGATATCCTACGATTGACATCAACTAGTTTACTATTATAAAAGAAATGAAAATCGGTTTGCTTCTCCAAAGTTTCCAAAACATCAGAAACAGTAGTCTCTGATAGATCTAGAGATAATACATTTCTTTGGGCTTGTGACTGATTGGCAAATACAAATCCAATAGATAAACAAAGCAACAAACAGGTTAACTTCATGGTTCTTGCGACTTTGGGAACCAACCCTAGGGTAGGAATATGCCTTCCCTGTTGGTAATAATAATTTTTTACCATACTTTTGTAACTGATTTAAGATTAAAAAAATAAATTCTTTAGTACTGTTTAAAGACTTACTATTGATGATTTCATACGGAAAGATGCTGGTAACATCTCTCCGTATGTTTTTTAATAGAGTCTGAAGGTTCTATTCTCTCATAAGCAATACATTTAAGGTTAAACTTCTATTTTAATTTCACTCATTTCCTTTTTTCTTTCTCAATATAACCATTGTACTTTGGGAACCTTGGCTGTCATCCGTCATAGCTTGTTTGATCTCATAGTCTATCCGTGAAGAAATCTTCAAATAATCCAAAACTTGAGATAATTGTTTATTCTCAAATGTTCCATTAAAGTAATAGCTATTAATCACTGGATCTTGTATTTCAAATTTGACATTATAAAAATAAGATAATCTCTTTAGTACCTGAGGTAGAGGCATATTCTTAAACATAAGTTTCCCTTCCATCCAAGCTGTCTCATAAATCGTATTTACTTTCGTTATTAAGACCTTTCCTTCATCTATATCACAAACAGCTTTCTCTGAAGGTTTTAATTCCCATTTATAAATTTTCCCTATCTTATTTTTCACTTCTACATTCACTGAACCTTTTACTAAAGTTGTCGATATTTGGTCTTCACTCGCATATGCTTGCATATTAAATTCTGTCCCCAATACCCTCACATTATATCGATCACCGAAAGCACTAACAATAAAAGGCTGTTTTTCGTTATGAGTAACTTTAAAATAAGCTTCTCCCGATAAACATACTTTTCTCTCTTTAGAATCGTATGGCACTGGATAGGACAGGCTACTTCCTGAATTTAAATACACGACTGTACCATCTGGTAAATTAAAATGAGTACGTATCCCCGCATTAGCTTCAAGCGTTATATACTGAGGATCATCGGTACTCGAACCAACCCTTATATATGAAATTAAGCTTGATAGTCCAATAATAGCAATTATACAAGCCGCAGCGACAGAGAACCTCTTCAACCAATATAAACGGGCCCGTTTCACCAATCGTTGTTCCAACTTCTCATAGGCAATCAATGGATTCCGGCTAGCGATCCGTTCCATCGCATTGTTCGCATAATATATACGAGCGGTCTGTAATAAGATCCTCTTATTATTTTCATCCGCTTCCAGCCAAGCCTCAATATAAGATTTTTCCTTATTGGAAGCTGTATCTTTTATATACCGTAAAAGCATCATACCTTCCGGCTCTTGGAAATTAATATGTCTATTTTCCGTTTTCATTCTTATCTGTTTCTATAACTAAGACAATCCTGAAAGAACGCACCCTCAACTAAAAAGCGATTTTTTTTCAACTTTCTCATTTTAACCCGGGACAACCGCTCCAAATATCATTTACTTCCTCTTTTGCCGGGTATCCCCGGATAAGAAGAATCTTACAATAACTCGCCTTGTGAGATCAATCCTGTCACAAAGGATATATACTCCATCAGTAAAGTAGGCAATACTTCATCAGCAAAGTAAGTAGTACTTCATCGGTAAAATAAGTATGTTGTCTTGTCCTGAAATAGCTTGACACTTTTAAGGGGCTAAAAAGTATAGAAATGATCAAAAGAAAGCCCAAAAGAGTGTTCACGGAACCCTTTAAATTATCCGTGTTACGCGAGTATTACAGTAGCGGAATGAGCAAGTATGCGATAACGAAGAAATATTCTTTGAGCCCTCCTTGCATATATAGATGGCTAAAAGAATACCCAGTGGGATCGGACCAGTTACCTTTGCCATCAGAAACAAAAGAGAGGTTACAGATGGTTCCCAAGCAATCGGATTTGACAGATATGGAGTCCCTTCAAAAGCGCATAGAGGAATTGCGTCGTTCTTTGGAGCTGGAGAAGATGCGTAGCCGTGCCTTCGAGAAGATGATAGAGATAGCGGAAGAGGAAGAAGGCATCAGTATATTAAAAAAAGATGGTGCCAAACAGTAACGGCGTTACGTGAGGAGTATCCCCATGAGAGTGTGGCTACCCTTTGCGGGCTGTTTGGAAAGAAACGCCAATGGTATTACGCGAACATGAAGGCGGATGTATCGGAGAGACAACGCGTCAAGCTTCTTGCTGACATGATAGGCTATTATCGTCTTTGTTGTCCCCGTATCGGAGGTTTCAAACTGTTCCATTTACAGGAAAAGGATTTGGGACATGCTGTGACCCTCGGGCGAGACTCGTTCTTAAAGGTTTATGAATCAAAAGGCTTTAAGCTCAAGCCCAACAAACGTAGGCGTACGACAGACTCCAATCATGTCTATAAAAGGTACCCCAATCTTATCAAGGGAAAAGACGCGCGGTATTCCAACCATATATGGGTGTCGGACATCACGTACGTGTGGATATTGGGGGACGTGTTGTACTTGCATCTTGTCACCGACGCCTATTCGCACGCCGTATTGGGCTGGTGCCTGTCCGACAGTCTCAGCGCCTCGCATACGACAGAGGCCTTGCGCATGGCGATCCGGATCGCCGGAGGCGGCAACCTTTGCGGTACCATACACCACTCGGACAGGGGGTCACAATACGCCAGCGACGCTTACGTCAGCTGCCTCATGGAGCATCACATACGGATAAGCATGACAGAAGGATATGAGCCGACAGACAACGCCATGGCGGAAAGACAGAACGGGATCTTCAAGGTCGAATGGATATACGAGCAGGAAATGTACAGGGATAAAGAACAGGCGATCAATGAGATCAATCGTATGATTGACTTTTATAACAACCGAAGACCTCATATGAGCATCGGAATGGAGTGCCCGATGGAGGTGTATAAAGGCAAACTGCCGGGGAAAAATCTTTGGCGAAAAAGACCCTGATTCTTTTTGATTCCTTACATTTGTACGCCGAGAATATGGATCACTCTGGTATATCCATTGTCCATTCTTGATGACAAGCTTTTTGGTAGGCTTTATCAGAGAGTGACAAGTAAGCCAGGAGGATCATGAGTTTATTGACAAGTAAAGTTGTTTAACTACCCCAAAAGTGACAAGTGATTTTAGGAATGGACATATCTTACGATAAGAATGTCCTAAAAGTGATATTTCGATGTGGTTACCCTGATTTTAACCTTGAATATCCAAGATAAAATATATCTTTGCTTACAGAAAAGAAAGGATGAAGAAGGTGCTATGGATGATTCTACTTTAATTGAACAAATACAATTAGGAAGTAAAGACGCTTTTAAACAGATGTTTATCAAATTTTATTCGCCGCTATGCGAATATGCTTCCCAATATGTTTCTGATGAGGATGCCGAAGAACTTATTCAGGAGCTAATGTTATTTATATGGGAAAACCGAAATTCCTTATTTGTAGAGATATCCCTAAAATCCTATCTTTTTATGGCTGTTAAGCATCGTTGCCTCAATGCGATCAAAAGGCAATTGTATCATGAGCGAGTACATAGCCTGATTTATGATAAGATTAAAGATCAATTTGAGAATCCTGATACCTATTTCGTAAACGAGCTTACAGAGAATATCACGAAAGCGATCGAAGAATTGCCTGAGAATTACCGGGAGACATTTAAACTTAGCCGATTCGGAGAGCAATCTAATCCCCAAATCGCAGAGGCCTTGGGGGTTTCTATCAAAACCGTGGAATACCGGATTACACAATCCTTGAAAATATTGCGGGTTAAATTGAAGGACTATTTACCTTTTATAATGTTCTTGTTCTAAGAATACTCTCCATAAATCCAAAGGCCTGCACGATTGTTAATAATATCAAATCCATAAAAATTATATTAAACTATTTTGAGTGAACCTTGTCTATCTTTTCGTAATTGTAAACAATGTAATCCATATAGTTATGAAATCGGGAAAGTGCCTTTTGATGTTGTTGATGATCCTTTTTTCACCGATGGCTTTCGCACAGCAAAGCGGTGTTAATGTTACCGGATCTGTCGTTGAGCAAGGTAGTGATACCCCCATCGAGCAAGCAACGGTACGATTGCTGAACGTAAAAGACAGTGCCATGGTACGAGGTGTGGTGAGCGCCCGTAATGGTAGTTTTACCTTGAAAAACGTAAAGAAAGGAAGTTATTTACTACACATCACATTCATCGGATACGATCCATTGTACCAACCCTTGCAAATCACCGGAAAGAAAAATCCCGTAAACGTAGGTAAACTCGAATTAAGCGACGGAGCGATCGAGTTGGGAGAAGCCGTAGTTATAGGTAAGGCACCCGAGATTACCGTTCGCAACGACACTGTGGAATACAACGCGGATTCTTATAAAGTAACCGAAGGCTCCGTTTTGGAGGATTTATTGAAAAAGATGCCCGGTGTGGAGGTAGATAGCGAAGGCAAGATCACCGTCAATGGAAAAGAGGTGAAAAAGGTAATGGTGGACGGAAAGGAGTTCTTCTCCGATGACCCGAAAGTGGCCTCCAAGAATCTTCCAGCCAAGATGATCGATAAATTACAGGTACTTGATAAAAAAAGCGATATGGCCCAAATGACCGGCTTCGACGATGGAGAGGAAGAGACCGTCATCAACCTAACCGTGAAACCCGGCATGAAGCAAGGTTGGTTTGGCAACGCATATGGCGGATACGGAAGTAAAGATCGGTATGAAGGCAACGCCATGGTCAATCGTTTCGTGAATAATGACCAGATCACGTTCATGGGGGGAGCGAATAACACGAATAATATGGGCTTTTCCGATCTAGCCTCAACAATGTTCTCCGGTATGGGAGGCGGTGGAGGCCGACGAGGAGGTTTCGGAGCGGGTAGCGGTATCACCTCTTCCGGAAACGCAGGTTTGAACTTCAGCAAGGAATTCAAGCCGGATAAACTAACTCTTGGGGGAAATACTCGTTATTCCCATTCCGACAATGACGCTCGCAGCAAGAGCGACCGGCAGAATATTCTTCCCGGAGATAGTTCCTCCTACGATAATAGCGAGGCGATGAGCCGTACGAAGAGCGATAACTTTGGCGTAGACTTTCGCTTGGAATGGAAACCGGACACGATGACTCAACTTATCTTCCGCCCGAGTTTCAGCCTCAGCCATAGCATGAATGACAATTTCAGTGATGCTACCACCTTGGATAACGAACGGGATACGGTCAATACCAACAAATCCAGCAATTACTCGGAAAGTAACGGGTACAACCTAAATGCCAGCATCGATTTCAGCCGTAAGCTGAATAACAAAGGGCGTGTGTTCAGCGCCACCCTTTCCGGAGGCAATAGCGATTCGTACAGTGACGGCATGAACCGTTCCGACATCGTTTATTTCAACCAGACTGATGCCTTGAAGAATAGCATTATCGACCAGCGCTCACGTTACGACAACAAAGGTTTCAATTACCGGGCCTACGTATCGTGGGTAGAACCGATCGGGCATAATAATTTCATCCAAGCCACTTATAGCATCAGCCAACGGAAACAAGAAGCCTTGAAGAATGTTTACAACCAAGACGCTGATGGTATATATAATGTATTAGATTCCGCCTACAGCCAAAGCTATCGCAATAACTTTATCAGCCAACGGGCCAGCTTGAGCTTCAAGTCTCAACGGGCAAAGTTCAACTACACGATCGGCTTGAATCTGGACCCATCCTATTCCAGCAGCGAGAATTTCGTTGGCGACACGACCTTATCCAAGATAACCCGTAAGGTGGTCAACCTCTCCCCGATGGCTCAATTCAACTATATGTTCGATAAGCGTACGAATCTTCGTATCATGTATAATGGCCGTACCAGCCAACCGAGCATGACTCAATTACAACCGGTAGCGGATATCTCGGACCCGACGAATATCACGATCGGTAACCCGGATTTGAATCCCCGCTATACGAACAACGTATTTATTCGTTTCCAACAGTTCACGCCGGAGAAACAACGGGCCTTCATGATCATGGCAAACGGTAGTTATATCATCAACGATATCGTAAGTTATACCTCTTATAACCAAGAGACAGGTGTAAAGACCACCACTTACAAAAACGTAAATGGCAACTATAGTGGCAACGTCCGTATGATGTTGAACACCCCCTTGAAGAATAAGAAATTCTCCATCAACTCCATGACAATGGCCTCGTTCGCTAATAGCAACGGATATATCAACGAGGAGAAGAATACGAACCGGAATCTCATATTGTCCGAACGTGGTGGTATCGACTTCCGCTCCTCTTATCTGGATCTGGGCGTAAACGGGAATATTCGTTACAATGCCACCAGCAACTCCCTGCAAAAGGAAAATAACCAAAACACCTTCAATTACGGAGCCGGCGGTTACACGACAATCTATCTGCCCCTCAATTTCAAGATAGAGAGTGACGTGAACTGGTCTACCAACTCTGGCTACGGGGACGGATTCAAACAGAACGAAGTCCTATGGAATGCCTCAGCCTCCAAGTCTTTCTTAAAGAATAACCAAGGGACGCTCCGTTTCAAGATCTACGATATCCTGCAACAACGAAGCAATATCTCCCGTTCCGTTACCGCTAGCTATATACAAGACTCAGAATATAACACGCTAGGCAGTTATTTCATGGTACACTTCATCTATCGGTTCAGCATCTTCAAAGGCGGAGCCACTACCAGCGACGTGAAAACGCCGGGTAGAGGCGGACGGGGAAGAGGTCCGATGGGCGCTCCTCCGAGACATCGATTTTAATCCCCTAAGTGGAGACTTTATAAAGTCCGTACGCAACAAAAAACGCACCGGACTTGTTTTTACTTAGGATAATATATAAAAAACTTAGGATAAAATAACGCTAACTAGCGCATTAACAGCGGAGTTTCAATGCTTAGCTAGCATACATCCTCTATGCCCACAAAGTATTATTAACATTTTAAACGGATTATTTTTACCTTTTTTGTGTAAATATTAAACTAAAACATACGTTATTTGTTGCAATATTAAGAGAAAGATATTGATATGAGGAAGTCGACAATTTGGTTGCTTGCGGTAGTTATGGCTTTTGCCTTCGCCGGGTTATTATACCTACAGGTAAACTATGTGAGCATTATACTTAAGACACGCAGCGAACAGTTCAATGAGACTGTCAAAAGAAGCCTGCGCCAAGTATCTAAGAATCTGGAATTGGATGAGACCCGTAAATACCTCGAGGATGATATCAACCGGGATGAGACAAATTTCATGTATCAAAATGCCCCGGATGCCCAAAGCCTAGGACAAGTGATCAACCATGAGAAATACCAATTACAGATCAAGGATTCTAATGGAACCGTTCAACAAATAGAGATGCAAAGTTTTAGCGCCCATAAGTTCGAGCCGCTCTCTTCCTTGTCAAAACGGCAGTCTGCCAACAGCATCGTAAACACATCTAAAGATTTACAGAAGACACTAAAAAGACGTTACCAGTACCAAGGTGGACTGATAGAGGAGGTGATTTACAACATCTTATACACCGCGAATCTAAAGCCGATCGAGGAACGTATAGATTTTAAAAAGCTGAACAATTACTTAAAAACAGAATTTATTAACAACGGTTTGAACTTGCCGTTTGTGTTTTCTGTTATTAACAAAGATGGAAATGTAGTATACCAGAGCGGAGAATTCCAAAAGCAACCGATCGCCTCTGACGTGATCACCCAAGTGCTTTTCCCGAACGATCCCCCATCGAAACTAAACTACTTGAGAGTTTATTTTCCGACGAAAGGGGATTATATCTCAAGCTCTATTACTTTCATCGTTCCATCGGTTATATTCTCATTGATCCTGTTGATAACCTTCGTCTTCACGATTTACATCGTATTCCGTCAGAAGAAGTTATCCGAGATGAAAAACGACTTTATCAACAACATGACGCACGAGTTGAAGACACCGGTATCCACGATCTCGCTCGCCGCCCAGATGTTGAAGGATTCGGATATAACGAAGAGTCCGGACGTATTCAAGCATATATCCGGCGTAATCAACGACGAGACGAAGCGATTGAGCTTCTTGGTCGAGAAAGTGCTACAGATGTCTTTGTTCGAACGACAGAAAGCAGCGCTTAAATTGAAAGAAATTGACGCGAATGATTTGGTAGCGAACGTGGCTAACACCTTCGTTTTAAAGGTCGAGAAGTACGGCGGTACAATGGATATAGACCTGCAAGCTACAGAATCGGATATATATGTGGATGAAATGCATATCACCAATGTATTGTTCAACTTGATGGACAATGCGGTTAAATACCGCCGCCCGGAAGTTCCGCTTACATTGATGGCACGCACTTGGAACGAGAACGGAAAGCTGTTGATCTCCGTGGAAGATAATGGTATCGGTATCAAGAAAGAATATCTGAAAAAGGTATTCGACCGTTTCTTCCGCGTACCGACAGGCAACGTACATGACGTGAAAGGGTTCGGTCTCGGACTCGCTTACGTACGCAAAATTATTGAGGACCACAAAGGTACGATCCGTGCTGAAAGTGGTGCCGGAAACATTGGAACAAAATTTATTATTACTTTACCTCTTATAAAAAGTTAGTTATGGAAGAAAAACTAAAGATCTTCTTTTGTGAAGACGATGAGAATTTAGGAATGCTTTTAAGAGAATACTTACAAGCTAAAGGGTATGTAACGGACCTATTCTCTGACGGAGAAGCCGGATACAAAGGTTTTACCAAAGGTAAATACGATCTTTGTGTGTTGGATGTCATGATGCCAAAGAAAGATGGTTTCACCTTGGCACAAGAAATTCGCTCTATCAATCCTGATATCCCTATTATCTTCCTTACAGCCAAGACTATGAAGGAAGACATCTTGGAAGGATTCAAGATCGGTGCGGATGACTACTTGACAAAACCGTTTAGCATGGAAGAGCTATTGCTTCGTATCGAGGCTATCCTTCGCCGTGTGAAAGGTAAGAAGATGAAAGATATTCCTTTCTACAAGTTAGGAAACTTCTTGTTCGATACCCAAAAACAAACGTTGGCTATCGGCGACAAGGTTACGAAACTTACTACGAAGGAATGCGAATTATTAAGTTTGTTGTGCGCCCACGCAAATGAGATCCTTGAGCGTAACTACGCCTTGAAGACAATCTGGGTAGACGATAACTATTTCAACGCTCGTAGCATGGACGTTTATATCACGAAATTACGTAAATTGTTGAAAGACGATCCGGGTATCGAGATCATCAACATCCACGGCAAGGGTTATAAATTAATCACTCCTTCCGGGGAGGAACAAGCCCGTGAGGAAGGCATACAAGTGCTTTAATTCACTTGAACAATAACGACAGAAAAGGCTGGCTAAATGTAAGCCAGCCTTTTTTATACTTTCTTTCTTTTCCAGACTAAGAAGATCCCGAAAACGATCAATGTAACTAGTAGCCCCAAAAGTTGAGAAAAACTGGAGGAAAGACCAAACCCTTCCGGAGCTACAAAAATATAGGTAGAACATACCGCCGTCATGAATAAGGCGGGAATCAAGGTTATCACATATAATTTCTTTGCTTGTACCAAATATACGGTTAAGGCCCATAGGGTAAATACTGCCAACGTCTGGTTACTCCATGCGAAATAACGCCAGATCATATCGAAGCCATCCTTATCTTTTTGACTATATAATAAGATTCCTATCGCAACGATAAACATGGGAATACAGATCATCAGACGTTTGACCACCGTTTTTTGCTCCATTTGCAGGAAGTCTGCGACAATCAGACGAGCCGAGCGGAAAGCCGTATCGCCAGAAGTAATCGGAGCTGCTATCACACCCAGTATCGCTAATACACCTCCGACAGCGCCCAGCCACTCTTTTGTGATACTGTCTACTACGACAGCGGCATTGTTCTCCTCCATTCCGTTATTATGGAAGAAATACGTAGCGGCGGCGGCCCAGATCAAGGCTACGATACCTTCGGTAATCATCGCTCCGTAAAATACGGGACGGGCGTATTTCTCACTTTTCATGCAACGGGCCATCAATGGACTTTGGGTAGCATGAAAGCCAGAGATAGCGCCACAAGCGATACTAACAAACATGATCGGAAAAATAGGCAAGCCTCCCGGATGCGTATTACTAAGTCCATCCGTAATCTCAGGTAACGGCGGCTGGTTAATAAATAACATAACCAAGATACCTACGGCCATAAATAGCAAAGCGATGGCGAATAATGGATAGATCTTTCCGATAATCTTATCAACAGGTAATAGAGTAGCCAGTATATAATAAATGAATACGACGATAATCCAGAACGTAGCATCTAGATATTCCGGAGTCAGTTTAGCCAGCAACCCTGCAGGCCCAGCTACGAAAACAGCACCCACCAAGATCATCAAGATAACCGTAAAGCCCCGCATAAATTGCTTAAAGTTGTTCCCCAGATACCGTCCGATCAATTCAGGAAGACTTTCTCCATCATGCCGCAACGAAAGCATTCCCGATAGGAAATCATGGGTAGCGCCCGCAAATATACTTCCCAATACGATCCAAAGGAAAGAAGCTACCCCAAATTTAGCCCCCATGATAGCGCCGAAAATAGGTCCCAGACCCGCTATATTCAAAAATTGGATCATGAAAATCTTCCAAGTAGGCAAGGGTATATAATCAACACCATCTTGTTTTGTGAAAGCGGGAGTAACCCGGGAGGGATCTACGCCAAACACCCGCTCGACAAATTTACCATACGTAAAATATCCAACGATAAGGGCTATCAGACAACATGTAAAAGTAATCATGGTTTTCTAAAGAATTAAATTGTCAAAGGAAAAGGTATATACGAGAAAACCGTACCAAGGGCATTCTAACGAGTAATTGTCAGAATGCCCTTAGTACGGTCTTCGTATGAATCAATTAATTAAGTAAACGCTTAACCGTCTCGGAAATCATCCGTCCTTCGGCTCTTCCTGCCAATGCTTTTGAGGCTACACCCATTACCTTACCCATATCTTTCGGGCCAGCGGCACCGACTTGAGCGATAATAGCTTTCAATTCTTTCTCCAATTCCTCGGCAGACATTTGTTGAGGTAAATATTTCTCAATCACTTTTACTTGCTCCAACTCAACATCCGCTAGGTCTTGACGGCCCTGTTGCACATAAATCGTAGCAGAATCTTTCCCTTGTTTCACCAACTTCTGCATGATCTTCAAGGCATCCGCATCCGTCAGCGTATCATTGGCTCCCGGAGCGGTTTTCGCTTCCAAGAAAAATTTCTTTACATTTCTCAATGTCTCCAAGGCGACTTTATCTTTCGCCTTCATCGCGTTTTTAATGTCTTCACTGACTTGTTCAAATAAATCCATATCCTTATTATATTATTAACTATCGGAAACTGATCACTTGTTTACCCCCCCGCTGAGAATCTTGGCGAGGTTGGTTAGCCGGTTGCTTCGCCGTTGTCGGAGCCGATACTTGAATATCCTCTCCCGCTACTTTGGAACGGGCACGGGCTACGATCTTCGGATCCCGGTTATAAGTCGGATTATCCTCTATCAAAGCGATCAAGGCATCATCGTCCAACTCTTCCTGAGTCAAAACTACCGCTTTCGCACGAGAGGTAAAACGACCCGCCTTTTGTGCGGAAGCACCATAATATTTACCAATCAAATCACGCTCCTTACGCTCTTTCTCGATTCGCTCTTCTTCTAAACGCAATTCTTCCTCTGTCATCTGAGCGGCTTCAGTCCTGCGTTTATCAGCGATCAATGGAATATCATCCATCGTAAATCCAGTAGCGAGGATCGTCATTTTCACTTTATTACCTAATGTATTATCCACGGCAGTACCCCAAATAACCTCTATATCGCGGTTAAACTCGGACATAAAGTTATGCACGTCGTTCATCTCCTCCATGCGCAACTCGGCTTCCTCGCTGAAATATACGTTGAACAGGATTTTCTTGGCGTTCTTTACGTCGTTGTTACTTAATAGCGGAGAATTCAGAGCGTCTTCCACCGCTTGGCGAACACGTCCTTCTCCTTCACCAAAACCATTACTCATCAAAGCGACACCACCATCTTTCATCGTGGTGTTAACATCGGCGAAGTCGAGGTTGATAATACCCGGAAGCGTAATGATCTCCGCGATACTCTTGGCGGCGATCGTCAAGGTATCATCGGCCTTGCCGAAAGCGTTCATCACGGAAAGGTCCGAATAAATCTCACGCAAACGCTCGTTATTGATCACCAATAAGGCATCCACGTTTTTCGCGATCTCCTCCACACCATTCAAGGCCTGTATAATCTTACGCTCACCCTCGAACAAGAAAGGAATGGTTACGATACCTACCGTCAATATTCCCATATCCTTCGCGATACGAGCGATAACCGGAGCGGCACCCGTACCGGTACCACCACCCATACCGGCGGTAATAAATACCATCTTCGTACCGTCGTTCAACATACCTCGAAGATCGTCCAGACTCTCCTCGGCCGCCATCATCGCACGTTCCGGCTTATTGCCCGCGCCCAATCCCTGCGTGATCTCACGTCCCAGCAATAACTTGATAGGAACATCCGAACGGTTCAAGGCTTGATTATCCGTATTACATAACACGAATGTAACATCGTGTATGCCCTCCTTATACATATGAGTAACAGCGTTTCCGCCACCGCCTCCAACACCAATCACCTTAATGATTTTGGGAGTATCCGTAGGATAATTAAAATTTAATATTGTATCGTCCATTGTCTTCCGGTTTTATTACATTCGTAGATCACGTTATTTACTCTCGTTATCATCGTCATCGAAGAGGGTTTTACCAAAGGTATCGATTCCTTTTGTCAACCGCCCGAACAAGCCGGGACCTTTTTTCTTCTCTTTCTTCGGCTTCTCCTTGACGGGTTCCGGTTCCGGAGTCGGTTCCACTGTCGGTTCAGGCTCAACCACCGGCTCAATCTTAGGCTCCGGTTTAGGAGGAATATATAACGCGCAATTCTTAGTTCCTTTCGCCAAGAGGCCGACGGCTACCGCATATTCGGGATTGCTGGCAACCACTAAATCACCACTAGCGACAACCCCCTTGCGAACCGCTGAATAGCGAACCTCCATCTTCAAGCGTTCGCTCATAACAGCCGGTAAATTCTTCAAAGCGGCGCCTCCACCCGTAATCACGATGCCGGCACCGAGAACGCTCATCAAGCCTGTAGCCTCCAGACGAGCATATACATTCTCTAAGATCTCATCCATACGGGCCTCGATCACGCCGTTCAACTCGGCCAGCTTAATCTCACGCAAGCCCATTCCATCCGCTAAACTCACTTGGATGGTCATATCATTATCCCGGTCCGCTTTCGCGCTACCATAAGTGATCTTCAAGCGTTCCGCCTCAGACTCTACGACCCTGAGATTGGTTATATCTTTTGTTATCAAATTACCTCCAAAGGGAACAACGGAAAGGCTGGCCAACTTACCACCCTTATAGACAGATATCGTCGTCACGCCGGCACCGAAACCGATCAAGGCGCAACCCAAATCCTTCTCATTGTCGCTCAAGACCACATCACCCAACGCTAGGGGCGACACGAGAATACCGGCGATCTCGATCTTCGCTTGTTCCGAGATGCTATTGATAATATTTAATTTCAAGGAAGGACGTCCAACAATCAACTTGTAACGAGCCTCGATACGGCTACAAGGCACGCCCACCGGGTTGGACTCTGGTTTATCATCTAAAAAATAGGAAGGAGAAACCACGTCAAGAACGGTCAACATATCCGGACGATAATCCTTACACTCTTGATAAAGAGAGTCTATGATCTCCTCCGTGACCACTCCTTCCGTTCCCAATACCTTGCAAACCGTATGCTCGATAGAACGGAGTGACTGGCCACCCAGTCCCACATATACCTGCCCGATCTTGGTCCCCCCCAGTTTATTCTCCAACTTGAGGATCAAGCGTTTTATCTTACTCGCCGTCTCCTTCACGTTATATACACATCCTCTTCGTATGCAGGTGCCGGAGTTCTCAACTTCGTAGGCGATGATTGAAAGAGCGCCCGTCGCATTCTTAGTCCCCACCATTCCTACCATATGGGAGGTACCTAGGTCAATAGCTGCTATAAAGTCTGTGTATGCCATATCATCTATTTTTTAGTACAAACAATCTGATTCTTATATTTTAAATTAATCATACTGTACTTTTCCCAACCCACTTTAGGGATCGCTTGTTCATAGAAAAGCTTTAAATTCGCAAGCTTTTCTTCGAATTCATCCAAAGTACCCAACATGATCCGGTGGTTACCCACTCTTGGAATAAGTTCTATATCATTATCCGGATAGACATAGATTTGTTCAATCTGGTCATTCCAGAACTCATTCTCTTGCAAAAATAATGCAAATTTGTATAAGTCGGTCACCGCAAGCTCTTTTTCCACATATCCACTCACAATTGGCACATGTGCGGCATACCGACGACTGATCGGCATGGTGGTTCCCAGATTATCCACGTAATAACTACCTCTTACGCCCATAATCCGGAGGATAGGCATCTTTTGCATGACCTCTAGCTTGATAATACCCGAAGGAGTCTTATACGCCTCCACTTGGGCGATCATCTCATTTTTAAGCAATTCCGTCTCTATCCGATCCGTATTCACGTCGGCCATTGACCGCTTGATCGGATCTAGCCCGGCTTTCTTCAGTATAGACACAAGGTCACTCTCGCTCACGAAGTGTTTATCCAGACTGTCTTTCACCACGACTTGCAGATCTTGGCAAATAGAGTCCTGACGTATTTCCCGAAAGAAAAACGACACAAACACGATGTAACAGAACAACAACGTGGCTACTACTATGGAGATTATTCGGATCACGGTTTCCTTATTTGTTTACATAAAATCTCTTTTACAGGCTCCACCAAACGGTCGATATTGCCGGCGCCTACCATTAATACTACCTCATATTTCCCGGCGGCAACCACGTCCAAAAGCTCTTCCTTCTTACACAGCGTCTTGGAAGGGATCGTCACCTTATCAAAAATGATCCGAGAGCTCACCCCCGGAATCGGTTCCTCACGAGCCGGATAGATATCCAGCAAGATCAACTCATCCAATAAAGAGAGACTCGCGGCGAAATCTCCAGCGAAATCCCGGGTACGGGTATATAGATGCGGCTGGAAAATACCTGTCACCTTACGACCCGCATATAATTCCTTCACCGACAAGATACTCTGTCGCAATTCGGCCGGATGATGGGCATAATCATCGATCAATACCACTTGATCAGTCTTCAAATGGAAATCGAAACGGCGGCGAGGTCCGGCAAATGTAGCTATACCCTTTTTCAAATCCTCCGGTTTCACTCCGTTCAACCAAGCGATCGCCATAGCCGCTACCCCGTTCTCTATATTAACCTTTACGGGAACACCTAATTCCACATCAGGAATACGGATTTCCGGACCAACGAAGTCAAAGGTAATATTTCCGTCGCAAATACGAATATTTTCAGCGTAAAAGTCCGCTATTTCCGTAACGGAATAGGTATATTCCTTGACACCCTCCTGTAAACGGGGCGTTACGTTGATTCCTTTCTTGATCAGTAGACAACCATCGGGACGAATTAAGGAGGTAAATTTCTCGAAACTCTCCCGGTAAGCCTCCGCCGTACCGTAAATATCCAGATGATCTGGATCTGCGGAAGTAATCACTGCCATATAAGGAGTAAGCCAATGAAAAGAACGATCGAACTCATCCGCCTCGATCACGGTAAAGTCGCTCGTATCAGACAACATCAAATTACTCTCGTAGTTCTTTAGGATTCCTCCGAGGAAAGCATTGCAATCCACTGGCGATTGTTTCAGCAAATGAGCCAGCATAGAAGAGGTAGTTGTCTTGCCGTGCGTTCCCGCCACGCATAAACCCCGGCTGCTTTTCGTAATCTCTCCCAAGACACGTGCCCGCTTCATCACCTCAAAATCGTGCGCCCGGAAATAGGTCAATTCCGTATGCGACTCCGGGACCGCCGGCGTATAAACCACCAGCGTATCATCGGGCGACTTGAACGCCTCCCCGATCAAAGCTACATTATCCTCATAGTGAATATCGGCTCCCTCCTTTTTCAACTCCTCGGTTAAATCGGAAGGGGTCTTATCGTATCCGCCCACTCGTTTTCCCTTAGCGAGGAAATAACGGATCAAGGCACTCATCCCAATGCCCCCGGCACCTACGAAATACACCGCTGTCACTTTATTTATATCCATATTCCTTATTTCTTATCTATAATCTTAACAATCTCATCCACGATACGGTCTGCGCTATGGCGTTGCGCCAAGGTCTCGATATTACGGCTCAACGTACGCAAACGTTCATCGTCATGAACTATCTTCAAGGCAGTAGGCACCAAATCCTTTTCCGCGTCTTTATCGGCGATCATAACGGCGGCATCCTTATGGACCAAGGCCAAGGCATTCTTGGTCTGATGATCTTCCGCCACATTCGGCGAAGGCACCAAGACCACCGGTTTTCCTAATAAGCAAAGCTCCGAGATAGAACTAGCCCCCGCACGGGATATCACCAAATCGGCCGCTGAATAAGCATAATCCATACGGGTAATAAAGTCTGAGCACCAAACCGGCATTCCCCGGTACGCCTTCAAATGCTTGGAAGCGTCGCTGTAATAATACCTACCGGTTTGCCAAATAACCTGTACATCCGAGGCGAAGAACTTATCCAGATCCCCTTGAATACTCCGGTTAATCGTCCGTGCGCCAAGGCTACCACCTACCACAAGGATCGTTTTTTTCTCCGGAGAAAGCCCGAAGAACGCCAACGCCTCCTCTTTCTTGCTCAGCGCCTCTTCCAAATCCTGTCGCACCGGATTTCCCGTAATCACGATCTTATCCGCCGGAAAGAACTTCTCCATGCCCTCGTAAGCGACACAAATCTTGCTCGCTTTCTTCGCCAACAACTTATTGGTCACACCGGCATACGAGTTTTGCTCCTGTATCAATGCGGGAACACCTTGCGAAGCCGCCATCCATAAAGTCGGTCCACTGGCATAACCGCCCACGCCGACCGCTATATCTGGCTTGAACTCACGGATCGTCTTCCTCGCCAAGCGCAAGCTTTTCGCTAAACGAGCCATGACCTTCACGTTGTTCATCAAGTGGGCACGATCAAACCCACTCACTGGTAAACCTACGATTTTATAACCAGCTGCCGGAACCTTATCCATTTCCATGCGGTCTTCCGCCCCCACAAATAAGATTTCCGCATCCGGAAAACGTTTCTTGAAAGTATTAGCGATAGATATGGCCGGGAAGATATGGCCTCCCGTACCACCACCACTTATTATGATCCGGTATTTTCTCATACTTTTGACTCTACAGTTATCGTTTCGACAGCCGATAGCGGATTATCTTCTCTCTCTCCCTCGACCGCCTGATTTATTGTCTCTCCGGATGGCTCGTCGGAAGGATTCTCTGGATTCTCCGTATCCTCCTCTTCCTCATCCTCATTTCCGATATTGGCTCCAAAACGACTTACGCTCAATATGATCCCGAAATAGATACAAGATATAAGCGTAGACGTACCACCCCGGCTCACCAACGGCATCGGTTGCCCGGTAACGGGCACTAAATTCACGGCTACCGCCATATTCGCCAAAGCTTGGACTACCACCAGCAACCCACATCCCAAGACTAGGAATTTCGGGAATGATTTATCACATTTCCGGGCGATCATCCCAACCCGCACTAGCAACATTATATAAAGCAACAGTACAAAGATCCCCCCAACGATACCCAGTTCCTCTATGATAATCGCATAGATAAAATCTGAATACGCCTGTGGCAGGAAGTCACGCTGTTGGCCATGTCCGGGCATCTGCCCAAATACGCCTCCCCGGGCAATAGCTATCTTCGCATGGGTTACCTGATAATTATCATCGGTTATCTTATACGTACCACTCTCATCCAAATTATCCTTATGCCCGTCGAAGAAACGCTCCAAACGCCCCTGCCAAGTAACGAATCGATCCGGCAAATACTGGGTAATAGCGGCCGGCGTAAACTTAAGCAACGCCAAGAACAACACCAACGCCAACATCAAGATACCCGCCAGCTTCGCCAACTTACCAAATGGCAACTGACCGATAAACATCATCAGGAAACAAACTCCAAATAACATAAACGCCGTAGAGAAGTTCTCCGGCAGAATCAAGACACAGGTCAGTCCTACTCCAATCAGTATATACTTAAAGATCTGGTTCTCCGTTAATTTCCCCCGTTTGCTGAGCAAGAAAGCGACAAACACGACACAAGCCAGCTTCCCGAACTCCGAAGGCTGGAACTGTATTCCCATGATTTCCAGCCATCGATGCGCATCATTAGCGTCCACGCCGATAAAGGGCGTCACGATCAACATCAACATCGAGACCGGCAATAATATAATAAACGCAGAGAAGAAACGACACGGTATATTATGTAACAGCAATACCATGACGAAACCTCCCAATAAAAAGGTGGCGTGCCGTACGATAGGCGCCCAGTGATTCGCGTTCTTATAAGCGATCGTACTGGTCGCGCTGAACACCTCCACCACCGATATAAGACACAGGAACATGAAGATGATCCATATCACCCGGTCGCCCTTAAACAGTTTACTCGCCAGATCCATTTTATCCTTTATTACAAATTACGTACGCAAGCCTTGAACTGATCGCCCCGATCCTCATAGCTCTTGAACAGGTCGAAGCTGGCGCAACAAGGAGAGAGCAATACCGTATCTCCCTTATGAGCCATCTTATAAGCTTTCGCCACAGCCTCCTCCATCGAGCGGGCGTCTTCAATATTCGCCACTTTCCCGTCGAAGAACGCATGCAGTTTCGTATTATCCACACCCATGAAAATCAATGAATGTACCTTCTTATTCACTAATTCCTCGATCTCCGAGTAATCATTCCCTTTATCCGTGCCCCCTAAGATCAAAACGACCGGAGTCGTCATGCTCTGCAAGGCATACCAACAAGAGTTTACGTTCGTAGCTTTCGAGTCATTGATATAATCAACACCACGCACGCGAAGCACCTTTTCCAAACGGTGCTCAACACCCGTGAAATCACTGAGTGAGGCACGTATTTTCTCATCATGAATGTCCACGATCTTGGACGCTATCCCCGAAGCCAAAGAGTTATACAGGTTATGCGTACCAGTCAATGCCAATAGGTCTTGTTCCATCGTAAATGTTCCGTTTGCCGTTTCAATAACTACTTGATTATTTTCCGTATATCCCTTCACGCCGTTCTCATGTGTCTCGGCGAATGGGTAAAGAGTAGCCTCAGGATGCCGTTTGGCGATCTCACGGGCTATGATCGGGTCATCGTTCCAGAAAATGAAGGCGTCGTCCTTCGTCTGATTTTGCAAGATGCGGAACTTAGCGTCTACATAATTCTGCATCTCATAGTTATAACGGTCCAGATGATCCGGTGTTATATTCAATATAATAGCGATATCCGCTCTAAAGTCGTACATATTATCCAGTTGGAAACTGCTCAACTCGATCACGTAGACCGCATGTGGATCTTCCGCAACCTGAAGCGCCAAGCTGTTTCCGACATTTCCGGCCAAGCCCACGTCCACGCCCGCTTCTTTCAGTATATGATACGTAAGCATCGTCGTTGTCGTCTTGCCGTTGCTACCCGTGATGCAAATCATCTTCGAGTCCGTATACCTTCCGGCAAACTCGATCTCGGAGATGATCGGCGTACCTTGCTTCTTCAATAACTGTATGATAGGAGCCTTGTCGGGAATACCCGGGCTCTTGACAATTTCGTCGGCACTCAAGATGTCGGCTTCGGTATGCTGTCCCTCTTCCCAACGAATCCCGTGGTTGTCCAGCATCTCCTTATACTTAGGTTTGATAGACGATTTATCGGACACGAACACGTCGAATCCTTTCGCCTTCGCCAAGACAGCGGCTCCCGCGCCACTCTCCCCGGCCCCTAATATAACCATTCTCTTACTCATCTTTTATCTCATCTTTAACGTAACTATCGTCATAACAGCCAAAATAATACCGATCAACCAGAAACGGACCACGATCTTCGATTCAGGCACGACATTGAACGGCTTTTGGATCAACGCCTGTATACCCGCGTTTCCCGGTTTCTGGAAATGATGGTGTAAAGGAGCCATCTTGAAGATACGGCGACCTTCCCCATACTTCTTCTTCGTATATTTAAAGTAGGCCACTTGCAACATGACCGATATATTCTCCACCAAGAAAATACCGCAAAGGATCGGAATCAACAACTCCTTACGGATGATGATCGCGAAAACGGCGATAATACCTCCCAAGGTCAAGCTACCCGTATCTCCCATAAATACTTGGGCCGGATACGAGTTGTACCATAAGAAACCGACCGTGGCACCGATAAAGGCAGCGGCATAAACCACCAACTCCTCCGCGCCGGGTATAAACATGATATTCAAGAACGAGGCGAACTCAAAGTGGGATGACATATAGGCCAAAATACCGAGCGCCACCCCGATGATCGCCGATGTCCCGGCAGCCAAGCCGTCCAATCCATCCGTCATATTGGCTCCGTTCGACACGGCAGTTACCACAAAGATCACCATCAGCACGAACACTAGCCACGCGGCCTCCTCCTTATAATCGCCCGCCCAGTTCACCAAGTTGGCGTAATCGAAATTATTGTTTTTCAAGAACGGGATGGTCGTCTTTGTCGACTTGGTCTCCACCGTATGATAACGCACCTCCTCGATCACGTTATCATGGCGCACCTCCATATTCTCCTTGATCACCACATCCGGGCTCATGAACAATACCAAGCCAACGATCAGGCCCAGTCCTACCTGCCCGACGATCTTGAAACGTCCGTGCATGCCCTCCTTATTCTTCTTGAACACCTTGATATAATCATCCGCGAATCCCAAGGCTCCCAGCCAAACCGTAGTCACCAACATCAATATCACATAGATATTATTCAGCTTGGCACACAGTAAAGTCGGGATCAATATAGCGATAATAATGATAATACCTCCCATCGTTGGCGTTCCCTTCTTGCTCATCTGGCCCTCCAGCCCAAGATTTCTCACCGTCTCGCCGATCTGCAACATTTGCAACTTATCGATGATACGCCGGCCGATCGCCGTAGAGATAAACAAGGACAAGATCAAGGCCAACCCCGAGCGGAAAGATACGTACTTAAACATACCCGCTCCCGGGAAATCCAACTGATCCAAATAATTAAAAAGATAATAAAGCATGTCGTCTTAAATATTATGATTGTTGTGTCGAAAAAATCTCGCGTAACTTCTCACGGTCGTCAAAGTGATGTTTCACCCCCTTGATCTCCTGATAGTCTTCGTGGCCTTTTCCGGCAACAAGGATCACATCCCCTTTCTTCGCCAACATCGTAGCGGTCTTGATCGCTTGCGTACGGTCCGTGATACATAAGGTACGTTCCATATCCATTTTCGTCAATCCGGCTACCATATCGTTAATAATATCATCCGGTTCCTCAAAGCGCGGGTTATCGGAAGTCAGAATTACCTGATCGCTCAGCTTGACAGCCTCTTTCGCCATCAGCGGGCGTTTCCCCTTGTCCCGGTTTCCCCCGGCACCTACCACGGTAATGATACGTCCTTTCCCATCCAATACCTCATGAATGCCATTCAGTACATTCGTCAAGGCATCCGGCGTGTGAGCGTAATCCACGATCGCCGTATAACCGAGCGGAGACTGGATCGTCTCGAAGCGACCGGATACGGAGCGAAGCGTGCTCAGCACGATCAACACCTCCTCGGGATCTTTCCCTAAAGAAACCGCGGCTCCGTACACGGCCAGCAAGTTATAAGCGTTGAAACGTCCCACGAAATGCACCATAACCTCCCGACCGTTAATGATCAAGTCTGTACCCTCGAAATGAGATTCCAATATCTTTCCCTTGAAATCGGCCAAGGTACGCAAGGAATAGGTCAGCTTTTTCGCCTTCGTATTCTGCAACATCACCAAGCCGGATTTATCATCGGCATTCGTCAAGGCGAAAGTCCCGGCAGGCAGGTCATCGAAGAATTTCTTCTTCGCTTTCAAGTAATTCTCCACGGTCTTATGGTAATCCAAATGATCGCGGGTCAGGTTCGTGAAAATCCCCCCGTCGAAAGACAAGCCGCTGATGCGCCGCTGATCGATCGAATGAGAGCTAACCTCCATAAAAGCATACTCGCATCCGGCCTCTACCATCCGGGCCATCAAGGAATGAAGCGTAAGCGGGTCCGGTGTCGTATGATCCGTCGGTACCGCCTCGCCATCTATATAATTACATACCGTGGAAAGCAATCCCACCTTATGCCCCATCTTCCGGAACATCTCATATAATAAGGTAGCGATCGTAGTCTTCCCGTTCGTACCCGTCACGCCTACCAACACCAATTTCCCGGAAGGATCACCATACCAGCGGGAAACCAAAAGACCCAGCGCCTCCGCCGAATCCTTCACCACGATAAACGAGCATCTCCCCTCCAAATAGGACGGAGCCTCCTCGCATACGATAGCGACAGCCCCCTTCTCTATGGCGCTGTCCATATAGGCATGGCCATCCACGGCCGTACCTCTCACAGCGACAAACAAAGACCCTTTCGTCACCCGACGAGAGTCTGATTGAATATTCGTGATATCCACATTATCCGCCCCCATCAACATAGGAGCTTCCAACGCACCGATTAAATCCCTTAGTTCCATACCTATTTCAATGTTAATAATACGGTCTGCCCCTTAGACACTCGCTGTCCGGGTTGAATACTCTGCGAAACGACCCGTCCGACACCCGACAAAGAGACACGCAGACCGGCTTGCTCCAACAAGAAAACCGCATCTTTAGCACCCATGCCGACTACCCGGGGTACCAGTCCCTCACGAATCGTCAGATCGCTTAATTTCACCTTATTCTCTTCTTGCTCGGCGGAGGCTACGACCCACTTTGTCTCCAAACTGTCCGTATCCGCCTTAATATCCAATTCATCTAATACTTCCTCTACCGCCCTCAGGTCGCCGCCTTTCACACGAGGTACCATCACGGCCATCGAATCCCGTTCCATATCCCGGACATCGAACGACATATGGCTGGCGTATATCTTCTCGGCGATCGCACGCACCACGCCTCCCGACATCGTACCGCCCGAAGGATAACCAATACGGGGACGGCGGATCACCACGATACAAGAATACTTCGGATGATCGGCCGGGAAATAGCCACAGAAAGAGACTTGGTGCCCGCTCGTACGGTAGACACCGCCCGTAGCGATCTGCGCCGTACCGGTCTTTCCGGCGATCCGGACAATATCCGAATGAACCGCCTTACCGGTCCCTTTCTCCACGACTCCCAGCAACATATCTTTTATCAACGCCAGTGTATGATCCGAGCAGATCGAAGAGTTGATCACCTCCGTGGAAAAACTCTGCACGGTCTTGCCGTTATGTAAGATCTCTTTCGTAAACATCGGGCGAACCATTTCCCCGTTGTTCGCGATCGCGTTAAAGAACGCCAACGTATTGATCGGCGGTACCTGCGTCTCGTAACCGAACGACATCCAAGGCAAAGTGGTCTTGGACCAATAACGGGTCGTATCATCCGGACGACGTATCTTGGCACGTCCCGCCCCCGGTATCTCCAAACGAAGATCCGCGTTCATACCGATACGGTACAGTCCCTCTACGAACTTTGTCGGGTTATCCGAATAACCTTTCAAAATCGTCTTGGCTACACCGATATTAGAGGAATACCAAATCGCCTGCTCCACCGAGATCCGACCGTATCCGCCTTTATTCATATTATGGTCCGTCATGCGGGCACCCTTATACATATATATACCATTGCCTACATCGACCGTATCTCCCGGATTGCATAAACCATCCTCCAAGGCCACCATGATAGAGGCCACCTTGAAAGTAGAGCCCGGCTCGATCTCGTCCGCCACGGCATGATTCTTCGTCTCGCCATATACGCCCTCACGGATACGCCCCATATTCGTGATCGCCTTGATCTCTCCGGTCTCGACCTCCATCACGACAGCCGTACCGGACTCGGCATCGATCGCCTTCAATTTATCGACCAGCGATTTCTCGGTTATATCCTGTATATTGATATCGATCGTGGTGCGAATATCCATGCCATCCACCGGATCCACCTCAATCACGTTCGTCCAGCCTCCACCGACACGACGAACGGAACTCAACCCGGCCTGCCCCCGCAGGAGCGAATCGTATTGCAACTCCAATCCATTCTTCCCCTTCGTAGTTCCACCCTCCTCGATCTCTCCGTAGATATCACCGATCGTACGAGACGCCAAGGTCCCGAAAGGTTTCTGGCGCTGCACCATCTCCTTCGTATAAAAACCGCTCTTATAACGTCCCAGACGAAGGAACGGGAACTTACGGATCTCCTTCAAATCCGAATACGAGACCTTCCCCGCGTAAATCGGGAACTGGCGGCTCTTACCGCTCAGCCCTTTCAGCAGATAAGCCTTATAGCCCGCCGGCGTACGATCCTTCAATTTACGGGAAAGATAAAACGCCAACGAGTCCACCCCATCCTTCTTGGACGTCTTGAACGTATCCAGCCAATTATACTTGGCATCCTTAGCCGGAGTATACGCATCCGCCTTAAAGTCGATATACATATAATAACGAGGCACGCTGGTAGCCATCAACTTACCGTCCGACGAATAGATATTGCCACGTCCGGGCAACACCAAACGGTTCGGTCGTTTCTGGCTCTCGGCCACCTTCATCCATTTATCCCTCTCCACGAAGGCCGTATCAAAGGCACGGAACAGGATTCCTACGGCCACAAGCCCCAGCAACAGCACGACCACGAAGTAACAGAATAAAATCCGGCTACTTTTAGGCTCTATTTCTTTCGGTTCGTTTTCTTCAGACATACCCATTTACACCTTATCTCACTTATATAACTCATAAGGAGGGGTTTTCGCACCCTCCAGATCAATACCTTGCTCCTCGATCAGCAACTCGATTTGCGATTGGCGGCTATTGCCGGTCAACTCGGATGAGATCGACAACGCCTCGAAACGCACATCCCTCAATTGCTGTTGCAACCGGTCGATCTCACGCAACTTTTGCATACAAGTATACCGGTTACCGATAAAGAAAAACGCCAACACGACAAGTAACACGATCATGCGCGTATGCCTCAAGATAAAATCCTCTTTCAGCACGCCGCCACCGAGTATATACCAGAACGAAAGACGCTTCTCCTTCTTCCTCGTTTTCTTATGTTGTCCGTTTTCTTCCATATCTATTTCTCCTTATACCTTCTCAGCGATTCTCAACTTGGCGCTCCGGGAACGGGGATTCCGCTCCACCTCCTCGTCGGTCGGGACGATCACCTTATTATTGACCAAGCGGAAAGGCGATCGTACGTTCCCGAAGAAATCCTGCTCGCATTTCCCCTCGAAGTTTCCGGTCTTCAAAAAGTTCTTTACCAGACGATCTTCCAAGGAGTGATACGTGATAATCACCAAGCGTCCTCCCGGCCTCAACACCCGCAAGGTACTCCGCAGCATCTCTTTCAGCGCCCTCATCTCATCGTTCACCTCGATACGAAGCGCTTGAAAGACTTGCGCCAAGAATTTCTTCTCCTTGTCCTTTCCCGTAAACGGCTTGATCACCTCCAAGAAGTCCCCGATCGTCTCTATCTTCTTTGTCTCACGGGCTTTCACCAGCACAGAGGCTAATTTCCGTGACACCTTCAGCTCGCCATATAGATAAAACACATCGGCCAACGCCTCCGCCGTATAATTATTCACGATATCGGCGGCGGTCTGCCCCGCACGCGTATTCATCCGCATATCCAACGCCCCGTCGAAACGGAAAGAGAAACCGCGATCCTTATCGTCGAAATGATGGGAAGAGACACCTAAATCCGCCAACAGACCGTCTACCTCCCCGCTTTCTCCATAGTAACGCATAAAATTATACAAATAACGGAAATTACTGCGCACGAAAGTGAATCGTGGATCTGCCGGGACATTATGCTCGGCGTCCGCGTCTTGGTCAAAGCCGTAAAGTTCGCCCTCGCTACCCAACCGTTTCAAGATCTCGCGGGAATGTCCTCCACCGCCAAACGTAACATCCACGTAAATCCCGTCGGGACGGATATCCAATCCCTCCAGACTTTCCCGCAGCATTACCGGTACATGATAGCAACTATCTTTTTCTTCCATTCATCGTTCTTACGTTAAACTTCCTCTTAAAATAAAGCGCCGTACTCCTTTGATACGCACGCACATGCCTTATCGGTGGGTAAAAGTACACATTTCCAAAATTACCCGCCAACATTTATATAAGAAAAGTAGGAAAAAGTTATCAACAGGTCGTTAACCCTTCGTCTTTTCGTCCTTATCTCTTACGCTTTTCATCGGTATCCGTTAACCAATTCTTCCTTTCACCTTCATCTTCTAACAGCTGTTGGATGATCATGCAACAGTTGGTAGATGATCTTCTAACAGATGGTGCATGATCGTCCAACAGCCGTTAGATAACCGATAGTCAAGCGCCCGGGGACTAACCTCCCTAATGGTAGCGGCTAAAAGATCAAGGGGAAAAGGCTAAGATAGCTGGCGAAAAAGCAAAAACTTCACTCAAACCTCTCTCGTTTTAATTATTAACTTTATCTTTGCCCCTTGACAAGCTTATATAGATGGCAAAACAAGGTGTGACAAAGATAGATATTAAGCAAGTATTGGCACAAAAGGCGCCCAAGGCGTCACGCAAGATTCCGGGATTTATCGTGGACTACTTGATTCGCACGGTTCATCAAGAGGAACTGAATGATATATTAACCCGTTACCACGATAAGGAAGGGGTAGATTTCATGCGTGAGCTTATCGGCTATTTTGACCTTACCCTCGATCTGGTACATGAGGAAAACATCCCGACCGAAGGGCGCTATATCTTCGCCTCCAACCATCCGCTCGGAGGATTGGACGGTATCTGTCTCTCCGCCGTTATCGGTTCCCGGTTCGAAGGCCGCATCAAGTATCCGGTCAATGATTTATTACTTTATCTCTCCAATCTAAAATCCATCTTTGTACCGATCAACAAACACGGCACCCAAGGAAAGGACAACGCACGGATGCTGGAGGAGGCTTTTGCCTCGGACGACCAGATCATCACTTTCCCCGCCGGATTATGCTCTCGCAAGATTGGTGGCAAGATACAAGACTTGGAGTGGAAGAAATCGTTCATCCAGAAGGCGGTGCAATACAAGCGGGATATCGTACCGGTCTATTTCGACGGGAAGAATTCCAATTTCTTCTACAACCTCGCCCGAATACGCAAGGCGCTGGGTATAAAGATGAATTATGAGATGATTTATTTACCGGACGAGATGTTCCGGAGCAAACATAAGACCTTCCGGATTTATTTCGGGAAGCCTATCCCTTGGCAGACATTCGACAATAGCAAGAAACCCGCCGAATGGGCTGAGTGGATAAAAAACAAGGTTTACAAACTCAAGGATTAACAGACGAAACATATGCAAGACATTATCAATCCCATAGACAGGGCACTACTGAAGGCTGAATTGACCAAAGAGAAGAGGTTGAGAAGTACCAATAAATCGAAGAATGAGATTTATATCGTCACGGCGCACGACTCACCCAATGTCATGCAAGAGATAGGGCGTCTGCGGGAGGTCGCTTTCCGTTATTACGGGGGTGGCACGGGATTCCCTGTGGATATCGATGAGTATGACACGATGGAAGACGCTTACCGCCAGCTGATTGTCTGGAGCCCGGAAGATGAGCAGATCTTGGGGGGATACCGTTTCCTTTGCGGTTCGGACGTTAAGTTCGACGAGAATGGTAAACCGATCTTGGCGACCTCGCACTTGTTTAATTTCTCAGAGAAATTTATCAAGGAGATCCTTCCTTATACGGTAGAGTTGGGACGCTCGTTCGTGGCTCTGGAGTATCAATCCACCCGTTCCGGGGCGAAAGGCTTGTTCGTGTTGGATAACCTGTGGGATGGATTGGGGGCTTTATCCGTGGTTGATCCGAGCTTGCGGTATTATTTCGGGAAGGTGACTATGTACAATACGTACAACCAAGAGGCCCGTAATATGATCTTATACTTCCTCGGATTGCATTTCCCGGACGCAGACCAACTGATCACTCCGGTATATCCTTTGGAGACTAATATGGATGTAGAGAAGATGAGATCTCTTTTCCCTCACGATAATTTCAAGGATAACTACAAGGTATTGAACCAAGAGGTTCGTAAATTTGGCATCAACGTGCCTCCTTTGGTAAATGCTTACATGAGCTTGTCGCCTAAGATGCGTGTATTCGGCACAGCGATCAACCATGAGTTTGGAGAGGTGGAAGAAACGGGTATCTTAATCGCTATTAACGAGATATTAGAGGATAAGAAGAAACGGCATATTGAGACGTATCTGGAAGAGGAGTACAAGTCCGCCGAGTTGATACGCAAGAATTTCATCGGGGAATAAAGCCGTAGATATGGCTAGCGCGACAGCGTAACAAGATATAAAAAGGTTCAGCCTAACCGTTCGCCTCCAAGCGGATTAAAAACGGACAAAGGCTGAACCTCTTTTTATCTCAAATAAATCTTATAGCATAGTCCACCGAAGAAATATTTCATTCGCTGCAATTCAAATTGAAAATGTATATGATTGAATAGCAGGTAAGTGGCTCCCATAGCGAAGTCTTTCGAATCGTATTCGGCTATGACGTTCAAATGCGGGGCGAATGAAGGATTGTAGGTGATACCTCCCGCCACACCGTTCAAGGGATAATCCTCACGGCGATTATACAGATAGGATAAATGAACGCCTAAGGTTCCCCTTCCCAGCTGAAAATGTTTGGTAGCGGCCAGATAATAACGGCAGAAATAGCCGTTCCCTATGGCTGAAGCGAATTTATGCCCGGATGACGTAAAAGGGTCCGAAGTCCCCAGCACGACAGCGGGGATGTATTTGCTTTCTTTCAACACACGTAAGCGGGCGGAGAAATAACGATCTTGGTTCGTGAATCCGGAATAGCCATGCTTATCCAATCCAAGGCTCTCGGCCGTAAACAGCGTACAAGTATACGCTACTTCCAGAAACGGGAAGATCGTCACGTTCAAATAATAATTCCACGTATTAAAATTAAACTTGGGAGGCGTAAGCTCTTGATGCAAGAAGTTTCCGCCAAGCATCACGGTCTTGTCCTTTTGCATATCGGCGGACGGGGCATGCAATAACCCTGTCGTGCCATAAGATAATTGAGCCGGAAGTAAGGTCCAGCAACTTAAGAATATGATCAATAAGAGTAATTTCTTCATTTTTATTTGTTTACTTATAAACTTCCGGCTCAACATTATTTAAGCTTCAAATATCAAGCATTAATCCGGGATGATGATACCGCCACCGGCGTTATTGCCATCACCATGTCCGTGACCATGGGATTGCTTGTAAACAGGAGTACCTTCTATCTTGATAAGTTTTTTAGCTACAACCTGAATCTCTTCCACCTTCTTACCCTTTGTCATAAACTTAAATACATACGTATTTGTAGTATATGTCTTCTTCAAGCTCATAGAAGCGACCGTACGATCAGCTTCCGTAGGAACGGATGTAGTCAATGATGTTTGGGTACCAATCTGATAACCATCAGCTTGCAAACGATTAGAGATTCGGTTATAAACCGCATTCTTAGCGACTTGACCATCTACGTTAGACTTTCCGACTAGATCCTGCAAGTTTTCTCCAACATAAGCATTTGTAGTTGTAACAACTACAGGAATGTTTCCTGCCTTACCATCAGAACAGTAATCAACAACCTTTTCTACGATTGTAGTATCAGTACTGATATCTTCAGTTTCCGCTAATGCCAACTCAAAACCTGCGGCAAACTTAGAGAAGTGAGCGACAGACATTTCCGCACCAGTACCATTGATATAAACAGGGTCCGCCGTAGGATCAATCTTCATGATCTCCTTATTATCTATGCCTGTGGTCGCATATAACAATGCCATAGGCTGTGTAGAAGAAACCAAATCCTTCGGAGCGTCGAACGAGATCTTCAAAGCCGGAGAGAATACCGTACCGCTAGGCTCGCCTTTATATACACGGCTTACACTGGCTACCGCACCAGCATCAGAAGTCACATTATTGGATTGCAGAGCTTCCGCAGACATATCACGTTCGATCACCAATGTTTGATTACTACTTGCCGGCATAACGATAACGACAGGCTTACCACTTTCCGCGACCAAACTTACCTCATCTTTCTCTTTTATACCATCAGCGGTCGTACTTTCAATCACTCCTATCGATTCTGTCAATTTCTCAGCATCACTTTGATTCAAGACCTTAATAACTGGAGCTTGAACCTCATTATCCGCACCTTTATAGTTATCTAAGACATTAGCAGGAATGACAACGTCTACTTTTTGTTCAACATTATTCTCATCCACATAAGTGACACCAGACACCTTAACCTCTTCGGTTCCGCCTGCGTTAATCGCATTCTTAATCTCATCCGCTACTTTTTCCGCTTCTTTTTCCGGAACCTGAACACCATATTTAGAAAAATCAATCTCCGTATTTCCACCTGTACCTATAGGGTTCAATGTGATAGGAAATACATAGTTCATACTCTGACCGACCTTAAAGATGATCGTACGAGAGTAGCTCGTATAACCTGCGGCTTTAACACTCAAGATAAATTGAGCATCCTCCGTAACCTTTGATGATGCGATATTGAAAGAGAACTCACTCTCATTCTTAGAAATAAATAACTCTTCACTTCCTAACATCAATATGACTTCCGCAGTTTTGATGTCTGCGCCCGTAGATAGGTCTGTTATTATACCAGATACGATATAAGTCGCTTTTAACGGATCTGTCGGTTTGGAAGGATCGGAAGGATCAGACGGGTCTGTTGGCTTGGAAGGATCAGACGGGTCAGAAGGATCTGTCGGCTTAGAAGGATCATCCGGGTCTACTGGAATAGAAGGAGCGACATTCATCACGATAATAGCTGGATACTCAACGTCGAATGTATCACCTTCGCCCTCTTTCTTTTCTTGATCCGGAACGGCTGAAACGACAACCTTAGCCACGGCTTTAGTATATCCGGAAGCTGTAGCTACTACGTCGTAGATACCGGGAGTCACATCAGAGACCTTAAAATTAGGTTTATTCTCTTTAGCGATCTCTTTATCCCCGTATTTTACGACAACAGAAAGGCTGGAAGTAGAGATAGCTTTTCCCACAACATCCTCGATCGATACGGAAAGATTGTACTTCGCCTTCTTATACTCTTTCGGAGTATCGGGAGTCGTGCCCTTTACCATGACGGCGTTTACTACATACTGTCCAACACCCGATTCGATCTTCTTCACATCCACATCATAGCTTCTGTCTGCATAGCCTTCCGACTTAAAGGCGATTTTGTAAGAGCCTGGTGTGCTTTTCAAGTCGAAAGAGTACGTTCCATCAGAACCCGTCGTAGCACTAAGAGATTGAGCTCCAGAAAGAGCTACGCTAACGCCAGCCATCGGGTTGTTACTGGCATCCATGACCGTACCACTAATCGCATAGGTGGCAACAGTGCCACCACCATCCGGAGTAGGCACATCATCATCGTCATCCTTACAGCCCATGAAACATACCATGGCTGTCGTAAGGAACAAGACCAATAAGGTCTGTAACTTTGTAATTGTTCTCATAATAAAACTATTTAAAAATTGAGTAATTCCGACTTTATAAAGTACGGGTTGAATTGATTCTGTTGCATGATGTTATCATTCGGCGAGGCTTTATACCCCTTATAATAATAGCGTTCATTACCGGCGTTGTAAGACATACCCCAGTTGTCAGAAGGAAGCACCCGCACATTCTTACGTTTATATTTATAAGGAGGAAGAGCCACTTGAAACCGGAAACCGCCGTTTTTCAAAGCACCTTGCGCCTTCATCGCATAAAATCCTATCGAACAATAGCGAAAATGGCGGATCAAGTCAATCCGTCCTCCGATCTCACCCAGTAAGTATTGCTCGGCTTTCAAGGAGACTTGCGTATTGTATTTTGGCCAGTAGAAACTACCTCCCAGCGACCATGTCACCCGTTGGTGAGTTCCATAATGATATTCAAACTTCTGCCAATATCCCGTACCCGTACAACCAATACGTCCTTCCAAAGAAAAACGTTCATCCTTCAAATGATGGGTTACCGCTAAATCCACGCCATAACGATCCGCATTGAACAAACCGATACTGGCTCTGGCGAACGTACGATAAGGTAAACGAAAAGATTGGGAAAGGGTAACCATGCCCGGGTGAATCTTACCCGCCCAAGGACCATATCCATCATTATATATAGGAAATACCATCTGCGCCGTCAGCTTCATCCCATTCCAGAAAGAGACCTCGATCGCAGGCGAGAGGTTGAATAATACTTGGTATATTTGCGTGATAATGAGGTTCTTCAGATACAACTCTGGATAAACCACCACGTCTACTTTAAATAAGGAGCTATTCATACGGTACTCTTTTTTCACCTTATCCCAGCTATCGCCCAGATCGTAAGTAGCATCCCAGGCGGAACGGGCCGCATAGGAGCCGGGAGCCGCCTTCAAGCTGTCCGGATTTGCCGTATAGATCAATGAGATCTGCGGTATATTATTATCCAATACGACGATACGGCAGGATTTGCCCTTCTCCGGCAAGCCTGTTTTCTGGATGCGGTCTATGGCATGGGCCAGTCCCACACCCTGCAAACGCCAAGGGGTATTCTCCAAGACATATACTCTCTCCTTCTCGTCTTCCGACCAGATAACATTCTCAAAACCCATATCGACCAGCATATTCGCGGTGATATCCGCATATACCTTATTATATTGCGCCTTTGTAAACATAGGCAATAGTAGCAAAAAGAATAAAAGGCATTCCTTACGGAGTAAAATGGCTCGTATAGAAAACTTTCTATTCATATCTCTAGAGTTTGATTCCAAGTTATCATTGGTTTACTGTTTTTCTTATTCTTACCCTTCCACATAAAAAACGACTAGTGAAAACGATCGTTTAGATCTTGCATTTTTTTAGAAAGCAAAAAGATGATGCTCTTTTGTCATATTCGTGACACTTTGATTAATATATCCTGTTGAGAAAAAGATATATAGCAGGACAAAATTTAATCGGAAAAGGTTGCCAGTCTCGGAAAAATGCCTTCGTTTGCAAACGAATAATTGAAACGATCGTTTTTTACAGTCGTTTTCAATCTAAATATTTTTATTGTTATCATAGATACTTCTCATAATAGCCTGCGCCAAAATCAACAAATGACACTTTATATTTAGAGAACAACCTCATTATTTTAAAATGTACATAACCCCGCTTCCAAAGTCAGCTTACTTTTTGGCCCTTCTATACAGCCCAAAAAAAATACGGAAATTTGCTATTCTCGGAAAGCATTCTTATCTTAGCAAATTATAGCAGATTATAGCAAAGAGAGAGTTTCATGTTAGCAGCCATTCATATACAGTTAATCGTTGGTACGATATTTATCATATTGTATAGCGTCACTATATTAGGACTGGTATTAGTTATCATTACAGAGAATAGGAATCCGTTAAAGACAATTCCTTGGGTAATCGTCTTATTATTAGCACCCGGTATCGGACTGCTTTTCTATTTCTTCTTTGGACAAGATAACCGGAAACAACGGATCATATCGAGGCGTACCTATAAACGCATCATGAAAAGGCCGCAAGAGGGTAAATTACCTCAAGACGCCTGCGTAGTTCCGGACCCCTATAAACCTTTATCGACCTTGTTGACTAACACCAACCAATCCTCCCTCCTATACGGAACACAAATCACGATTTATACGAATGGTACCGATAAGTTCAAAGACTTGCTGGAAGAGATCCAGAAAGCGACTCACCATATCCATATACAATATTATATATTCTGTGATGACGAGATAGGAAAACAGGTGCAACAACTCCTTATCAAGAAAGTAAAAGAAGGCGTGAAGGTACGTGTACTTTATGATGATGTGGGTTGCTGGAATGTAAAAGACGGCTTCTTTAAGGAAATGAAGGAAGCGGGTATCGAGGTATATGCGTTCTTGAGGGTAGCGTTCCCCGTTTTCACCAGTAAGGTGAATTACCGGAACCACCGCAAGATTATCGTGATAGACGGTAAAGTCGGGTTTATGGGAGGCATGAATATAGCCGACCGATACGATAAGGGAACCTCTTGGGGCACATGGAGGGATACGCATTTCAAATTCGTAGGGAAAGGAGTACACGGGCTTCAATCCGTATTCCTCATCGATTGGTACGTGGTTAGTAAAAAACTCTTGAACGATCGGATTTACTATCCGGCTGCCGAAATCTATAGCGATAATATTATGCAAATCGCCACTAGCGGTCCGGTAGGTCAATGGAGAACTTTGTTGCAAGCGACCATTTTCATGATCGCCAACGCCAAGAAGTATATCTTTATACAAACCCCTTATTTCCTGCCTACCGAAGGATTAAACCAAGCGTTGCAAACCGCCGCCTTAGGGGGAGTGGATGTTCGTTTGATGCTGCCTAAGCGTTCCGATACACGTTCAGCGAATATGGCCAGTCATTCCTTTATCGACGAGATGGTAAAGGCCGGCGTAAAAGTATACCTCTACAAACCGGGCTTCTTGCATTCCAAGCTAGTCGTGTCCGACGACGCATTGACAAGCATCGGGTCCGCCAATATGGACTTCCGTAGCTTTGAGCATAACTTCGAGATTAACGCTTTCGTATATCAAAAGGAATTCGCCCTGCAAATGAAACGCATCTTTACACACGACATGCATCACTGTGAGCGTTTGATCCCTTCCCGCTGGTTAAAGCGCCCCCTCAAGCAACGCATGGCGGAATCATTTATGCGTCTGTTTTCTCCCCTTCTTTAAGGAAGATGCTAAAGTTCACGGAGCCATACACCCGGTGCTGATAAAAATAAGGCAAAGATGAGAAGTCATTGGTCTTAGGATGTTCCATGATGAATATCCCTCCATTCTTTAGTAAATCACGCTCGAAAACCAAGGCGGGTATTTCCGGCAACTCCGGCAAGGCATATGGGGGATCGGCAAAGATGAAATCGAAACTTTGCTTAGGGGCTGAATTCAAATAACGGAAAACATCCCCACGAATCAGAGCCAACGCATCCGTCTTCAGCTCTTTCGCTACCTTGGCTATAAAAGAGGCATGAGCGTTATTTTTCTCTATGGCGGTTACATTCCGGCATCCTCGTGAGATCAACTCAAAAGAGATACTTCCGGTTCCGGCAAAAAGATCCAACGCATCCATACCTTCCAGATCCACCAAATTATTTACTACGTTAAAAATATTCTCTTTCGCAAAATCCGTCGTAGGACGTGCGCTAAACGAAGAGGGCACGTCAAAACGCCGACGACCGTATATACCGCTTATTATTCGCATATTAATAAAGATATTAAATCCATAGGGGCTTTCGTTACATCCGTTCCCAGCAAATAGGCTTCCGAAGGGATCTCCACCGGCTTAACATGGCGTAAATAGGCTCGCAATCGCTCCAGAACCCGCATTCGCGAGGAAGATTCCCCCGCTAAAAGCAACTGGTCCTTTTCTTGGTCCAATCCCGCCTGTTTCCATACATATAATATATAGTATACTATATCGTCCGATTGGTCGATCGGGTAAGAGTTCACAAATAAGAGTTTCCCTTGAGCATAGCACGCCACATCCATCCGCTTTCGTTCTATCACGACATACATTTGCCGGGGTAAGCTAGCACTACTTTCTTTTGTCCATAGCGTTAGCGGAGAAGTCATGTAGTGGGAGAAAAAAGGATGCAAAAGAGAACGGGAGCAAAATTCGTAAACCTCCTCGTCCACACCAAACACCAACTTAGCCTGTTGTTCCTTTAAAATATCGGTTAAGCAATGCAATTCCAGTGTAGAAAAGCAGAAATCCAATAAATGCCCTTCCTTACCGTCCCCCCAATAATTATCAGGGACCAAGCTATATTCCGGAGATACACAGATCACGTTAATCCGTTTATAAGTCCACGTAAGAAACTCATGAGCGAAGAAAAACTCCTTAAGGGAAGAAATGAAAGAGACCGCCCGATCGAATTCCGTTTCCCGATAAAAGAAACTTCCTCCAGCCGAGGGATCATACCCGGAAAAAGAAAGTCCACCCGACCGAAGCCGGATGGACACTATATACTTTTCCGAATTATCAGTAGTTAACGTATCAGGAATGCTGATAGTCATATGAGCCGCTGATTATTCCCAGTTACCTGCGTTGTTATTAATTTCTTCCAAAGAACCTACGCGCAATCCCGGGAACTTACCTTGTTTCTCTGCCTTGTCGATCAAGTTATAAGTCAACTGAGCATCCATGTCACGCAAATATTCTTTGTAAGGAACCTCACAAGCGAATACTTTGATCTCATAACCAGAACCAGATTTCAACGTAGCCGTATCCATCTTGAAAGTAATCTTTTCACCCGGAACGGCCGGAACATAACGCATAGCCGCTACATCATAGTTCTTACCCAGCAAAGTATCTTTCGCCAATACCCACATGGTATCACGTCTGATTAAACCTTTCTTAACAGCCTCTGCTTCTGTCATACCTTTCTCCAACTGCTCATCCGTCAATACACCTTCCTTGATCAAGAACGGCAACTTATCCGTATTCAAGAATTTCTCCAAATCGTCGAAACTTCCGGCATGAGTCTTATACATGTTCTTGTATTCGATCTGAGCCTTACGGATTTCAATCAAACGGGCGATGATCGCATTGTCACGAATAGTCTTCTGATCATCATACTCAATCGGACCAGTGACGCTCTTGTAGCACATGTAAACTAGCAGTACAACTGCGGCAGCTAATAAAATCTTTAATGTAACTTTCATGGTTTGTATTGTTTTTTGAATTTATTTCGTTCGGCAAATTTAAAAAAGAATATTTAATACACTACCTTTATCGCGAAAATTATTGCGATCAAAATGATAAATAGTTACATAAGCCAGCAAATCGAACGAAATTTCCCCTATAAACCGACGGATGATCAGTTTTTAGCGCTTCATACGCTTACCGAATTTCTCTTGTCTGAGGAACCGGACAGCCTTCTACTGATGAAAGGCTACGCAGGAACCGGAAAAACCTCTCTGGTCGGGGCTTTGGTGAAAACGCTTAACGAACTAAAGCAAAAAACGTTTTTGTTGGCTCCAACCGGACGAGCAGCTAAAGTTTTCTCGGGCTACGCTGGCCAAAAAGCGTATACAATTCATAAAAAAATATATCGTCAACGGGCGTTTTCCAATGAGCCGACGGGCTTCATGCCGGCAGATAATTTACATAAAGATACACTTTTTATCGTCGACGAGGCTTCTATGATCGCCAACGAGGGATTGGATTCATTTGTTTTTGGCTCCGGACGCCTGTTGGACGATTTAATCCAGTATGTCTATTCCGGGGAAAACTGCCGTCTTATCCTAATGGGAGATGTCGCACAGCTTCCTCCGGTGATGCAAACGGAGAGTCCCGCCTTGAATCCCGAGATATTACGGGGTTACAACCTACAGGTTTGGGAGATAGCGTTAACTCAAGTCGTACGCCAAAGCGAGGACTCGGGAATCCTGTTCAACGCAACCCGGCTACGAGACGCACTACGAAACCACACGGTCGAGATCTTTCCGAAATTACAATTAAAAGGCTTCTCCGATTTCACGAAAGTCAATGGAGATGAGCTAATTGAGGAAATATCTTCCGCCTATAGCCGCGACGGTATGGAAGAGACAATGATTATCTCCCGCTCGAATAAACGAGCAACGATTTATAATAACGGCATACGTAACCGTATCCTATACAGGGAAGAAGAGCTATCGTCCGGCGATCATTTAATGGTAGCGAAGAACAATTATTATTGGACAGCGAATTGCAAGGAGATGGACTTTATAGCGAACGGAGAGATCATTCAAGTCATGCGAGTACGCCGTGTCACGGAGATGTATGGCTTCCGCTTTGCCGACATCACGGCTCGTTTTCAAGATTATGATCTGGAAATCGATTTGAAAATCCTATTAGATACTTTACAGACCGACTCCCCCGCCCTCCCTAAGGAGCTAAACGACAAGCTCTTTTACACCATATTGGAAGATTACGAGGACATTCCTAGCAAGGCGGGAAAAATGAAAAAGATGAAGGTAGATCCTCATTACAACGTCGTCCAAGTAAAATACGCTTATGCGGTAACCTGCCATAAAGCCCAAGGCGGCCAATGGATGAACGTCTTTCTCGATATCGGTTACATCACGGAGGAAATGCTTGGTGAGGATTTCTATCGGTGGCTCTACACGGCTTTTACCCGGGCGACCCATCACCTATATCTGGTGAATTTACCGGACGAGTTCGTCGAATGATTTACAATATTTTAAGATCGAAACTGGCAACATTGACAAGAAATACTTATTTTTGTTGCAAAACATACGTATGTCCGGATGATTTATAGCATCTGAAAAACATATAGAAATGGCAAACAAGGAAAAAATAGATTATCTATTGATCGATATCAGGGAGCTGGAGAAGTTGGTAGCCGGAATGAGGGACGCGGAAATTTATCCCGCCTCTTTCTTCAACCAGACCTTCCAGTTGACCCACAAGGTATTGAAGGAGCTTCATACGCTGGAGGAGTTTCAGTTAGAGGCTTTGCGTAAACAAATGGAGGAACATCAACGACTTATCGATTCTATTCCCGTAAGTAAACCTTTACAGATGCCGGAGGTGCAACCGGCTCCGGAAGTATCCCCTACGATCGAGGTCGTACAGGTACAAGAACCGGTCGTTGAGGAACCTATCGTAGTAGAACCAATTGTCGAAAAAGTGATCCCAGAAGAAAAGATCGTACAAGAGACAATCCCCTTGAAAGAGATAGAGATTCCACATAAAACTATATTAGCGGATAAATCCAGTATTTCACTGAATGATATATTGGAGAAAAAGAATCTTTCTGATTTCCGTAAGGCATTCAGTTTAAATGATCGTTTCCGCTTCAGAAGGGAATTATTCGGAGGAAATGAGGAGAAAATGAATAAGGCGATCTCAGACCTGAACGATCTTAGCTCGTACGAGGAATCGGTCACTTATCTGAACAAGGTGTTGAACTGGAATATAGAAGACGCTTCCGTAGCCGATTTCATCAAGCTATTGGAAAAACGCTTCTCATAAATATACGATATGGCAAAATTGACTGTAGTCCCAACCCCTGTTGGTAACTTGGAAGATATGACATTCCGGGCGATCCGTGTGCTAAAAGAAGCTGATCTTATTTTAGCGGAGGATACCCGTACGACCGGCATCTTGCTGAAACATTTCGAGATACAAAACAAGATGCAGTCCCACCACAAGTTCAATGAACATAAGACGGTGGAGCAAATCGCGGCCCGTATCAAGGGAGGCGAGAATATCGCCCTTGTTTCCGATGCCGGTACGCCGGCCATCTCCGATCCGGGATTCATGTTGGTGAGGGAATGTGTTCGCCAAGGGGTAGACGTAGAGTGCCTGCCCGGAGCTACAGCTTTCGTGCCCGCCTTGGTAGCGTCCGGATTACCCAATGAGAAGTTCTGTTTCGAGGGGTTTCTCCCTCAAAAGAAAGGAAGGCAGACCCGGCTAAAAGAATTGGCTTTGGAATACCGGACTATTATTTTTTATGAATCACCTTTCCGTCTGCTCAAGACCTTGACACAATTCGCCGAGTTTTTCGGTACGGACCGCCAAGTATCAGTATCCCGGGAAATATCCAAATTACACGAGGAAACCGTACGAGGCTCCTTAGAAGAAGTAATTCAGCATTTTACCGTGAACGAACCAAGGGGTGAGATTGTTATTGTATTAGCAGGCTTAAAAGATAAAAAGGACAAAGAGACAGAAAAAGATGTTTAACTTAACAAGCAAAAAGAACATGAAGAAAGTATTATTAGTATGTGTCTGCACAGCCATGCTGGCCTCTTGCGGCCAAAATTCAGCGGATTACAAGAAACTAAAGGCTGAGAACGATTCTCTACGTATCGAGAATACGAAGAACACGGATGAGCTTAATGATATGCTCTCCACCCTAAATGATATTGAATCTGATTTTCAATCTATACGTGATGCCGAGAATTATTTGACAATCCAACAACAAACCGGCGGTGAGCTAAATCAGTCACGCAGAGATCAAATCAAGCAGAACATGCAATTGATCAGCGAGACCTTGAAGAAGAACAAGGAGCAAATCAGCCAGTTGGAGGAGAAATTGAAGAAAAGCGGTATTCAATCTTCCGCATTACGAAAGACGATCGATCGTCTTTCCTCCGAGCTGGATCAAAAGGCAACGATGATTGTCGCTTTGCAAGAGGATTTGGCAAAGAAGAACGTACGTATCCAAGAATTGGACGAGATGGTAAGTTCCTTGAATGAGGATGTGGAAAGTCTGGCTACTACCGCAGCTGCTCAATCCGAGAAATTGAACGCTCAAGATAAAGCCCTTCACACGGCTTACTACTGTTTCGGTACTTCCAAGGAATTGAAGGAACAGAAGATCTTATCCGGTGGTGGCCTGTTCTCTAAATCTAAAGTATTGCAGAGTGGTTTCAACAAGGATTATTTCATCTCTATCGATATCCGTGAGGTAAAAGAAATTCCTTTGTTCGCAAGCAAGGCTAAACTAAAATCCAATCATCCGGAAGGATCTTATGAGTTCGTAGAGGATGAAGACGGAAACTTGACCTTGAAAATAAATGACGAGAAGGCTTTCTGGAGCCTAGGCAAGTATTTAGTGATCGAAGTTGGATAATGATTTATAAAAGTATATTTATCGATTTGGACGATACCCTTTGGGATACGTACCATAACAATAAAGAATGCCTTGAAGAGCTATATACCGATTACCACTTTAATCGGTATTATGCCTCCTTCGAGGCTTTCTTCGATATTTATATGCCTCATAATCTAGACTTATGGGCCAAGTACCGTTCGGGGGAAATAGACCGGCAAACCTTAATCTTGGATCGATTTCTCTACGTACTTCGTCCGCTAGGAATAGAAGATAAGAAAACCGTCTTATCGGTAAATAATGATTTCTTGCAACGCACGACCACCAAAACCCGATTAGTGCCCGGAGCCATTGAATTACTGGAATATCTCCGCCCTTCCTATCGGTTATTTATTTTATCCAATGGATTCCGTGAGGTACAATTCAAGAAACTTAGCAACGCAGGCTTGGCTCCTTATTTCGAACGGATGATCCTGTCCGAGGACGCTAATATACAAAAACCCCATAAAGGTATTTTCGACTTCGCCTTAAAGAACACGAACTCACGCCGGTCCGAGAGCTTAATGATCGGGGATAGCTGGGAAGCTGATATCATTGGGGCTTACCAATCCAAGATCGACCAGATATGGTTGAATCCTGAAGGATTACCTGCCGTAGGCTTCATCCCAACCTATACAGTCCGCTCCTTGGATGAGATCCGGTCCATCTTATAAGATATCCTTTCTTACAATGCCCATTATAGAGTGCTTACGATGGGCATTATATGATCCTTAGAATGGGCATCATAAAGACCTTACAATGCCTATTCTAAGAACTACATCTTAATACATTATAAATTAACTGATTACTTATCGGCAGTCACCAGATATTGACGAAAGCCCTCAGAGTATTCCGGATGATACCCGTCTCCTATCGAATCGGAACAAATAATAAAATAGTCAAGGCCGGGCACTTTAGCGCATAAGGATTTAGCCTCCTCCGAACCTAAGACCATAAATGCGGTAGCATACGCATCAGCGGTCATGGCATCCGGGGCGACAATCGTAGCGCTAAGGATATCCCGCTGTACAGGGCAACCTTCACGGGGATCGATCGTATGGGCGTATTTACGTCCATCCTTTATATAAAAATTACGATAATTGCCTGATGTAGCCATTCCTAACGGTTTCGGGAAGCTAACGATCTGCTCGAGTTCTTGATTCATGCCGGCAGCGTCATCCGTAGGCTTCGTGATCCCTAAGCGCCAATCCATGCCCGAGGGATTCACGCCTTTCACACGCATCTCGCCACCAAACTCCACCAAATAATTACGGACCCCTTTCTTCTCCAGCATCTGAGCTATCATATCGCAAGCCGTTCCATCCGCCAAAGAAGAAAAGTTCATCATTAAGCGAGGATCGTCCTTCACGATGCGATCCCCTTCTAAACGAACTTTCTGAAAACCGATAAACTGACGGACACTGTCGATATGGGCAGGGGTTACGCTATCCTTCCGGCTGAAGCCAAACCCCCAAAGGTTGATCAACGGGGCGCACGTCACGTCGTAGGCCCCATTTGTCTCGGCAGATACTTCCAGTGCCTTCTTAAAGACTTTTTGGAAGAGCGTATCTACCCGTATGTCACGGTTCTGGTTTACCTGACTGATTACCGAAGTAGAATCAAAAGCATTAAACAGGTGGTAGAAATATTTCAACTGCTCGTCAATCTCCTTATCCAATGGTTTAGTATGCTCAAACTTAATATGATAAGGTGTATGAAGCCTTCCGGATACCTCATAGTATTGGGGAGCCTGTTCACAACTTATCAACAAGATATTAACAAGTAAGCAAAGGATGGAGAATCGACTTTTCATATTAGAACTCTGATGTAAAATGGAACTTAATATCCGGAAAATCCTGTTGGGCCATCATCAATACATAGCCGGAATCCGCTAAATAAACATCACGGCCTTCCTTATCCAACGCCATATATTGCGCCTTACGTTTCTTGAAATTCTCCAATGCCTGTTGGTTATCACTCTCGATCCAGCAAGCCTTATATAGGCTGATCGGCTCCCATTTACATTGAGCGGCATACTCATGCAACAGGCGGTATTGAATAACCTCAAACTGCAATTGTCCCACCGTACCGATAATCTTCCGGCCATTGAATTGATTGGTAAACAACTGAGCGACACCCTCGTCCATCAATTGCTCGATGCCCTTGTTCAATTGCTTTGCCTTCATCGGATCGGCGTTCTCTATATATTTGAACATCTCGGGCGAGAAGCTCGGCAACCCCTTGAAATGCAATTCCTCTCCGGAAGTCAACGTATCCCCTATCTTAAAGTTCCCGGTATCCGGCAAACCGATAATATCACCCGCGAACGCCTCATCCACCACTTCTTTCTTCTGAGCCATGAAAGCCGTCGGGCTACTGAAACGCATCATCTTACCGAAACGTACATGCTTATAGTTCGCGTTACGCTCAAAACGACCGGAACAAATCTTCACAAAAGCGATACAACTGCGATGGTTCGGGTCCATATTCGCATGGATCTTGAAAATAAAGCCGGTGAAATTATCCTCATTCGGGTCTACCACACGCTCTACCGCATGGATCGGACGTGGCGAGGGAGCGATACGGATAAAGCAATCCAATAGCTCTTTCACACCGAAGTTATTCAGAGCGGAGCCAAAGAATACCGGAGCGATATCCCCATCCAAATACGTATTCACATCAAATTCGGGATAAACCCCCTCTATCAACTCTATATCCTCACGAAGCTTTGCGGCTTGCGTAGGATCAATATAAGTCTCGAGATCCGGACTCGTGATATCCTTGAATTCCACATTCTCCGTCACATATTGCTTACTCGGGGTATATAGGTTCAGTTTCTGCTCGAAAATATTGTATACGCCCCGGAAACGTTGTCCCATATCGATCGGCCAACTCAATGGGCGTACCTTTATCTGTAATTCTTCTTCTATCTCATCCAGCAAATCAAAAGGATCTTTACCATCACGGTCCATCTTGTTGACAAAAACGATCACCGGAGTCTTACGCATACGGCAAACCTCCATCAACTTACGAGTCTGCGCCTCTACTCCCTTAGCGATATCGATCACGATAATAACGCTATCCACCGCCGTCAAGGTACGGAACGTATCCTCGGCGAAATCTTGGTGGCCCGGTGTATCCAAGATATTAATCTTATGATCGGAATAATCAAAAGCCATTACGGAGGTAGCTACGGAGATACCGCGTTGCTTCTCAATCTCCATCCAGTCGGACGTGGCAGTCTTCTTGATTTTATTAGACTTCACCGCTCCCGCTACATGGATAGCGCCACCAAATAACAATAATTTCTCGGTAAGCGTAGTCTTACCGGCATCCGGGTGGCTGATTATGGCAAACGTTCTTCTTCTTTCAATCTCTTCTGAATACTGGCTCATTCTATTTTATATGTATATATTGTTATCAGTTACACTTTGTTATTCATGCAGTAGGCCAAGCTAGTCTCCCAATGGGGAATCGTCAGTCCGTACGTGCTTTTTATCTTACCTTTATTCAATACGCTATAATGCGGCCGGCTGGCCGGTGTCGGATAATCCTTGGTCTCTATGGGTATCACCCGGTTATTCATACCTGCTATTTGCAAGATCTTTACCGTAAAATCATACCAGCTACACACCCCCTCGTCCGAGAAATGATAGATACCCGGTATAAATTTACCCGCCTCGGCACGTTCCAGCACGGTAAGCATAGCGACCGCTAAATCTCCGGCATAAGTAGGCGTACCCACTTGGTCGAATATGAAACGCAACTCATCCCGCTCCTTTCCCAAACGCAATACCGTCTTCATAAAATTGTTTCCATACTCGGAATACAACCAAGCCGTACGGATAATCACGGAATCCGGACACACCTCCATCAAGGCCCGCTCTCCCGCCAGTTTCGTACGTCCATATACGGAAACAGGACAAGTCGCATCGCTTTCCAGATAAGGACGGCAACTCGTTCCATCGAACACATAATCGGTAGATACATGAATCACCTTCGCACCTACGGCATGAGCGGCCTCACCTAAGTTCCGTACCGCATCCCGGTTGATGCGCATACACAGATCCTCATGCTCCTCCGCTTTATCCACCGCCGTATAAGCGGCGCAATTCATGACATATTGAACATCATTTTCCAAGACATATTTCCGGACGGCCTCCTTGTCGCAAATATCCAACGTATCTATATCCGTAAAAAGAAAATTATAGCCGGGATACTGGCTGATACGAGCGTGGATAGAACTTCCCAATTGACCGTTCGCTCCGGTTACCAAAACTGTCTTCATGTCTATATCTATTATTAATCCTCTAGTTTAAGTTCCCCTTTCATATCTTCCCGATATTTCTCGGCGAGCAACGCCAAGAAGGAACTGATTTGTTTAATACCCTCTAACGTCTCCGCACTCACCTCTTTCCCTTGCATACGCAAAAGCAGATAGCCATATACGGCGGCGAAACAAGTTTCCAACTCCGGCAGATCCTCTCCACCCGATTTAGCCCGGAGCTGTACGATATAAGGAAGCGTCTTATAATAAGCCGCGCTATAAACCATCTCTTTCGGAGATTTCAAAAGACGGAGATGCAAATCGGTCAAAGTAATAATCACATTCTTGTTCAATTGGATATGACCTTTCTCCATCACCCCTTCGCTACGCATCATCTCGATCAATTCCTCGTACCATTGAGCGATTTCCTTCTTCACCTCCTCGGGCTGGTCGTAATGGGCGATCACCGTGCGGTTGATCGAATCCATATCGAACTTATTCGCCCGGATCAAGTCCTCAACCTGCCACATATAAAGCAGATATTCAGCGATATTCTCTTTTCTTTTTTGTCTAGCTATTATCATATCGGCAAAGATAAACTATATTCCGATAACGCTTGATAAAAATCTGCGTCTTTAACGCCTAACTGCCGGCAAGCCAAACGTGCAGCATTCAGATTGATCAAGAAATAGCGATTGGGAATCCGTACCGGATAGTCTCCGTAGCGAGTATGCAAAAAAGTCTGCCCGTCTTTCTCCACGACCGGATGTTCCTCAAAAGGGATAGCGGTGATATCGCTCCGGACGTCCCCTGCCAACTGACTGACAGTATCATCACCTCCAAAATAAATCAATTTCCCTTCCCGCTCAATAGAAACAGAGAAAGATTGATAAGTGGATAAATAGGCCTCCGGAGTCGCATGATCCGTCTGGGTAGACCAAGATAAATTCGTCAGGATGGCGATATGCGGACGATAGAATTCCAATTGGAAACGCTTGTCCAAGGCAGAGGTGATATGCTCATCTCCTTCGATCAAAGCGATACGTGCCTCATAACTCAAATGTACCCGATTCGGAAGCGAGTCCACCTTGCTAGTCAACGCATAGTCGAACGCCAACTTTTGCCGGCGCAACGCACAGACCATCATGGAAATAATTGTCTTCTTTCCACGACTACCCGCCACAACAACCCGAGTTTTCGACCGAGTCCGTTGAAATATAAATTCCGGAATGGATTGGATTAACATCCCCAATTCCTTCGCACGCAATAATTCCGGGTTATCTTGCTTTACCTTAGCACCCAAAACCACCGAGTGAATATCTTTTATTAATTTCTCCGGAAACCACCCATCCCCATAACAGGTACAGCCTGCGTTATGAAGTCTTCCTATCATCTCTTCAGTCAGACCACAACCGGAAGCGCTTACCTCATATCCTTTTTCTCGAAGTGCTAGGGCTAGATCTAAAACCAAAGGTTCGGTTACGGAGATCAAATGAACTTTTCGCATCGTTTTGATTTTAGCGCAAAAGTACGACTTTTATAAATACCTTCGGCACAAAGAAGCGAAAAATTAGATGCCCTCGATACGTTTAATGGTCGTGACCTCTTCTTTTCCCGAGGCCTCGACCAGCCTTTCCTTCGAGATTAGAACCGGAGTCCGTATAAATTCCGGGACATTAAAAGAGAACAGGGAACGCTCATAATAATCCGGAGACGCTTGCGGTAACAAGAAGGGCTTGCCGCACTGCCCCCGCTCATCCACATGCACCAAATACGGACGTGTGAAAAGCCCATCGCCCCGCCGGCTGGAAAAGACAAACCAACGACTATTGCCGCTCCAAGAATGATAGCTCTCTACATCCGGGCTATTCACTTCCGGCAAAGAATCGATTGCCCCGGTAGACAGATCCAGCATATGCAAATCCGCATCCTTATGCCAAATAGAGAAATTGCCATAATCGGACACCGTATAAAGTAGCCGCTTCCCATCCGGGGAGACTCTCGGGAACTTAACACTCCGGCCCGCTTCTCTCGCATTATATAAGGTATCCACTTGGGTTCCAATCGAACCGTCTTTCGGATCAAAAGCGACTCGTAGCAGGTTATACCGGACATCCCGATAATTTTCTGGCATACAGACAGAATCCGCCGAACAGAACAGCAGATAGTTGCCATCCGGAGTAAAAGTGGGAAAAGTCTCATAACACGCCTTGGAAGCCAATAAAGACGAACTCAAGACCCTCTCCTTCTCCGTGTCATAGATCAGCACGTCCGATTCCACGTCATATACCTCAATCCGATTCTCATCGGAAAGATGGAAGTCCTGGTGGGTCTCATTGGTAGAAAAAGCGACATACCGGCCGGATGGATGCCAATACGGATAAACGAACGAAGCCGGCTTACCGTCCCGTTCCAATGCAATCTTCTTTACCTGCCGATGATCAATCAAGTAAGTCCCATTATGAGAACCCCGCTGATGAAAAAGCATTTGTTCCCCTTGTCGCCCACAAAAGGCATGGCAGTTCATACAACTATTATTTGTCGATTGGTTTTCAAGAATAGACTTTTCAACATAGTTTTCAACACATCGTTGATAAATCCCCATCTCGTTCCACATCCGATATCCGGGAAAAATACGGCGATACACCAAATAAGCGTCAACGGAATCTCTTGACACATAGATAGGGAAACTCATTTGTTTCCAATCACTTTGAGGTTCTCGAAAATAAACCGTCACATCTATTTGTTTTCCTTGTGCGTCCTGCGATAAGACCTTCCAATCCGTTTCCGGCAGGTTGAAAACACCATGATCGGCTGCGATTATCAACTCCCTATTCATAGTTTTCAACCGAATTATCCCCTGTAGCTGTTGATCAACCAACTTGAAATTGGGAGGGGCCATATTGACCGGTACAGTAACTTCCCTGTAATCCGGAAACACGTCAGTTTCTCCTTGTTCCGCTTGCGCAGGAACTTCCGGTCTACAAGCCACAAGTCCCAAAAGACAACCTATAATCCAACAGATAGATAATCGCTTCATTGTTCTTCTCCTTTAAAGATCTTGAAATAGTAATAAAACCAATAGGTATCACCAAACTGCTGATGAATCAAAGAGACATCAGTCTGGATTCCGGATTGTCGCAAGAACTTCTTGAACGATCGATAGCGTTCGACTAACTCCGGTTGTATCGGATAAACGGACAGCCCGGAACGGTCCCTATCTGCCAGCAACAATACGGCTTCCTGAAAATGCCTAGGCATTCGCTCTCTGTCCAAGAAAGGTGTCGCCTCCAAAAAACGGGAGAAAGCGTCCAGATCCTTATCCAATAAATAATAACATCCCCGATATTCCCAACCGATCCGATTATCCGGTAGATCGTATCCGCTCCACAAAGAATCGGCGGGAACAGACAGGCTCAGTCGATCCCTTTTCTCTATTCGGATACGCTTACCTTTCAGCTCCGGCTCTTCGTACATCGATTCCGGGTTGGCCAAGTAAGTGGCATAACGTTTCGCCCAATCTTTATAGAATGGCATGGTTGCCAGTAAGTCAAGGTATTTTCGGGCCAATCCCATCTCACCCCGGATCAGGCTGACTTGCACGAAACGTTGCATCAAACGGGCACTTCCCTTACGTTTGGATTGCGTAAATCCGTCCATCGCAAAGCTCTCGGATAGGGATACATCGCCAACAAAGAAATGGACATCGCTCAATAAGCGATCCATATAGAAGGTCTGATTCCAATCGGCACACAAACTTTTCGTTCCTTTTTGATCGAACGTAAACATCCGGTCGGCCAACTCGCCTTTTTGGGCCAATGACATGTTCAAATAGTTTAAACTAACATAATCATGGATCTGTTTTCCCCGGTATTTATCAACAATGGCATCCCACCGCTTCTCCCGGGCCAAGAACGAAAGCTCGTCTAACATCATGCGTTGTACATGCCAAGATTCCGGCAGGCAAAACCCAACAACTAGCGACATAGAGAGCAAGCAAACGGTAAAAGCGCCCCGATCGATCCACTTATTCTTTCCGTCAAACCGCGACACAATGCGGGCGAATAAGCTCACACCAACTATCGCAAAGGTAAAGAACGTCCACACTCGATACATATAATAATAAGGCAATCGCTGGATCTCCAAATAGGATTCCGGCCTCCATCCCTCATGCAAAGGCACAGGAATATCCAACCATCCGCTAAACAGGTAAATGAAAACAGCCGGGATCAAACAAGCAGCGGCCGCCCATCTTTGCCGCAGTGTTGGGTAGCGAAAGAAGGCAAGCAGCGTATATAAAAATGCGTAATAAACCGAAAGAAGTCCGGTCAACCCGCATAAAAAGAGCGTAGAGAACAAGCCATACCCGATGATAAATCTCACCCGCCGTATGTTCAGCGAAAGCAACAAAGCCAAAAGCATCAAGACAATGCCGACTGTCCCATCCACCAAATATTCTCCATGTACGCTCATCTTCAACAGATACAGTACCGGCAGTAAAGAAAGAAACGAAAGGTAGCTCTTACCCGAGAAACCGCACAAGAGCTTATCGATCATTAGTCCACTACTTACCAACAAAACAGAATGGAGGACCACCGCCAACATTGGTTGCCGGTAATATTGGATGATCCATTGTCCAGCGACATCACAAAAACCACCCGGTTGCCACAAAGACTCCCGTATGAACCACCACTCAGGAATAAACAATTGCATCTCTTCTTGCCCCACAAACAAAAATACCCCAAAAGCAGGAGATAATAAAAGATAGCGGCTGCCGAAAGAGACCAAAAAAGTATTTGTTTCCAGTTCATATACTTAAATATATTGTTACACTCACAGTTCGTTACCGGTTATTGACAACAAATCGAATCACACCATAAAAGCACCCTACGATTGCTTATCAGAGATGCTATTCTAGCAACCATCGCTCGATGTTACGGATCACAGAAGAGAAGTTCACGCCAATCTTGAAAACTTGCCGAGGATCACTCGCAAAGGGAAGCGCATACTGTATCTCCTCAACCTAGCGCAACGCTTCCTCGGCAGTGCCATTCAGCTTGAATAGAAACTTTCGATTTTAACCAACTGATAAATCAAAACTGTCTTATCAATATAGAGATAACCGTTTTTACGGATCTTCTCAAAGTCCTGTATACCGATAGGATAAATTGTCTGGTTCATAGCGATGATTGTTTAGATAACTAATGATGAACAAAAATAGATATTCCATTTTACTGGTACAAGATAAGTTTGTATGATTTCAATACTCGAACTTAAGACACTTTTTCAAGGAGGCATAAAACAACCAGTCCCGACTCAGACACGATGAGAGAATCATCGTACCAAGTCAGGACTGATTTCCTATTATCAAACCACGGCTCACCAAAGGCTTACCGTAGTATCAAATCCTACGAACAATTAATATCCCGGGTTCTGCTCCAATAAATTATTGGCTCCGATCAAGCTGTAATGGATCGGGAAACGGTTCAGGTTCTTATTGTTGGTAGCCTTATGATCCCACCAGTCCTCAGTAACGTAAGCATCCCAACGTACCAAGTCCGTACGACGACGGCCCTCGCCCAAGAACTCCATCATCCACTCGTCCAGCATACGATACTTGTCCAAGTTGGAGGCTGTCACCGGATCCGGATCTCCCTCAGGGAAATAACGCTTGCGCACCGTATTGATCAAGTTAGCCGCACCCTGCTTATCACCCGCACGCATCTTACACTCCGCCAAGGTATAATACACCTCCGCCAAACGGATCACCGGCACGTCCGGATTACCCTTCAACTTATACTCCTCCTGGTTCGGGCGCGGGCAGCGCTTCATCAAACGCACGCAAGAGTTCTCCTCTGCCGTAGCGATCGTGGAAGGCAGATCCGCTACAGAGGCATATTCCGTACCTACCTTCGCAAAGTAAGCCACCTGGTCTACCACCGTAAGCGGCTGGTCCGCATACTCACGGCTACCCGTACAAACCCAGTCCGGATTCAACGGATTCACCAACTTGCCCACGATAAACATACCGCGATACTTACCGTTACCCTCATATACATACGGTTGCTTACGGATATCCTTGTCGTGGAACTTCCGATAAGGGCTACCCAACTTATACGTATAAGGCTTGCCGGTCGGATCCAAGCCCGGAGTCAGACCGATACCGTTATTAGAGCCGGAACCTTCCAATCCACCCAAGTAGTTCTTATAGTTGTAAGGCACCTGCCACGTCCAATAACCACCCTCGGTCTCTGTTTGAGAGTTTTGGGAAGGGACAGACCAGATGATCTCATGGCTGAACTCATTGCTAAAGCCGAACGTGGTAGTCCAATCGGCATCCAGCTCATACGTTCCATACTTGCCATCCAATATATCCTGGCAGATCTGGGCGGCCTCAGTATACATTTCCTTGCCGATATAAGACTTCGCGTTGAAATACAGGCGAGCCTTCGTCATAGCGGCAGCCGCACGGTTGATAGCACCGGTCTCCATCTTGCCCATCTCCGTCTTGATCGGCAAGTTAGGGATTGCCACATCCAATAAGGAGTCGATGAAGTGGAAAGTCTCCACGTCGGTAGAGCGCCCTCTCACCTCACTCTTAGTCGTGGTGTACAAGGCCACGCCACCGAAGAAGTCCAAGCCATCCAGGTAAAGGGAAGCGGCCAGGGCAGTCTGCTGCGCGATCATAGACTCCTTCGTACCCGGCTCGAAGCCCAGCTTATCGAAATCCACCTCGCTCAAGTCTTCCACCGCGTCCCAAGCCAATGCCACACCCATGGCGAAGTTAGTCCATCCCGTCTCGATACGCGTCATGTCTTCCGTATACTCATGGTGATGGAACTTCTGATAGTTAGCACCGTCGAACCAGTCGCTTCCGCGTGTCGGCAACACATATTCATCCGTACCCAGCTCCTGCAAAGCCCAGCGAGGATCATCTTGTCCCAAGTACCAACGCCAGTGCGTGAAAGAACGATTGAAACGTTGCCAAACAGCCTCCTGTGAACTATAGAACGTTTCCGGTACGACCTGTGAGTAGAACTCCGGGTCTACGTTACAAGAGGTAGCCGCCGCAAGGCAAGCCACACCCATCAATAGTGATTTAAATATATTTTTCATTTTTAGACAACTGAATTAGAAATTAAACTGCAAGCCTAGCGTATACGTACGCGTCAACGGATAGAAATATTCCGTGTCCCAGAACTTCTCCGTACCCTTATCCCAACCATCGATCTTTACCTCCGGATTCATACCGCTATAGCCGGTAATCGTGCATACGTTACCTACCGTAGCGTAGATACGGATACGATCTATCAAGTTATTGGTATACTTCTTCATCGGGAGCGTATATCCCAACGTGATCGCGTCGATCTTCAAGAAGGTACCATCCTCCAGATAATAGTCGCAAATTTGTTTCTCTCCCTTGATGTGGTTGAACTTGCCATAGGCATCCTTCAAGACATTCGTGTTACCTCTTCCCTGTATGCCGTAATACATGTTGATCGTGTTGTAGACATCAAAGTCGATCCAGCTACGCATGTTGATACCCAGGTCGAAGTTCTTGTAAGACAAGGTATTGTTCCATGCCAAAATCAGTTTGGGCATATAGTTACCCATGTACTGCTTGTCGTTCTCCGTCTTGTCGGCCGCCGGTATCACCTCGCCGTCCTTGTTGTAAAGCAAGAAATTACCGTCATCGTCGAAACCGGCGAATTTCCACAAGAAGAAAGAGCCGATCGTAGATCCCTCTTCCATGCGGGCGGCGTCACCCGGTGTTCCCGGCGCCACGAACCCGTTGCCGTTGTAATACGTGTTATTTCCCCACAACGTAAGGATCTTACCCGTATTATGGCTCATATTGATATTCGAGGTCCAAGTAAAGTCCTTCGTGCGGATGATATCGCCTCCAACCTCGAACTCCCATCCCTTGCTCTCCATCGAGCCGATGTTCTGGTACTGGGAACCGATCGTATAAGGCGGCTGCGGCACCTTCACGCTATAGAGCAGGTTATCGATCTTGCGGCGATAGTAGTCGAACTTACCGTACAGGCGTCCCTCGAAGAAGGAGTAGTCCACACCCAAGTCCCATTCTTTCTTCTGCTCCCAACCGAGGTTGGCGTTCACGTTCTGTGTCTTTCCGTAGGAATAAGCCCAGACACCGTTCGGCAACATCCAGTTCGTGTCGGAACCCAACAGGTTAGCCATATAGGAAGCGTCGAAATCATTGTTACCCGTCACACCATAACCGAAACGGACCTTCAAGTCCTGGAGCCAATCGATCTCCTTCATGAACTCCTCGTTGGAGATACGCCAACCGGCCGTCACGGACCAGAAGTTAGCCCAACGGTTATCGGCGGCGAACTTCGAGGATCCCTCGTGGCGGATAGATGCCGAGGCCATATACTTGTCGTTATACGAGTAGTTCACACGGCCGAACACGGAGAAGAGCTTCTCGGAGATATCCTTGCTGGAGCTCATGGCCGCCTTTCCGTCGCGCAGGTAAGAGCCTTGGTTCATGTCCCAATACTTGATACCGTCTACGGAGAAGTTATAGTTGGTCATATTGAAGCCCTCGCCGTTCTTCTCGAAGTAAGAGTAACCGGCCGTGGCGTTAATGCTATGCCCGCCCTTGAACTCTTTCAGGTAAGTGAAATAACCCTCGGAGGTAAGGTTCTCGGTCTTGCTGAAGCCCAGGTAAGCGGCTCCCTTGCGAGATTCCTCGATCTCCTCGCGGTGCGTGCTCGGGTTATACGTATGATTCTCCCACTGACGGTTCTCGTATCCCAGTATCTGCTGGAAGGAGAGGCCGGGCACGGGCTTGATGTTCAACTTCAAGGTAACTTCCGGCTTAAACCATTTGTCGAGGCCGTAGTAGTCGCGCAAGTAAGAGTCGGCCACCACGTTGTAATCCAAGGACTCGTTCGTCCATACGTTATATCCCGTCTCGCTGTCCGCATCATACGGAGAGCGTGTCGGATTGTTACGCATGGCCTGCTGGAAGTTCGGGAACTTATCGTTACGAGCTGCTTGGCGGTAATCTACCGCAGGACGTACCTCCAACCAATCGTCGAAGAGCTTAAAGCTGGCGTTGATACGTCCGCCAAAGTCCTGACGGCTATCGTTGATGGCGATACCCTCGTTTTTCTCGTAGAAGAAAGAGGTATAGACCTGCGCCTTCTCGGTACCCAGCTCCAAGGCAAGGTGATGCTTCTGCGAGAAGTTGTTCTTGTTGATCATCTCGTCCCACCAGTTCACGTCCGATCCGTAATCCGTACCGATACCGTACTCAGCGTACTCGCGTCCGCTCAGCATCTCGGGGGCGTTATAGTTCTGCTTCTTCGTAAACTCCGTGCTATAGGTCAGTTTCACTTTGCCATCCGTATTCGATCCGCTCTTCGTAGTGATCAAGATCACACCGGAAGCGGCACGCGTACCGTAGATAGCGCCGGCCGAACCATCCTTCAACACGTCGATAGACTTGATATCCTCTTGCGTAAGCGAGCGGATATCGCCACCGGGGAAGCCGTCGATAACGATCAAGGGAGACTTACCGGAGTTAATGGATGTCATACCGCGCAGCTGGAAGGAAGTTTTTCCGTTGGCACTACCCAAGTTGTTCATCACCAAACCACCGATCTTTCCTTGCAAGGCCGTAGAGATATCCGATCCGCTCACACCCACCATCAAGTCGTCTGCCTTGATAGAGGTGATGGCACTCGTCACCTGCTTCTTGTCCATAGAGCCGTAACCTACCACGACTACCTCGTCCAGTTTCTGCGAGTCCTCCTCCAAGGTCACGCTGACCAGACTGCTACCACCTACCGGCACCTCTTTCGTAACGTAGCCGATATAAGACACCTCGAGGATAGCGTTTGCGGGCACATCCTGCAATACAACTACGCCACTCATGTCGGTCACACTACCGTTGGTCGTTCCTTTCACCAGCACGTTCGCACCGATCAACTCGCCCATCAAATCCGAAACTTTCACCGTGATTGTCTTACCTTTCTGAGTAATCGATTCCACCTTCAGGCTGTGGTTCGCAGCCGGCTCAACCGAAGCTAACGCCGGGCTAAAAGCCATAGATAGGAATCCCGTGGTAAGCAACATTACACTTGGTTTAAGCAAGCCTAAACACAATTGCTTGCTCTTCTTACTACTTTTTTCCATTTTCCTTAATGGTTACAATTAAATTAGATTAACAATAATCAAATGCGTAATATTTTTTTGCCTTTATATATTCTTTCAGTGTTTTTCCTGAAAATGACTAGTTTAAACCATCGTTTAAACTAGTCGTTTTTTTGTGATTACTTCGCATACCACATAATGTATTTATTTCTAAGCGGATATACCATATAATAGCTTGATCTTAAAACATATGACCCTAAAAAATGTTTAGGTGAATATTGTATAATTTAAAGAAATGAGTACCTTTGCGAACGACTAGTTTAAACGATCTTTTTCACTAGTCATTTTCGAAACTCCATGCGAATCGGACGTATTTCTCAATGCTTCAGAGCGCTCTTATATCTAATGTATAAGAAGACATTGGTTCGTACCCGGCAAAGCCCTCATACCATCCGGTAATACGAAATCGCTCATCAGCTGCTGGATGTCAAAAGCAATTTAATACGAGAAAAAAGAACGTTGTTTTAAGCCTGTGGTAGTATAATATGACGAATTGTTTAACGAACGAAGAAAAAACTTTATATTTGTATCTCATAATATATCAAGAATATCACCATGAATGACATGCACAAAATGAAAACACGACACAACTCCCTCGTATGGATTTTTTTGGCACTGGCGTTCTTCGTACAGTTCACACAAGCCCAGCCACAAGTACAAAACATCGCCGACATCTACATCCGCGATCCCTACATCTTGCCCGACGCGAAAACCGGCACTTATTATATGTATCGCTCCGCAAGCACCAAGAACGATAAAGGGGAACTCATGGGAGGCGTAGAAGCCTTCAAGAGCAAGGATCTGGTAAACTGGGAAGGTCCGTTACGAGTATTTACCGTTCCTGAGGGGAATTGGATCACTGGAGACATATGGGCACCCGAGGTTCACTTCTATAACGGGAAATATTATCTTTTCGCAACCTTGAACAGCGATATAAAATGGAAAAAAAGCCAACCCGGATGGGTAGATTATACATTCCGGGGCACGCAGATCTTCCATTCTGACTCTCCCGAGGGCCCGTTCCAACCCTTCGACTCGACGCCGCATACGCCGATGGGCCGCATGGCACTCGACGGTACACTTTGGGTAGAAGATGGAATTCCTTACATGATTTATTGCCATGAATGGGTACAGATAGCGGATGGTAGCATGGAATTAGTCAGGCTTACCGACGACCTGTCCGCCCCTGTAGGCAATTCCCTCACGCTGTTCCACGCTTCCGCCGCACCTTGGTCTACCGGCTCGACGCACCCCGCCCCCTTGCCAACCTCCTTCGTGACGGACGGTTGTTTCCTTTACTGGACCAAGACGGGCAAGTTGCTCATGATCTGGTCTAGCTTCATGGATTCGGAATATGCGATCGGCATCGCAGAATCAGTAACCGGTAAGGTAACCGGCCCATGGAAACAGCAAGAGGCTCCTATGTTCAACAAGAACGGAGGCCATGGCATGATCTTCAAATCTTTCGACGGAAGGCTATACATCACTTTCCATGGCCCGAACTCTCCCTCCGGATCCGAGAGGGCGCATATCTACGAGCTAGAGGACACAGGAAATACGCTTGTGCTGAAAAAAGAGCTGTCAGCACAAAAACAAGATAAAACAGCACCCTTTTGGGGTAAGCAGGAAGCCTATCTGATCAATCAAACCGAAAAATCCTTTCATTTGGTTAATACGCTCCTAAAAGAGAATCCACCTTCCTCAAGTAAACCGACATCGGCTCGCAAAGCGGCCTTACAACTGCTGGATGGCATATTTCACGATACCCGGTTAGACGGAAGTGAAACTGTCTCTCATTTTATGGAATCCCGCATGAAAGAGATACTGGAAGACATGCGTAACCCGCCGAAAACAGGCATGAAAATATATAAACTTTACAATGATGGCTTTATCGTAAAGACAAAAAGCGTTACGGTCGCCTTCGACTTATATCGCGGGAGAACCATGGAAAATTCCGCTACCCTGATCTCTGATGCGACAATGCAGGCCCTTGTCGCGCAGTGTGACATTATGTTCCTTTCCCACAACCATCCGGACCATATAGATCCGGAGGTCGTGAAAATGTTTACGGACAGGGGTAAGCAGGTAGTCGCTCCCGCTAATAGCCTGAAAGAAAATAAACAGGTGACTCACATCCGTTCGGAACAGATATTAGACAGAGTATTCGAGGTTAATGGAGGCAAACTAAATGTGAGAATATTACCAGGTCATCAAAGCGAACTGATAAATAATATACATGTTATAACAACCCCTGAAGGTCTCACCTTCGCACAAACGGGCGATCAATATAGCGATGAAGACCTAAAATGGCTGCTTAATGTAAAGACAAAAATCCCAGCATTGGACGTATTGCTGATAAACTGCTGGGCGAACCGTATGTCAGATGTCATAGAAGGATTCGGCCCCAAGCTCGTGATTACGGGACATGAGAACGAATTAGGTCATACTATCGATCATCGCGAATCGTATTGGGCCTCATTCACGAAACTGGAAAATATCGCAAGACCTAACTGCTTGATGACATGGGGAGAAACTTATTGGTATAAACGATGACCATACAGATAATAGATACCGGCTACTTCTACGCCGACGGAGGCGCCATGTTCGGGGCCATTCCTAAAAGCGCTTGGAGCCGTCGCTATCCGAGCGACGAGACAAATGGTTGCGTGCTAGCCATGCGTAGCCTTGTCATAAAAACAGATGACGGACGCATCGTCCTAATAGATAACGGAGCGGGAAATAAACACTTAAAACAACTAAGTTATTACCGCTTCTTCAACTTGGTAGACCTCGGCACGGAACTACGAAACCGGGGAATTCAACCGGAGGAAATCACGGATGTTGTCCTCACCCATCTCCATTTCGATCATTGCGGTTATACCACGCAAAAGGATGAATCTACCGGACATTTATTTCTCTCATTCCCAAATGCGAACCACTGGGTTAGCCGCAAGCAATGGGAGAATTTCCTTCATCCGAACGCCTTGGAGAAAGATTCCTATTTTATCGAGAATATGCAAGCCGTCGCGGATGCTAATTCCTTACGGCTGCTAGATGCCGACACTTCGATTTGCCCCACGATAGAGCTACGCTTGTATGATGGGCACACTCCGGGGCAAATTGTTCCCTATATCCATACGGAAGATCGGACTTTTGTCTTTGCCGGAGATGTTATCCCCCTTGTAGCCAGCGTATCCCCGGAATGGATCTCCGCTTACGACACGTATCCGGTCACGTCATACAACGAGAAACTGCGCATGCTTGCTGAAGCCTCCCGAAAAGGGCAAGCGCTCATCTACTGCCATGACGCTTACATCCGCTGCACAACCGTAAAACGTGTGAATTCTTATTATAAGAAAGACAAGGAAATACCTCTCAAGAAGACGTTTCTTTTCCCTTAGTCCCTAGCCCTTTTCCCTTTAGACCTTAGGTGTTTCTTCCATATTCCTTAGACATTTCTTATAGAAGTATTCATCATCCAACAGCCGTTGCATGATCGTCCACCAACTGTTGGATGATCATGCAACAGCTGTTGGACGATCATGCACCAGTTGATAAATAGTCTATATATATAGACAAAATCCCTAAGGTTATCGCATCAAAAGTGTAAAAGCATTAGATAAAACGGCTAATTCTATTTATCTTTGGGCGGTGATACTGAATCAATTATTGTTTTACATTCTAAACTCTAAACACATGAACAGCCTAAGCAAACTAGCGCTCGTCCTGACATTTTGCACGGGAATGATCGCTTGCTCCGGTGGTAAGGCCGTAAAAGGAGATTACGGAGTAGTGCCTTTGCCACAAGAAGTAACATTGACGAACGGAAATCCTTTCGTCCTAAGTCCATCCACGAAGATATTTTATCCGGAGGGCAATGATAAGATGAAGAAGAACGCCGAGTTCCTCGCTTCTTATATCAAGGAAATCACGGGCTATGAATTAGCAACCGCTACCGGCCAGCCCGGTAAGGGGATCAGCCTCGTTATCGACCAAAGCATCCAGAATCCGGAAGGATATCAACTGACCGTTAGCGATAACGGGATACGGATCGCCGGAAGTACGGATGCCGGCGTATTTTATGGTATCCAGACATTACGTAAATCGATCCCGGCCACGGCCCAAGGGATGAACGTAGAATTACCGGCAGCTACCATCAACGACTATCCCCGTTTTGCCTATAGAGGCATGATGCTGGATGTCAGCCGCCATTTCTTCCCCGTGGATTCGGTAAAAACGTATCTCGATATCCTTGCCTTGCACAACCAAAATACGTTCCACTGGCATCTGTCCGATGACCAAGGTTGGCGTATCGAGATCAAGAAATATCCGGAATTGACACAGATCGGATCTAAACGCAAGGAAACCGTGATCGGCCATAACTCCGGAACATATGACGGAAAGGAATACGGGGGCTTCTATACACAAGACCAGATTCGCGATGTCATCAACTATGCCGCCGAACGCCATATCACGATCATCCCGGAAATCGATATGCCGGGACATCAATTGGCAGCCTTGGCTACTTACCCGGAACTTGGATGCACCGGAGGCCCTTATGACGTATGGGGCCAATGGGGAGTAGCCGACGACGTGATCTGCGCCGGAAACGAGAAATCCATGCAATTCCTAGAAGACGTATTGAGCGAGGTCATCGATCTTTTCCCGTCCGAATATATCCATGTAGGTGGTGATGAGTGCCCGAAGGTACGTTGGGAGAAATGCCCGAAATGCCAAGCTCGCATCAAGGCGGAAGGTATCAAGGGGGACAAGAAACATTCCGCCGAGGAATATTTGCAAAGCTACGTGATCTCCCGCATGGAGAAATTCGTGGAGAGCAAAGGACGCCATATCATCGGCTGGGACGAGATCCTAGAAGGAGGCTTGGCCCCGAATGCCACGGTAATGAGCTGGAGAGGCATGGATGGAGGTATCGAGGCCGCCAAGCAAAAGCATAACGTGGTCATGACACCGAATACATATGTATATCTGGATTACTATCAATCAGCGGATACGGATCTTGAGCCCGATGCTATCGGTGGTTACTTGCCGTTAGAGAAAGTATATTCTTTTGAGCCGACAGCCGGTATCTCTCCTGAAGACCAGAAGTACGTGATCGGGGCGCAAGCCAACCTCTGGACGGAATATATCCCGACCTTCTCACAGGTAGAATACATGATCATGCCCCGTATCGACGCCGTAGCCGATATCCAGTGGAGCGATCCGTCCAAGAAAGATTATCAGACGTTCCTGCCCCGTGTGGCCCGCATGACACAACTTTACGATCGCTTGGGATATAATTACGGAAAGCATATCTTCGATATTAACGCCTCCCTGACCACCAATACGGAGAACGGAACACTCGACATAGCCTTGACGAAGTTGGGTGAAGGAGATATCTATTATACGGTAGACGGTAGCGATCCTACGATCGCCAGCATCAAGTATGAAGGCCCGGTACAGATCAACCAAGATTGCGAATTCAAGGCGATCGTTGTCCGTCCGAACGGTACGAGCCGCATCTTCTCAGAAGATATCTTCTTCAATAAAGCGACGATGAAGCCCATCACCTTGAAAGAGCAACCCAGCAAAGGATACGTTTTCAACGGGGCACAGGTATTGGTAGACGGCTTACGTGGAGGTAGTAATTACAAGACCGGCCATTGGCTGGGTTTCCAAGGAAAAGACCTTGACGCCACGATCGATCTAAAGGAACCAACCGAAATCCAGAAGGTATCTTTCAACACAAACGTGGTGAAAGGCGATTGGATCATGGGAGCCTCCGCCGTAACCGTAAAGGTATCCGACGATGGCAAGAATTTCAAGGAAGTAGCTTCCAAGAAAATCCCGGAGCTAACCCAAAACGACAAGGACGGTTTATATCCCCAAGAGATATCCTTCGCCCCGGTAAACGCCCGCTATGTCGAGATTATCATCAACAGCAGCAAACTACCAAAATGGCACGGTGGCGCCGGAAGTCCCGCATTCTTGTTCGTAGATGAGATAGAAATCTTATAAGATAATGATACAGCGAGATGGCTGAGAGATACCCGCCATCTCGCTTTCTTATTTTAAACTAAATAACAAATATCATGATAAACAAAAACATCTTAATTCTTTCAGCCCTATGCTCCTGTTGCTCACTATGGGCGGATGAGGTTGTCGTGCGACATTACAATTACGCCGGCCCTTACGAGGTGAAAAAGCCTTTCCTAGCAGATAGCTTGGATGTAAACAGTAAGAGATTTTCCGACAAGGAACTATTGAACACGACCGTTCCTTTCTGCAACCTTTCCCAAAGCGGACAAACCCTTGACGCGGCGTCTTCCGGAGAGCTGACCTTGCCAACCTCGGCCTCTTCCTACGCGCTACATTTGGTTTCCTTCTACCTGAATAGTGACCGCTATACAAAAGGTACCTTAAGGATCAATGGCCCTGAGATTTCAGAAGTCTACGTGGATGGACAACCCATAAAACTAACCCAAGGAGAAGCCTCGTTGACCTTGGAGCCGCGACGCTATGAAATCGTAATTAAATATTTATCTGAGAGCCACAAAGAGAATGCCTTAAAAGCCTCATTCAACCCGGAAAAAGACGCGGTGGTAACCGCGACCGTCAATCCGGAGAAACGTTATACATTAAGTGATGTATTTGATGGTAAACGCATCCAATCCGCCAGCCTGTCCCCGAATGGAAAATTCATTATCGTCTCCTATCAAGAAACCTATCCCGGCGGAAAGCAGTCCTCATTTACCCAGATACTAGACAAGGCTACCGGTTCCGTATTGGTTGAGAACGGACAGAGCTTACGCTGGATGCCTAAAAGCAATCTGGCCTATTACACCCGGAAAGGGATGAAAGGCACGGAATTGGTGACCCTAGACCCTACCAGTAAAAAGGAGAACATCCTTTCCAGCCAATTGCCTGAAGGTTCTTTCAGCTTCGGGCCTACCGAAGACTATCTATTATTCTCCATATGGGAGAAAGGACCGCAAGAACGAAAAGAGATCCAAGAGATACTGGTGCCGGATGATCGCCAACCGGGATGGAGAAACCGTATGTTTATCCATAAATATGACCTGCGAACCGGATTGTTCCAACGGCTCACCTATGGACATACTTCTACTTACATCAACGATGTATCTCAAGACGGCCACTATCTGCTATTCAGTCGCAGGGAACCGAATTTAACGGAGCGCCCTTTCTCACGTACATATATATATAAGATGGATCTACGAACCATGCATGTGGATACCCTTATAAAAGGTGAGAAATTCGTAAGCCGTGCCGTTTTCTCCCCGGATGCCACCCAATTACTCGTTGACGCGTCTGGAGAGGCTTTCGATGGTATCGGATTAAAGATCAAAGAAGGACAGACATCCAATACGAGCGACGGGCAATTATTCCTATACAATATAGCAGATAAAAGTATAAAGCCGCTTACGAAAGATTTTGATCCCTCTGTCGATTCCTACGAGTGGAACGCCCTCGATAAACAAATCTATATCACGGCGAAAGATAAGGACCGTGTTCGCATATATAGTCTAAACCCGTCCAACGGAAAGATTAAGCAACTTCAAGCCAAGGAAGATGTCATCTCCGATTACTCCATCGCCAATCAAGCTTTCGAAATGGTTTATTTCGGATTAAGCGCTTCCAATTCCCAAAGGCTTTATACCTATAACTTGAAAAACGACGCCTCTTCCTGCTTGATCGATCTCTCCAAAGAGATCTTGAGAGACGTCACTTTAGGAGAAGTGCAAGATTGGAATTTCGTTTCCGCCCAAGGGGATACGATTTACGGCCGCTTCTATCTCCCTCCTCATTTTGACGCAACTAAGAAATATCCGATGATCGTGAATTATTACGGAGGAACAACTCCTACGGCCCGGGTGATGGAAAGCCGTTATCCTTCGCATGTATACGCCGGCTTAGGGTACATCGTCTACATCATACAGCCCAGTGGAGCGACTGGATTCGGCCAAGAGTTCTCCGCACGCCATGTCAACGCATGGGGTAAACTTACCGCTGACGAGATCATCGAAGGCACGAAAAAGTTCTGTGAGGAGCATCCTTTTGTCAACACGAAGAAAATCGGTTGCATGGGGGCTTCATACGGAGGTTTCATGACTCAATACCTACAAACAAAAACAGATATATTCGCGGCGGCCATGTCTCATGCGGGAATCAGCGACATCACCAGCTATTGGGGAGAAGGTTACTGGGGATATTCATACAGCTCGTTGGCTAGCGCTAACAGTTATCCATGGAATGCCCGGGATATGTACACTTTACAAAGTCCGCTGTTTAACGCAGACAAGATCAATACCCCGATCTTGTTCTTACATGGAACCGCAGACACGAATGTTCCGATTGGAGAGAGCATCCAGATGTTTACCGCATTAAAATTATTGGGTAAGCCTACAGCGTTTGTCCAGGTAGAAGGAGAAAATCACCATATATTGGATTATGACAAACGTATCTTGTGGAATAACACAATTTACGCATGGTTCGCTAAGTGGTTGAAAGATCAACCGGAGTGGTGGGACGCATTATATCCTCCGAAAAGTCTATAAAAATCAAAATAGGTCACTCTATTCACATATATCTAAAGAGTATCTTTATTAGATACTCTTTTTTTATTTAAATACATTAGATAGTATTTATGAAACACCTTAGTCTCCGAAGAACTTCATGAGGGTAAGGTACTTTGGTGTTACTTCCTAGCATTGATGCGGGATTGAGTTAAAAATAATTTGCATATTAATACTATATATTTAATACTAGAATGTATTAAATTAACATATAACTTAAAATAATCCGTATTGACAAAGTTTCGTGTAAGTTCATTTTTATTGTCAATATGTTTGTTTATTGCAAATATATCTTTATATTTGCCGTGCAGCCATTAAAATAAAATGCTTGCTGTAAATAGTACAATTAGACATAACAGATGTTTACATAGGTTGTATGTTCTATAATTTATTAAGATATTTATAATAATTAATAAATATTGAGCAAAAAATTGATTTAGTTCTTCGGAAACTACGTCAATCTACTAAGTGACAACAATTGATTACAACGATCTATTTATTAACAAATTAAACAAAAAGTATGTGTCTATGAAAAGGTTGACTTATCTATTACTATGCTTGTTCGCAAGTATAGCGTTCGCAACGGCTCAGACCACGAAGGTGACCGGTACGGTTATCTCGGCGGAAGACGATGGACCTATCATTGGAGCCTCTATCGTAGTAGCTGGTACTACTACCGGTACTGTAACGGATTACAACGGAGCGTTCACCTTGGATGTTCCTTCTAATGCGAAAAAGCTAATCGTTTCCTACATCGGTATGAAATCTGTGGAAGTGGCAGTAAAACCGGTTATTAGAATCACAATGGAATCTGACTCTCAGAACTTGGATGAAGTCGTGGTTGTCGGTTACGGAACTCAAAGAAAAAAAGATGTGACAAGTGCCATATCTAAAGTAGGCGGTGAAGACTTAAGTAACTTGGCAACAGCGTCTTTCGACACTCAATTAGCCGGACGTGCCGCTGGTGTACAGGTTACGACTCCTAGTGGCGTATTGGGAAGCGGCCCTCAATTCAAGATCCGTGGTATGAGTACGATCAGTTCAAACTCTCAGCCGTTATTTATCGTAGATGGCATGCCGATCGCCACGGGTGATAACGCTAATAGCGGAACCGGTCTTGGTATGTCTTACGCTTCTTACAATGCGATGTCAGATATTAATCCGAATGACATCGAATCTATTGAAATATTGAAAGACGGTGCGGCTACCGCTATCTATGGTTCCCGTGCGGCAAATGGAGTTGTATTGATCACAACTAAAAAAGGTTCCAAGGGACGTACTCAAGTAACTTACGATGGTTATGTAAGCGCAGCCAGCGCAGCTAAATTGCATGATCTTCTGGGAGCGAAGGATTTCGTGACTATCGCTAACGAGAAATATGAGAACTGGGGAATGAAAGGACAGGCTGTTTACGATCCGAACGGACCGGACACAAACTGGAATGATTATATTTTCCGTACGGGTTTCCAGCACAATCATAACTTATCCGCCAGTGGAGGTACGGATAAAAGCCAATATTATGTATCATTCGGTTTCACGGAACAAGATGGTATCATTCGCGCTAATGACTTAAACCGTTTGAGCTTAAAGGCTGATTTGACACAACAAGCGACAAAATGGTTACGCATCGGATTAAACGGCCAGATGACCCGTACCCGTATTAACGGTGTCATGAATGAAGAGAATTCATTGGGTGGCGTAGGTTTCGCCGGTACTCGTATGCTACCGAACGTATCCGTATATAACCCGGATGATCCTACAGGTTACAATATCGACGCTGAAAACCGTAAGACATTAGGCCGCGGAAGCAACCTTTCCTATATTGATAATGGCATCCAGAATATCGTTTGGGCATTAGACAATAACGTAAACCGTACGACTAATACCCGCACATTAGGTGGTGGATGGGCTGAGATCACATTCATGGACGGATTGACATTAAAAACACAGGCCGGTCTGGATATCTCGAATGTTAAAGACTTCATGGTATGGAACCCGGAATCAGGAGACGGATACGGCTATGGCGGCTTATTGGAAGAAATCAATACCACATACACGAACTGGAACTGGCAAAACGTAATCAACTTTAATCGTACATTCAATGATGTACATAATCTGACGGCGACAGCGGTACAAGAGTATACCCATCAAGAATATGAATATACGGACGCAACCGTACAACAAATATCCGATGCTTTCTTCACCGACCATATCATTTCTAACACATTTGGTGAGAGATTCGTATACGGAGGTAAAACGTTTATGGGATTAGCCTCCTATATGTTCCGTGCGAATTACAACTATGATAGTAAATATTATATCGGAGCCTCTGTCCGCACGGACGGCTTATCCAGCCTTCCGACAGACACTCGCTGGGGTACATTCTGGGGAGGATCAGCCGCTTGGCGTATCTCTCGCGAGAAGTTCTGGAGCGAATCAACTATTAATGATTGGTTTAACGACTTACGTATCCGTGCCAGCTACGCTACAATCGGAAACTCTGACCTAGGGAATTATTTCCCTTATCTGGGAACTTATGGGGCAAAGAAAGCAGGATCGAATACAGCTATCGCTTGGAACCGTATGGGTAACAGCCAACTTAAATGGGAAACAACCGAGACTTTCGATATCGGCTTGGATGGTTCTTTTTTTAATAACCGTCTGACATTCGAGCTGGCTTATTGGCAAAAGAACTCCAAAGACTTGGTTTTGGAAGTTCCTACAGCACCTACCGCTGGTATTCCTTACAACTCATATTTTGATAATATCGGTAAGATCAAGAACTCCGGTATGGAATTGACAGTTAACGCTACAATCATCGCTACCAAAGATTGGAACTGGCAAACTAATTTCAACTTCTCCACGGCTAAGAACACGGTGAAGAGCTTATATGGCGGAACAGACATCGTAGACAATTACACAATCATTCGTGAAGGAGAGTCATATAGATCTTTATATGGATATGATTATTATGGCGTAAACGCCGCTAACGGTAATCCGATCTGGAGTAAGGCGGACGGTTCATTAGTGCAATTCGACACATTCGGTTCTTACGACTATGCGGAATATGATCCTTCCAATCCTTCGGATGTCTCCAAGGCTTCATCCTTGGACGCTAGCGACCGTAAGGTATTAGGTTCATCTATGCCTACTTGGTACGGAGGTTGGAATAACACCGTTTCTTACAAGAATTTCGATTTAAATGTATTCTTCCGCTTCTCCGGAGGTAATAAGATCATGAACGCTTCTCGTCAAAGCGCATTGTTCAATATGGATTTCTCCAACAACGGAACAGAAATCTTAGGCCGTTGGGTTTCTCCAGAGCAACCGGGTGACGGCATGACTCCAAAAATCGGTTATGGAGATGCCTCTTCCTTATTCAAGGATGGATATACGGATTCACACTTCGTTGAGAGTGGCAATTACCTAAAACTATCTACGTTAGCTTTAGGCTATACACTACCGAAGGCGGTCGTATCCAAACTGAACATGACAAAGATTCGTTTCTATGTTCAAGGACAGAACTTACTCACTATCACAGGTTATTCCGGATTGGATCCTGAGACAAACTCTCGTTTAGGTGTAGATTGGAACGGTATGCCACAGCAACGTTCATTCACTTTTGGAGCGAACATTACATTCTAATTTCACAAACTAAGAAAAGTTACAATTATGTTATACAAGAAATTATATAAAAACATTTCAGTAGTAGCGCTAGGGACAGCCCTATTCTCGCTGCCCGTGTTCACCGCCTGCGAAAGCGACGTCGTAGACCTTGAACCTGTTGACAAATTCTCTGAGCTTACGGCATACGGGACAGAAGAACGTTGCGAGTTAGCCGTAGTCGGAGCTTACGATGCCGCACAATGTGGTATGTACGTAGATCCGAATGACTTTGGGTGGGCACGCGGTTATCCTTTTGGAGCGGCCAGTATATTGCAAGGCGAAATGCGCGGTGAAGATATGAACCTAACCGCCCAATTCTATGATTATACCTATTCCGCAACCTATAACTTGACTACCGCTAATAACGTGGCGATGTGGGAAACCTCTTTCGAGGCTATTAACCGCTATAATACGGTATACGCAGGTATAGAAGGCGCGGTAGCTGCGGGTGTCATAACCGAAGAGAAAGGGAATCAGTACAAAGGAGAATGCCTGTTCTTACGTGCGTTAACCTATCACAACTTGATGATTCATTATGCCTTGCCCTACAACGTAGAAGGTAACAATAACTACGGTATGCCTATTTACACGAAAGCCGTAAACGACCCCAGCCAACTCGCTGAGCAACAAAGCATAGGCCGTTCTACCGTTAAGGAGACTTACGATCAGATATTAAGCGACCTGAATAATGCGGAAAGCATGCTTCCGGACATTATCGATGCTGATAAGATCGGACGTGCGAGCAAAGGTGCCGCCATCGCATTGAAAACGCGCGTATATTTGCATATGCGTGATTGGAACAATGTAGTTACTGAAGCTAAGAAACTGGAAGGCGGACGTTTCATTCTGGAAACCAATCCTGCCACTCCTTTCGTTTCTTACAAAGACAATCAGGAATCTATATTCTCCATTCCGAATGACTCTCAAGATAACGGGTCTGTAAATGGAGCTATGTCCGCTATGATGTCTGCCCGTGAAGGTGGCCGTGCGATGTGCCCGACATCCCCTACCCTTTACAACTCCAAATTCTGGAAAGGGGATGACAAGCGTCGTAACCTCGTCCTTTATCGTGCGTCTGACGATTATTACTTCTGTGATAAATACCAGAATCCCCAAACACGTGAAGAGTATGCCCCGATCCTGCGCTATGCCGAGGTATTGCTAAACGAGGCCGAGGCTGCCGCACGTGCGGGAGACAAGACTCTCGCATTGGAGAAATTGAATCAAGTAAGAGACCGTTCTTTGGCCGACCCCGCTACACAAACGTATAAGGCTGGCGATTTCACCAACACGAAAGCGCTGGTAGAAGCTATCCTTTGGGAACGTCGCATTGAGTTCCAAGGTGAAGGTCGCCGTTGGGAAGACATTCATCGTTTAGCGGCTGACGACTTACTGCCGTCCGGTGGTATCCCCGCAAAGATCGAATACAACAATGTGAAGAACCAAGGCGCATTCGTTGTTGGTGGAGAAGTGAAAGCTGAATGGTTCGGCAACAGCAAACAGTTCATCCCGTACACGGATAAACGCTTTATTTGGCCGATTCCATTGAATGATATATTAAGAAACCCCACGCTAGCCGCACAACAGAATGCAGGCTGGTAGAATATAGACACACTCTTATTTTTTACTATGCAGGGGACATGAGAGGGCGAGACCGGGAGGTTCCGCCCTCTTTTCTTTTAAAACGTATTGACATAATAATTCACGGGAAATCATTATCTTTGCACTCTCTAAAAGAGGCTTATTCGTTATTTCGTGATAAATACTAATAAATCAACGATATGATTCTATTCTTTCAATCTTCAACAAAGACGGTGCTGGCTGTAGAGGCCGCGCACGCTTTCTCTCCTGAAGACACTCAAAAACTGGTTTGGTTGTTTAGCGAGGCGACTCCTGTTCAATCAGAAACATTGGAAGGCTGGTACGTAGGGCCACGCCGGGAAATGATTACCCCGTGGAGTACGAACGCCGTTGAAATTACCCAGAACATGGGCCTGACCGGTATTTCCCGTATTGAGGAATATTTTCCTGTTTCTTCTGGCGACGCGGATCACGATCCGATGTTGCAACGTATCTACAATGGCTTGAATCAGGAGATCTTCACGATCAGTAAAAAACCGGATCCTATTGTCTACATTGAGGATTTGGAAGTGTACAACCAACAAGAGGGCTTGGCTCTAAGCCAAGAGGAGATCGCTTACTTGAACGAGGTAAGCCAGAAGTTGGGACGTAAGTTGACCGATAGCGAGGTGTTCGGTTTCTCCCAAGTAAACTCGGAACACTGCCGACATAAAATATTCGGAGGTGTATTCATCATCGACGGCGAGGAAAAAGAAAGTTCCTTGTTCAACTTGATCAAGAAAACTTCCGCCGAGAACCCTAATAAATTGGTTTCCGCTTATAAAGATAACGTAGCGTTCAATGAAGGACCGACGGTAGAGCAATTCGCTCCCCTATCCGGTGACAAACCTGATTTCTTCGCCGTAAAAGATATCAAGACGGTTATCTCCTTGAAAGCCGAGACGCATAACTTCCCGACAACCGTTGAACCGTTCAACGGTGCCGCTACCGGAACAGGTGGTGAGATCCGTGACCGTCTGGGCGGTGGTAAGGCATCCTTGCCGATAGCGGGAACAGCGGTCTATATGACCTCTTACCCGCGTACGGAAGGCGCTCGCGAATGGGAGAAGATCCTAGACCCCCGCCCTTGGTTATACCAGACTCCGGAGCAGATCTTGATCAAGGCTTCCAATGGTGCCTCTACATTCGGTAACCATTTCGGCCAGCCGCTTATCTGTGGTTCTTTATTGACTTTCGAGCACACGGAGAACGATAAGAAATACGCTTACGACAAAGTAATCATGCTTGCCGGCGGTGTCGGTTTCGCGAATATGCGTGATGCCTTGAAGGGCGATCCGGAACCGGGCGAGAAAGTGGTTGTGATCGGTGGCGATAACTACCGTATCGGTATGGGTGGTGGAGCCGTATCTTCCGTAAACACGGGACAATATACAAGCGGTATCGAGTTGAACGCCGTACAGCGCGCCAACCCGGAAATGCAGAAACGTGCGGCTAACGTGATCCGTGCGATCGCCGAGTCTGACGAGAACCCGATCGTCTCTATCCATGACCATGGCGCAGGTGGACACCTCAACTGTTTGTCTGAGTTGGTTGAGGCTACCGGCGGCCACATCGATATGAGCAAATTGCCGATTGGCGACCCGACTCTTTCAGCGAAGGAGATCGTAGGAAACGAGAGCCAAGAGCGCATGGGCTTATTGATGAAAGAAGAAGATGTAGCCCGTGTAAAACGTATCGCGGATCGTGAACGTGCCCCGATGTATGTGGTAGGCGAGACTACTAACGACATGAAGTTTGTCTTCGAACAAGCGGACGGCGTAAAACCTATCGATATCAAGCTGGAATATATGTTCGGTAAACCGCCTAGAACGGTTATGACAGACCATACGGTCACTGAATCTTATCAACCGGTTGTTTACAAAGAATCCGAACTTCACCATTATTTGGAGAACGTACTTCAATTGGAGGCCGTAGCCTGCAAGGATTGGTTAACAAACAAAGTAGACCGTTCCGTAACCGGTAAGATCGCCCGCCAGCAATGTCAAGGTGAATTACAATTGCCGTTGAGCGACTTAGGTGCCGTAGCGTTGGATTACCGCGGGAAAGCTGGTATCGCAACTTCTATCGGTCACGCTCCCCAGGTAGCCATGGTTGATCCGGCCGCCGGTTCCGTTATGGCAATCGCCGAGTCATTGACCAATATCGTATTCGCTCCGCTGACAGATAAGTTGGAGAGCGTATCCTTAAGTGCCAACTGGATGTGGCCGTGCCGTAACGAAGGTGAGGATGCCCGTCTGTACACAGCCGTACAAGCCGCTTCCGACTTCGCTTGCAGCTTAGGTATTAATATCCCGACCGGTAAGGACTCCTTATCCATGACGCAGAAATATGGCGACGATAAGGTGATCGCCCCGGGTACGGTGATTATCTCCGCAGGTGCAGAGGTTAGCGATATCAAGAAAATCGTCTCCCCGGTAGTAGCTCAAGACAAGAATACATACATTTATTATATAGACTTCTCTTTCGATACCTTGAAGTTGGGTGGTTCCGCTTTCGCTCAAGCTTTGAACAAGCTGGGTAATGAGGTTCCGACCGTGAAAGATCCGGAATACTTCCGTGACGCTTTCAACGCCGTACAAGATGCGATCGAGAAGAGACTCATCCTTGCCGGACACGATATCTCAGCGGGAGGTATGATCACCGCCCTGTTAGAGATGTGCTTCGCCAACGTAGAGGGTGGTTTGGATGTCAACTTGGATAAGATCTCCGAGAGCGATATCGTGAAGATCCTGTTTGCCGAGAATCCGGGTATCTTGGTTCAGGTAAAGGACAAGAAGGCATTCGAAAAGTTGATGGAAGAAGCTGGCGTAGGTTTCGCCATCATCGCCAAACCGACCGACGAGCGCCATGTATTGGTATCGAAAGACGGCATCCAATATCACTTCGGCATCGACTATATGCGTGACGTATGGTACGAATCTTCTTATAAACTGGATGTAAAGCAGAGCGGAAGCGTTTGTGCCGGAAACCGTTTCGAGAACTATAAGATGCAGCCCGTACAGTACAAGTTCCACAAGGACTTTACCGGAAAGCTTTCTTCTTACGGACTCTCAGCCGAACGCCGCGCTCCGAACGGCATCAAGGCTGCGGTAATCCGTGAGAAGGGTACGCAATGCGAGCGTGAGACCGCTTACGCCTTGTATCTGGCTGGTTTCGACGTGAAGGATGTCCATATGACGGACTTGGCTAGCGGACGTGAGACTTTGGAGGATGTAAACTTCATCGTATTCTGCGGTGGTTTCTCCAACTCCGACGTATTAGGTTCCGCCAAGGGCTGGGCCGGCGGTTTCTTGTATAACGAGAAAGCCAAGAAAGCGATCGACAACTATTACGCACGTAAAGATACGTTGAGCATGGGTATCTGTAACGGTTGCCAGTTGATGGCCGAGTTAGGCTTGGTTTATCCGGAGCACGAGAAAAAGCATAAGATGGTTCACAATGATTCCCATAAGTTCGAGTCTAACTTCGTTAGCTTGGAGATCCCGAAAAACAACTCCGTAATGTTCGGCTCCTTGAGCGGCACGAAGTTGGGTGTATGGGTAGCTCATGGTGAAGGTAAGTTCGAGTTCCCCTACGAGGAGAAGGAGTACAACATCATCGCTAAATACAACTACGATGGCTATCCCGCCAACCCGAACGGTTCTCCTTGGTCCGTTGCCGGTGTTTGCTCAAAGGACGGCCGCCATTTAGCCATGATGCCTCACCCCGAACGTGCGATCTTCCCTTGGCAGTGCGGTTATTACCCCGCCGACCGTAAGGAGAACGACGAGGTCACTCCATGGATTGAGGCGTTCGTGAACGCTCGCAAGTGGATCGAGAATAATAAGTAAAAATAACAGGGGTTGTTTTTAGAGTTCTTTGAACCTTAAAAACAACCCTTGTTTCTATATCTCCTTAAAGTTTCTTGGTAACCGCCTTTTGATTGAACTCATCCACACGGTAGAATAGACTTTACAACGAATCCACGATTTTAATATCCAAGCCGGTACAGGGGGGATTATCGGTAACTATTACTTTATACAACCGTAATATCCCTGCAACACCCCGCTAATATCTTTGCCTCCGAAATTAATAGACACAGAATTTAATAGAAGAATCATGGAAAGGTTATTTAAAATCAGAATCTTTACGGTTATGTTCTTTTTAGCCGTAGCTTCTATAGCAGCGAACGCTAAAGAAAGTAAGAAGGAAGGTGACAATTATCATGCAAAGCAAATTCTCATCGTAGGTTTGCACGATAACGTGAAATCAAACTATTTCTACAATGGGATGATCGCCGAAGAGACCGGTATGAAAGCGGATAGTATCGACCAAACGTATAATACGATCATCGCCGAGAATATCGCCGCATCCGTAAAGAACGGAGATTGTAAGTTTATCCCGGCAAACGCTACACAAGTGACCGGACAGGTACTGAATGAGATCAAGGTGAACGGGGAGAGCGAGGATTGCTATTCCGATCTTTCAGCCGTGCCGACCGAAGAGTTACAAAAGGTATTGGATAATGCCGACGCTGATTATCTGCTGGTATTAAACCAGCATTATCTTAAATGGCAAGACCAACCGTTGCGCACACTTTTCCATATCGTCAGCTATACCCTATTCGATAAAGATAAAAACGAGGTATATCGGGGGAATAACTTCTTTACCTGTATGAATCTTGAGAATCCGGATAAACTCAGAAAGAGCAGCCGCAAGAGTTCATCCAAGATAGCATCTAGCATTATCAAAACTTTGGATGAGGACTAACCTTCTTCTTTATAGACACATTTATAATTTTCTCGTTGAGCCTAATGGATATCCTTCATTAGGCTTTTTTCTTTATTTAAACCTACACACGGATGTAATCTCTTTGCAAAACGGGGCACTTACTTTTGCGCCGTAAAAGATATTTAGGTTTAATTTTAAAAAGATTGTTATGAGGATGTTTAACAAACGCATTACTTGCAGGTTACTTGCCTGTTTGTTATTTTTTAATTGCTTACCGGCTCTCCTATTCGCACAAGGAACGCAAGCCATTATCACCGGTACGGTCGTGGATAATAAAGGGGAATCAGTGATCGGAGCCACGATCCAAGTCAAGAATGAATCTACCGGATTCTTCACGGGCTCTATCACGAACGATAAAGGAGAATACACCATCAAGCAGCTTCCGCTAGGTTCTCCTTATACCGTTACAGCTTCTTATATCGGTTATGGGGAACAGAAAAAGACAGGATACGCATTGAACCAAGGGGATATGCTTCGAGTGGATTTCAAGCTAGCGGAGGAATCGGTGGAGATCCAAGCCGTCGAGGTAGTCGCTAATTCCTTGAAGAACATGGTTCCGAAGATCGGCGCGGCAACATCTATCTCCGCTCAAAATATCACGAAGCTTCCGGTAAACGGCCGTAACTTCACCTCCCTGATGGATCTCTCGCCATTGAGTAGCGGAGGAAATATCGCCGGGCAATTATCATCCTCAACGAATTACACCATCGACGGTATGACGGCTAAAGGAACCGTAGCAAGCGGAACGACTTCCGGCGCTTATACGATATCCATGGAAGCCGTCCGCGAGTTTGAGGTGGTAACCAATCAATATGACGTGACCAATGGACGTTCCGGGGGCGGCACCGTGAGCGCTGTCACGAAATCAGGAACCAATACTTTCACCGGAAGTGTATTCGGATTCGGTCGTGCCGATTGGTTATCCAGCTCCTATGATATACGGGGAAATAAATCGACTTCCGACTTCTCTACCTATCAATATGGTTTCTCTTTGGGAGGCCCGATCGTGAAAGACCGTGCGCACTTCTATGTCGTATGGGATCACCAACAGGATTCCCGTCCGATTTATATAGCGGATATCAAGACGGCGGCGGACGAGTCTCGCTATAATGTCACTCAATCTACGCTAGACCGTTATCTGGATATCGCCCGTACTAAATACGGAGTTTCCAATGATCCTCAATTCGGGGAGTTCGGCAAGAAGAAGCAGACGAACGCAGTCTTCGCCCGTATCGACTGGCAGTTGAACGCTACCAACTTGTTAACCATTCGCAATAATTTCATCAACGAGGATAATAAACAGAGCGAGAGCGATAACTCCAGCATCAATCTTTACGAGGTTTGGATCGATCGCAAATCGCATAACAACAGCTTACTCGCTACCTTACGCTCGGTATTAAGCCCGAAACTGACTAATGAGTTGAAGCTTCAACATTTCTTGGTTTACGAGGCCACGACCCCGAACAAGCAATTGCCAAGCTCTAATATCCCAAGAGCAATCGTAGAGAACGTGGAATCTATATCTGGTGACAAGAGCATGTACACTTCCATCCAACTTGGAGGTCAACGCTACGCTCCCGAACATTTCAAGGATAATGTACTTCAATTGGTAGACAATATGTATTATAATACGGACCGCATTAACTATACATTCGGAGCGGACTTCATGTACACCAATATGAAATCACTCTACGGTAGTGAGATGAACGGACGGTTTTATTTCACGGGACTGGATAATTTCGAGCATATGACTCCTTACCGCTATGCCCGGGAAATCGCCTTGGTAGATGATCCTACCGTAAAGATGAATACCTTGAACTCCGCTATCTACGGACAATTACAAACGAAGCTTTTCACCGGATTCGAGGTCATGGCCGGTATCCGTGCGGATTATACCCGTTATTTCAACCACGCGAACTTTAACCAGACTGTTTATGACGAACTAGGCTTACGTACGGACAACGTAATCTCCACCTTCCAGTTGCAACCCCGCATTCAATTCACGTGGGACGTGAATGATAAACATCAAGATATTATCCGCCTTGGCGCCGGTATCTTCGGTTCGGATTTAAACAACTATTCCATGATCAACAATATGCTGTTCGACGGTACGAAGGTAGCGTCCGTGGATATACAAGGCAATTTGGTTCCGACACCGAATTTCCCGGCATACCGCAAAGATCCTTCTACCGCTCCGGGCGTTGATTTATTCAACAACCCGAATATCCAAAAGATCAGCACGATCAATATGAATAGTAAGGATGCCCGTGTACCGGTAGTATATAAGTTGAACGCCAGCTACACGCATTTCTTCTCCGATCGCTTGCGGGTAGGTATCAGTGCTTACGCCAACTGGGCACGCCATAATTATATGTACGTAGACCGTAATATGGTGGATGAGCCTTACTTCCGTATCGCCGCCGAGGGGAATCGTGGCGTGTTCGTCCCCGCCGAGAGTATCAATACCAAGAACGGAGCTACCGACTGGATGCAAGGACGTAAAAGTGATAAGGTAGGCCGTGTGCTGGAATTAATCAGCGATGGAAAAATCAACCAATACGCATTCGTTGTAGATGGAACTTGGCGTTATTTCAAGGATGGCGAGCTTTCTTTCAGCTATACGTGGAACGATTCCAAGGATAACACCTCTTACAACGGTAACGTAGCGAATACAGCGACTCTAGCCTTGATGGTAAAAGATGATCCTCGTGATTTGAGTACCATGACTTACTCGGACAACCAATTCCGCCATAAGGTCGTATTCTACGGTACGGCTCCTTCTTTCTGGGGAATCAGCGTAGGCTTGCGTTTCTCCGGGATCGGTGGAACCCGCTACTCTTTAGCGGTTAGTGGTAATATGAACGGTGATTTCGTATCATCCAACGACTTGGCTTATATCTATGACCCGAACGATAGTAATACGCCTCAATATCTTCGTGAGGGTATCCAAGCGATCTTGGACAATCCGGAAGCGGAGAAGAGCGTAAAAGATTATATCCGTAAAAACTATGGGAAGGTTGCCGAGCGTAACGGTGGCGTAAATGGCTTCTACGGTACTTTCGATTTGCGCTTGAACAAGAACTTCAAGATCTATAAGACTCATTCCATCGAGGCCTCGATAGACTTTTTCAATTTCCTGAATATGCTGAACAAGGACTGGGGTGCCGGACATAATCTAGGCAAGCAGAATATCTACTCCATCAAGAGTTTTGATGCGGAGAAGAAGCAATACGTATATAACGTAAACAAAAACACGGGTGTATCCAATATGAACGGAAACCCTTGGCAGATTCAAATCGGCGTACGTTATAAATTCTAACTAACATATTCTATATTCAAATCATAAAAAAAATTACGATGAAGAAACAATTCTTATCATTCACGCTTTTACTTGCGTTATCCACTTGGATAGCGCAAGCCGCTACCGTAAGAGGCACTGTATCCGATACGGCAGGCAAACCGCTACAAGGCGTAGTCGTTACGGATGGTTATAATTTCACGCAAACAAATGAGCGGGGAGAATATAGCCTAGATTCGAATCTGGACAAAAGCCGCTTTGTCTACCTCTCCGTACCGGGTGACTATGAGATCGAGCAAACAAAAGGTATACCGGATCTTTTCTATCAGCAACTTGATAAAAGTAAAGAGATCAATGAACATGATTTTACGCTCACCCCTAGGAAACAGCCAATCGACGGGTTTGTCTACTTGGCAATCTCCGATCCTCAGACCATCGACGAACGGCAGATGAAACGTTTCCGTGAAGAGACCATCCCCGACTTGAAGCAGACTATAGAGCGCTACCAAGGAAAAGAGGTCTACGGTATGGCGCTGGGAGACATTACTTGGGATCGCATGGATTTATTCACTCCTTATAAGGAAGCGGTCTCGGTCTTAGGCATCCCGATGTTCTCCGTGATCGGCAATCACGACCACGACTTACGTTACCCGGCCTTATCCAATCAAAAGGTAACCGAGGAGAGCTATGCGGAGCGTATCTACGAGGATCATTTCGGCCCTTACAATTATTCGTTCAATGTCGGGGATGCACATATCATCACCTTAAAAGATATTGATTATTATAAAGACAAGAAATATGACGAACGCTTCGGAAAGGAACAACAGGAATGGCTGAAAAACGACCTGAGTTACGTTAAACCCGGGACACTTGTATTTATCAACGTACATGCCCCGGTATTCAACCAGACGGATAAAGGGGGAGGAAACGCCGAGGACGCTGAGAGCCTGAAAGAGATCGTCAGCCCTTATAATGTCCATATCTTCGCCGGGCATACGCATTTCTTCGAGAACAACCAAGTCACACCGAATCTGTACGAGCATAATATCGGAGCCGCTTGCGGAGCTTGGTGGGCCGGCCATGTAAACCGGTGCGGCGCCCCGAACGGTTATCTGGTCGTTGAGGTGAAAGGGAATGCCGCTACTTGGTATTATAAGGCAACCGGCCATGATTCGGATTATCAATTCAGGGTTTATAGGCCGAATGAGTTCAAATCGCAAGCGGATTACCTAGTGGTGAACGTATGGGATTGGGACCCGACCTACCAAGTTACATGGAGCGAAAACGGCATAGAGAAAGGTCGCATGGAGCAATTCGATGATGAAGACCAAGACTATATCGACATGCACGGAAAACCTTCCGGATATCATACATCGCACTTATTCCGTTGCCACCCTTCTGCCGGAGTCAAAGACGTACAGATCAAGGTTATCAACCGATTTGGCGAGACCTTTACTAAAAATGTAACACTCCCGTAATCAAATCGTAACAAGTGGCATTTACTTTTGTATCGATAAAATGTAGAAAACTCTCATTACATATTAATGTTAGAATCATTACAAAGGAACAAACCAAACCTTATTCCTAACTTTGAACGGCAACTTGGCTTTCGGCGGAAGGCGGTTGCCGTTATTTTTTTGAGGGTATATCCTATTCTTAACGGGAAAAGTTTCGAGTTCATTCGAAACTTTTGTACTTTTACGCAAAAGTTTCGAGTATGGACGATAGATTTAAGACATTAGAGAAGTATAACCTATGGGGTGGAAACGATTTTCCAACAGGCTATAAACGGCAAGATTATTTAGATAGGATATTATCCTACACCGGAAACAGATTAATCAAAGTCTTGGTAGGACAGCGACGTGTAGGGAAAAGCTATCTCCTTCGTCAGTTAGCTAGCCATCTCGCCAATAGTGGAGTAAATCCCCGAAATATATTCTTCATTAACTGTGAGCTATCCGCCTTCTATTTTTTGAAAACCAATGAAGATCTTGATTCCCTGTTTAATCTCTACTTAAAACAAATAAATCCTCAAGGTCGTATCTATCTGTTCATTGACGAAATCCAAAATGTAGAGGGATGGGAACGCTTCGCCAACTCATACTCACAAGACTATACCGCCGAATATGAGTTATTCATTAGTGGCTCCAACTCTAAAATGCTATCTGGAGAACTCGCCACGTTATTAGCCGGACGTTATGTGGAATTTGCCATCTATCCTTTTTCATACACAGAGTTTCTTGGAATCACCCAAAAAGAAAACAACAAGGTACACTACCTAGAATATATGCAAAGTAGTGGTATGCCTGAATTATACCATCTATCTCAACCAGAAGTACAAAGAAATTATATATCCGCATTAAAAGACACCGTATTACTACGTGATATCATACAAAGACAAAACATAAAAGACGCTAAGTTGCTTGAGGACATTTTTGTCTATCTGGTAAATAACGCATCTAATTTAATATCAATTCGGAATATCACCAATTATTTCAAGAGCTCGGGAAGGAAGACCAGCTATGATACGATCGCCTCCTACATTAGTTACATAGAGGACACTTTTTTGGTACATAAAGTCGAGAAATACCAAATCAAGGGAAAGGAGACCATCGCCGGGAATTGTAAGTATTACATCAATGACCTAGGTTTCAACAATTATTTATATCAAGGCTTTGGCTACGGCATTGGGTATAAACTAGAAAACCTCATTTATCTAGATTTATTAAGGGCCGGCTATCAAATATACGTAGGCAGCATAAAGAACAAAGAGGTGGATTTCGTCGCTATCAAAGGAGAGAGGGTTATCTATCTCCAATCCACTTATTTACTAATCGACAAAGAAACCATCGAACGGGAATATGCCTCGTTAGAGGCCATTGAGGATAATTACGAGAAGATCGTTGTCTCGCTCGATGATCTGCCGCTTCCTTCCAAAGAAGGAATAAAGCACGTACAAGCATGGAATTTATCCCATGCCATTCTCTAAAATCAAGGTTTGTTTTCGGATCTAGCCCTTCCTATAAGCTCACAAAAAAAGCACCTTGGCATTTTGTCAATTTGTAAACTCAACTGCCGGAGAATCACTTTTTTCGGGCAAACGTACAGCTTATCCCCAAATACGAGAAAAAATATTAGCAATCATTTGTCTTATACCGCATTAGTTAAAAACAGCCTTTTATCCTAGCGAATTTAATTCATCCTAATTCATATCCTATAGCTTATCCGGGCTATCTCATTGAGTTACGACAGGGATATAACAGGGTTACGATGCCCATTCATGAGTACTAACAACCCTATTCATGACTGTTTACGATGCCCAACGGCACTATTGGCGTTGCCAAACACGACTAGTCGCACTGCCTTTTACCGCCTATCGTGTGTAAAAAGCGGCCCTTTTGCATGAAAAAGGCTATTTATACCCCTCCGATCTCCCCTACTTCATACCTCTCTCGAAAAGGGTATGTCACGATATCCCCCTTATATCAATCAAAAAGATCGAATACCGTCCATTTCACCAACAAAGCCCTTATCTACCCTTATCAACAAATAAGGGGAAACAGCGCAATACTGTCTCCCCTTGCCTTTGATCCGTTTCCATCCTCACGGAAGTACTTACGGATGAACTTTAATTTATTACTTTAGTATTAATATTAATCCATTCCCGCTTGTTCGCCCTCTCGGGGTACTTGGATAATCCGCACGGGAATGATTTTCGATTTATCTTTTCATTATTCCTTTACATGTCTTATTTAACGACAACCTTTACGGTCTCGTCGCCAACCGTTACAAGAACGATTCCAGCAGGAACAGCGATCGTAGCGTTATCGGAAGTGACAACTGTCTCTGCCAACGGCATACCCAATAAGTTGCGAACATAAGCGGTCTCGCCTTGAGCGCCTTGGATCGTTACAGAACCGGCGTTGCCTGTTACTACGATAGAAGAAGTAGCGTTGTCAATAGACTCGTTACCGGTCGGAATGATACCATCTTCAACGGTTACGACCAAAGCTTCATTTAAATTGCTAGTCAAACCGATTTTTCCATTCAAACTATACAGATACTGCGCATTAGACAAGCTTCTAATCACATAGTCACCTTCTGTAGCGGCATCTTTCAATACAATGTTGAACTTATAGTTGTTCAAGCCAGCCAAAACGCCTTTACTTGCGACAGCCGCAACAGTCACAGTCTCACCTTTCACTTGAGTAGTCAGTGTATCTGCATTCACCAAAGTAGCAGGACGGAAAATAGCTTTCACTATTTCTTCGCCTTGGTTTTTCATGATATAGTTGAAATCCTTAACCTCACTTGCGGCACCTGTGCTATAATAATAAGCAGAGTCATACGCATTGTACAAGAAGGCTCTCTCCGTCTTTTCCGCTATACCTTTGGAGATGAAGAACGAAGGTAAGTAAGTATTGACATCAGCGGTATCCAACCAGAATGTCAAGTTCTCCGCAGATGCGTCAGCCGGAGCTACCACTGCCTGCATATCCTTACCTACAGCCATGAATCCACCATTTACAGCTTGGAAAGCCGCATGACGTAACTCCCCTTTCAAGGATACCATATCCTCACGCAATAAGGAGACTGCACGATAACTGTCTTTATCAGCATAGATTGTAGAAGAATTAAACTCTACCTTTCCTGTTCCTGTATTCAAGCTAGCGACATTACCATCAGCCTTAATCATATCGGTATATTTCTTATCAGACTTCAACATGGAATAAGAACCATCCAAGTTCTGCTTGAATATAAACTTACCCATAGGAGTAGAATTAGTAACGGTAGCGATAGCAGAGGCATCAGCCTTCAAATATTTATCTGAATTAACCGGATTGAAAGCATAAGACAATACGGCTACCGTATCACCAGAAGCAACAGTCTTCACTAATTTCTTAGTGGCATCCCAATAAGCATAACCCTTAACGTTCAGGATCGTATCAGATTTAGCAGCTTTCAACTCGGCTGCACTTTTGTCAAATTTAGTGATATTCCACAAAGTAAAGCCGGCCTCTTGCTTATGAGCTTCAACCTTATCATTATCAACAACTGTCAAAAGTAAATCATCGGCGATTCGGGAATCTTGTTTCTTGAAATTCAATTTAACCGGACCATAAGCGATAGCCTCATCGGATAGATTCAAGAAACCGGCCATCGGATCAACACTCTCTACAGGGATTAATTGGATATTCTTAGCATTAATCTCGCCATGAGTTGAGGAATAAACATGCTCATTTGCTCTATTCACATATCCATATATGAATTTCGCATCTGTAACATCTGCAGGAGTATCCCATTTACCTGTACAAATCTTAGCACCATGAACAAGGATAGCGTTATTTTGATCATACAAACCTAGCTTGATCTCAACATTTGTCTCACGGTTACGGAAGATAAATGATCCATTCTCATCTACGCCAACGATTGTCCATTGAGCGATCGGAGCGTTCATCATCGTATAGTCTGATCCATCAGCTAACAAACTCCAAGTGGTAGAACCACCGGTGGTAGTCGTACTAACTCGCAAATATTTACCATACTCTGAGCTATTGTTACCACTTACCTTATCTGCTCCACTTGTGAACATGATCTGATAAACAGCTGGAGCATCAGCCTTCAATAACGATTCCGGTTTAATAATATTAGAGGCGCCAAACTGAGCTACCGTGGCACCATTTACCGAGGTTGTCGTTAAATAATTAGTGCCTGCATTCGTTACGACACCTACAGCAACATTCTGTCCAGCATCATATTTTCCATCCTTAATAACCGTAGCGGACATTGTCAAAGTATATTTACCCGGATCATTTGTAGGATATTTCTCTGTCACCGTGAACATCGCATTCTCTACCGGTAATTCATCTTTCTCAATGTCAGCATCCTTCTTCAACACATTACCACCAACTATCGTAAACTCATAACCTTGTCCAGCCTTAGGATCTAGGGCGTTAAAGCCATAATTCTTCTCCAAGTTAATCGCTATGAATGTAGAAGCCTCAAAGTCATCGGGTGTATTGATACCTTCCGCAGGTGTTGATATCGCAAAATAAGTACCAGCCTTGGGAGCCACAGTCGCCGCTAAATTGTATGCCTTTACTGTCTGGCTGAAAATATTTTCTGTCGGTTCCTTAGCGAACTTCAAAGAGAAGCCATCTCCTAGATATTGACTATTCAACTCATCAGCAGTCATTGTATTTTCAGCGGCCTCAAACAGAACGATTTTATTATCACCTGTCGCACCAACAGCGATTCCATTTTCAGATAGAGTTAATTCATTATCCGGAACCTTAGCCGCAGACTTAAGCAATTGTCCCTTTCCGTCATAACTATCATTTGAACCAAAATAAAAATAAATAGACTTATCAGCCTTGCCTGCTACCGCTTCCGTTTTTTTTGTCACCAAATTACCGCTCTTATCAAAGCTCAAATAAGCCCCGGCTTCCGGATTCTTAAATGTATAATACGTCTTACCATCCGTACCTACAGCTTTCTCTACCACCCACAGATATTGAGCAATATTCTCGTCATCAAACTTAACATTTTCCGCAGCAGCTGTTGTGGCACTTAATGTTCCATCCGTATTCTTTATTCCTAATACAAATTCTCCATCAGTTAAAGTACCATCAGCAGCAGTCATCGCTACATAATACTTCTTGCCTGATTTGAATTCATGGCCATCATCCTTCGTGCCATTTGCAGCTACAACTTTATCCGGAGATGTAGTTGTATTAATAGCAGAGACAGAGGTAAACGCCGAGGTTAGCAGGACACTAACCGCCAAAGTAAAAAACTTCTTGTTCATAATCTCTAATTTAAATATTAATAATAGTGTTAATTAAATATCTCTCAACTCTTTAATTATCCTTCGCCATACCAAAACGACTAGTCTAGACCATCGTTTAGATCTTGCGTTTTTGAAGAGGGAAAACGGGAGGTTCGTTTACGGAATCGGTTGTTTCGTAAAGGATAGGCTATCCTATTGATAAGAAAGCGAATAAGGGATAAAAAAAATAGCTCGGAAGGGTTGCAGGTATCAAAGAAACGCGTACCTTTGCAAATGACGAATTAAAACGATCGTTTAGACTAGCCGTTTTATCAGATAAATCAGTCCTTGATATTATTGGTATGTATTACTAAAGCCTATTCATATACATCATATTCTTTAATGTACGTGTACATATATAATATAATTTCCAAGAATCCTCCTCTAGGTTAACGCATACTTGATTTCGCAGGCCGTAGAAGGCTTTCCAAGTGATCAGTTATTCACTTCCCGAGCCGTTAGTTAGCGGCTATATATAGCCGCTAGTTATTCATTCGACAAGCCGTTAGTTATTCACTTCAGGAGCCAATGGCACTCTATCAAACAGCTAGGCCTCCCTACTCCGATAAACAATCGTGCCCCAAAAGACTTTGAACTCACAGAGCATGCACCGATAAGTCGGCACTAAGCAACCATTAACAGAAATAATGGCTAAAATAGGCTGGAATGACCGCACTAAATTCAAACGGAAATATATCAATTTTAATCTATTGTCATGATTTAAGGCTATCCCCCATGAATATCGGATGAGTCGGAATTTCTACTGCCTTATTGTTTTAGGAAAGTGATAAAGAGCAAAAAAAGGAGTTAAGCCATAGACTTAACTCCTTTTCTCTCAGCTTTAGTCGGGATGACTGGATTCGAACCAGCGACCACACGCCCCCCAGACGCGTACTCTAACCGGACTGAGCTACATCCCG
>OCHE01000117.1_pt1 | contig 128326 bp, 92 predicted proteins | sample 1538681 | NCBI WGS metagenome assembly OCHE01 (sample SAMN04571717, study PRJEB22368) | human gut metagenome | biome: human gut; material: stool | host: Homo sapiens | place: Luxembourg | collected 2012-08-17
TTTTGAAAGCAAAGTAGCTGAAATATAGGCGGTTAGAGTTATAGGTTCAAAACCCCCTCTCTCCGCTGAAATTATAATCCCTTGTAAATCAATGATTTACAAGGGATTTTTTAGTTCTTCAAATGAACCGCCTTATAAGGCATCGTAAAATCCTCAAACGGGGATTAACTCTTTTACTTACTCCCTATTCAGGATTTATCAACATTGCAGGAATTGAAAGGACATCTGGCTATGGCGATAGATGTATTGAGTTATCCGGAAGAAAAAAGTGTAGAGCATCGTTTAGATGGCATTCGTACTTTAAACAGCTTTGTAGCTGCTTTAAGTATTCATGACGGCAACCATTATGAAGCTATGGATACGGCTTTTAAAGACGTTAATAAATAACGGGTAGAAGTTAATCATAAAAGATACCGTTTCTTTTTCCGGCTATGCCATAGTCTGAATACGGTTGCCAGATTTATGGGGTAATAGTATTATCCCTGCTTTAAGATTGCGTAGATTTTGATAGTGGTGGCATTAGGCAAAGGCATTTGGAGACATGTCTCAGTGAATTATTCAACAAGAGGGAATTGAACATTCGTTTTGCCTAAATGGAGACGAGAAAAACACTATACGAATCATAGAACACGCAAGGGAATATAGGAAATACATATTTTTCAAGTTAAAAGCTTGAAGTTATTATCATCTTTTACCAAAAATCACTAATTTTGCATTGAATACCAATTTAAATCTCATGGTTGAAGATATTAATAGACTAAAAGTTGTCTTAGCTGAAAAGAAAAAGACCAACAAATGGTTGGCAGAACAACTGAATGTCAATCCTACCACTGTGCCTAAATGGTGCACGAACAGCAATCAACCTGATTTACATACATTAAGTCGTATAGCTAAATTGTTGTCTGTGGGTATTAAGGATTTGCTCAATGATGTAAAATATTCACTTTAGTAAATCTGTTAGATGAAGCAAAAATTATATTTATCACAACTTGTTAGCAAGTTCCGTGAAGCTGTGAATAATGGGCAATTAGACAATACTTCCGAAGAAACGATGAGAGGGTGGATAAATGAATTACTCTCGTTGTTTGGATGGGATGTTAAGAATACTAAGCAAGTTCACCAAGAAAGGACTCTAAGCAAAGAACAGCGCGAATTGCTTGGGGAAATAGGCTCTCACAATATCAGGCCTGACTACACTCTTGTCAATGGGAGTGTAAAATTGGCTTTTGTTGATGCCAAAGATTTGGATGTTGATATACATACCAATAAAAGTGCAGCATTCCAAATACGTCCATATGGTTGGTCAATAGGAGCGAAGTTCTCTATATTAACTAATTTTAGAGAATTTGCCATTTATGATTGTACCGCAAGACCAAATATAGAAGATACGGCTTCCTTTGCGAGAACTTTCTATTTCACTTACGATGAATATGAGGATAACTATGACACGATAAGGAGATTCCTCGATAGGGATTGTGTAGTAACCGGGGATTTTCCACAAGCAAATGTAAAAGTAGAGTCTTTAGACGAAGCTTTTGCGAATATGCTTTGTGATTTCAGAATTTTATTGGCAACGGCAATAAAAGACAAATTACATTCGTATGTAAGTATGAGTGCAATAAGCCTATGGTCTCAAATCATAATTAACAGAATACTTTTTATCAGAGTTTGCGAATCAAGAAAACTCGAAGAAGACGGTCTGCTGCTTTCTTTTGAGAATAGTGGTGATTTTTGGAGCGTGTTCAAAAAGTGTTCATATTTTGACTTCTATGAACACTATGATGGCCCATTGTTTCAAAGATTAAGCCAGATTAATTCTCTTGACATAGATAACTCTGTATTTTCTCAGCTCTTAAAGCATCTGTATTACCCTTCTCCATATCGTTTTGACGTTATTCCGACCAAGACCCTTAGTGACATTTATGACCTTTTCCTTGGTTATGAATTAAAAATTTCCAATGGAAAGGTTAAAAATGTGTTGAGAGCAGAATTCAAGAAGAGTAATGGAGCTGTTACCACTCCAGAATCTATAGTTGATAATGTGATTAGTCGTACTTTTGAGAATCGCATTGAAGATTTGAATAGCCATGCGCTTTTGTCATTAAGAATTGTCGATCCTGCATGTGGAAGTGGTGTTTTCCTTATTGGCGCATATAACTATTTAAGTTTCGCGTATATGTCTAAGGCTTGTAATGGAGATATTGAATTTCAGAATGATTTCATCATAAAGAACGGCAATCCTATCCTGACCATACAAGGAAAAAAGCGAATTATTAACAACTGTTTGTATGGCGTAGATATAAATCCTGAAGCAGTAGAGGTGGCGAAGATGTCGCTTTCGTTACGTATAATAGACAACTATATGACCTCTGTATATGAAGAGGTTGGATTACATGGGGCTTTCATTCTTAAAGATGTTGGAAACAACATTAAGTGCGGCAATTCTTTGGTCGGATTAGATGTTCTTGAAGAATATCCAACTTTAAAAGAAAATATTTCAGAGCTACGTCAGACAAGACCTTTCTCTTGGGCGGATAATTTCAAAAATATTTTCTCGGAAGGAGGTTTTGATTATGTAATAGGAAATCCACCATACGTGGAAGTGAAGAATTATAACTTGGAACTTCCGACAATGGCTCTTTACATAAAAAAGAAATACTTATCAAGCCGAAACGGAAAGATTGATTTAGCCATTCCTTTTATTGAAAAAGGTATCCAGCTTTTGAAAAATACGGGACGGCTTGGTTATATAGTGCAGAAAAGATTTTTCAAAACAGATTACGGGAAAGGAATTCGAAGGCTGTTGACATTAGAGAACCTATTGCATAGCATCTATGATTATGCGGAAACAAACCTGTTCGATGGTAGAATAACTTATGTTGCGGTTCTAGTATGCGATAAAAACAAAGTCAATAACGAATATGTAAGTTATCACAATTCAATCCAGAGCATCTCTACCAGCTTCTCTGCTGGCATATTCACTGCTATGCCTTGGTCTTTTGAGGATGCAAGACTAAATACAATACGATTAAGCCTTGCACAGAGATGCCCGACTATAAAGGATATTTGTAATGTCAAGGTTGGTATACAAGTGTTATTTGATGAGGCCTACCATGTACTTGTCGATAGCATTCAAGATGGGATTATCTATGGTCATACGGCAATGGACAAAGAAGTTAAGATAGAAGTTGATGCTTGCCGTCCTCTCGTTTGCAATGAGCATTTCGTGTCGCTTTCAACGTTGACGTATAGCACATTTGCAATATTTCCTTATGATGTTAACGGAACAAACGTGTCTCCTATATTGTTCAATGATTTCAAAGAACGTTATCCGCTTGCCGGAGATTATTTGTTAAGACACAAAAATGAAATCATTTCAAAGGTTGAAATACTGCCTTTGAGAAACAGCTCGTATTCAGAAGTGGATGGATGGCACCTATATACAAGGGCTAATAACCATAATGCGACCTATAAAAAGATTTGTATTCCAATGACAGCTTTGCGTCCACAAGCTTGTGTTATAAAGGATGAGAATGTTTATTGTGACAACGCCAACATGTTCTTTATACAGATGCCAGATGCTACAGAAAATGAGTTATATACTTTAAGTGCAGTTATCTGTTCAGACGTTTTCATGTTGCTTGCTAAATCAATAGCAAATCCGCAAAGTGGTGGGTATATGAAATTCAACAAGCAATTTTTAGACCCCATCCCTGTACCTAACTTGGAATCTGGGTGTGATGGACTCGCAGATATTGCAAGACACATTGAATCCATCAATAATCAAATAGCCCTATCTGGTGGTATGGACGACCAATCGCTTTTAATAGCAAGAAATCAACTATACGTTGACTTGAACAGGATCGTAATGAGGATGTATGCCTTTACGCCTGACGAGCAGCAGGTTATCAATGCCTTACTTTCTGACCCAATGTGATATGAATAATAATTTTCAAATATTTACAAATAAGTATGCAGACGACGAGGCACTACTTAATAACTTTGTTGTGCAGTCGTTCGCAAGGAGTAACAATTATGTCATTCCCAGAGGGTGCTTTTTGAGCCATTTTACAGAAGATACCATATTGCCTGAAATCATCCAAATGGCGACTATTGAAGATGTTATAAAGGTCTTCGAGCTTGCTATACCAAAGGGAGAAAAAGTAAGCAATGGAGCTGTTTATACTCCCAAGTTTATACGTGACTTTATTGTTGAAGAAACGGTAACAAGAAGCAAGGTCACTATTAAAAGTAAAGAGCTTAGAAAATGGCTTTGTGCGGATATTTCATGCGGATGTGGGGCTTTCCTATACACTTTGGCTACATTAATAAAAAAAGAAATGCCAATGTGCCCATATTTAAATATTTTTAGAAATCTGTATGGAGTTGATATATCCCATAGCAGTGTACTAAGGGCAAAAATTCTATTGGCCTTACTGGCTCTCAGCAATGGAGAATATGCTAAAGAAGAAGACTTTAATATCGAACAAGGTAATTCTCTGCTGTATGATTTTTTAAGTAGGGAAAACGTGAAAACTAATGGCGGTTTTGATCTCATTGTCGGCAATCCTCCCTACGTAAGGTCAAAAAACCTTACGGAGGGAAACAAACAATCCATGGCGTTATGGAGTACTTCAAATTGTGGGAATGCAGACTTGTATATTCCTTTCTTCGAAATAGCCCTTAAGATGTTGACGGAAGAAGGCAATATGGGATATATAACCGTGAATACATTTTTTAAGGCTGTGAATGCAAGAAAACTACGAGACTTCCTTACATCAAATAAATATACTTTAGATATTATAAATTTTGGACAAGAACTGATTTTCGAGAAGAAACTTGCCTATACATGTATTGTGTTTATAAACAAAGCCCAATCAAATAATATTCAGTATAGAAAAGCTTCACCGCAAGATATCAAGAACCGTGTTTTAACTCTTAATAGCAACATAAGTTATTCTTCGTTGAATAATCATAGAGGTTGGCATCTTAACAACCATTCCGTTTTAGACAATATAGCTAAAATCGAAAATGCTGGACCTACATTAGGCAGTTCATTTGTTATTAGAAACGGACTTGCCACCTTAGCTAATAATATTTATATATTCAAACCTTTGGCGGAGGATGATAGATATTTTGAAATTTCTTATGAAGGAAAAATATTCCCAATAGAGAAATCGATTTGCAAGGACATCATTAAGCCGAATATCATCAAGTCTGAGACGGATTTGGAACAAAAAAAAGAAAAGATATTGTTTCCTTATGATATAGACTGTAATTTATATAATGAAGCTTATATGCAAAAATGCTTTCCGAAAGCATACATATATCTCTGTTACTGTCGAGAGGCTCTTGCCAAAAGAGATAAGGGAGAAGGTGACTATCCCGAATGGTATGCATTTGGTAGAACGCAAGCTTTAACAGACCATGGTATGCGACTGTTTTTTCCGTATATGTCAGACCGTCCGCATTTCATCTTATCCAAACAAGATGATTTGTTAATGTACTGTGGCTATGCAATTTTCTCCGACGACGAGAAAGAGTTGAAAGTTCTTAAAAGGATTTTAGAATCAAAAGTCTTTGACTATTATATTAGAAACACGAGTAAGCCATATTCTACAAATTACTTTTCATATGCAAAAAATTACGTGAAGAACTTTGGTGTATATCCATTTACAGAAGAAGAAAAAAACGAATTACTTGCTCTTGATAGTTCCGATACGATAAATCGATATGTAGCACAAAGATATAACATGAATACTTTAATAGATAAAGTGGAAAAAGAAAAGTAATATTTTAATTGTAGGCAAATTATAAGATTTAAGTAAGAAAATAAAGATTTGAGTCATGTTTGATAATATGAAAAATATAGCAGAAGCAGCGATAGAAGCCGCTGCATTACGTGATGAGCGTATTCGTTTATGTAAAGAAGTTGTTTCCAAAACAGACTTTACTCTTCACATTGCAGAAATAACAAAAGTCCGCAATTAATATCTTAATATTATAAAGCTTATGCTTAGCGATCAGCTTGCAAAAGGTTTTTACACCGAAAACGATAAAGAGCTTGGCCAACTTTGTATTGATGAAATCGCTCGATGTGATGAGGAACTTTCCAATTGTGGGCAGAAAATAGTGAAAGAAGCTATTTTATCCAAAATAGAAGAAATACTTTTTCATTGAAGTATGTGTTCCTAAATAGAAGTGAAGGTTGAAAGCTATTTGCCAGCTTCCGTTATATTACATCTGAATATTATGTTCAATAGCAAAGTACTCACTATATTTGCATTGAGTTGTTTGAAGGCATGCAAAGCACTGAAGTTGATCTGTCGCCCAATAGTTACCTACAACTTATTACTTCTCAATTACAATCCATCGTCAGATGGATATTGAAAAGTTTCTTATCCGAGGCAAAGATAAGTCTATAAAGTTGTTCTAACAGGATAAGATATTCATTTTTTACCTTTTCTTGTTTTATCATTACTTGTTTTCTTTAACTTTGGAATTTGTTTGTTTTTGGGCAAGCCGGTTTCTATCCCACTACTACATTTACAATCGGTTAATAATATCAAAGTATTGTCGAGGTCTTTGTATTCTACTTCTAAATCTTTGAATCTTGCGGCGTCACTACCTTTCTTATGAACATCAAATACCCAAAATACAGATAAGCAAGCATTAGTCGCGTTAGTGTATTGAATAAACTTATCCCTGTATGCTTGACGTTGTTTTTTACTTTGAATTTCGTCATTATGGAGTAGCTTAAGCTCTACCATAATAGGATTACATAAACCATATCTAATAAGAAGGTCTGTACGTTTGTTATCTTGAAGGGTAACTTCCCTATCTACCCGAACAGCTTCTAATCCCATTTGACAACACTTGTTTATAATGGTATTCTTCAACTCTCTCTGAATGAAATCTTCACTTAAAGTTTCTTGACGAACTAAAGTATATATACCTTGATCCTGTATCTCTTTTTGAACTTCAGAATGTATGTGTGTAAAATATCGTCTTAGGTCACTGTCATTCCGAATTTCCAAATGATATTCTTCAATGCATTTGTTGTATTGCTTAATAGCTTTATCAATTGTAATCTTTTCTTTTTTTAGGTACATCATTTCGGCATTGTTCATGATGTTGTTAGCGAGATAACTTACTGCCTGCGCATTAAATATCTCGACCTTCTTTCTCAATTCTGAAATGTAATAGATATTATCAGCATTTACAAAGAAGAGGTATATCTGATTAAGGAGATAACTTGAGTATTCTTGTGTATCAGGGTTTATACATAATGATAGCCCAAAATCGAACAAATCAAACATTTGCTCAGTCAGTCTTTCATTTTCTTTTATGGTCATAAAACATCTGAACATGCGTGGACTTGGACTTATCATTTCAGATTCTGCCATAGAAATTGCACGCATGTGCCCTGTTTCGTTATGAAGAGACTTTACAATATTATTTCTGATATATTCAATTCGCCATGTTATAGCTTCCGAATCTTGATACTTTTCAATCATTATAGCATTACACTGCATTTTAATGCTTGCAATATTATCATCTTCAAGGGCATCAAACACATCTTTGTATTTCTTTATATCCCATTTACAGTAACCTTCTGATATAAGATCTAAGGCTTTCGATGCAGCAATACTATGACTAAGTTCTTGATTATCGATGTATTGTTCTATATACTTCTCCAACTTATACGATATTGCATCAATACCATAATCGGTAATACAAGTAAAGATATCCTCAGAACTAATATTCATAAAATCGTCTTCTCTTGATTTCCACCATTCTACAAGTTCTGATTTTTCATTTTCACTAATACTTCCAATAACAGACTTATAGATCTCTTTTATTTCGCTAGCGTCAAAATTCATAGTACAGCAGACAATTGGCAGAGTTTTAGCCAAGACGACTCTATTTTTCTCCAACAGGTCATAAACGCCTAAATGATACATTGCCTTTACATAGTATGGTATTTTAACCAATGACTTAGACAAACTAAAAGAATTTTCTGCTTTCTTTTCTAATATCATTTTATCCAAATCAATCTCATTAAAGAATTTTGCAATAACATCCACTAAAGGTTGAATATCCAGCTGCCGTATAAATTTAATGTTTTTAGACAACTCGAATGCTGCTTCATATTTATAAAACTCTGATACATCTGCATCTGAAAGGCTTTGGTAAGCCTTAATAAGTGGTTGGTTATTCAAATTCACTTCTGCTTCTTCTGAATTTTTGTCCCATCGCTCAAATGTTTCTGTATAACGTTTTATATACTCAGATATAGAAGTTCTCTTGGCTTCATCATTTCTGATTTTGTTAATGAGGGTAGTGAGGATATTATCTATATACCAATTTTTCATCTTTGATTCATGCAATAACTTATCTAAAGAAGATAAAAGTTTAATATCAATAAGTTCAGCATCAAAGCGTCGAAATATATCTTCTAAATCCCATTTGTTATCAAAATATTCAAGAAATAGAATTCCAGTCTCTTCTTCAAGCAGTATTTGCTTAACGGTAACATTGATTTCACTATGGGTAGCGTATGAATGATTATCCATAAAACTCGCAATAATTTTTGTCATGAGTTTTCTACTTTCAGAATCTGCATTCCAAGCAATATCAAATTGTCTTTCTATATACAAGTCATAACATACAAGCAAGGTCCCTTTGGGATTAAAAAAATCGTAGAGTTTATTGTCACATATAATTTTATTATATGCATAGATTATTGTTGAAAGGTCTTCTACGCACAAGACAGCATTTAATGCGTATGGATTACTTACATAGCAACCATCCAACCAACAATCCACAACATCCTTACTTGTAAATTTTCCATAACCAGTTACTTCACAATACTTTTCTTTTACGTCTTTAGTAAAACCATTGTAGGATTTCGATAAATGTATAAGTTCATCTTTGCTCTTAAGTGCATTATATAAATTTAAAGCCGCCAATTGTTTTTCCTCATTGTCAGTTTGCATGAGGATGTTTGCTGCATTAGTCCAATGGTCAGATACATCTTTGTCGAGTTTGTTCTCTTCAACAATTGCTTCAAGTATGGCATAAATGTTAGCTAATTGAATCTTGTTGAGTTGGTCGGCAGGCAGCATTATTTTGTCATTACAACTTGAGGTATAGCACTCTTGTATCAATTTGAGAATTGAATTTTTCCATTTAATGTATGCAGGCACACGTAGATAATGTTCAAATATAATTGAGAATAACTCTTCTTTCTGTAAAAGTAAAAGAACAGAAGTGTTGACGTATCTTAAGAGTGATTCAAATGATTCATTCTCAAGGTTTGATTCATATGACACAATGAGTTTGATTATGTTAATAAAAGAGTAAATTCTATCTTCTGTATATGATATATGAGGAATAACATCATACCAGTTAGGATGGATATGCTTTAATTCTTTCTGTACAGCAACATTGTAGAGTACACTTTCTATATTGTCTTGTCTACATAATTCTTTAGCTGCAAGATATTCCTGTAGCTCAGTATTTTCAAATTGTAATATTCCATTTGTTTCTTTCAGTATACGGCTCTCAAAAAAAAGCAGATCAAAATTGGCTATGAGCATCTGTGTCATATTGCCCTTTACTCCATCTAGAATCGTGTATAACTCATCTTTTGAAATTTGGTCTTTACGGCTTATCTCCATGACGAAAGCAACTTTCTCTAGAACTCTTTGTATAAGGATTTTGATACTCTCATTGTTGATTATGTTTTGACGAGCATCTATGGCAGTTTGTATTGAACTACCAATAATATACTCAAAAAGTTCACTGATATTTGGACAACCACCTTTTTGTTTTTCATATTCCAAAAGAAATGTCAAATATCTGGGAATAGTTAGGAGTTCTTTTAGTTTTGAACTTTTGTTAACATTTGCTTTTGTTATCTCAGAACACCTATTGACAATTTCCATCACATCCCTATCGCTTAACCTACATAATTCTATGAAAGTTAAACCATAGCAAGAAGCAAAATATTTTGCATAAGATGCCACATAATGTTTCCTACAAGTAAACCACACCTTGGCATCTGGATTCTCTTTTTTATATTGCTTTATTAACAGTAGCGTACTGTAGAATACATTTCCTTCAACTTCATCTAAAGCATCTATGATACAGTATTCAATATCTTTAGGGACAGACCTAAGTTCAAATTCAGATGCCGTACAAGAGTATAATCCTTTTGAGATTTGCTTCTTTATCTCATCAACAAGTCTGCTCTTTCCAATACCTGGCTCGCCTACAATACAAACGAAGTTTTCCTGAAGCAATTTATCTATTGACAGAGGTTTTTCTGTGTCAAATAATGAACGCGTACTGTTGCTATTCTCTAATAAGCCATCGATGTTCTGATATCTTACTATTTGTGGTACTATATAATTTGTCATTAGAAATCTTTTTTTATAAATGAAAGGATATGTATACTATACAGATTTTGGTACTTTGGATTGAAGATTGTTAAGGTATCAAAGACCTCATGAAAATCCAAGTTCATGTAAACAGAATTAAGTTGTTCAACACCGTCAAACATCTTTTTGTCTATGTACTCACCAGTTGTAACAGTGGTGACGTTATTAATTCGAACTACCTATACCACTTTACTTTTATAGTCCATAAGGATATGAGTGGCTGATGAGGTTTTATCATCTGCTATATGCCAGTATTTTACAGTGTAATCGTGTTCTTTTGAAAAATAAAGAACTCCTCGATCTCCAAGTATGTCTGTCAGCCATTTGACGTAATCTGCCAAAATTTGGCTGTAGGGTATTGGTACACCATTTCGATACGGTTGCAGGGGCGCGTCTTACTTGTTCTGCCACCCCCCTTGCTGTATGTTTCTGTTCCACAAGAACCACTTTTAATCTGTTTATATCTTTCTTGCCCATAGTGCAACTTCTTTGCATTTAATGCAAAATTAAAAATATTTTTGTAAATAGAGACTTCTTTCAGATTGATTTATTGATATCCCACGATTTTTCGGGAAACAATAACATCAGTAGCTTATTTTCAGAAGAAAAGCTTTAAATTCGCACACAACGATGCGGAAGCACCGCCGAAGGTGTCTCTTTTTATCATTCATTTAAGTTTCGCAAGTTAGAAAGAAGTGTTCACATGAGGGCGAGATAGAATTTCTTTTGATTTATTCGTTTTTGGAGTTGCTTTTGTGGCATAGAAATTATTTGAACTTATGTAACGCACAAAAATGGAACGCTACATAGTAGTATTCACTTTTATACATCATACATAAAAATAATGGGAGTTGTATTGTATGTTTGAATATCGTTGGCAGATTTTCAGATGGGGTATATTACAAAAAATATTCAAGCTCCTTAAATAAAGCAATTCCAAGAAAAACACTACCTTTGTATTCATTAGGTTGTATCTGATAGCGAAAAAACAAGCAAGTGACGGAGAATATATTCTAAGCTTGGATGACTAATTATGTTATTAAAGGACTGGTAAAGCCTAAATGATGAATAGTATTTTCAAGGCAAGAGAATGGAGATAAAAAATACTTTTGCATCGAATAAATATAGTTACAAATTTATTAAATCTAATATATGAATACAAAACAGAAGATAGAGAAAGCCCAAGCAGTGCTGGATGCTGGGGGCAATGTTATCAAGACTCGGGACGACCGTGAACTGATTCTTGTTGACAAAGACGGGAAAGTGCAGAATGCTGACGTTTGCGGTTGGCTGCCTGATACCAGTGAAGTAAACAAGACCATTTTTCGTTCACGCATAGAACCTTGGCTAACCTCACTTTTTCAGTCTGAGCATTTGTCACTACTTTGTGGCTCTGGTATAACCAATGCTATCAGTTTCTTAGCTGGAGCAAGTGGCGGCACTACGATGGGTTTAACCACATTCACCAAGTATAAAGATGAAATTAAAGCGGCTGCTGAAGCATCGGCAAAAGCTAGTGGTCGTGAAAATGGTAATATTGAAGACCAGATAAGAACAGCCAATGATTTGCTCCGTGGATTGAAAATCTTAAAGAAAGACGCCGAGGCTACGGCATTAGAAACAGAACTAAACTCAATCATCTCAGAGTTTGTAAAGTCCATACTAAAGACCGAAAATAGTATAGCAACTGCTAATGAAGATAAACGAGAGAACGCTTATTCGGTGCTAGTTAATTTCCTTCTCAGCTTTGCAAGTCGTACAGGAAATAGAGAAAGGCTGAACATATTTACTACCAATTATGACCGCCTAATTGAAGTGGGTGCAGAGTTGGCAGGTGTTCATTTGATGGATAGGTTCGTAGGAACCATGATGCCTGTATTCCGTTCTTCAAGGCTCAATTTGGATATTCATTATAACCCGCCAGGAATACGAGGGGAGCCACGTTATCTGGAAGGTGTAGCAAGACTGACGAAGCTTCATGGGTCTGTTGACTGGATACAAAATGAAGGCGAGATTCGACGTGTAGGAGTGCCGTTGGGTGCTGATGATATTGCCCCATATCTGAATGCACCAGGACTGCAGAGTGCTGATGCACTAAAGTTGATGATATATCCCAACTCTGCCAAAGACCGCGAAACAGCTGAATATCCATACGTGGAATTGTTCCGTGATTTTGCTGCTGCCATTTGCAGACCAAACAGTACACTGGTAACATACGGATACGGATTTGGTGATGAACATATTAATAGGGTAATTCACGATATGCTTACTATCCCTTCAACACACTTGGTAGTTATATCCTTTAATGATCCAATTAGCCGTATCTTAAAGTTCTATTATGAATCTGCTCATTATGCACAGATGTCTATTTTGATAGGTGAAAACTTGGGTGACATTACCAATCTGGCTAATGACTACCTGCCTAAGTCTGCTATTGATAGAACCACAATTAGAATGGCTGAACTATTACAGCACCGCATGGGAGCAGCTTCAGGTTCACCTGCGGCTACATCACCTGTGTTATCTGCTCCGACTTCAGCTACTACAGCTGCGCCTACTTCTGCAACACCCACTACTCCAACTACATCAATCGTATAGCCTATGATTACAACGCCTATTGAACAGCTTGCTTCACTACGTGTAGGTACGGTGGAATATATTTCACCGGATAGAATAGAAGTGCAGCTAGACATAGAATCACCCGATAGTGTCGCACTTAATACAGGGATGCCACGGAGTTTTCCACGTATCAACGGATATTTGATGATTCCCGTCGATTTGGGTTTTGTAGTAGGGCAGGTATCGTGGATTACCATACAGCGTTCACCTTATCCTAAAAGAAGTGGATTTCAAGATTTTGGGTTGATTGACTTGCCATTCCCATTGCGAAAAATGGAGTTACAGCCCGTGGGAACACTAGTGGCTACAGAGGATGGCTATAAGTTTAAACGCGGTTTAGAGACATTCCCGTCAGTAGGAGACATTGTTATTCTACCAATGGAGGACCAGTTGAGGTCTATCATCGAATCAGGAGATAACCGAAGAGTGTATATTGGTAATAGCCCCCTTGTGGGTAATGCCAAGGTTATGATTGATCCTGACCGCTTGTTTGGGCGTCATCTTGCAGTACTTGGTAATACTGGGAGTGGGAAATCTTGTTCCGTAGCTGGTCTGATACGTTGGTCGCTTGAAAGTGCTAGAGAGAAACTGGTTGATAGTACAAAACTTGTGAATAGTAGGTTCATTGTATTAGATCCGAATGGAGAGTATAGCAAGGCTTTTGTTGACAAGCAGGAGGCAAATATCTATATGGTGAATGTAGAGAATGGCGATGGGAAAAAGCAGCTTGAAGTGCCTTTGTGGTTCTGGAATACTGACGAATGGTGCGGGTTTACCAAAGCATCACCCAAGACCCATAGAACAACGATTGTACATGCGTTGAAGTCAGTGAGAAGTGGAATCGTGTTTGAGGAATTATCTAAGCAACGAGAATTGGCCAGTTATGCCCGTACAATTATTGATACTATTGAGGTCAATAAAGCAGCGGGTAATCCATGGGGGAAATTTCCTCTCTCTAAGAATTTCCACCAATCTGTTGAGAAATGGGTAAGCGGGATAGTAAGTGACGAGGATTATTCTGATGAACTGAAGGATGCCATTCAAGTATTTGAAGCCAAGGCGAAAGAATTGATAAATGCCAGAAGTGGACCATATCCTCATTATGATTATACAAGAGACGAAGTTGATAGTTTGATAACGCTGTTGAAAGAGGTGTATGCAAAGGCTGGAGGTAAAGAGGAGGAGTTTCTTCCAACCGATGAGGATAGCCCTATCCCGTTCACAGGCGAGAACTTTATACGCTCAATAGAAGCCAACGCGGAGATCCTGAATACTACAGACTATATTGTTACTCTCATGCCACGCATCAAGACATTGCTGGCAGATGTACGAGTCAAGAAGGTTATTAATAACGAAACCCTCAAGTTGAGTGAATGGTTGGGAAACTATATAGGTGCTGACAATAAAGAGTCGCTGACAATCATTGATTTGTCCTTGCTCCCTTCTGATGTGACAAGCATTGTTACGGCAGTCATAGCTCGTATGGTATTTGAAGCACAGCAACGTTATCTCAGGCTGAATAAGCAATGTCTACCGACGGTCTTGGTTATGGAGGAGGCACATTATTTTGTGAAACGTTACAATGATGATGCTGAAAATACTGGACCAACTACACAATGTTGCAAAGTGTTTGAGAAGATAGCGCGAGAGGGCAGAAAGTTCGGATTGGGATTGGTCTTATCATCACAAAGACCATCCGAACTATCATCGACAGTGCTATCACAATGCAATTCCTTCCTATTGCATCGTATATCTAATGACCGAGACCAAGAATTAGTTCACCGTTTGTTGCCAGACAATATGAGGGGGATTCTTCGTGAAATGCCATCGTTACCTTCTCAATATGCTGTATTATTAGGGTGGGCATCCGAACTGCCTATTATGGTTAAAATGCGAACATTGCCTAAGAATCAATGCCCTCAGTCGGATGATCCAGATTATTGGGACGTATGGACTGGATTTAAGGAACGCAAGATTGACTGGGACAAGATTGCCGATGAGTGGCAGAATAAGAAAGATGATATGCCAGCAGAGTAATCGTTAGTAAAACATGCCTAACAATCGGGCATGACCGATGATATTCAATTTGTGCTAGATATAATATTAAAAAATGAATTTGTAAAATCAGAGCGAGTTATTTTGATAATTGAATGAGTTATACTATCTTTGTATAGTAGTGTCTAGATGAATGGACATCATAAAGACGATGTAGGACTGAATCAGACAAACTTCAGTTACTAAAACATTATTAAGAGAAAAAATGATGTAATTATTGCCTTGTAAATAAGGAACTTGGAGAGAAAAGGTTCATAATCCTGTCTCTCCGCTTTAAGAAAATAGAAAGTCCCTGTAAATTAATGCTTTACAGGGACTTTTTGTGTTTATTCCATAATTGCTTTTTATTTCTCTGCCTTATTGTTAAAAAGGTATTGGCAGGATGAATATAATAATGGTTTGTGCTTTATCTGCTATTCGGGTCTTCAGCTCTCCCTTCTCCTTAAAAAAGGAGGAGGGGGGAGGAGAGCTTATAGACTTTTGCAATAACTTCTTTTGATTCGGATGGTTATTCCCGATTTATATTAATAGGTCTTTATTTGGCTTGTTTACTCTATAACAATCACCGGTAAGCGTATTGCTTCCCGTACTTCGGTCCAACTACCAGTTTTGAGTCTATACTTATAGCATACACAGAAGGTCGTAGTTGTCGGGTCAAGCCGGTTGTTGTAGAGTGCATAGGCGTTGTCACCCGGATGGGCTACTTTGACATCCACTGTTTCCACTTCCATTTCTTCAGAATCATATGGTTTTACGGTCAGGGAGTTGTCATCAGCTACTTCGATAATCACTGTATTTTTCTTGATGAAGTCCGGCTGATTCTCCGGTTCTGCCGGTAACCTTTTGGTACCGATATTAACTCTTACTTGATTTTTAGTTAGAGGAACCATCGTTTTAGAAATTAGAAAGTAGCCATTGCCTTCATAACCTGACGCATTATAGCTGACGGGGTCTGCTGTACTGGTATATTTGTTTTTCCTATGTATTTGCAGTAGCACATTTCCTTTCTTTTTTACCACAGGGTAAGGAGTTGCATCCTTTATGGCTATAGGTATAAAGTAGGTTTTATCGGGATTCAGACTTTCAATAACTGACATATCTATATTGATAGGGACCAATGTATAAGGCTGTCCTATCGAATATTTGATATTGTTGCTTTCTATCTTAAAATCCTCTGCATTCATCTTGATAGCATAACGACTTTTATCCTCTACGAAGTTCGTATAATTATATTCGTCTAGAAGGACAGTGTCTTCTGTAAGCGTTATAGTTGCTTCTTCTTCTGTAGGATTGGTACCGCTACAAGCTATTGATAAATAACGTATGTTATTATCTTTACCATCCAAATCGTAAACAAGGTTGTGTATATTGTCCTTGTCACTTACAATGTATACCATTTTTTCGTATCGCTCATCTTCGAAGTATTTCTTTCTGTCACTGCATCCGGCCAGAACTAGCAGAATGAGAATTGACACGATGCTTATTTTATATGTTTTCATTCTTATTATTTAGTTTGATTCAACATTAGCGTTTATTTTGGGATTGTTACATTAGTCGCCCCAACCGGGGTTCTGGTCCAAACCTTGTACTTTTCGTATTTCCGCTTTATGGATTGGTAGGAATATCATTTTACGGTCGACTATTCTGTGCCTCACCCATGTATGGTCTACCGCTACGCTGTAAAAATAGCCGTTCATTTCATCTTTGCTAAGGTCCATTCCTTGGATTACTTCTTTTTCACTCTCTTCATAAATACCCCATCGACGTACGTCATAGTATCTTTGATTTTCATATAAGAATTCAATAGCTCTTTCTCTTTGAATAATTTTATTAAAATTATCCACGCCGGAAAGGTCGCTATCCTTTACTCCAGGAAGACCTACACGATATCTGATTTGGTTAAATGCTCTTTTGATTTTATTCAGATCCCGGTTTTCGGTATATGTTTTTGTTTCTCCGTTTGGCATTGTCAGTTCTATTGAATGAGAACCTTGAAGATTATTAAGTGCTTCGCTATAGGCTAATAGGATTTCTGCATAGCGGATAATAGGGAAGAATTTCTCAGATATCACTCCACTAGGAGAAGAATATGAATCGTCGTCATGGATATATTTAGTGATTACATAACCGGTAGCAGGATAGTCATTTTTGTTACCACTGGAAGAGTGTTTGCCATCTGTTATGGAGGAAGCGTCATATTTGATCATCTTTTCTTTTTTACCATCTGTCCCGCTGTATGATCTGGCCCTCCAGAAACGTCCGGAGAAGCCGATACTGGCATAGAATCTCATCTCACGATTCCGATACATGTTGAAGACTCCGGATTTTAGAGTATATTCGGAAAAGGTTTCATCCTCTGTGCTGAAGTTAGTTTCATTATATTTGCCATCTTCATTGTAGGGTTTTGCGTCTTCCGGCCAATTATCAGTTCCATCATTCATATAGTACATATTGATGATTTTCTGAGTTACACCCATTCCGTTATATCCATCCATTGATTGCGGAAAAGATTCCCGGAGCATAATATTTCTGGCAGTTCTTCCCCATATATACTCTTTGTTTTTTCTACCGTCTGTTTCACCGTTGAACATATAACTATAAGATTTAAATGGATCGATGCCTCCGACTCCATTGGGGAAAGTTTGATTCTCGTTGGTAGGAGGAATATAGGAGTCTTTGTCTGCCGGTACAGTGTGTAGCTCATAAAGTCCCATATCCATTACTCTTTCACAGGCTGCTGCAGCTACTGCCCATTTACGGTCATCATATTGTTGGGAAATGTAAAATACTCCGTCTTTTGTACGTTTCCATTTCCCAAAATAGGTTTGCCCTTTACCGTTGAACAATGGGCTGGCTTGTATCAATCTTAGTCGTGCGATTAATCCGTAAGCTGCTCCTTTTGTAGGACGTCCGAAAGAACTGGTTGGCTGGGTTTCCGGGAGATATGAAGCAGCTGTTTCAAACTGTTCACAAGCGTAATCTATACATTCGTCATACGTCGAACGTATATTTGCGTAAGCCTCAGGTTGCTCATTGGATGGATATACTTCATCACCTACGAGGATGACTGGTCCGAAATCCATGATGAGATGATAGTATGCATATGCCCTCATAAAATAAGTATATGCCCATATATCTGATTTGTCCAAATTAGTAAGGTCCTTTACTTCATCCATTCGTGACAGGATAACGTTAGTTTTGCGGATTATTTTGTACATGGAATTCCACGAATAGATTGATTTGCTACTGATGTTTTCTTCATTTATTTCTCCAATGACCATTGCTGTACCTAGATATGTACCTGAAGCAAACGGTGCAAACGCTTCGTCGGTAGCTAAAGGACCGGGGGTATATGGACTAGCAAGAAGGGCGTCTTCAGCAGGGAACTGAGCAGCGATGTTCCACATATATCTCTCTAGATACTCTTTACGGGAAAAGATTGTGTCATATTTCATTGTATCGTCAAACCATTTATCTACATCCAGATAGTTGCAAGAGGAGATACTTATAATAATCAACAATAGTATTGAGTTTAATATTAATTTTCTCATATAATTATGTTTTTGAAATTTAGAATTTGATGTAGGCTTGTAAAGTTACATTTGCAGGTATCGGATAGATTCGACCGTTATAGAGTGCTTGTTCCGGATCACTGATTTTAATTTTATCCCATACACAGAGATTTGTACCTACTAATGAAAGGTCGATAGAGCTAATTCCTAGGTTTTTTATTACCTTGGGTACATTCAGACTATAGTTGATATTTACTTCCGATAGTCTCAGATATTTTGCATTATCTTTCCAAAAACTCGATACTTGAGAATTATTAGCTAAGTTTCCATAGGATAGACGTGGGAAACGTGCATTTGGGTTTTCTGCCAAAGATGGATCTAAACCTATTTTCTCGGCATATTCGCGGGAAATCCATCGGTTGGCTGGATCTTTTACTATACTCAAAACATTACCAATCTGTTTGTCATAGAATGGGATGTAGCCTGCGTCGTATATAACTCCATATTCGTCTGGTACACCTACGTGATAAACATCAGTATTTCCGGTGCCTTTAAATAATACGGCTACGGATAGTTTTTTATATCTGAATTCGAGACCGAATCCATACATGAAACGAGGAGTTCTGCTGTATGATAGTGGAACTTGGTCATCCCCATTGATAAGACCATCCCCATTGACATCTTTGTATTTGATATCTCCAGGCATATAGCTGCCAAAAGTTTGTTTGGGACTGTTGGCGATATCTTCATCATCTTTAAACAATCCTAATGCAATTAATCCTTTCTGATATCCGTATGGACGTCCGGTAGCCGAGTTATATTCGTATTTGTTATCTTCTTCTTCAAAATAGTTCACCTTATTGTTGCTGAGGGTAAAGTTGCCACGGAATGTCAATGTCATATCTTTGCCAAAATCTTGAATATAGGTGATGTTACCATCCGAACCATAACTTTTCATACTGCCTACGTTACCAAATGGCATGTTGATGAGGCCGACATAGGACGGAACTTGGCGGCGTTGTTGGAATATACCATCACGGGTATCTTTGAAGAAATCGATAACAAAACTTAGTTTACTATTGAATAATTCGCCTTCAATACCAATATCCATTTTTTTAGCTTTTTCCCATCTCAGATTGTCGGCTCCCATTTGATTTTCAGAAATACCTTTATTATTGTATCCCCATCCCGCCTCGGCATTTTCGTTGATGATGGTCAGATAAGGGAAACGTTTGGTTGAAATACGATCATTACCAACAATACCATATGAAGCTCTGATTTTAAGAAAACTCAGCCAAGGCAGAGCCTTTTGTACAAATTCGTATTGAGTAGGAACCCATCCGCCTGAAATTGCAGGGAAGAACCCAAAACGTCTGCCTTTTTGGAAGTTTTCTGAACCGGTGTATCCCATGTTAAAGTCCAGTAGATAAGTATCCCTGAATCCGTAACTGACTTTTCCGGATAGTCCTTGATATCTAAGTGGGATAGCAGCCATTCCATCTGATTTCAAATCTTTCGTTTCTTTACTATCGCTCATTTCGTAATGTGCCAGAGCAGAAATACGGTGTTGTTCATTCAACATGCATTTCCACGTCAGATTAGCTTGTAGGAAGTATTTTCGGTATTGACTATCTCTGTCTTTGGTATAAGTTGTTCCTTTTTTCTTTATGGTATGTACAAGTTCAAGATTTCCGTCTTCGTCTCTGCGTTCAGCCCAATACATGTCAGGCATGACGCTACGGGTTTCTTCAAAATAGGAACTATTGCTATAAGCTCCCTGGATATCAAGATTCAGATCTTTTACAAGAAAATCGAGATCCTGTTGCAGGCGAATTGTATAGGTGCCGGCATAGGTGTTTATATTTTTTAGACCTGTGTAATTTAGCGTAGCGTATGGTGAGAACACATCTGCTGCTCCGGATTTATAAGTTGGGATTTGACCTGTAGAATACCGGACTGGTATGGTCAGCGGAGTCAGCATGGCTTGAGCATTCCACAATGCTTTGGTTGTAGCTCCCTGACCGGGCAGGCTTTGTGAGGTCAGATAGATATCCGATCCAAAATAAAGGTTGGTTGTTTTAGTTAGATTAAAGTCTACATTTAACCGCATTCCGTAAGTGTTGTAATGTACGTCCTTAATATATTTACTGTCTTTGTCTTGTTTATAAATTGCCGATTCGTTCGACATATTCATGCTGACAAAATAACGGGCGATACTACCGCCACCTCTGGCACTGGCATAGTATGTCTGTTGGATTGATGTGTTTTTCAGAATTTCACTCTGCCAATCTACATCTGGATAGAAGTCGGGATCTAAGTGGTATTGGATTGCCTTCATCTCGATATCATCATATATGGGCTGTGCACCTCTGGATACGCTTGCTTCATTAGCTAATTGTGCGTAATCGTATGCACGTAGATATTCGGGAAGCTTGGTAAGATATGAAATCTTCACATTAGCACGAACATCTATTTGCATTTTGTTGGTTGATCCACGTTTGGTGGTGACCAAAACAACTCCATTGGCACCGCGTACACCGTATACAGCTGTTGCAGAAGCATCCTTAAGTACTGAGAAACTTTCGATATCGGCAGGATCGATACTGTCCAGATTACCTTCAAGACCGTCAATAAGTACGAGTGCGCTTGAACTTGCACCAAATGTGCCGATACCACGAATCCAAAACTCCGACATATTAGATCCCGGTTCGCCGCTTGACTGTACGGAGATAATACCGGGAACACGGCCACCGAGCATATTGGTAAGGGAAGTAGCAGGAGTCTGGATTTGTGAGATATCTACATTAGTGACAGCTCCGGTTAGATTGACTTTCTTTTCTTTGGTACCCATACCGGTGATAACGACTTCGTCCATTTGTTGCGAATCACTTTTCATATTGATTTTCAGATCAAGTTCGTCCTTTAAAACGAGATGTTCGATCTTTTTAAAACCGATAAATGAAAATATGACAACATCTCCCGCATGGGCAGTTAGTTTGAATGCTCCATCGATATTCGTGCTGGTACCCACTCCGGCACGGTCTTTCAGATATACACTGACACCCGGTATTGGCTCTTTTATTTCGTCAAATACATGCCCTGATATGGTAAACTGCTTCTCTTGTCCCATCAATGTAGGTGCTATACAGAAAAACAGGAATAAAAATAGTATATATTTTTTCATTAGTATATTCTTTTCAGATGATTATTAAGGTTAACGCAGACTTAGTTTACGGATACATCCTGAACCACTGTCTGAAATGTATAAATCTCCTTCGGGAGTTAAACCGACTCCTTTCGGCCAGTTGAAAGTTGCTTCTAATGGGGTGCCACTTTGGTTGCCTTGAACTTTTTGTCTTCCTACAGCAATAGTAACCATTCCTGATATCATATCAATTTTTCGTATGGTCTGGGTACCGGAGTCTGCAACATACATAATTTTCTGACCGCTATCATCAGAAACAATGCTCATCTGGTTATTCCAAGAGAATAGACAATCCGTGCGATATCCGTTGATTACTTGAGTAGCGTCTCCATCAGCCCTCACATTGAAGTTGCCGGCATATACTACTTCTTCCGACTCTGGCTTTGATACATCCTGTACAGTGATGCAGGAGGCGGATCCGTATGAAGTATATAATTGGGTTGGATCCGTCGGATCAAACATCATACTGAGGATAAAATGATTTTCTTCTGAAGTCTGGGCACCATTGTATTTATCATCTTTAACATATTCGCATATCATGTCTTCGAGCTTGAATCGGAAAAGCTGCTGAGTTCCTGTACGTGCATAAAAGTAACCATTAGCAGGACAATAAGCTATACATGCAGCCCTGTCATAATCGACCTGTTTTGCGGGTGGGTCAGGTAGTTTTAAATAGCGGGCTTTCGCTTTCCAGTCATTATTCGGGTCTATTTCATAGATAATATTTCTTTTTGTGGCTAAGGCATATATTTTTCCAGTTTCATTGTGGTATAACACATCATTTACAATAATTTTTGTGATGTGCTTTGATAGGTTGTTTTTTTCGCTGATTAATGCCAGACCACCTGTGTTGCCACCAAAATTAGAATAACAGGCATAGTAATTACCTTCCGGATCACAACATCCTACTTTTAATTTCCAATTCTCAAAAGTAGTACTAGCAAGATCTCCTCCAACGCTCAATCCACTTCCTTCCTTACCACATATATTTTCTACCGTAAATCGGGAGATATAACGGAACTTATTGTCAAACGTGAGAGAATCTGTTCCTTTCACTACAGATATATCGCAAATGTCTCCCGGTAATTTGGGAGCATAGACCATTAAGATATTTCCTGCTGCTTGTGAAACGAATCCTTTCTTTTTGTTGAAGTAAACAGATAATTTGGAAGCATCTGTTCCCATATTTTCTCCTTCTATTATTATTTTAGAGGATAAGTACCCGGAATCCGGATAAAAAGTAGTTAATTTTAAAGGACCATTGCCACTTCCGCCTGATTTATTGTCATCAGAACAGGCAAACTGCATCATTGTAAGTAAGCCTATAATGATTGGCAGTAACGTTTGTGTGATTTTCTTTTTCATGCATTCAATCGATTACGCTCCCTTTTGGGAGGGAACTTGGTTAAATTGTTGATAATTCAATTTTAGAGTTCGGACAAAACGAAAGAACGTACTTGTATAAATACAAAGTACGTTCGGTTATTATCTGTCTCCTGCTTATTTCTACCTCATAGTTATATGGAGAGTAACATTGGATAATAACCATTCTTTCAATTTTGCCAAAGAACTACTGAAAGTCTTGTAACTGCGGGTTTCAGTTTAGAGAACTTTTCCACTAATTGTGGTTGGTACTGCGTCCTTGTGTACATTGGTTCCACAACCCGGGGAGATGGTATATAAAAGGTTGTTGTATTAATAGTTTTCAATCTTGTGTGATAACCAATAACTATTAGTTTCCATTCCCTTGGACGAAATAAACCTTATGTCTGTTTCATAAATGATATTTTAGTGTTGATATTATGTATGTTTCACTCGGGTTATATATAGCGGTGTGCTATTGTATAATAATTGATGTTAATAGTTAATCTTATGATACTATAAATCAATAACAGGGACCGTAAATAGTAACCTTATAAGATTCATTTTATAAGGTGCTTCATAAAAGACTGTCGGAATCATAGAACCAATCTGATAAAGTAATTCAGCTTTGTCATTTGGATAACAATCAATCGATACATATTTTGTTGTGACATCTGACCCCCCTTCGTATGTTGCTGAAGCAATAGGTTGAGTATCTCTACCAATGAAAAAGTAGCAACATTTACTAGTTGGTGAGGGAATAAAGTTAACAGTTAAAAATATAGATATAGGGACTTTGTCGCTATATTCAGGTCTTGGAAAACGCTTATCGAATCCCGTCATTGATGCATAGGGACTCCATAGGCTTTGAATTTGCTCTGTTTTAATTGCTCCATAGTGAGGCTCCCCGTCTTTTGTAAATATGCTACGTACAGCGATGTAACTACTTTCTCCTAATTTAGTTGCAGGTATTGTTAATGTAATAGTTTGATCTGTATAACCTACTTCAGAATTATACAATTCTCTTTGGACAATGGGGGTATATTCCAAGAAAGGATCGTCAGGATTGAAATAGTTTGAAACTCCTACTTCAATAAAACATTTACAACCATTTGACATAAATTCTTGGCAAGCTGGTGCAGGTTTTACTTCCATAATCAAATTTGGCAGTTTTTCACTGAAGGTAGGCTCTGTCCATTTTATGCTTTCTATATTGGGCATTAGTTTCACTATTTTCCACTGCTCGTCAGTATACTGACCATAAGAACGGGTTGTTGTTATGCTATCAGCTGGTATTTTATCATCAATATTTTCACATGCATAAAAAGGAATAAAGAGGATAATTAAAAAAAGTCGTATTTCTTTTTTTATACTAAACGGCACAGAAGTCTTTGTTTTCATACGTAAATAAATTGTGCTCCTTACTTGAAGAGAGCTTGTTGAAAATAACAATAACTTAATTCTTTTAAGATTCGGACAAAATAAGGAAAGGTTTCCTTCCGATATTGCCGAGAAACTACTGAATATCGTGTGTTTTCTGAATTCAGTTTTATGACTTTACTGCTTTTTGTTGAGGAGAGATTTGAGTAACCCTGTTTTCCTTAGAGGTGTAGAGAACTCTTAATTGGTAAATCTCTGATCGGCTTTTCTAAGATGTATTTTACATGAATCTGATTTTAGATGAATTATTAAGGTTATCTATATGATTGCCTAATTTTATAGTATATAGGCAATCTTTCATTGTGTTTTCCTTGATATAGGATTTCGCTTCGTTGTATACATGATTAATTTTAATCATGAATTTTTTGTAATGTTGTGTGTACATTAAATAGTTTAATATTTATTTCTCCATAGGCATTATTGTTATTTTATTTATACTAAAAGGCTAACATATTATATCTTTTTTTTCTGCAATGCCGAACTGTGCTGTTTTGTTTCTATAAAAAATACAAATTAGATTATAGTTCTTGTGGAACTTGATATAATTATATGGAGAATAGCTAAATAGTAGTCTATGAGTTGCTTATGAATGAGAATGACTTTTATTATATTTTGAGTACTAATATAGAGACTCAAATTGTATTATTTTGATGAGTATTCGTTGAAAAAAACATTTTATTAGGAGGAAAATAAAGAAAAAATGGGGTTATTATATCATTCTTTAAAAAATAGTTTTATATTTGCACAGACATAAATAAGATATTGGTGAATACAAACAGTATTGGATTTATTAAAAGACAGAGTTAACCAAGTTCCACAAGAACTTATTTGAAATATTCAAGTAATAGCATCGAAAGTTTATCCTTTTCTTTATTCCGTCATGAATTAAAGCATCTATAAAACGTGAAGTAGTGAATCATTATCAGATTCCTACAAGGGACTTTTATTCTCACCGCAATGAGAAGTTTTTCTCATTGCAATGAGAAAATATTCTCAAAGGCATGAGTATTTTTTCTCATTGTGGTGAGAATTTTTTCTCAAAGGCATGAGAATATGTTGAGAATATAATGATCTGTATCTATTTGTGTATTAACTTAATAATAGTAGTATGCTTTCCGTTTTATACTACTATTTAAATGGTTCCAAAAAACGCTTTATCCCTAAATTATATATATTCACTTGTTTATCTGGTAAGGTATGCTTGTCTCTTTAAGAATAGAAAGTGTGTATAGTACAACTTTATTTTTCTATTCATATAGAGACTGTTCATAAATGATCAGTTGAAACTGAAATCTTAGGGTTTTATGTGTGAGTTTGGGTAAACATAATCATTGTTCTCATCGTTATAGCCTATAAATATAATGGATTTATAATATGAAAGGGTTATTGTTAATTGGGATTTTTATGTTTTACTCTATTTCCAGTGTTTGGGGACAGGATGTAATAAAACAATATGCAGGAACAGCAATGCTATATCCTGTTCAGGAAGATTCATTCCATCTTTCTACTAGTGATATGGTGCCATTTTATATCAACCATTTGGGAAGACATGGAGCCCGGTTCCCAACTTCAGGGAAGGCACTGGATAAGGCTAAAAAAGCACTTATACTAGGGCAACAGGAAAACAGACTAACAACTGATGGGAAAATATTACTCTCTACATTACAGCATTTATCTGATAGTTTTGAGGGACAGTGGGGAAAACTGTCAGTGTTGGGAGAGTTGGAACAAGAGGGAATTGCCGGACGTATGATGAGACATTATCCTCAATTATTCAGTAATTCGGTTAAAGTCGAGGCTATAGCAACCTATGTTCCTCGGTGTATAAATAGTATGGATGCATTTCTTACTCGTTTGATGCAGGATAATCCTTCTTTACGTATACAACGAAATGAGGGGAGGCAATACGATGATATTCTCCGCTTTTTTGATTTAAACAAATCTTATGTAAATTATAAGAATAATGGTGATTGGCTTTCTATATATGAAGCATTTGTACGGAATAAAATATCTTCTGCTTCTATCATGAAGAAATTTTTTATTGAACCGGAACGAGAGACCGATGAAGAAGCGGAAGAGGTTGTTATGGCTTTGTTTTCCATAGCTGCCATACTTCCTGATACAGGTCTATTGACGAATTTAGACGACCTTTTCACAATGGAAGAATGGCGTAGCTATTGGCAAACTCAGAATTTGAGACAATATATGAGTAAAAGCTCCGCACCTGTCGGAAGGATGTTGCCTGTTGCCATTTCATGGCCTTTGTTATCAGATTTCATTTATACTACTGATGAAGTAATAAAAGGCAAGTCTGATAATGCTGCGAACTTTCGTTTTGCTCATGCGGAAACGGTGATCCCTTTTGTGGCATTGATGGGCATAGAGAATACGGATGTTCAAATTTCCAATCCTGATTCAGTTTCCCGATATTGGAAAGATTATGAGATATCTCCAATGGCTGCTAATGTACAATGGATTTTCTACCATGATAAAGCCCGTGGGGTATGGGTTAAGATTCTTTTGAATGAAAAAGAAGCGAAACTCCCCATTGCAACTTCTCGTTTTCCCTATTATCCCTGGGAAACCGTTTGCGCATATTTTAAAGAACGAATAGAAATGGCAAAAAGGATACTTGTCAAAAACTAATTTGAATCTATTTCTTGTCAGCTATTTCAAAGGGAACGCGTACCGAAACCCCTTTCTTCATCAGATTAGTTAGGTTGGGGTAGAGACGTTGTTTGAATGATTCCCAATTACGGAATTTCATTTGTGTCCATCCGGCTTCTACCAATGCGAAAGCGCGCGGGTATGCCATATAAGTTGCCCGGTTTATATCCCGTATAGCTTCTCCCCATAAAGTGCCCATAACTCCTATGATATGGGCTTGATCTTCAGCGGACACGCCATATCCCGGGTCGAATTGATAAGACTTCTCCAAAGTGGTGACGGGCATGCCCCAATTGTTAAACTCGGGGAAATCTCCTTTCAGTTGCGGATAATCCAGATAAGCGTACTCACCCGGTGCCATGATAAGCGGATTGCCATGTTTTCGGGTAAGTTCAAGACAAGTAGGTGTCAATCCTCCACGCCAGCTTACTAAAGTTACGTTCTTGGGATAAGGAAAGAGATAGTCGTTGGCAGGCGGATAAATATTGTCCAGTTCGCACCAAAGCATAGGAGTCTTATTGTTCTCTTGGACGAAAGAAAGCATACGGCTGAAAAAAGGAATCATGAGCTGTGAAGCTTTCTGATAACCTAGCTCTTTCATCATGGCCTGACAACGGCTACATTGGGTCCAGTTCTTTTCTATCACAGCTTCGTCGCCTCCTAAATGTATGTAATCGGATGGGAACAAGGAAGAAATTTCTTTGATGATATCCTGATAGACAGCATACACTTTCTCATTATTCGCGCAAAGCATTAAATCCGTAGTTTTGCCTACTATCTTAGGCAGCGTATCGGTGTGTGTACATCCCAATTCGGGATAGACGGCTAATATAGCTACTGTATGTCCGGGGATATCCAGTTCGGGAATGACTTCGATATTCCGTTGGGCGGCATATTGAATGATTTCGGCAAGCTGCTCTTGCGTATAATAATCTTTGCCGACTAATTTAGGATGTTTTTTTATTTCGACTCTCCATCCCTGGTCGTCTGTCAAGTGCAACTGGAGTATGTTGTATTTGTAACGTGCCATCTGGTCAATGAAGAACTTCACATCATTTACCGGAAGGAAATGACGGGCAGGGTCGAGCATCAATGCCCGATGAGGGAAGCGGGGTGCATCATCAATGCGGATTGGAGAAATCTCCTTGTGTGCAGTGGCGCACGCGTCACCTAATAGAAGCTGATCCATCGTCATGACTCCATAATAGACTGCTCCTGCGGTAGCTCCGCTGATAGTGATCCCTTTGGAAGTTATTTCGATACGATAATGCTCTTTTCCGTCCATTGCAGGATCAACCAGCAAACGGATATCTGCACGGCCGGATTCGGAGGCAAGTGGAACCTTTGCCTGCATCCTGTCTTGTAATATCGTTTGCAGCGTCTTTGCTGTAAACTGCAATTCCGGCTGATTCAAATAGATAGCCGTCTTTCCGGAACGGACAGTAAAAGGCTTCCCTTTTACCGGTGTGATCTGATTGGGCATGGGCAACAAAGCCGAAGTATTATTCTGGGCAACCAGATATCCGGCTAAGAAAAGCAAACAAAGGCAAGTATAAATTTTCATGGTCGATATTGGGGGTAAATGTGTTCATCTGAATGAAATAGATTCAGTGTTATTGTCTGATTTGGGTTAATCCATTCTCTTTGTCATATTTAAGTTGATAGCTACGTCCTTTCGCAGTCTTGAAAGAGATTGTTTTACCGGCATATTTTACGGTACAATTCTGTCCCGCCTTGGAAAGGAGGGTGGCTTCTTTCAAGAGTCCGTCTTTCCATATCATATCTATCTCGAAATTTCCTTTGGCGCATACACCTTGAATCGAACCGTCTTTCCAGGCATCCGGTAATGCAGGCAGCAGTTGGATGAATCCCATGTGGCTCTGCAACAGCATTTCTGTGATACCTGCTGTGCCGCCGAAGTTTCCATCTATTTGAAAAGGCGGGTGTGTATCCCAAAGGTTATCTACTGTTCCGTTTTTCAACAGATTACCAAAGAGGGTATAGGCGTGATTTCCATCCTGCAGGCGTGCCCATTGGTTCAACTTCCATCCCATACTCCAGCCGGTAGCACCGTCACCACGATGCACCAATACAACTTTGGCAGCTTCTGCCAGTTCGGGAGTAGTGATAGGAGAAACAGTGTGTCCGGGATGCAGACCGAAGAGATGATTTACATGGCGATGTTCGTCTTTCGGATCGTCGATATCGGTTGACCATTCCAGTAACTGACCATAACGACCTATTTTATAAGGAACGAGATTGGCAAGCACATGTTCCCATTGTTTGCGTTCTTTTTTGTCTATTCCCAACTCTTTGCTCGCTTGGATGGCATCCAGCAGGATTTCACGGACAACCGCATGCACAAATGTAGCTCCCTGATCGACAGGTCCGTGTTCCGGTGAGGTAGAGGGGGCAGCCGTATACGTTCCGTCCGGTTTATGCCAGAGATAGTCAACAGTAAAGTTGGCACTGCTCTTAATCAGTTCATATCCTGTTTCTTTTAGAAACTTCAGGTCTTTGGTATAGTCATAATATTCCCAGACGTGAGTTGCCAGCCAGGGGCCTGCCATCGGATTAAAGTTCCAGGACATGTCCTGACTTTCCAATGGGGTGGTAAAGCCAAAGATGTTGGCGGAAATAGATGCTGTCCATCCTCTTGCGCCAAAATAAGACTGAGCGGTCTTTTCACCCGGTTTCACTAAAGTACGGATGAAATCAATTAGCGGAAGCATACATTCATCCAGGTTTGTAGAGCAGGCCGGCCAGTAGTTCATTTGGATATTAATGTTATTATGATAATCCACACGCCAAGGACCGTCTATGTTGTTATGCCAGATGCCTTGCAGATTGGCAGGCATATTTCCCGGTCGGGAACTGGCTATCAACAGATAGCGTCCGAACTGGTAATAGAGTTTCTCCAAGTAGTAGTCTGGTTGTCCTTTCCGATAGTTTTTCAGTCGTTGGGCAGTGGGCAGATTGGCTGTTTTCACTGTAGGATTCAACTCCAGTTTCACCCGGTTGAACAAAGAAGCGTAGTCTTTGTAGTGTTCGTCCAGTAAGTTGGCATATCCTTTGGCTACGGCATCCTTCATCCATTGCTGTGTTGTTTCAAGCGGGTTAACGCCGACATATGTTTTAGGATCGGTGAAGTCCGGTGCGAAATTCATTTTATAATCGGTATCCGCAGTGACATAAAATATAACTTCGTCTGCTTCCTTCACTGTAATCCGCCCGTCTGCGTTGTTTAGGCTTCCTCCTTTTACTGTGGCCTGAATACGTACTGCATATTTCATTCCGTTATTGTCAAGGGAGGCTGTATAAACAAGGCCATTATTACCGTCGGTAGAGAACCGTCCGGTAGATACCGGGTTGGGTGCATATCTGAAAGTGAGATTCTGTTTGCCCGGTTGGTCGGCACTGAAACGCATCACCATCACATTGGCAGGATAAGAAATAAAATAGTTACGCTGATATGCTACGTCATCTTTTTTGAACTGAACCACCGCCATTGCCGAATCCAGTGATAAGATACGTTTGTAGTCGCTCATGCCTATTGTGCTTAATCCCGTTTCTACATAGAATTCTCCCATTGTAGTGAAGTTACCAAATCGGAAAGGCTTTTCTCTGGAAAATTCATAAGGGACTTCACTGTTGAAATTCTCGCGTGTCAGTTTTTCCGCTTTTTTCTGGTCTCCTTCTACGAACGCTTTACGTATTTCGTTCAGGATATGGGCGGACTGTTTGTTCACATTCCAATAGTAATCTGCTCCTTTGGCTGTATTAGGGCCGCCACGCCAGAGTGTTTTCTCATTAAAAGTAATGCGTTCTGCTTCTACTGAACCCAAAATATTAGCACCGATGCTTCCATTGCCGATGGGCAATGACTGTGATTCCCAACTGGCATCCTGTTGGGCACTGTGCCAGACTTCTTTTCCTTGCAGTGTATTGGGAGAATCAAACCAGATAGAAAGTCCTTTGGTGTAATCCGTACTTTCTGCATGGCCTGTAAAAATCGTAAATAAGGCACAAAATAGGAGCGAGTGTTTCTTTTTCATTATCGTGGCGTGTTTTTTATTAGATAAAATATATATTATAAATCTATGTGTATCACAGCTTTTTAGAAGATGATGGTGCAAAAATAACAAAAAAACAGCTATATACAAACAATATGTTATGTAAACAGAAAAAAGACTGTTCGCTTCAATAAGGAACAGTCTTTTTCTATAACCTAGTATTAAAAAGGTTATTGTTCCCTGATTTTATTCTTTTCCGCTTTGATCCGGATTTTGTTTCAGATAATAATTAATTCTTTCGGTCCAAGGTTTGTTTTCGAGTGGGAAGACATTACACTGTTCTGCCCATTTATTCCATTTAATTTCTAGTTTCTTCACAATCCTTGGATATTGGGCAGACAAATCTTTGGTTTCGAACGGATCTGTCGATAAGTCGATTAGCTCCCATGGTTCATTCCGGCTGCCGCGTACCAGTTTCCAATGATCGGAAATAATGGCGCAGGAACTTTGATGCTCAAAGTATAATTCTCTGGGCTTTATCTTTTTTCCATGAATTGAAGGGAGTAAGCTCTTGCCGGGCAAATTCTCTTTGAATTCTGACGGATAAGTGGCTGTGGCAATATCCATGCAGGTAGGCAGTATGTCTATAATGTGGGCAGGTTGCCTGCAAATCTGACCTTTCATCTTGTTTTTTCCAGCATCGCCATGAGATAAGATAAAAGGAGTACTTGTGCCTCCCTGAAAACATTGTGACTTATAGCTTCTATAAGGAGTATTGCTCAAATCGGCCATAAGCTGCCCCAGATATCCGCCTTCTTTGGTTGCACCGTTATCGCTTAAGAAGATAAATACGGTATTGTCCAGCATCCCTTTCTCCTTGATGGTTTCCACCAGTTCACCGATTCCGCTATCCACAATTTCGATCATGGCGGCATAGGTTGCCATATCGGTAATCCACTGTTCCTGTTGCTTTGGGGTAAGCGTTTCCCAGGAGGGACGTTTCCCGCCAAATTCTTTTTGGTAGACAGGATAATCCATCTCGTCCGAAATGAACTTTAGCTCCTTTAACCTGTCGAAACGTTGTTTGCGCAACACGTCATATCCCACTTTATATCGGTCTCTGCATTTTTCTACACGATCGGCAGGAGCCTGGAGGGGTAAGTGAGGGGCATAATGAGCTACGTACATAAACATCGGTTTGTCTGTAGGGTGTTGCTTGACAAAACTGACGGCGGAATCGGTGATGGCAGTGGTATAGTAATAGTCATCGGGGAATTCAGTGATTCGGGCCAGATTGCTGTATACCGGTGTCGGTTTATAATAACTGCCTCCTCCGCTCAGGCAACCGTAATATTTGTCAAATCCCCGTTGGGCCGGATAGCTGCCGTTGGGAGCATCAAAAGCTCCGTCCACTGTGACATGCCATTTACCGCTCATATATGTGCTGTAGCCATTCGCTTTCATCACCTCGGCAATGGTGGGGATGTTTTTCGTAATTTGTCCTCTGTATCCGGGGCGGTGTTCATCTACTGCCGTCATCCATCCCATGCCGGCTTCGTGCTGATAATGCCCTGTCAGCAAAGCAGCACGGCTGGGGCAGCTTCTTCCTGTATTTTTGAACAGGCTGAAGCGTACCCCGTTTTCTGCCAGACGATCTATGTTGGGAGTCTGGATTTCACTTCCGTAGCAACCCAGATCGGAGAATCCCATGTCGTCACATAAAATCAATACAATATTGGGAGGAGTATTTACCTGTGCATCTGTACTGGCGAAACTCGCTCCTAATAAAAATGAAGTATATACTATTCTATTTATCATAACTGTATTTTAATAAGTTTGTGTTTTTTCTGTTTATAGATAGAACTATGCGCATTATTCAAAGTCACTCTGTTGTTTTTCGACTTCTTTCAGTTTCAGGCGGTTCAGTTCCTGTTGTAATTCAAGTACACGTTTCTCACAATCGGATGGAGCGGTATTTATTTTATTTCCGGCATCTTTGCTTGCGGATTGTGCTTGTGTCAGTTCATCTTTGTCTGCTACCAGCGTATGTTCTGATGGAAAAGTAGGAATAATCAGTTCTGCCGGAACCGGCGTATGTTTGCCTTGCCATACCACTGATGCACGGATTTTAATTTCTCCCGGTGTAGTGGTGGACCTTACCAGCACCGGAGCAGTTCCCCAAAGTACCGGACGTGGATTGGTGAATGTTTCTTCATCGGCAACCAGTTGGCCCTGCCCTTCGATTTCGAACTTTACTTCATAATTATTCAAACGCTTGATGTTTCCGTTTTCATCTGCGATGGCTGCAATGACCGTCACGATGTCCGATCCGTCCGCTTTCATCTGTACTTTCTCGTCATCTGCCCAAAGCAACAGTTTTGACGGGCGGCGTGTGGGTGTTACTTTATGTGTCGCAACCACTTTTCCGTCCATTAATCCTTCTGCCAGAAGGTAAGAATCTGCCTGTTTCTTTTGGCGTGACAGCTTTTTATCATACATGACATCAAATACATCCTTGAATGTGATGACGGGTGAGGGCATTCCGCTTTCATTTGCCGGCTTATGATAAGTATATTCTTTGCCTCCCTTGCAATACGTGAGGCGAACTTCGTCACAGTTGCTATATATCGTTACATCTTTCGGAGAGAATGGGGTCATGGCATTGGCTATGTAAATCATCGGTCCATTATCTGCAATCAATTCTTTGTTGGGTTCGGCAGGACGCTGGGAACAGAACATATAATAAGATAGTTTAGGTTGTCGGAAGGCATCCATGATACCTCCGTAAAACGGGTCAGGATGATATCCTCTCTGGTGATCGAACGAGTGCCACAGGCAACCGCCCATATGTTGTCTTGAAGTTCTGTATAGTCCATCATAACTGGTGAGTTGGTAATCGTTTTTGGCATATCCCTGTGCCTGAATCAGCATCGGTACTTCTCCCCAGCCACGATTGACCCGGCTTGGTGAGTTGTGAGAGTTCCAGTCATCCACATTATCTCCCCATTCGCGGGTGAAATAACTGATTTTCGGATCCAGATTTTCGGTATTAAAGGCTCCTCCACCTCCGTTCATCGGATGGGTGAAGTGTATCGGAAAGTATTCGTGTCCACGTGCGGTTACATCACATCCGGCATAGCAATAAGGATACGGATATTCTTCATTGAGAATGTCCACTACATTTTTAGCAAAGTCAGCCGGATACCATGTTTCGTTCAGAATCGGTTCCCACATCCATACACTGGGGTGATTGCGGTCGCGGCGAACCATATTGCGGATATCACTATATACTCTCTGAGCAAATATCGGCTGATCATTCCAGAATTGCCATCCCGGTGTGTTGACAATAACAAACAGTCCTAATTCATCACAAGCATCCATAAACGCCGGATCTTGCGGATAATGGGCGTTACGGATAACACGCATTCCGGCATCACGCAACTTCTTCGCATCCCGCCAATGAAGGCTGTTGGGTAAGGCGTTGCCAATCACTGCAAAATCTTGATGACGGTTGGCTCCCATCAGAGGATAGGGGTAAGGTTTGCCATTTAGCCAGAATCCGTCTTTTCCTTTAAATTCAATGCTGCGAATGCCGATACGGCGGTAATATCCGTCGATGGTGTTACCGGCTTTGTCTTTTATATAAATGTGTAGTTTGTAAAGATAGGGGCTGTCGGGTGACCATAAATGAGGTGTTTCTACGGTCACTTTGCAAGAAATTTGTTTCGCAAGATCCTTGCTTACCGACAAACCGGTCTCCTTAGAGAGAACACGTTTGTCGTCGCGGTCATAGAGTTCATAGATTATTTTACCACTGAAGGATTTTCCGGAAGTGTTACGTATATGTGCATCCAGTTTCAACTGTGCGGATTGCTCGGAAACTTTGTCGAAAGAGACAGACAATCCGCCTCCGGCTGTCTCGTTCTCATAATTCGGATCGGTGATGAATACCTTGTTGTGAACTATCATCCAGCAATCCCGGTAAATTCCTCCGAAGTATGCAAAATCCAGTGCATCTTGCGGTTTGCCGGGAGGGTAGGAGGGATCGTCACTGTTGTCTGCCCATACAGTGATTACATTGTCTTCTCCATACTTCAGACTGGAAGTGACATCTACGATGACAGGCAGAAAACCACCGAAATGCTCTTTCAGCAACTTTCCGTTCACCCATATTTTTGACTTTCCCATAATGGCTTCGAAGTGGAGGAATTGTTGTTTCCCTTTCCAACTCTCTTCGGGAGTGAAGTGTTTGCGATACCAGATTTCACCCTGATAGTTGATGCATCCGCTCGCTTCAGTGGGGAGATATTCTATGCCGTCGGGCAATGATACGATGTTCCAGTCTTTGTCATTGAACCCCGGCTGTTCCGCTCCTTTGATATTGCCTTTATAAAATCGCCAGGCAGGATTCATGTTATACACTGTGCGGCCTGTGTTGGAAAGCTGATAAAAGCCGGCTGTGGAGTAAGATGGCTGGTAAGTGTCGGCGTTAGCTACCAGTGTCCCAGCCAATAACAGACCACTGAGTAAGATTTTCCACCATGTTGAAGTACTTTTCATAATTCTTAGATTTGCTTGATTGATCTATCTTTATATATTAATGTCAGACTGTTTTGTTTCGCATTAGAATTTCGTTCGGGCAAGGTACAAATTTCCCGATAGTTTGAAGCATAGGACGCCGAGCTTTATTTTTTATTAAACATTAGCCCGGTTCGTCCTACACTTTTTTACCATATCCAAGATGGCTTTATCTATATTTATTTAATACCTATCGGCCCTTCATTGGCTTGAATCGGCCATCCTGGATTCTGGTAAATAATAGAAGTATTCAGATCGTTAGGATTTGAGGCCGTAATTCTGAAGTGCGTGATAGCGATAGGATTCAGATAATGCGCTTCACACCATGTGTATCCTGCATCATACATCAGATTGTTTGTCTTCACAGCGCGGTAAGGACATAGATATTTACCGCTATTAGCATAGCTTGATACATTAGAGGTCTGTCCTTCCGTTCCTTCCTGTATCAGAAGATTTTTTCCGTCCTGCATGTATTTATCCTTTAAATCGGATTCCCATAAGTTAACTCCTTCGATTACAAATTGCTTAACCTGGTCCAGCGCTCTCCAGCGTTTTAAGTCTAACATGCGCAAACCTTCTGCAAGTAGCTCACAACGCCGTTCACGGCGGATGTTGTATAGTAGAGGAGAGACTGTTTTACCTGCCGAATATACGGCCCAGTCCAGTTCTTTGGACAGATCGGTATTGTTCACGGTCACTGTATAGTCTCTTGGCAATCCGGCTCTTTCGCGGAGATCTCCCCAATATCCTGCTGCCTCCGAACCAATGGAAGTTCCATTATGCTCCATACAGTCAGCCTCGATGTAATTGAGATAAGCCTCGGCTACGCGGTATACCGGACACCCTTCAATCGCTGTGTTGCCATCCCGGTACCAGTTTCCTGACAATCCTTTACGTACCTGATAGCCTGTTACGCATCTCTTTTCCGTTATATCCAGAAGTTGCGGAACCTCCGGAAGCAAATCGGGAGTACCATTCATTACATTCGGGCTGAGAGTCTCACCCGATGTCATCAGGAATAGTTGTAGGCGTAGATCTCTGTTTTTGCGTACATCCGATAATGACTCGTCCCCTTTATACTGGTCGGTTGCATAGATCGGCTTACCGTCACGGCAGAGGAAACTCTCCACATATTGCCGGGTAAATCCGGTATTTCCACCCACGCGAATATAGAAAGGAGCTGAGTGCACAATCTTATAGTCGAGCAGGTTATACGCACGCCACAATAATATTTCTGAATATCCTTCCAGGCTATTCGCTGAGAACTGAGCAAAATAGGGGTTGCTCATTTTATATTTGTCTTCGTCTGTTTTAACTGTTTCATCCATGCAGTCTTTTGCTGTATTCTGTACCAAGGCTGCATTGCCTATCACTTCTTTGGCTGCTGCTTTGGCCTCCTTCAGAAAAAATGCGATTTCCGTATCGATATTAAAGTCCGCAATGTCTTCTGCCTTTCCCGGCCATCCCGGACCACCCGGTACTAGAGCGGTGCCTTTGTGATAAGTCAGCCAGGAAGCCTCGTACAGGGCTGCTCTGGATTTCAATAACAGAGCTGCATTTTTGGTAATTCGGTTCTTTCCACCGGATATAGTATTGGTCAGCAAGCCGATTGCCAGATCCAGGTCTTCCAGGATAAAACGTGCCACTTTATGGCGGGGTTCCCGTTTACTTGCCTGAATCAGAGATACACTTTCATCCGGCAACGTATTCTTTATAATCGGGAAGTCGCCGAAGGTCTCCAGTTTTGACAAGTAATTCTTGGCGCGCAGGAAATACATTTCACCTATATAATGTTTTATGTTTGTTTCCGAACCTTCTATCTCTCCCTTTTCGAAGCGGGGTACTACTGTTTCGAGGAAGTAATTAGCTTCACGAATGGCAGAGAAATACCATGGATCATTACTTGCAGGATTATCGTATGCTTCCGGAACTTTCCATTGACCGGGAATCCATTTCTTATCATAGTCGGTGGCAGCCTGATTATCAGTCGCATTGTCATTTCTCCAGATTCCGGCATTAAATCCTTCATGCGTTGTGAAGTTGTAATGCTTTACGGCATAGGCGGCCAAGTCATTTTCAGTAAAGAAAAAGTTGTCCGGAGTCACACTGTCCAAAGGTTCCCTGTCCAGAAAATCATTGCAAGAAGCGAGTATAAAGCTTCCCCCTGTCAGCAAAAATAAATATTTAATTATCTTTTTCATACGTCATCAATTAAAAGTTAACACTAAATCCTGTGGAAAAAGTACGGGACAGCGGATAAGTCTTTCCTGAACTGTTCGATCCGTCTTTTGCTCCATAACCGGTATTAATTGTCTCCGGGTCGAATCCTCCGGGCAATCCCGTAAGGGTGAATAAGTTTTCTCCCGAGAAGAAGACTCTCAGGTTGGAGACACCTATTTTACGTGTGATCTGGGCGGGGATGGTATACCCGATCTGTAAATTCTTCAACCGTACATAGGCGGCATTCTGAAGATAGCGGGTTTGCGTCTTTTGATTTTTGGCGAAGTTATCAACTAAGATACGAGGGAAATAAGCATCTTTGTTGGCACTCCAGAAATCATCCCCTTCTTCGCGGAAGAAGTCAAGATGAGAAGTAAAGCAGGCCGATTGCCAGATACCTCCCGTAGCTCCCCAGAACATATTGTCGTTCAGCCAGGCATCACGTTTCGCCACTCCTTGAAAGAATAAGCGTACATCAATGCCTTTCCAGGATGCATTCAGGTCCAGACCAAACCGGAATCGCGGAGAAGAGTTACCGATGACTTTTTTGTCACCCGGGTCATTAAGCGTAGCTCCGTCAGAAATCTTGCCGTCACCATTCAGGTCCCGGTACATGATGTCACCTGCGCCCCATTTGACTCCTAATGCATCCTGTCCGCCATTGGGCAGTGAAGCAAGATGAGCATCCATTTCTTCCTGGCTTTTAGCTATGCCAATGGTTTCGAATCCCCATATATCTCCATTATATTTACCGACATACCACGTGTTTATTTTACCAGTCGTGTTAGGGTATTTGAGGATTTTCTGACGGTCGTCCGAAAGCAACAGGTGCACTCCGTAGTCAAAATCTTTAATGCGGTCCCGCCATCCCAAATCCAATTCAAAACCGGTAGACTGCATATCCGCATTGTTCATTTTGGGTACATTTGCCCCTAAAGTTACAGGAAGTTCGGGAGCTGGTCCTACCATATTGATAGTCTTCCGGTTGAACCAGTCGAAACTTACAGTCAGACGGTTGTTCAGCATACCTAGGTCAAAACCGATGTTCCATGACCGCATGGTTTCCCATCCTAATAGCGCTGAAATCAAATCCGGTGCATTCGCTGTGTTGGGACGGCTGTTGTTAATCAGCCAGTTGGAGTTGGGATCTTGGGCGACAAACTTCATTAACTGGATATACGGATATAGGTTTTCTGTATTCTGATTGCCCAGTTCTCCCCAGGAACCGCGGATCTTTAACGTATTAATGATATGGCTGGCAGGTTCCATGAATGCCTCACGGGCTACGTTCCATCCGGCAGAGAAGGAAGGGAACAAATTCCAGCGTTTGTCTTTTGCAAAACGTGAAGTACCGTCATACCGGAGATTGACTTCCAGTAGATACCGTTCTTTATAATCATAATTGAGTCGGCCGAAGAAACCGGCTGTTGCCCAATGTGTCAGTTTGGACTTATCGATAGTCGATTCACCCGTAGCGGCATTAATACTGGGCACGGATTCTGAAATCAAGTCCAGCTTGGACGCCTGCAACTGCCGCCATTTATTTACTTCGGCCTGAAAACCGACCATTGCTTTCAGATGGTGTGCGTCGGCAAATGATCTGTAATATTCACTGTAGACGTTGGCATTGAAATAATTGGTACGTTCGGCGCCTTCGGTAACTTTCGACGTTTTCCATGTATCACCGGAATAAGGCTCTCCGGCTACATTCATCTGCGGCACCTTTAAATAATCCGTATGGGTGAAGGCATCTATCACTTTATAATTGATTTCTCCGAAGATTTTCCAGTCTTTGATCGGTTCTATCACCATCTGGAACTGTTGGTATAGCCAGTCAGTCTGCGAATTGTTGTCGCCTCCATAGAGAATCGGCCGGATAATCGTGTTACCCATCGGATAACCGTTGGGGTCTACAGTTGGTTCCATCGGCCAGCGTTTGGCTATATTCTGATATAAGGTATTATCAGTCATCGCGGTAGGCTTGCTATAATCTTTCCGCATATATTTCATGCTGTAATTCATGTTCAGCCACGGATAAAGCTGTGCGTTAATCTTGCTGCTCACCGAATAACGCTGTAATTTATCACGGCGGATAGCCATCATTCCTTCCTGTCCCATATAGTTGCCGGAGAAATAATACTGTATTTTTTCTGTTCCTCCGCTGACGCTGAGAGAATGCTCCTGCGAGAATGCCGTACCTCCGAAAACTACGTCATACCAGTCTGTATTCGTATTACCGATCCAGTCCCAGATAGTGGGAGTATTTCTGTTCGGTTGGGTAGTAGTGGTAATTGTGCCTGATGCGTAATCTTTGATAGCCTGAAGACGGGTATCGTCAAACTGTACCGCTGTTTTACCATCATTCAACTGCATTTTGTTGAAGTACATGGCATAAGTGTAGGCATCTGCTACATCCGGCAGATTAATGGCTTCTGACCAGCGGAAACTATTATTATAATTAATGTTGACTTTCCCCGCTTTTCCTTTTTTAGTCGTTATCAACACTACACCGAATGGAGCACGGGAACCATAGATGGAAGAGGCAGCCGCATCCTTCAACACCGAAATACTTTCAATATCATTGGGGTTCAGCATATTCATGTTTCCTTCCATGCCGTCGATCAGAATCAGCGGAGATGCATTGGAACCGTCACCGATCGTACCGGCTCCACGGATATTCACTTTCATGTCTGCACCAATTTCACCACCGTTGCCATCCGAAGCATAAGAAAAATTCATTCCCGGAACTAATCCTTGTAATGCTTGGCTTACATTAGAAACCGGACGTGACAGTAAATCCTCGGCATTTACCGTAGATACCGAACCGGTCAGGTTGACTTTCTTCTGTGTACCAAAACCTACGACAACGATTTCGTCCAGTGTCTTGGTATCCTCTTTCAGGATGACCGACAGACTTTTGCCGGGCTGTGCCTTCACGGTCTGGGACATATAGCCTACGTAAGAAACCGTAATCGTCACATTGGCAGATGCTGTATTCAATATGAAATTCCCATCCAGGTCTGTAATTGTACCATTCTGGGTGCCATCTTCCATTACGGTAGCGCCAATGACCGGATCGCCAAACATATCCGTCACTTTTCCCTTTATCTGCACGGTTTGTTTCGCGGCAGGCGCTTCCACTATTTGCGTAGATAATATTATTTTTTTATTACGTACGGCATATTTGACATTGGTGTTTTTAAACACTTCATTCAATAAGGTAAATATATTGCTCTGTTCGGTAACTACCGATACCCGGCGGTCTACATCAATATGATGGTCATTGTAGAAAAAGCTAAAATCAGATTGTGCCTCAATTTGTGACAGAACTTCTTTCACAGTCAAGTTTTGTGCTTTCACAGAGATCATAGTACGTTGGGCGTAGCTGTCGTTAGCACATAGAAGCCCAACAAAACAAAAACAGAAAACAAAGAGCAGTTTCATAGACAAAGGAATTTTTTTCCAAACAATAAAAACGGGATTATCCGCCCGCAATTGTTGGACATAATTGTTTTTCTTCATATATTTGCATGAATTAAAGTTAAGAAATAATTTTCTCTGTTTGTATTCAAACAGGTTAAAGGCTTTCTCATACAGGCTGGATGCGGGAACATCTGCCTGTATGCTTTTTTTAAGGCGGTTGGAAGTTTCTCATACGTATTATAATTTTATTGGTTAAACATGAAAGGCTTTAATATATTTCAATCTGCCTCCTTTCTTCACTTTGATTATTTGTCAGTTTCACATTACGCCAGCGTATGTGTGAGGATATTTTAAAATTCTCCAGAATCTCTTCTATATATTGTTCTGTAAACGCTCCGGTAAATGTATATTTGTCAAATTTCGAAGTGTTTACAATAAAATCTACATTATAGCGTTTCTTCAGTATATGCAATGCTGCCTTAAATGGAGTTTTATCAAAAATAATCTTTTGGTCCATCCAGGCAAGCTCCGATTCGCCATTGGTGTTGTATGACAGAATCTGTCCGTCCTTATTATTATAAATCACTTTTTGTCCGGGACGCATTAGTATTTTACTTCCCTGTCCGTCTTTCTCATAAACAAATTCGACCTTTCCCTCTACCAAAGTGGTAATCACCTCATCCATCTCATCAAATGCTTCCAGGTTAAAGTGTGTACCCAAAACTTCCACTTTAGATTTTTGGGGAGTCGAAACAATGAATTTATGTTCAGGGTCTTTCGCAACTTCAAAATACGCTTCGCCATTCAGACTCACTTCACGAATGTTACCGGTGAAAATGGAAGGATACTTTAAGACTGAACCGGAGTTTAAGTACACTAAAGTGCTGTCTGGTAATCTGAAAGAAATTATCATTCCGGGTTGTGTCCGGACTTCGAATATCTGGGCATGGACGGGGGCGGTAGATTGGGGTTGGTTAAGCAAAACCAAAATAGTAATAGCCATCGGTATGAGTAAGGCAACAGCTGCACGTTGTATCCAACCCCACCAGGAAATATGATACTTATTCTCTTGCATCCGTCCCTTCACTTTTGATAGCTCCTCATTCATATCCATTTTTTCAGTAACCTGTTGCGTGTCAGTCATAAGAAGAAGTGTGTAAATGTCCATGGCCTTCTTTTTATTTTCATCTGACAATTTGATCCAGGCTTCTATTTCCTGAATTTCGTCTGCTGTTGCTTTACCATCATAATAGCTGATCAGCAAGTCTTCTATAGTTGAATGATGCATTTCCATGATAAATTTATTAAAGAGACAAGCGGGAAAATAAAACTACTAAGGTTATTTAAATAATTAACATTAATAAACTTTATGGTTAATAACTGTGTTATTTTACGCTTATTTAAAATATAAGCATTATCATTGCAGCCATGGAATACAGCAATGAAGATGCGTACTTATTGATGGCACTAAGGAGAGGGGAGATGATCGCTTTTGATAGTATATTTAAAAAATACTACCCGATTCTTTGTGCGTATGGAAATAGGTTTGTAGACTATGAAGAGTCGAAAGAAATAGCGGGTGACGCTATTTTATGGCTGTGGGAACATCGCGAAACACTTCAGGTTGAAACTTCCTTAGGCAGATATTTACTCAAATCGGTTTACCATAGATCACTTAACTGCATCAAGCAAAAACAGCTGAAGAATCATGCTGATACTATGTATTATGAGGAGATGGAAAAGCTGATACATGATGCAGAGACTTACCAGTTCCAAGAGCTTTCAAAAAGAGTGAAAGAAGCTATAGATACATTGCCTGCTTCCTATAGGGAGGCTTTTGTTATGCATCGTTTTACTAAAAAGAGCTATAAGGAAATAGCTGAGAGTTCCGGGGTTTCAGTAAAAACAATTGCTTATCGTATACAACAGGCAACAAAGCTGCTTCGAAAAGATCTTGCAGACTTACTAATTACTATGATCGTTTGTGTATTGTTAGTCGTTCGTTAACTATTGCTCATTACCTATTGCTGAAAAAAAGAACTTTCTTAAAAAAGGAATATTTAATCAGCCAAGGAATGCTGTAAATTACATTACGGATAAATAAGAAGTAGAAAAACGCCTGCATTTGCTTGAATGAAAATCTCTCTTTCTTTTATTTAAGTTGTATGCTGAATAGATTGATATGATATTACTTCTTATGTTTTCTTTTAGATGATGTATTGACTGAAAGGATAACTTTTTGTTTAATCTTGCCTTTTCGCTATTTGTGATTAGCCAGCGTGAAAACAAGCTCCGGATAGTCTTTTTATCTCTTCCTCACCGAGGAAAAACAGGTTCCTCGGTGAGGAAGAATACGTTGGTTTTAAACCAAGGAGGCGTTCCTTTAAGACCAACGAGTGGTTTAGTGATAGAAAAAGATGCATATCTCATGTGAATTTATGCAATAATAATCTGTTATTCCGTATATTATTGCACTAATTTATGCGCTTTATTCTTTGTTTGACTATTTTTATTTCAACTGTATTTTTGTTTAATCTTAAAAATAGCACATTGATGTTGGGCTGCATGTACATATTTCTAAGAGAACGATGGGTTTATCAACTTTCTTGTTTCAATGATTCGTCTTTCTGAATATAGACAGTCCGTGTCGGAAAAGCAAGGTTCAATCCTGCTTTATTAAAAGCAGCCAGTATTTCCATATTCATATTTGAGGTTACGCCTAAAATATCTCCTTGTTTCTCTATAAAATAGATATACATGATAACCAATGCGGAATCTGAGTATTCTGTAAAAACAGCGACTATATCAGAAGGGTTAGAAGATACATTTTCTACTCTTTTGGGGATGGATTTCAATAGTTCTAAAGCTTCTTTCATCTTTTCGGAAGTCGTATCATACGTCAGTCCAAGATTCAAGACTACTCGGCGCATAGGTTCGGATGAAATATTAACGATAGAAGTATCGGTAATCTTATAATTGGGGAAAGTTATAATACGTTTGTCGTAATTCATTATTTTTGTGCTTCGGACTCCTACGTCTACTACCGTTCCTTCATAACTATCCACGCGAATTGTGTCTCCGATGCTGAAAGGTTTATCCGTCAGAATGGTAAACGCACCGAAAACGTTTTTTACTGTATCTTGTGCTGCCAAAGCAAATGCGATACCACCAATACCCAAAGTTCCCAACAGAGCACTGATGTTAACTCCCACATTACTCAAAGCCATGACGATGCCGATGAGCCAGACTATAACCAAGATGGTTCTTTTGATGATTGGCATCATTTTGTTAGCTTGTCCGTTGGACTGCTTTCCCCAGTAAACCTGAAGTAAACTACTGAACAAACGGCCGAAAAACCAAGTAATATCCAGAACAATCAAAATGCTGTAAGCATTGTCAACTACTTTCACAAAACTGTCCGGATAAACCAACCGATGGATAGCGATCCAGATTCCCAACAGAATTATAGCAAACTTAACAGGCGCTTCCAAAGAGTAAAAAATGACGTCGTCCAGGTGATTGTCGGTTCCCGTAACAAAAGGTTTGATAACTTTCTTGCCTAATAGCGATAATAATTTCACAATAATAATTGCTCCTAAAATAATAAGAATGGAAATACCCCAGTTTTCAATAGTATTTCCCCATAATTCATTTTCTAACATAGTCTAACTGATTTATAATTGTACTTTTATTTAATAATATCAAGTTGATCTCCTTTTTATTGACGATACAAGATAAGAGCTGAAGATGCTGCGATAGAAATATCCCCTCCCGATAAATGCTCCTGACTGTCTAGATCAATTTGTCCGTTATGGCAGACTATAATCCAATCTTGTTCCGGGATATTGATGTCTGCCTGATTCCGGTTACCGTTGTATGCAACTAGAATTTCTTTCCATTCATCACCGTTAGCATACTCGCCTAGAGTATAAGCGATGACACCGGAATCGCCTGTATCAAGAAAATGAAGCCATTTCTCTAAGCCCTCTGCTGTAGGAATACGGAAGGCGGGATGTTTTTTGCGGAGTGCGATTAATGTTCTGATATAATTGAATATATCACGGTTTTTAGCTTTTAACGCCCAGTCTATTTGGTTGACGGCGTCAGAAGACTTGTAGCTGTTTGGCTCTCCCTGTTTGTCCTGCATGATTTCTTCACCGCCACGAATAAAAGGAATACCTTGCGAGGTTAAAAGCACGGTGTGTATTAATTTGTCAATAGGAACCAGTTCTTCTTCAGAATGTTCGCCTTGAACAGATAATTTCAGCTTATCTACCAGCGTATATCCGTCATGACAGGAAACAAAGTTAATCATTTGAGAGGGAGCAGCGGCATATGGACCGTCACAGTAAAGTAACCCGCTATAATCTACCTGTGGGTGTTGTGTTCCGCCAACGATTCCATATTTGACAGGTTCAAAATGCCCGTTGATATTTCCGGAGGCATACCCTGGTTCCTGTTCGTCAAAGGTACTTCCTTTCAGACCGTCACGAAATTCATCATTAAATACGGAAATACCTTTCATTTTTCGTACATTCTCCTTTACAGCCCGTTGCTCGAAAGGTAATGGAGAATCTGCTGCTACCCAACCTTCTCCGTATACAAAAATGGTGGGGTCAATTTTTAATAATTCCTCTCTTAACTGGTTCATGGTGTCGATGTCATGTATCCCCATCAGATCGAATCTAAAACCGTCAATGTGATATTCTTTCGCCCAGAATTTGACCGACTCAATGATATAATGGCGAACCATTTCGCGTTCTGAGGCTGTCTCATTTCCACACCCGGAAGCATTTGAATAGGAACCGTCGGGATTCTGGCGGTAAAAATATCCCGGAACCGTCAGGTCAAAATTAGAATGCTCGGTTGAGGCTGTATGGTTATAAACCACATCGAGTACAATACGAAAACCATTTTGATGGAGGCTTTTTACCATCTCTTTAAATTCGCGGATACGGGTGGTGGGGGTGACAGGATCGGTGGAGTAACTTCCATCTGGTACATTATAATTCTTCGGGTCATATCCCCAATTGTATTTGTTTTTCTCCAATTTCCTTTCATCGATTGTGGCGAAATCGAATGAAGGAAGGATGTGTATATGCGTTACTCCCAATTCTTTTAAATGATCCAGTCCGGAAGATTCTCCTTCGGGAGTTTTAGTTCCGGTCTCTGTCAGAGCAAGAAACTTCCCCTTATGTTCAATTCCTGAGTTTGGATCAATACTAAAATCGCGGTGATGAAGTTCATAAAGAATGATATCGGAATACATTTTCAGTTCGGGTGACTGGTCTGATTCCCAACCTTCGGGATTTGTCTCGTTCCAGTCGATTACAGCAGCGCGATTGCCATTGATGCCGACTGCTTTTGCCCAGATACCGGGTGTTTCGTCCAGCCATTTTCCATCTTTTTCTATTTGGAAGGTGTAGAAAGAACCTTTCAGATCACGGTCTATATGGATACACCAGGTCCCATTGTCGGCTATGTCCATTTCCAGTTGTTCTTCCGGATCTCCCGCTTCGCCGGATGAATACAGGTTTAAACGGACATTATCGGCACTTGGTGCCCATAGCGTAAATATGGATTGCTGGGGTGTATAGACTAATTCCAAATCGTTCTCATAATAGCACGGATACTTGTCATACGAATCCAACTGGTCCGGGGACGGATGATTTTTCAACTCTCTCATATTTTCTAATTTTATATTAATACTATATAAAAAAAATAATTATGTTGTGGAATAAATGAACCGAATTATTCCGTTATGGTATGACTGAAAACAAATGTGAAATCAAAAATTCCTGTTCACGCTCTGATAAATATGAATAATAAAAGAATAATTAAGGTAATTTTACGGTGTTGTAAATCAGCTTTTTATCCTTTGCACTTTTTTGTATTTGTTAGCTTATAATTTATAGAAACGTAGGAACTTTGTTAACATCATCTTTGTTTTGTATAAAGTTAATTATAAAAAAAATGAAGCGTATGGAAAATGGTGTTATGATGCAATATTTTGAATGGCATCTCCCGAATGACGGGAAGTTATGGAAACAGATAAAGGAAGATGCGTCGCATCTTCGTGATATAGGTGTGACTGCTGTTTGGATTCCCCCTGCTTATAAGGCCGATGAGCAGCAAGACGAAGGATATGCGACTTATGATCTGTATGACTTGGGCGAATTTGACCAAAAGGGAACCATAAGAACTAAATATGGTACGAAAGATGAACTGAAGAAAATGATTGACGAATTGCACAAATATCATATTGCTGTTTATCTGGACGTTGTATTGAATCATAAAGCGGGTGGTGATTTTACTGAAAAGTTTATGGTAGTGGAGGTCGATCCCAAGGAGAGAACCAAGGCTTTGGGTGAGCCGTTTGAGATACAAGGGTGGACCGGGTATAGTTTTCACGGACGTAAGGACAAACATTCGGATTTTAAATGGCATTGGTATCATTTTTCCGGGACGGGTTTTGATGATGCGCAAAAGCGCAGCGGTGTTTTTCAGATACAGGGAGAAGGAAAAGCTTGGAGTGAGGGCGTGGATAGTGAAAACGGTAATTATGATTTTCTGTTATGTAACGATATTGACTTGGACCATCCGGAAGTTGTATCTGAATTGAACCGTTGGGGAAAGTGGGTTTCCAATGAATTGAATCTCGACGGAATGCGTCTGGATGCCATTAAACATATGAAAGATCAATTCGTCGCACAATTCCTCGATGCGGTGAGGAGTGAAAGAGGCAATGACTTTTATGCCGTAGGTGAATATTGGAATGGTGACCTGGAAGCATTGGATGCTTATATAGAAGCTGTTGGGCACAAAGTAAACCTATTTGATGTCCCGTTACATTATAATATGTTCCAGGCATCACAGGAAGGTAAAGACTATGATTTGCGGGATATTTTAAAAGATACTCTGGTTGAACATCATCCCGATCTGGCTGTAACCATTGTTGACAATCATGATACGCAACGCGGAAGTTCTCTTGAATCCAATGTAGAAGATTGGTTTAAACCGTTGGCTTATGGTTTGATTTTGCTGATGAAGGAAGGTTATCCATGTCTGTTTTATGGAGATTATTATGGTATAAAGGGGGAGAAGTCTCCTCATACCCGGATTATTGATATATTGTTGGATGCGAGACGAAAGTACGCTTACGGTGATCAGATAGAATACTTCGACCATCCTTCAACGATTGGCTTTATCCGTACAGGAGATGAGGAACATAATGGCTCCGGGCTGGTCTTCCTTATGTCTAATGACGAGGCGGGAAGTAAAATAATGAGCTTGGGTGAGAAACATAAAGGCGAAGTCTGGCACGAAATAACCGGAAGTATATCCGAAGAAATAACTTTAGATGAAGAAGGAAATGGAGAGTTCTCTGTCGAATCCCGTAACCTGGCTGTTTGGGTGAAGAAGGATTAGGTATATGGTATTTATATAATTAATTATGAAGATGCTTGTTACAGTTGTAATCAGGTATCTTCATGATTTGTATGAAAGTCATTTGCAGACAGAAAGATTCTCTGTATCTTTGTCGCCATGGCAGAAAGAAGCGAACTACATACGAGAAATAAACACAATGGGCAATATGATTTTTCATTGTTGACAGAGAATTATCCACCGCTCAGAAAATTTGTACTTCTCAATCCTTTGGGAATACAAACAATCGATTTTTTTAATCCACATGCTGTGAAAGCGCTGAATAAAGCATTGCTGATAAGTTATTATGGTATCCGCTACTGGGATATTCCAAGGAATTATTTGTGTCCGCCTATCCCCGGGAGGGCAGACTATGTTCATTATATTGCCGATTTAATTGATCCGGAGAGAGTCAGTAATACGGCAAATGAAGAGAATGGAGATAAGCCAAAACGACAGTGCAGATGCTTGGATATCGGTGTCGGTGCAAATTGTATTTATCCGATTATTGGGCACGTTGAGTATGGATGGATGTTTGTGGGTTCCGATATTGATCCGGTATCTATAGAAAATGCGCGTAAGATAGTGACTTGCAATCCTGTATTGGCACATAAGATTGATTTGCGGCTTCAGAAAGACAATCGGAGGATTTTTGACGGAATCATTGCTCCCGATGAATATTTTGATGTAACAATTTGCAATCCTCCGTTTCACAGTTCGAAAGAAGAAGCAGAAGAGGGGACATTACGTAAATTGAGTAGTCTGAAAGGGGAGAAAGTAAAGAAAACCAAATTGAATTTCGGTGGAAATGCGAATGAACTTTGGTGTGAGGGTGGAGAATTACATTTTTTGCTGAATATGATTTCTGAGAGCCGGAAATACCGGAAGAATTGCGGTTGGTTTACAAGTCTGGTTTCTAAGGAGAAGAATCTGGATAAACTATATGCTAAATTAAAAGCCGTCCATGTATCGGAATATAAGATAATTCGAATGTGTCAGGGTACAAAAAATAGCAGAATTTTGGCTTGGCGATTTTTGGAATAGCTGATTTTGTTTTTTCGATAAACGGATATTTTTAAAGAAGATTATCTGTATAATGAAAAAATATTGATGATTAAGACCGTTATTTGTTATAATGTGCCTGGATTTGTTGTTGTTTTCGATAATAGAGTCGTTTCTCTCTCTGTATATTCTATATGAGTATTAATTCTCCTTTCTCCTTTTCTTTGATATGCCGATATTTGTAGTATGAGATTATAGTGCTAGGAAATATCAAATCAAGGGAATATATGTTTGTTGTTAGATTGAGAAACTATTTACATTTGTCGTTTTTGGTTATATTTTTATTGTTTTCCTCCTGTGTTGATGAGTTTTATAAAGATACACCTAAAGAGGGATATATAACAATTACCGGTATCAATACACGTGCCTATACAGGAGCCTATCCGGGTGACGGGCTCGATGATAAGGTTGAAACTCTGCGTATTCTGGCTTTCAATAAGACAAGTCGCATCTGCGAAAGTAATACTTTTTATTATGGAGATGTGCTGGGCGGAAATACGCTACGGCATCCGATTAATAAGGGTGAATATGATTTTGTCTTTTTGGCCAATGAACCTCATAATACAATTGTGAAGGCGGTTCTTGACAATATAACTGATTATGATGCACTAAAGTCAATATCCTATCCGGCGGAGTTCTTCGATTCGGAACGGGTTATACCTATGATTGCGGAAAATAATAGTATAAAAGTGCTGGCTGATGGAAACTTGGAGGTAAATGGTGTTGCATCTACCAAGTTGACAGTAGGACTCAGACGCTTGGCGGCACGTGTGGATGTGGTTTTGAAATCGAAAGTCGATTTTGGTGATGCCAGTTCGAGTGAATTTGAAGGAATTACTTTTTCTAATATACCGGATAGAGTGCCTTTGGTATATGGCTTGCCTAGTGATTGTTTACCCAGTTCCTGGGCGTATGCCGATCCGGTTCTTCCTTATGGTGGAACGGCCATAACCAGAAATGTGGAACGTAAACTCACATTAGCTGATAATGCCGACTGTTTTAAAATAGATCCCACTTTATTGACCACTGAGGATAAAAATAACGATTTAGTCTGGGCTGTTAAAGTTAAAAAAGTAATTCTGCCATCTAGCTTCTTTTCATCGAAGTCCGACGAGACGAATGCGATAAATTTTACTGTTAACCTGATTGACAAGTATAGTCCTTCCTGCAAATTGAAGATTCTGTCCGACCCGGATTATACATTACCGGCAAATGCGAAACTTGATTTGACAGGTATCATAAGAGAACCTTTAGAAGTAAATATACAGCCTTCTCCGTGGATTGACGATGGAGATGATTGGGAAATATCAGGCGTCCGTGTTCTGAATGTATCGCATATACAGGCTAAGATGACGGATATGAACGGAGTCCGGATTTCTTTCTGGTCCAATATGCCGGTAGTGAAGGTGTTGGGCACAGTAAAGAAAGAAGGTGAAGCGAATGAAAGAGCAACTAATACAGTCTTTAACTGTTTGGCAGTAGATGATAATAATCCTGATCCTTATCGTTTCTTTTATGATTCGGCTTCGGGCAGCGGATATATGGATTTACTGGTTGACGGAACAAATACCACCGGTTTTGGTACGCATGACAGGACCGAGAATATGAGTGGTACATATACATTGACATTATCTGCAGCAGAGGATACTAATGGTAAGAATGCATTGCAGAGGAAGATAAAGGTTACCGTCACACAAGAAGGTTTGCGATTTGTGCACAATCCTACGGCAAATCAACATGGTTTGTTCAATGCAGCATTTTTTAAACATAACCAGAAAGGAGAACGTATTATAACAGGACAGCATCGATTGGATCAAACATGGTCTGTTAGTGTACCTGTTGCCTATCAAAACTGGCTTGTTGTGAGCGCGACTCCCAGCTTTGATCCGAATATTGGAACAGAATCACCAGGTGATGCGGAACATTATCCGGTAACTCTCAATCCGTATAGGGGAGAAGATGGTACTAGTATCTCAGGTCTCACCGGTCGTATATATTTCCGTATTGGCGTTAAGGAAAATGCCGATTTTGTACCAACTAAAGAATCCGATCCTAAATTTGGATATATCAATTTGTCATATTATCCGGGATGGCGGACAACAATGAAAATTTATATTCGTCAGGGCGAAGCCGGTGCTTATATATATGCGCCGGGGGATGCTATTCCGGGAACTGTATGGGGAGCGTGGAATGGAGGTACGGATATTACTACACATGTGAGAGAAGATATGCGTCTTTTATCGACGAATGCCCGTAGGGGAGCAGCTAAGTTCTCTGCTTTAAACCTGACAAGCGAGAGGTTAGCAGGGAATACGAATCCGGATTATGAGAATGTGAACGTAAAAGGTGCTCGTTTTGTAGACTTCCCTTCGCAGGCGGGTGCATTCTTTCAGTGGGCGGTCGATTTGAAAGGCACTACTTCCGGTATGACTGATTATTACCGCAGAGCTTTTAATCCCTCGAAGTCATATCTTGTTTCAGGATTCCCTTGGGGATATGGGGAATTTCCGATCATGTGGGATGGAGATGTCAGTGCTAATATTCCTGCATATAAAGAACAGTTTGAAGTTTGCCCTCCGGGATATCGTCGTCCGACAGATGGCTATACGGATAAAATATCTTATAATGGATATTATGATTATTTGCCGGATGAGGGTACTACGGGTACTGCCACGAATTATAAAGATCAAATAGAGTATTCAGAATTAAGGGTTTCTTTATTTAATGTACCTTTTGCAGGAAATGCGGCTTCAAGTGCAGACTACGCTACAGCTTTTACTACTCCTTTTGGTGGAACTGGTAATACAGGTCCTGGGACATATCCTTACGGAGCAAACAAAGATATGCTTGCCCGGAAACAACTAAAAGGAACAACTTATACATTTTATTCGGACGGATTTTTCGACAGACGTCCGATAAAAGAGGCTTCGAATGGAAACTATGGCGTATCATTAGGAAATAGTAATGTTGCTTATCAGGGAGTATTGTATTTTAATCCCGATTCCGGAACGAATGCATCTGTCTTTTTTCCGTCAGCCGGTCGTCTGAATAACACAAGTGGTGCTTTGGAAAGTAGGGGTAGTACCGGATACTATTGGTCGGCAAGTGTAGGTCCTCCTTATATGAGATCGGAATTGCAGAATCCACCTTATGACAGGAGAATACGTTATGGAGCCTGGTCGCTTGAGTCTGCATATAATTCTCATAATTTCAGATTGTCATATCAAGGTTTTGCTCAAAGTATACGTTGTGTGAAAGAATAAGAACTTTTCGGCTTACGATAAAAATACCGGAATATCATCCGTTGAGGGGTTGGCTTTTTAGTCAACCCCTTATTTGTGCGTACTCTCTAACAACAAAACTGCTGTTTTAAGAAGAAATCTTTATTTACTCTAATAAGATTCTAATAGGATTCTAACTATTCTCTAACAGGCTCTCCGAAGGGAGCCGTCTATCTTTGTGCCCGGAAATCCGGTTACTAACTTAACTTATGTTTAATTATGATGATGAAGAGAGAGTTACACACATTTATTATTGGCAGTGTGTTGTTTTTTACCGCATGCGGGGATAAACAGGAATCAGAGCAAAAAAGTGGCTATCGTATACAAGGTGACACGGTCTATATTGCAGATCCTCTTTTACTTGAAAAGATCAAAGTATCAGTGTCTGAACTGAAACCCTATTCCAAGAAGGTGATAACGTCCGGTGTGGTGCGTCCCATTCCTCCCCGTTATGCTTATGTTGCTCCTCCATTTGCAGGGAGAGTCACAAAATCTTATGTGCGTATCGGACAGTCGGTACGTCAGGGAACACCTTTATTTGAAATCAGTTCCCCCGACTTTACTTCTGCACAAAAGGAATACTTTCAGGCACTTTCGTCCAGGGAACTTGCTAAAAAAGATTTGAAACGCAAAGAAGATCTGATAAGGAATGGTGTCAGTTCGCAAAGAGAACTGGAAGAAGCCCAGAATGCTTTATTGATAGCAGATAAGGAGTTTGAAAACGCCTCTGCCGCATTGCGGGTATATCAGGTGGACAATCCGGCGGAAATGATATTGGGGCAACCGATGATTGTTCGTTCTCCTATTCCCGGGGAAGTGATAAAGGATAACATCGTAACAGGGCAATATCTGAAAGATGATACCGAACCGATAGCTATTGTTGCCGACCTGTCTAAGGTATGGATTGCGGCTCAGGTAAAGGAGAAAGATATCCGGTTTATAAATGAAGGCAGTAGTCTGGATATTGAAATTTCGGCATTGCCCGGTACGGTTATTAAAGGCAATGTGTATCATGTAGAGGAGGAGGTAGACGAGGAAACCCGGTCCATTCAGGTACTTTCGGTCTGTGATAATTTGAACGGACATCTGAAGCTGGGGATGTACACTACTGTCCACTTTCTGAGTGTTCCGGTCGGACAAATTCAAATCCCGGAGAAAACGTTACTACAGGGCGAAAAGGATAGCTATGTATTTGTGCAGATTGCTCCGTTGGTTTTCGTACGGACGTCGGTGACAGTGGAGACAACAGAAAACGGAATAGCGGTGATCAGCGAAGGATTGCGTCCCGGAGATAAGATAATCAGTGAAGGAGGATATTATTTAAAGTAAGAAATTATGAAGAAGGAATTAATGCTTTCAATTATACAAAAAAGATGGGTAATGCTTTGCCTGTTTGTGATGATGTGTATCTTTGGATATTACTCATGGAAACAGCTTTCGATAGAAGCATATCCGGATATTGCAGATGTCACTTCCCAGGTGGTCACTCAAGTTCCCGGACTGGCTGCGGAGGAAGTGGAACAGCAGATAACCATTCCTTTGGAACGCGCTATTAATGGGCTGCCCGGTATGCACGTCATGCGGAGTAAGAGTACATTCGGGCTGTCAATGATTACCATTGTCTTTAAGGACGGGACAGAGGACTACTGGAGCCGCCAGCGCGTACAGGAAAGATTGAATGAAGTAGAACTGCCTTATGGAGCTGTTCCGGGACTTGATCCGCTGACATCTCCCGTAGGAGAAGTGTACCGTTATATCATAGAAAGTGACCAGCACTCATTACGCGAATTAACCGACCTTCAGAACTGGGTAATTATTCCCCGTATCAAGGAAGTGTCGGGAGTGGCTGATGTAACCAATTTCGGTGGGATCACTACTCAGTTCCAGGTTGAAGTAGATCCGTCCAAACTGGAACAATATAATTTATCTCTCAGCCAGGTTGTTGAAGCCATTGAGAATAACAATGCCAATGTGGGGGGAAGCGTGTTGAATCGTGGTGACTTGGGTTATGTGGTACGGGGAATTGGATTAATCGGAAATTTGGACGATTTGGGACATATTGTAGTGAGTACTACTTCCGGAGTTCCTGTCTTTCTGAATGATATAGGTTCTTTGAAGTATGGAAATCTTGAAAGAAAGGGAGTGCTGGGATATACGGACCGTACCCGCAACTACTCTGAGAGTCTGGAAGGAATCGTACTCCTTCTGAAACATGAGAATCCGTCTAAAGTACTGGAAGATATTCATGTGGCAGTTGATGAGTTAAATAATGAGACATTGCCGGAAGGAGTGAGGATACATACTTTTCTGGATCGTACCAACTTGGTGGATACTACTTTGAGTACCGTATCCCATACCTTGCTGATGGGTATGGCTTTGGTGTTTCTTGTGCTTATTCTGTTTCTAGGCAACTGGCGTGGTGCATTATTGGTATCTATAACGATTCCTGTGTCATTGCTTATCGCTTTTATTCTTATGCATCTGACGGATATTCCGGCTAACCTTCTGTCGCTTGGTGCTATTGATTTCGGTATTATTGTGGACGGTGCTATCGTTATGCTGGAAACGATCCTTAAGAAACGTGAGGATAATCCCAAACAATATCTCGAAGAAAAAAGCATGGCGCAACGCGCCAAAGAAGTGGGTCGGCCTATTCTTTTCTCAACCATTGTCATTATTACGGCATACCTTCCGCTGTTTGCCTTTGAACGTGTTGAACGCAAACTTTTTACTCCAATGGCATTTACGATGAGCTATGCAATGATTGGAGCACTGTTGGTTGCGCTCTTATTGATTCCGGGACTTGCCTATGCAATCTATCGTAAACCACATAAAATATATAAGAATAAATGGCTGGACAGACTAAAGGATAAATACATTCGTACCATTACAAGATTTCTGGAAGCTCCCTTAAAAGCCATCATTCCATCAGGACTGATTCTGACAGCGGGGATCGTGTTGAGTGTTGTCGTAGGAAAAGACTTCCTTCCGGAGCTAGATGAAGGTTCGATATGGTTACAGGTTAATCTGCCACCCGGAATTTCCGTAGAAAAGTCACGGGAGTTATCCGATACTTTGCGTGCCCGTACGATGAAGTATTCCGAAGTAACTTATATTATGGTACAGGCGGGAAGGAATGACGACGGAACTGATCCGTTCACCCCTTCACATTTTGAAGTGTCCATCGGTATTAAGCCTTATGATGAATGGCCGAAAGGAAAAACTAAAAAGGATTTGATTCATGAACTGGAAGAAGAATATAAGTTACTTCCCGGTTTTAAAGTAGGATTTAGCCAACCTATGATAGACGGGGTGATGGATAAGATAGCCGGGGCCCATAGTGAACTGGTGGTGAAAGTATATGGCGAAGATTTTCGTGAAACACGTCGTATTGCCGAAGAAATAACCAGGGCATTAGGAACTGTGCGAGGGGCTGTTGATCTGGATATTGATCAGGAACCACCCTTGCCACAGTTACAGATCAGTATGAATCGTGATGCCATAGCCCGTTACGGATTAAATGTATCCGATGTAGCGGATCTGATTGAAGTGGCTGTCGGAGGTAAAGCTATCGCACAACTTTATCAGGGTGACCGCCAGTATGGCATCACCTGTAAGTATAAAGAGGAAGCGCGGAATACTCCGGAGAAAATAGCCGGACTTATGTTGACTTCTTCCACCGGTGCAAAGATACCTCTTTCTCAGGTTGCCGATGTCAGATTGAGTGTCGGCGAAAGTACGATTACCAGGGAAATGAACAGACGCCATTTGACGGTAAAGCTGAATTTGCGCGGTCGTGACCTGACATCTTTTCTGAATGAAGCCCAGAATACGATCAATGAGAAAGTACATTATGACAAGAATAAATATACCATCAAATGGGGAGGGGCCTTCGAAAATCAAAAACGGGCTTATACACGTCTTGCTGTCATTATACCGCTGACACTGACAGGGATGTTTATACTGCTTTATGTCACGTTCGGGAAGTTCCGGCAGGCAGGACTGGTATTGGCTATTGTTCCTCTGGCACTTTTCGGAGGTATGCTTGCTCTTAATGTGCGTGGTATGACGCTGAATGTATCTTCTGCCGTAGGATTTATAGCGATGTTCGGGCTTTCCATACAAAATGGAATTATCATGGTATCGCAGGTCAATGGGCTGCGCAGGGGAGGAATGGAACTCCGGAAATCGGTCATAGAAGGGGCACGCCAGCGTTTCCGACCTATTCTGATGACTTCGATCACTACGATACTCGGACTTTTCCCGGCTTCGTTGGCAACCGGAATCGGTAGTGACGTACAGCGTCCGCTGGCAACAGTGATTGTGTATGGATTGATGTTTTCAACCCTTATCTCTATGTTTCTGCTTCCGGCTTTCTATTATCTGGTTGAGAACAATGTTTTAAATAAAAAGAAGAACGATGAAAAAGAATATACGATATAATATAGTGCTCTTGCTGTTAATGGTGGAAGCCGTACTCATTCCGGCTTTTGCGCAAATGCCTGAAATAAAGCTGGGGCAGTCTATTTCTTTCGAAGAATATCTGAATCGGGTAGCGAAAAAGAACCTGAGTTATTTAGCCGAAAAACTCAATGTGAGTATTGCTGATGCGGAAGTAATTGCCCGGAAAATCTTTCCGGATCCGGAGTTGGAATTTGAAGCAGGTAATGAGACTTTCTCGTTGGGAGTTTCCTATTCATTAGAAATGGGAAATAAAAGGGGAGTACGTATTAAGTTGGCGCGGACTCAGGCAGAATTGGAGAAACTGGTCCTGCAACAGGGCTTTCAGGATTTGAGGGCGGAGGCTGCCGACCTTTTTCTAGAAGCAATTCTTCAGCGCGAATTACTTGAAGTACAGAAAAGTTCTTATGAGTATATGTATCAGCTGAGTCAGTCAGATAGTTTACGTTATGTTTCGGGAGAGATTACGGAGAATGATGTCCGGCAGTCAAAACTGGAAGCTGTCACCTTGCTTAATACTGTTTACAGTCAGGAGGCGGCTTATCATTCCGCTTTGGTTTTGTTGAATAAACACATGGGGATGAGTGCTGATACGCTTCATATCCCTTTGGGAAATTGGGAAGAGCTAAGCAGGGACTTTGCTCTGTCTGATTTGGTCAAAGCGGGACTGGATAATCGCATCGACCTGCTTGTTGCTCAAAAAAGTACTGAAGTTACTACCCGGGAATATAAACTGACGAGAGCGGAACGCAGACCCGATATCGGAGTATCTGTTTCTTATGAAAGAAACTGGAACGGCTTTCTTCCTCCGTCCCGTTCTGCTACTGCCGGTGTATCTGTTCCTCTGACATTCTCGAATATAAATAAAGGAGCTGTAAAAGCTGCAAAGTTTCGGATTGCCCAATCGGAGATAATGGAAAGAGATATGGAATTGCAGATACAGGCAGAGATAACCCAGGCCTGGTTCAACTATGAGGCTGAAAAGAAAAAGATAGCTCAATATAAAGCCGGTGTACTTGAAGACTCGCAGAAGGTGCTCGACGGAATGGTATATAAATACAAACGGGGAGAAACGAGTATTCTTGATGTACTGGTTGCCCAGCGTACTTATAATGAAGTGCAACAGGAGTATCTGGAAACAATGAAAGGATATGCCGCTTCACTAGTAGCATTGGAAAGTGCTTGTGGTATATGGGATATATGCTTTTAACAGTTAAATATCCGGCTTTACTATTGTGAATTGCAGCAAAGCCGGATATTTGTATGGTTACCAGTCAGCGGTTTCACGCTTTATGTTAAATCATTGTGCGATATTCCTCCTGTTTTTTCTTAGGGAGTTTTTTGATCACTTCTTCCACAGAGTGGTCAATAAGTTCTTTGATAAGTTTGTCACTCAGGTTTATTTACTTATCTGTTTTCCGAACTTTAATCCGTACTACTGTGTCATTTTGACGAGACTGGACAATGTTTTATTACTTTCGATTGTGTATCTTTGCTGTAGTTAAAATGGACAACCGGAATTTATATACTAATAAACAGAATATTATGGAAGCGAAGTATATCACTCTGACTAAAGAGAATATCGAAAAAGAACATATTTGCTGTGCTTTCTCCGATAAGAAATGCAAGGATAGCTATGAGTTGAAAAAGACATGGCTGAAAAATGAGTTTGAGAATGGCTATGTTTTCAGACGGCTTGACGAACGTGCAAAAGTATTTATAGAATATGGGCCTGCCGAAAAAGCTTGGGTTCCGGTTAATGCACCTAACTATTTAATGATAAACTGTTTTTGGGTTTCAGGAAAATATAAAGGATGCGGGCATGGCAAAGCACTATTACAGTCTGCTGTCGAGGATGCCAAAGCACAGGGTAGGGATGGCTTGGTGACTGTGGTCGGTACCTCTAAATTTCATTTTATGGGTGATGCGAAATGGTTATTACGTCAGGGGTTTGAGACGATAGAAAAACTACCCTATGGTTTCAGTCTTTTGGCTTTGAAGATAAATCCGGCAGCTCCTGATCCGTCATTCAATGGAACAGTATCAAGTGGAGAATGTGAGGAAAAAGAAGGTGTAGTCGTTTATTATACACATCGTTGTCCGTTTGCAGAGTTTCATGTCCGTAATTCTTTAGTGGGTGTGACTGAGAACAAAGGTATTCCATTGAAGATAGTCAGATTGGAAACGATGGCACAAGCACAAAATGCACCTACACCTGCTACTATCTTTTCTCTTTTCTATAAAGGAAAGTTTGTAACGACGGATTTGAGTGCATGTATGGAGCAACGGTTTGATAAAGCGTTGGGATTATAATCTTTCTTATTACAGTATGTGTTTCTCTTTTTTGATTTTCTGTTTTTGTGCTGTTTTGCTCTGATGAGTGTGGCGGGTTAATAATTGTCTGGTGTTTATTTAGACTGGTCGGTTCGATTTTTCATGTGCTGCTCTGATCTTATGCAGATTCCTTAATAGAATCGGCAGTTTATTTGTATGTTGAGATGTTTTGTTTTATGTATGTGACATGTGCTTGATTTTTAGTATTTTATTGTATGTGGTTGGTGGGGAAGACTTGATGGCTCTTGACTTTTATAATCACTAACTTTTCTTATTTTAGTTCATTCAAATATGTTCAATTCTTGCATTTTATGAAACTATGTTTTACTTTTGGGGAGTAAAATCATTGGGATTATAATGAAAAGTATTCGCTCGGTTATTTGTTTTTGTTTGTTTTTGTTTGTGTTTAACCAGCTCCTTTTCGCCGACAAAACTATAGAGAATGATTCGCTATATACCAGTGAGTATATAAGTCGAATTTATATGGCAGAACCTGAACGGGCTTTAAGTTTGTTGGATGGAGCTGAAAGTAAGAAGACTATCCCTCTGCGTATTATACATGAATTACGCAGCAGGGTTTATCGTAATATGTATATGACTAAACTGGCTTTTTTGTATGCCAAAAAGTCTTATTTGCTGGATTCCGTTTCTCAGAAAGATCCTAAGCACTTGTTGACCATGACTGTCGACCTGGCAGAATTAGCAGTGCTTATGAGTGACCATAAAGAGAGTATGAGGTATGCTCTTGATGGTATCAAGCTAGCACAAAAAGAAAAGGATAAAGGGGCTGAAAGTAAGCTGTTGTTTTGCATTGGTGAAAATAAATGGCAATTGTCTTTCAAAGAGGAGGCATATGACTATTTTGACAAAGCTATCAAATTGCTTCAAGGTACAAGTTCCAAATTGGAAATGGCTATGCTTTCATACTTTTATGGGATGAAAATGGATTATCTGCTCAATGATTCCCGTAGTAAAGAAGCATTGGAGGTTGGGTTGAAGTGCGAAAAGCTACTTAAAGATATAGCTAAATTACCGGAAAAAACAAAAGGCTTTCTTGATCTGCAATATACTTACTTGTATGCAAAAATGTCGTATATCTGCTATCTGGAAGGAAAGTATGATCAGGCGGAAAAATATTATCAACAATATTTGTCAACAGAGAATTCACAGACACCGGATGGAAAAACCTATGCGATACCTTATCTGCTAGTGTCTAAACAATATCAGAAAGTCGTTGATCAATGTCAGGATTTTAAGAAATTGATGCAAGAGCAGGATACTGTCAACTTGCAGTATATTAGTATCCTTCAGAAAGAGGTGAAAGCTTATAAAGGCTTGAAGGATTTTGAAAAAGTAGCAGCATTACGTGAGTCTATTATTTCTATTATTGATGGTATTAACAGCAAGGATAAACAGAATGCGGCTTTGGAATTAAATGCTATTCATAAAGCTGACGAGCAGGAAGAATATATTGCCGAACAGACTTTACAGTTAAGAATCAGAAACATATCACTTGCTTTTTTGGGATGTGTCACTTGTCTCATTTTATTTGTGCTATGGCGGATTTGGCGTCATACGATTATTGTTAAATATAAAAACAAAATGCTGGCAAAGTTTATCAATGAGAAACTGGCTGGAAAAGTAGAGAACAAACAATTATTCATAGATGGAGATGCGGAAGATCCGATAGCTGTTCCATTGGACTTGGAACCGGAAACTGGCTTTTCCGAAAAAGACGATTTATCTCCGGATGAAGTAGTGGAGAGTAGGGAGGAAGAGGATGAGAATAAGAAAATTTTCAAAGAACTGAATCGTATTGTTGTTCAGGATCAGTTATATCTGTCTCCGGAATTGTCGAGAGAGGATCTGGCTCAGATTGTACATTTGAATAATGCGCGTTTCGCCCGGATGATCAAGGAAAACACCGGAACTAATTTCAACGGGTATATTAATGAACTTCGTATTAACTATGCGATTCAGTTATTGAAGCAACATCCCAATTATACCATTCGTGCGATAGCTGATGAAGCCGGATTTAATAGTACGCCTATTCTGTACAGTATGTTCAAGAAAAAGACTGGTATGACTCCTTACGAATTTAAAAAAGCGCAGGAATCCTTAGGTTGATTTTGGCTTTTTCGATAAACAATTTTCCGTTTTATCGGTTTATTCTTATGATAACTAAATATAAACGGAAATGGTGCAAGTTAGGATAAAGCGAGTGTACGAAGACTTTTCAGAGACCGACGGATATCGGGTGCTGGTAGATAAACTCTGGCCACGTGGAATCAAAAAAGAATGGTTGAAATATGATTACTGGGCAAAAGATATAACGCCTTCCGCAGCACTGCGCAGATGGTTTCATGAAGATATTCCGGGGCACTGGAATGATTTTGTCGTAATGTATCAGAAGGAACTGGAAGCTTCTCAAGCTGTTGCCGATTTTCTGACTCTTATCAAACCTCATCTGGTGATCACTTTGCTTTATGCATCCAAAGAACCGGTTTATAATCATGCCCGAATCCTTCGTGATTATTTGGAAATGCATCTGAAAGAGTGAAATTAAAGTAATTTTTATCTCTTTCCGCTTTCAGTCGTTCACTCAATTTCCTACCTTTGTAATCTAAATCAAAATCGTGTGTCCATGAAGTATAAATTATTAGTTCTTGATGTAGACGGAACGCTTCTCAATGATGCAAAAGAAATTAGTAAACGTACATTGGCTGCTTTGCTGAAAGTTCAGCAGATGGGAGTACGTATCGTGTTGGCATCCGGCCGACCGACTTACGGTCTGATGCCTTTAGCCAAATCCCTAGAACTCGGAAATTATGGAGGTTATATCCTTTCTTATAATGGTTGCCAGATAATTAATGCTCAAAACGGAGAAATACTGTTTGAGCGGAGGATTAATCCGGAAATGTTGCCTTATCTGGAAAAGAAGGCAAGAAAAAATAATTTCGCACTGTTCACTTACCATGATGATACGATCATTACTGACACTCCGGAGAATGAACATATCCAGAATGAAGCTCGCTTGAATAATTTGAAAGTGATCAAGGAAGAGGAATTTTCTGTAGCAATTGACTTTGCTCCGTGTAAGTGTATGCTTGTCAGCGATGACGAGGAAGCGTTGGTTAGTCTGGAAGGACACTGGAAGAGACGGTTGAACGGAGCTTTGGATGTTTTCCGTTCCGAACCTTATTTTCTGGAAGTAGTGCCGTGTGCGATTGATAAAGCCAACACATTGGGAGCTTTATTGGAAGAACTGAATGTGAAGCGTGAAGAAGTCATCGCTATAGGAGACGGTGTGTGCGATGTAACGATGATTCAGCTGGCAGGACTGGGAGTGGCGATGGGGCATTCGCAGGATTCGGTAAAGGTCTGTGCGGATTATGTGACAGCTTCCAATGAGGAAGACGGAGTGGCTCTGGCTGTCGAAAAGGCGATAATAGCGGAAGTTCGCGCTGCAGAGATTCCTTTGGACCAGTTGAATGCACAGGCGCGTCACGCATTGATGGGTAATCTGGGTATCCAATATACATATGCCGACGAAGACCGTGTAGAGGCGACGATGCCGGTAGATCACCGTACCCGTCAGCCGTTCGGTATTTTGCACGGTGGAGCTACGCTTGCATTGGGAGAAACAGTTGCCGGACTCGGCTCGATGATTCTCTGTCAGCCGGATGAAATTGTGGTAGGAATGCAGGTCAGCGGAAATCATATATCTTCTGCGCACGAAGGTGATACAGTACGTGCAGTAGCGACGATTGTACACAAAGGACGTTCCTCCCATGTATGGAATGTGGACGTTTTTACTTCAACCAATAAACTGGTGTCCTCTATACGGGTGGTCAACAGTGTGATGAAAAAAAGATGATTGACGAAAAAAGTAACTTGACAACTATTGATGCACTTATTCAGCGGAAACAGCCCTTTGCTGTTTATCGTGTTCCCGGGGAGAAGTATCCTCGTCTGTTGACAGAAGATGTCGGAGCTGTCCGCCTGATTTTCGATTTGAAAGAACTGAATGGACAAAGAGGATTTGTGATTGCTCCGTTCCGTGTAGATAAGTCATGTCCGATTGTGTTGATACAGTCCGACAGGACTGGACAACCGTTGCCTATGGAAATCGTGGCAGAGGAAGAGCAGGGCTTGCAAAGTTATCCGGAGGAATCTTTTCATACCCTTTGTACTGGGAAGTATGCGACCTGTTTTCATACATTTATTGAAGCCTTGCGTGATGCTACCTTTGATAAACTGGTGCTTTCCCGTAGTCTCACTATTGGAAAGAATCCGGAGTTTTCCCCTTCAGCTGTTTTTCGTGCAGCTTGTCAACGTTATATTCATTCCTATATCTATCTGTGTTATACTCCTCAGACGGGCGTGTGGCTGGGAAGTACTCCCGAAATTATATTGTCGGGCGAAAAAAATGAATGGAACACAGTTGCCCTGGCAGGAACTCAACCTTTGCAGAATGGTAAACTTCCGCAAGTATGGGATGACAAAAACCGTCAGGAGCAGGATTATGTGGCGTCCTATATCCGTCGGCAGCTTCTTTCGCTGGGCATTCGCTCCACAGAGAGCGGACCTTATCCGGCTTATGCCGGTGCCTTGTCACATCTGAAAACTGATTTCCATTTCTCTTTGAAAGATAATAAAAATCTGGGAGACCTTCTGAAAGTCCTGCATCCGACTCCTGCCGTGTGCGGACTGCCTAAAGAAGAAGCCTACCGGTTCATTTTGGAAAATGAAGGGTACGATCGTAAGTATTATTCCGGTTTTATCGGTTGGCTCGATCCGGAGGGACGCACAGATTTGTATGTGAATCTGCGTTGCATGCACATTGAAGACGAGCAATTGACACTGTATGCCGGTGGCGGATTGTTAGCCTCTTCAGAGTTGAATGATGAATGGCAGGAAACGGAAAAGAAATTGCAGACCATGAGGCGTATTCTTGTATCTGCTCCAATAATGATGAATCACTAACAAGCTAATCACTATCAATATGTATTCGGACAAGAAAAATATACTCCAGTTGGTCGCGCTGCTTGAGGCGCATGGAATTACGAAAGTAGTGTTATGTCCCGGTAGCCGTAATGCACCTATTGTGCATACGCTGTCTACTCATCCGGGTTTTACTTGTTATGCTATGACGGATGAACGGAGTGCCGGTTATTTTGCGATTGGTCTTGCGCTGAATGGCGGGCATCCTGCTGCCGTTTGCTGTACTTCCGGTACAGCGTTGCTCAATCTTCATCCTGCTGTGGCAGAAGCGTATTATCAGAATATACCTTTAGTTGTTATCTCTGCCGATCGGCCTGCTGCCTGGATTGGACAGATGGCGGGACAGACATTGCCGCAGCCCGGTGTTTTTCAGACATTGGTCAAGAAGTCGGTAAACCTTCCGGAGATTCAGACAGAAGAGGATGAATGGTACTGTAACCGCTTGGTGAATGAAGCCTTGCTGGAAACCAACCATCATGGAAAAGGTCCGGTACATATTAATATTCCTATATCCGAACCTTTGTTCCAGTTTACGGTGGAGTCGCTTCCCGAAGTACGTGTCATCACGCGCTATCAGGGGCTGAATGTATACGACCGGGATTACAATGACCTGATCGAACGCTTGAACAGATATCAGAAGCGGATGATTATTGTCGGACAGATGAACTTGATTTACTTGTTTGAGAAACGGCATACCAAATTGTTATATAAACATTTCGTGTGGCTGACCGAGCATATCGGTAATCAGACAGTACCCGGTATTCCAGTGAAGAATTTTGATGCGGCGCTTTATGCGATGCCCGAAGAGAAAACCGGCCAGATGACTCCCGAGTTATTGATTACTTATGGCGGACATGTGGTTTCCAAGCGGTTGAAAAAATATCTTCGGCAGCATCCGCCTAAAGAACACTGGCATGTGTCTGCTGATGGAGAAGTGGTTGACCTTTACGGTTCTCTGACTACCGTCATCGAAATGGACCCGTTTGAGTTTCTGGAGAAAATAGCTCCATTGCTGGATAACCGCGTGCCGGAGTATCCCCGTGTATGGGAGAATTATTGCAAGATCATTCCCGAACCGGAGTTCGGATATTCGGAAATGTCGGCTATCGGTGCTTTGATAAAAGCATTGCCGGAATCATGTGCATTGCATCTGGCAAATAGTTCTGTTATCCGCTATGCTCAGTTATACCAGGTTCCTTCTACGATTGAGGTATGCTGTAATCGGGGTACAAGCGGCATCGAAGGCTCGTTGTCCACGGCAGTGGGATATGCTGCCGGTTCGGATAAACTAAATTTTATAGCTATAGGTGACCTTAGTTTCTTTTATGATATGAATGCTTTGTGGAATATCAATGTCCGTCCTAATCTACGCATTCTTTTGCTGAATAACGGAGGAGGGGAGATTTTCCATACATTACCCGGACTGGATATGTCGGGTACATCGCACAAGTATATTACAGCCGTTCACAAGACATCTGCCAAAGGATGGGCGGAAGAACGCGGATTCCTTTATCAACGGGTAGAGAATGAAGAACAGCTTGCCGAAGCGATGAAAACCTTCACACAACCGGAAGCCATGGAACAACCGGTTCTGATGGAAGTATTCAGCAATAAAAATAAAGATGCACGTATACTGAAAGATTATTATCATCAACTAAAACAAAAATAGATTATGTCAACACAAAGAGAATGGACAACCATCAGAGAATACGAAGATATCCTCTTTGATTACTATAATGGGATTGCCCGCATCACCATTAACCGTGAACGCTATCGAAATGCATTTACTCCGACTACAACGGCTGAAATGAGTGACGCATTGCGCATTTGCCGGGAAGAAGCGGATATTGATGTGATCGTGATTACGGGAGCTGGTGACAAGGCTTTCTGTTCGGGCGGTGACCAGAATGTGAAAGGGCGTGGCGGCTATATCGGCAAGGACGGTGTTCCCCGTCTGAGTGTTCTGGATGTACAGAAACAAATCCGCAGCATTCCGAAACCGGTAATTGCTGCCGTAAATGGATTTGCCATTGGTGGCGGACACGTGCTTCATGTAGTTTGCGATTTATCGATTGCTTCGGAGAATGCGATCTTCGGACAGACCGGTCCTCGCGTAGGTAGCTTTGATGCAGGTTTCGGAGCCTCTTATCTGGCTCGTGTCGTCGGTCAGAAGAAGGCACGTGAGATATGGTTCCTTTGCCGGAAATACAATGCGCAGGAAGCGTTGGATATGGGATTGGTGAATAAAGTAGTTCCATTGGAGCAACTGGAGGATGAGTATGTGCAATGGGCGGAAGAAATGATGCTGCTCAGTCCGTTGGCCTTGCGGATGATTAAAGCCGGATTGAATGCCGAACTGGACGGCCAGGCAGGTATTCAGGAGCTGGCAGGGGATGCGACCTTGCTTTACTATCTGACGGATGAGGCTCAGGAAGGAAAGAATGCATTTCTGGAGAAACGTAAACCTAACTTTAAGAAATATCCGAAGTTCCCTTAAACAATGGATTGCAAAATAGACATTATTCCGCGGGTGCTTCATTTCAAGCAGCCGGCCGGAACTTCACGAGGCACATACACAACGCGAAAAGTCTGGTATCTTCATTTTACTGCTCCCGAATTTCCCAATTGGGTAGGGATCGGGGAGTGCGCTCCTCTGCCAAATCTTAGCTGTGATGATCTTCCCGATTACGAGGAAGTGCTGGCTAAAATCTGCCGGCAGGTAGAGAATCAGGGAGGTAAGCTGGACATGGAAGCTCTATGCAAGTACCCTTCCATCCTTTTTGGCTTGGAGACAGCCATTCGTCACTTTTTTGAAGGAAGCTGGGCTTTGTGGGATACACCCTTCTCACGTGGGGAAGCAGGTATTCCGATAAACGGGCTTATCTGGATGGGTGACTTCAATAGAATGCTTGCTCAGATAGAGAAGAAGATGGAGGCGGGATTCCGCTGTATAAAGTTGAAGATCGGTGCCATCAACTTTGAAGAAGAACTGGCTTTACTCCAACATATCCGCTCTCACTATTCTTTTAAAGAAATAGAATTGCGTGTAGATGCCAACGGAGCATTCTCGCCAACAGATGCGATGGAGAAATTGAAACGCTTGTCCGAACTGGACTTACATTCGATAGAACAGCCCATTCGTGCCGGACAATGGGAAGAAATGGCACGTCTTACTTCCGAATCTCCTTTGCCGATAGCTTTGGATGAGGAACTGATAGGCTATAATACCTGGGAAGAAAAGCAAAGATTACTTTCGGCTATCCGTCCGCAATATATTATTATCAAACCTTCTCTTCATGGCGGATTAGCCGGTGGCGAGGAGTGGATTGCAGAAGCGGAGAAACTGAATATCGGTTGGTGGATAACTTCTGCTCTGGAGTCTAATATCGGTCTGAATGCTATCGCTCAATGGTGTGCTACTTTTCAGAATCCATTGCCGCAAGGGTTAGGCACCGGGTTACTCTTTACAGATAATGTAGAGATGCCTCTTGAAATCAGAAAAGATTGTTTGTGGTTTTGTAAATGATGATATTCGACCGACAAAAACAGCGTTTGTTGCTGGAGGGAAAGGAATATACTCCGGGCGATATACATAGCCTTGTAGCAGAAGGTGAGGGAAACCACCCTTCTGCTATATGGGACTTGTATCTTTTTCTAAACGAATGGTTTAATGATGATCCTGTGATCACTGTACATACTTCCGGTTCTACGGGGGCACCTAAAGAATTGCTTGTTCGCAAAGATCAGATGATACAGAGTGCACGCCTGACTTGTGAGTTTCTGGATTTAAAGCAGGGTGAAACGGCATTATTGTGTATGAACCTTCGCTATATCGGGGCGATGATGGTAGTCGTCCGTTCTTTGATTGCCGGGTTGAATCTTATAGTACGTCGGGCTTCCGGTCATCCATTGGCAGATGTGGACACTCCTTTAAGGTTTGCGGCTATGGTGCCTTTGCAGGTGTATAATACATTTCAGATACCCGAAGAGAAAGAGAAATTAAAGCAAACGGAGATTTTAATTATAGGAGGCGGAGCAGTTGACAAGGCTTTAGAGGAAAAAATCAGAAATCTGTCCAATGCTGTTTATTCAACTTACGGGATGACGGAAACCCTTTCTCACATCGCTCTTCGCCGTCTGAATGGCGCAGCAGCATCCGATCGTTATTATCCTTTTTCATCCGTAGAGTTGTTTTTGTCTTCAGAAAATACTTTGATGATTAATGCTCCGCTTGTCTGCGATGATACTCTGCAGACAAATGATATTGCCCGCATTTATCCGGACGGTAGTTTTACGATTCTGGGAAGAAAGGATAATGTAATCAATAGCGGAGGAATTAAAGTGCAGGCAGAAGAGATCGAAAAGTTACTTCAGTCGTTTATTCCTGTCCCGTTTGTAATCACTTCCGTTCCGGATCAACGTTTGGGGCAGGCTGTTACTTTATTGATAGAAGGGCAGATGGAAATAAGTGCGCTAGAGACTAAATTGGAATCAGTCTTAGCACCTTATTATCGTCCTAAATATATTTATCAGGTAAATCATATTCCTCAAACGGGAAATGGGAAGATTAATCGTAAAGAGTGCCGTGTTTTAGCAGAGAGCTTACAGTTGCTCGGGAGACAGGAATAATAAAAATAGCGGGAGGTAATCTTTCAACTCGTTCCGCAGGAGTTCCATTGTTTTTTGTTTATACCGATTAATGGATTTTACGCTGAGATTCATTTCTTCGGCAATTTCCGCATGTGTTTTGCCTTCAAAGAAACTCTTCATAAATACGGTGCGATAGTTTTCCGGAAGCTTATTTAATGTTTCGTATAGCATTCGGTATAACTCATCAAGTGTATATACACTATCTGTTTCTGTTTCATATAGAGGAGCTTTCTTTTGGATATTTTCGGCATAACTCCATTCATACTCCTGATGTTTCAGAAAGTTCAAACAGCTGTTTTTTACACACATTTTTATATATCCCAATGCTGTCTCTGATTGCAAATCGAAAGAGTCGGTATCCAACTTGTCCCATAGGGAGGTGAATACATCCGAAACAATGTCCTCGCGGACTTCTTTATCATCTACAAATCTTTTTGCATACAGGCAGAAAGGGGCATAATAATCCTCGTAAAGTTGTTTGAAAGCTCTTTCTTTAGTCTGTCTGGAAAAAGATATTTTCATTATTTTGAGATTCTGTAGTTTTTCATTTTACTGCAAATATATAATAAGAAAATCAGCATTTCCTAAAATTTTCTTTCTTTTTTTGTTTTTGGTATGAAGCTGTGGAAAATAAGATAGCTTAAAAAATAAAATAAAAAAAAGTATGTTATACCTGTCCCTTTTCGATTACCTCAGTTGTACTATTAGTGTAATTGCAATTAAAAGATAAGATTTTGAAAGAGAATATGGAAAATATGAATCCGGAATCATTGCTCCGAAAAGCGCAGGCATTAGGAGAGGATATTAAGGAAATGGAGTCTATTGATGTAATGGGTGCCTATCAACAAGCACAGACCCAAATAAAGACAAACAGAAGAAGGAGTATGTATAATCAGTTGATGCGTTATGCTGCATTCTTGACTATACCTTTATTACTTTCTTCTTTGATTTTGGGATATTTATATTGGGGAGCAACGGATACTGAAGAGAAGTATGCAGAAGTCATGGCGGCTACAGGTTCAGTCATTCGTTACGAACTTCCTGACCATTCGGTTGTCTGGTTAAACTCCGGTAGTACTTTACGTTATCCTACCGTTTTTAAGAAAGATAATCGTAATGTTGAATTAAAAGGTGAAGCCTATTTTGAAGTAGAAGCGGACAGGAAACGGCCTTTTTACGTCAATACTCCTGCCGGGTTAAGTGTCTATGTGTACGGAACCAAATTTAATGTGAATGCTTACGAAGATGATAATAGTATAGAAACGGTATTAGAAAAGGGTAAAGTAAACGTTATTTCACCGGACGGAAAAACAACAGTTCAGTTAGCTCCAGGAGAACGATTGCTTTATAATAAGGTAGATCAGAAATTGTTGAAGGGAAAAGTGGATGTTTATGAAAAGGTGGCATGGAAAGACGGTAAGTTGATATTCCGCAATGCCGAGTTGGGTGAAATATTCAAACGGCTGGCACGGCATTTTAATGTAGATATTCAGTTTAATAATATATCGGGAAAAGAATATAAATATCGTGCGACCTTCCGTAATGAAACACTGCCACAGATATTGGATTATCTGGCTAAGTCTGCTGCCTTGAAGTGGAGAACTGAGGAGGCGGTACAACAGGCAGATGATACATTCACAAAGAAAAAGATAATAGTAGATTTATATTAGTAACCATAAAAATGAGAATAGCCTATGAGATAACACAAAGATCGTAAAAAAAGGAAGAAAGCTGCTACCAACAGCTGTCTTCCCCCAATTTTTCAGATTCGCGGTAAGGAGTCTTGCAAACGCTAACCGGAATCAAACCACAGTTCATTATAGTAATAAACTTTAGTTAACCGCAAATGTATGAAAAAAAATCATTCATTTATTGCATTATATCCTAAATATGCTTTAAATCTAAAACTACCTTTAGTTATGAGGATTAGTCTGGCACTACTTTTTGCAGTCGTTTTACAACTATCTGCAGAGAATGGCTATGCTCAACGGACGCATGTTGCCATTTCTATGAACAATGTATCTGTAGAACAGGTACTGAATAAAATAGAAGAAGCTTCCGATTATGTTTTCCTTTACAATGACAAAACGATTCAGAAGAATCGTATTGTTTCTGTGAGAAATAAATCAGGTAAGATTCTGGATATTCTAGATGATATTTTTAAGGGGACCGATATTACGTATACCGTAGTTGACAAGCAGATTATTTTATCGACTAATAAAATGCAACTTGTTCAGCAGGAAGGACAAATCCAAATAAAAGGAGTTGTGAAAGATGCTGGCGGAGATCCCTTGATCGGTGTGAATGTGAAAGTGAAAGATTCTACGGTCGGTACTATCACCGATATAAACGGAAACTTTACGCTACAGACCAGGAAAGGAGATATTCTGGAAATTTCTTATGTGGGATATGCCACGAAAACAGTAAAGGTACAGAATGCCCAAGTTCTGAATATTGTGCTGACAGAAGATACAGAAGTACTGAATGAAGTCGTTGTTACTGCATTGGGTATCAAGAAGGAAGCTAAATCTTTGTCATACAATGTACAGCAAGTAAGCAATGCCGAGATTACACGCATTGCAGATGCCAACTTCGTCAATAATCTGAACGGTAAAGTTGCGGGTGTTACAATTAACTCATCTTCAGCTGGTGTCGGTGGCTCTTCACGTGTAGTGATGCGTGGAACCAAATCATTGAATGGTAATAACAATGCTCTTTATGTGGTTGATGGTATCCCGATGAGTGATATGAGTGCCGCTTCTACACAGCCTACGGACTCATACGAAGGTGCCGGTCAGTCCGGTGATCCTATTTCCGGTCTGAATCCCGAGGATATAGAGAGTATCTCTGTTTTGAGTGGACCGTCAGCTGCAGCTCTTTACGGTAGTGCCGCTGCCAATGGTGTTGTGATGATTACTACTAAAAAAGGTAGGGAAGGACGTACTTCAGTCAGCATATCCAATAATACGACTTTCTCCGCTCCTCTTGTCTTGCCCGAATTTCAAAATACTTATGGGCAGACAGAAGTGGGTAGTTACTACAGCTGGGGCAGTAAATTGAATACGCCGAGCAGCTATGATCCTAAAGACTTCTTTCAGACAGGTGTGAATGTAACAAATGCTGCCAGTCTTTCTACAGGTACTGACAAGAATCAGACTTACTTATCTTTAGGTACTACCAATGCCAAAGGTATTATCCATAATAATGACTACGAACGTTACAATGTCACTGTCCGTAATGTTGCCAAGATGCTGAAAGATAAGCTGACTCTTGACCTGAGTTTTATGCTTAGCTCTGTAAAAGAACAAAATATGACCTCTCAGGGACTTTATTATAACCCGTTAGTACCTCTTTATCTATTTCCTGCGGGAGATGATTTCTCCAAAGTACAGGCATATCAGCGGTATGATTCGGAACGAAATTTACTGACTCAGTACTGGCCTTACAGCACAAGTCTGGCTTTACAGAATCCATACTGGATTACCGAGCATATTAAAATACCTAATCATAAGAACCGTTATATGGCAACTGCATCGGCAAAATATGAATTTGCTGACTGGATTAATGTAACAGCCCGTGCCAAAATGGACCGCAACAACGAACGCCGTGAGCGCATGTATGATGCCGGAACAAATACTTTGTTTGCTTCTAAATACGGTTATTACTCCAAGAGTAATATCGAGAATCAACAGATATACGGTGAATTATTGCTGAATATTAATAAGTACTTTGTCGATAATACCCTAAATGTAACAGCTAATGTGGGTGGGAACTTTGAAAACAATGATTATCAGTCTGATTATTTCGGAGGCAAACTGAAGTCGGTAGCCAACCTCTTTACTTTTGGCAACGTGGATACTTCAGAGAAGAATCTGGCCAACCAATATGGCTATCATTTGAAAAAACGCGCCATATTCGGTAGTGCTCAGATCGGTTACAAGTCTATGGCTTATCTGGATGTGACGGCTCGTAACGACTGGTCATCTACCTTCAAAGGGACGAATACCGGTTCTTTCTTCTATCTATTTCTTATTCGGAAGTAGGTAATTCACCGGATGTATTTCTGGCTATTCCGACTTATGCGTTGGTTGATGGCGTTCCTGTTACTCAGTCCCGACGTCCTAACCCCAATCTGAAGCCGGAACGTACCAAATCATGGGAAGCCGGATTTAACTTTGTCTTCTTCAAGAACCGTTTGAGATTGGATGGATCTATCTATCAGTCACGTACCTACAATCAGTTCTTTGAACGTACCCTTTCTTCTACTACCGGCTATAAATCGGAAGTAGTCAATGGCGGTCGTGTAGATAATAAAGGTATCGAATTGTCTTTGCGTTTTGAGGACAAATGGGGAAATTTTGGCTGGAGTTCGTATCTGACCTATTCATTGAACCGAAATAAAGTGGTGGAATTGCTGCGCAACTATGAAGATCCTTATACGCACGAACTTACTTCTTTGGATAGAATTGATATGGGCGGGACAAGTATGTATAAAATGATACTGACAGAAGGCGGATCTATCGGCGATATTTATGTGAATACGCTTCGCACGGACGAACATGGAGCTATCTATGTCCATCCTTCGGACCAGGTTGTAGTTACTCAGCCTGATGAATTTGTAAAGGCTGGTAATAGTGCTCCTAAGTATAACCTCGGTTGGGGAAACACATTCAGTTACAAAGGGCTTTCATTGGGATTCCTGTTCACGGCACGTGTCGGTGGTGTAGTTGTATCACAGACACAGGCGACGATGGACGCATACGGCTCTTCAAAGGCTACAGCTATTGCCCGTGATAATGGCGGAGCCATTGTTAACGGTCGTCCAATCGGTGCGGAAGATTACTATACGAAAATTGGAGGTGCAGGTGCTCAGGGTGGTATTGGTTCTATGTACACCTACAGTGCGACTAATGTCCGTTTGGCTGAGTTATCGTTAGGCTATGATATTCCTATCAACAAGTATGTGGACTGGATTAAGGGGTTGAACGTATCTTTCATCGGTAAGAATCTCTTTTTCCTTTATAGAAAAGCTCCGTTCGATCCGGAACTGACAGCAAGTACAGGCACTTACTTTCAAGGTATCGACATGTTTATGTCGCCAAGTCTGCGTAATTTGGGATTCTCTGTGAAAGTTAATTTCTAATCAAACTTATAAATTGTAGAAGATATGATATTAAATAAAATACTATCATGGAACAAACTTTCCATTCTCGGGATATCTTTGATGCTATTAAATAACATTTCGTGTATCGACTATGAGGATAACGTAAATCCGAATGAAGTCACCGAGGAAATGATGGAAGTAGACAACTTGAAGACGGGTGCTTTCTTTTCGCAAATGCTGCGTCGGGTTGTAATCATAAATGATGGCGACAAGCTCGACTCTGACTATCAGATTGCTCAGAACTTATCGCATGACCTTTATTCGGGCTATATTGCCGCTACCTTAGGATCTACCAATCATAACGGGCAGTATAACTTTCAGGAACAATGGGTGAATGCCACTTTTGATTATGCCTATACCGGAATTATGGCACCATGGCAAAGTATTCACAAAATAGCCACTGAACAGGAACTGCCGGAAGTTGACGCATTGGCTACCATCGTAAAGGTAGAAGGCATGCACCGTATTGCTGATACATTTGGTCCTATTCCATATGTAAACTATGGCTCTTCCAGCTTATATGACGCATTGGATTTGGTTTATAATAAGTTTTTTGAAGAACTGGATAATGCTATCGAAGTATTGAGCAATTATGTGAACGGAAATGTGGATGCTAAGCTGATGAGTGACTATGACTGTGTATATGGGGGGGACGTAGAGAAGTGGGTGAAGTTCGCCAACACACTGCGTTTGCGTCTTGCTATACGTGTTTCATATGCGAATCCCACACTGGCAGAAGCACAGGCAAAGAAGTCGATGGAAAACATGTTCGGCTTTATCGAAAGTAAAGCGGAACGTGCCGAACTTTCGCATAATTCATTGGAATATCATCATCCGTTGCACGAGATTGCCTATAACTTCAATTCGGGTGACTGTCGTCCGGGTGCTACCATCGTAGCCTATTTGAACGGACTGAATGATTCGCGAATCAGCTCTTATTTTACAGCAGCCGATGACGGTGAATATCATGGCGTACGTATTGGTATCACAACAAGCAATATGAGCAATTATCAAGGCAATAAAATCTCTAATCTGAATATTAACCGTGCTTCTACTCCGGTAGTATGGATGACGGCTGCCGAATCGTTCTTCCTGCGTGCCGAAGGTGCATTACGTGGCTGGGATATGGGTGGAACGGCCAAATCATTCTATGAGCAAGGTGTACGCATGTCGTTTGAGGAGAATAATGCCGCCGGTGTAGACGATTATTTGGCTGATCATACTTCGACTCCGGGTGCTTTTGCAGACAATGTGGGTAGTGATAATTATACTTTCAGCAGCAGGGTTACTCCTGCATGGGATGATAATGCCGGATTTGAAGCTCAGTTGGAACGCATCATTACACAGAAGTGGATTGCCAATTATCCCGACGGTCCCGAAGGCTGGAGTGAATATCGTCGTACAGGCTATCCGGAAGTTATTCCTGTAGTAAGAAACAGTAGTAATGGTACGATTGATACCCAGTTACAAGTCCGCCGTCTGCCTTATACACGCGACGAGAAGATCAACAATGCTAGCGGCGTTGCCAGTGGTATATCGGCTTTGGGTGGTCAGGATACGGGTGGAACTAAACTCTGGTGGGACAAAAAATCCCGATAACAGGAGAATGGACATTGTTTAATTCTAAAAACACTAATTACGATGAAAACAAAAATAACAGGTTTACTGACTTTCCTTATCGGAACATTCTTTTTCTATAGTTGTGATACCGATGTGGAAGCGTTAGAAATTCAGAAGCTGAAAACATATGACGAGCAGTATTTTGAGAATCTGCGTGCTTTCAAGAAAAGCGATCATGAGATAAGTTATGCTTATTACGAAGCGTGGTCACCGATTGAAGGTGTGACAGGCTATAAAGATCCCGCGTCGTGGGGTGAACGTATGGTAGGACTACCTGACAGTATAGATATTGTAAATCTTTGGATGGGAATACCGACAGCAGAGACACATCCGATAGCATATGCGGATATGCAATACTGCCAGCGGAAATTGGGTACACGTTTTGTCATGCATGCCGATGCTTCTCATTACAGACACCAGTTTACCGTTGATGGGGTTGATTATGATCTTAGCCAGAATAAGGACGATGAAGCGATGGCTGCATATGCAAAATGGATTGTGAATCAAGTGTTGGAACCGGGACTTGATGGAGTAGACGTTGACTGGGAAGGTTGGAGTGGTTCCGATTTGGTCAGATTGATAAAGGAACTTGGCAAGTATTTTGGTCCTGAAGGCGAACAGCCGGATAAGTTGCTTATCGTTGACTACTTTAGTGGAACACCACCAACAGACATCATACCTTATTGTGATTATATCGTTCAACAGGCTTATAGTGATCAAGTGGGGTTCTTGACTCAACCCAGTAACTTTCCACCCGAGAAGATGATTTACTGCGAATCGTTCGGAGTATTCTATGCCGATGGGGGACAACTTATGAACTATGCACGTTGGGAACCGTCGAAAGGCCGTAAAGGCGGTTGTGGAGTATTCTACTTAGGAAGAAATTATTATTCTTCATCGGGTATACCTTATAATGAATTCCGGGAGGCTATTCAGATAATGAATCCTGCTGTAAATGAGTAAACAATGAATAAATAAGAATCATGATGAAAACATATATATTTAAACATTCTTTGTTGGGAGTTATATTAGGTTTATCCATTCTGGGTTGTACAGAAGGTGATAAGTTTGATTATAACAAGAATATGGCTTTTATTACAGGGACAGAGACTACTCCTGTAACCAAGTTTGTGGTAGAAGATACCCCTTCTTCGTATGCCGTCACTGCTTCTACTACTGATAAAGTAGATAAAGACGTAAATGTGAAGTTTGCCATTGACAGGTCACTGGTAGAGACATATAATAATGAACATAATACTAAATATTATGCGATTCCGGAGGGCGCTGTGACTCTTGAAGATGCTGATGCTGTGATTCAGGCAGGTAAAGCGTTTTCTACTCCTGCTACAGTTAAAGTTATTTCTACCGAAGACTTTGCAGAAGGGCGAGTATATGTAGTTCCAGTTACTATGGTAGAAGTGGATGGACTTGAAATATTAAAACCTTCGAAAACTATTTTCTTGCAGATATCTCGTGTTATTCATTTCACCTCATTGAATATCAGCAATACGAATCTTTATAGTAACTTTATTTTCTCAGATGATAAGAAACAGGAATTGTCTAACTTCACCTATGAGATCAAATGCTATTCTCAAGAGTGGCATCGTATAGCTCGTCTGTGTAGTTTCACTTCTGCTGACGAACAGCGCTCAAGTATGCTGCGATTTGGAGAAAATGGATTAGATATCAATGCCTTGCAGTGGGTAAGTCCAAGTGGAAGTATTGTATCGAGTACACGTTTTAGCACTGATCGTTGGTATATGATCTCGTTGACATATGATGGCAGTAAACTGACTATGTATGTAGACGGAGTGAAAGATGCACAAGGCGATGGTGATGGTAAACCGGTCGATTTCCAGCGTTTTGAACTAGGAATGTCGTGGACGGGATATCGCGGATCTCAGTATTTTCGTGGCCGTATTGCTGAAGTTCGTGTCTGGAACCGTGCTTTGAGTACAGGCGAACTACAGATGAATCTTTGTGGCGTTGATTCACAATCAGAAGGTTTGGTTGCATACTGGAAAATGAATGAAGGCGAAGGACACATCTTTAAAGATGCAACAGGACATGGCTATGATATGGATTGGACGAACACTGCCCGTGAAATAAATGAAGGAGCTGGATTAACATATAATCTGAATTATAGCAGTGCTATTGCATGGGACAGTGATGATAATAACAGATGTAACGAGTAACGAAATAAATGATTGCTATGAAAATAAATACGCATATCTTAGGATTGTTGGTTGTAGTCGGATTATTTAGTCTTCAGTCTTGTGATGACGAAAGTTACGATATCGAAGGAAGCAACCAAAATTATGTATATATTAATGTGAACCGTTGGACTTCAACAGAATATCCTCAAAATACATTTGTCTATGAAGTGTTGAGAACACCGATTGGCTCTAGTTTAGAGAGTGGACCGGAAATAGTTAAGGTAGGGGTACGCTCTACTAAAGTTGCCTCTAAAGATATAACGGTTACTTTGGATATTGATAATTGTGCATCCATAGGTGAATTTTCTTCTTTCCCTGACGGGGTAAAAGTAACCTTGGATAAAAAAGAACTCGTGATTCCTGCGGGAAGTATGCTTTCTTCTGATTCAGTTACTATTGAAATAGAGGATGGAAAGTGGAGCGAGTTTGTCAATACAAGTTATCTTTTACCGCTAAAAGTAACATCGGTATCGAATGCGGCATTGAGTGAAACTCATTCCTCTGCTTATCTCGCTGTTAGCACCTCTTTTACGAATTGTGTTCCGGGAGCAACGAGTGTGGAAGGCACATTAATTAGTGATAGAAGCGCGTGGACTGCCACTAACAATGGTGTAGATGTTGGAACAACTCTGTTCGACGGAAATACAAGGACTTATCCGTCTCAGGATGCCAGTTCTACCGTTATTGTTAATTTGAATAGCGTATACCAAAACATAACAGGAATTCGATTACAGTATTATTCCCGTAATTATAGTTTGTCCAGTGCCGCTGTCTATACAAGTGAAATAGGAGGTGAAGATTATGAGTATCAGGGAAACGTTACTTTCTCTCGTGCAACGCCGCAATATATTCGTTTCTATGGAGCTGTGAGTGCTCAATATGTCAAACTTGAATTATTGCCGTATAGTAGTGGATATGGGATTGTTTTGTCTGAGTTTGATATGTATCAGAATGAATAAACGGGATTGATGAAAGTCTCTTATAATAGCTAATGAGTTATTATGAGAGGCTTTTGTTTTAAATGAAAAAAAGTATGGTGCTGCGCTTTATTATATTGATTTGTTGCATTAATTTGTATTTGGTTGCCTCGTACGCACAGACTCTTTCTGACGAACTGGTGTTCGAAGAACGTGTCTTTGATTTTGGAGAAATAAAGGAAGAAAATGGACTGGTTTCACATGAATTTGAGTTTAAGAATGTCAGTCAAAAAGTTATTTCTATCAATGGAGTAACAAGTGGCTGTGGTTGTGTACAGTTTGAATTTCCTAAAGAACCGCTCCGGCCGAATGCTACAGGTAAAGTGAAAGTGACTTACAACCCGGCCTACCGACCGGGCTTCTTTAGTAAAGAAGTAGTTGTTTTGAGCAATAACAATGCTAATTACAACCGCATTTGGGTAAAAGGCACCGTCATTCCCTGCAAACATCCGGTATCAGAGAATTATCCGTATGAGTACGGTAGCGGACTTTGGATGAATTTCGAAGTAATGGCATTCGGTACCATAGGCAAAGGCGGTACGAAAACAATGAAACTGAAATACGTAAACGATACCGATAATGATATACAGCTTATGTTTGTCGTTATAGGTGGTAATACAGATCTTAAGTTTACCAGTCCCCGTCAGGTGAAAGCCCGTGAAGAAGGTGTGATGCCCGTTGAATATCAATATTCCGGCAGCTTTCCGACCGAAACACGTGTCTATCCTGTGATCAACGGGCGGGCATTAATGAAACCGCTGAAGATAACATGTACCAATCCGGTTGATTAGTAATATAATATTTCCTATCTTAGCACCGGCAAATAAAATAACCTGAAAAGATAAAACTATAAATGAATCGAACACCATGAAGAGAAAACCAATCGCAACCAGTATTTCTACAGTAGTATTCAGTCTACTTTTAACAGGATGTCAGAGTGTTTCGGCACCGGAAGCTATTTTACCCGTTCCTCAGGAAAAGCAAGTAAATTGGCAGAAGATGGAAACATATGCCTTTGTACACTTCGGTCTCAATACCTTCAATGACCGTGAATGGGGTTATGGCGACTCTGATCCGAAAACGTTCAATCCTGCTCGTCTGGACTGCGAACAATGGGTGCAGACATTTGTCAATTCCGGTATGAAAGGAGTAATCCTGACTGCCAAACATCATGACGGCTTTTGTCTGTGGCCTACACAGCTTACCGAATACTGTATTAGAAATACCCCTTACAAAGACGGTAAAGGTGATATTGTACGCGAACTTTCCGATGCCTGTAAGAAGTATGGAATCAAATTTGCCGTTTATCTCTCTCCGTGGGACAGGCATCAAGCCAATTATGGAACGCCGGAGTATGTAGATTATTTCTATAAGCAGTTGCATGAATTGCTCACTAATTATGGTGATGTTTTTGAAATCTGGTTTGACGGAGCCAACGGAGGAGACGGTTGGTACGGAGGAGCGAAAGACGCACGTACGATCGACCGCAAAACATACTATGATTACCCGCGAGCTTATAAGATGATCGATGAACTGCAACCGCAGGCTGTGATTTTCTCAGACGGAGGGCCGGGCTGCCGTTGGGTAGGAAATGAGAATGGATTTGCCGGAGCTACTAACTGGTCTTTCCTTCGGGCAGGCGAGGTATATCCGGGATATCCCAAGTATCGGGAATTACAGTACGGGCATGCCGATGGAAATCAATGGGTCGCTGCCGAGTGTGACGTTTCTATCCGTCCGGGATGGTTCTATCACCCAGAGGAAGACGACAAGGTAAAAACAGTCGATCAACTGACGGACTTGTATTATCGTAGTGTAGGTCATAATGCGACTTTATTATTAAACTTTCCTGTAGACCGCAACGGTTTGATTCATCCGACCGATTCATTGAATGCTGTTTCATTCCATCAGAGAGTTCAGAAAGAGTTGGCAGATAATTTATTGAGCAGTGCAAAAGTATCAGCTTCCGACGAGCGTGGAGGACAATTCAAGGTTCGTGGCGTAACGGACGGAAAGTACGACACTTATTGGGCAACCAATGACGGAGTGACTACCGCCGATCTGACTTTCACTTTTAGTCAGCCGACGAAGATGAATCGGGTAATGATTCAGGAGTATATACCTTTGGGACAAAGGGTTAAATCCTTTGTTGTAGAATATAAGAAGGGCGATCAATGGCTGTCGGTTAAATGCAACGAAGAAACCACAACCGTAGGATACAAACGTTTGTTACGCTTTGAAATGATCGAAACAGAAGAATTGCGTATACGGTTTACGGATGCTCGTGCATGTTTGTGTATCAATGAGGTCGGGGCTTATTACGCTCCCGATGCAACGGAAAATTATACACCGGCAACCTCAGAACTGAAAAGTTTCCCCTTTACAATTTTGGGAGTGGATATGGAAGAAGCAAAGAAATGTAGTGACAAGGACGATCAGACTACCGCTCTAATCTCAGGCAAGGAAATCATGATTGATCTTGGCGAAAATCGTACAATCCATTCATTCTACTATTTACCTGATCAAAGTGAATATAGTAAAGGGTTGATCTCATCATACGAATTGTCTGCCGGTATTACCGAAGAGGCGATGCAAGTCGTAGCACAGGGAGAATTCTCGAACATCCGTAATAATCCGATTCTTCAGAATATGTACTTTAGTCCGGTTGAGGCTCGCTATTTTAAGTTAAAAGCGACTCGTATGGTAGACGAAAGTGATTCTTTGGGAATAGCGGAAATTGGGTGTCGATAGCCTCTCTCTAGAATATTTTTTGATTTTATCTGCAATATCTGCCACCTGCTTGTTTATTAGGTGATTTATAGTGGCTTATAGTGTTGCAGATACCTGTTGCAGATAATTTATCTGCAACATAGGGATTATTATATCTTTGTGTGATCTCTTGATGGATTCTTTGAATTGATAGTATCTTTGGTTTGTTTCAATTGGCAGAACATTTAGTTTCTGAGGCTTGAAACTAAAGTTTCTCCTGTTTGAAACTAAAGTTTCATCAGCTTGAAACAAAAGTTTCGTCAGCTTGGAACTAAAGTTTCACCGCATGAAACTTCTGCGAAACCAACGGAAAGTAATTTTTATATTATATCATATTGTATGATGACAAAGCGATTATATATTTTGATTGTAGGGTTGGCGATGAATGTCGTGGCTTTTGCCCAATCTTCTCTGTTACCTTATAAAAATCCGGTCTTGTCTGTTGACGAACGGGTGAAAGACTTGCTTTCACGTATGACGTTGGAAGAAAAGGTCGGGCAACTATTATGTCCTCTTGGTTGGGAAATGTACGAAATAAAGGACGATGAAGTACATCCTTCTGAAAAGTTTAAAAGACTAATGAAAGAAAAGAACGCAGGTATGCTGTGGGCAACTTATCGTGCGGACCCTTGGACTAAGAAGACATTGGAAAATGGACTTAATCCCGAACTGGCTGCCAAAGCCGGCAACGCATTGCAGAAATATGTGATTGAAAATACCCGTTTGGGTATTCCCTTATTTTTGGCTGAAGAAGCGCCTCACGGACATATGGCGATTGGAACGACCGTTTTTCCAACCGGCATAGGGATGGCGGCAACTTGGTCACCGGTACTGATTGAAGAAGTAGGAAATGTGATTGCTAAAGAGATTCGTTCACAGGGTGCACATATCAGTTATGGTCCTGTACTGGATTTATCTCGTGATCCTCGCTGGTCACGTGTCGAAGAAACCTTTGGTGAAGATCCTGTATTGAGTGGACGACTGGGAGCGGCGATGGTCATAGGGCTAGGTAGCGGAGACCTATCCCGTGAATATGCTACTATCGCTACCCTGAAGCATTTTTTAGCTTATGCGGTACCGGAAGGTGGACAAAACGGTAATTATGCATCGGTAGGGACTAGAGATCTGCACGAAAACTTTCTTCCTCCTTTTCAGGAAGCGATTGATGCGGGAGCACTCTCTGTAATGACCTCCTACAATTCAATAGATGGTATCCCCTGTACGGCTAATTATTATCTGCTGACACAATTACTGCGTAACGAGTGGAGATTCCGTGGCTTTGTTGTTTCAGACTTATATAGTATTGAAGGAGTCCATGAAAGTCACTTTGTTGCTCCTACTATAGAAGAGGCAGCTATGCAGGTCGTTTCTGCCGGAGTGGATATTGATTTGGGGGGCAATGCATTTATGAATCTTACTCATGCCGTTCAATCCGGAAAAATCAGTGAAGCAGTGATTGATACTGCCGTATGCCGGGTATTACGGATGAAGTTTGAAATGGGTTTGTTTGAGCATCCTTATGTGAATCCGAAGTCTGCAACGAAGGTGGTACGTAGTGAGGAACATATCAGACTGGCACATAAAGTGGCGCAATCATCTATCGTATTGCTGAAGAACAAGAATTCGATTCTTCCTTTGAATAAAAAGATTAAAAAAGTGGCAGTTGTCGGACCTAATGCGGATAATCGTTATAATATGCTGGGGGACTATACAGCTCCGCAAGAAGATGAAAACATAAAAACCGTGTTAGACGGAGTGATCTCCAAACTGTCTCCTTCTAAGGTGGAGTACGTGCGTGGATGCGCTATTCGTGATACGACAGTGAACGAAATAGCGGAAGTGGTGGAGGCAGCTAGCCGTTCGGAAGTTATAATAGCGGTGGTAGGAGGTTCCAGCGCACGCGATTTCAAGACGAGCTATCAGGAGACGGGTGCAGCAATTGCTGACGAAAAGAGTATCAGCGACATGGAATGTGGCGAGGGGTTTGACAGGGCTACTTTGACTTTACTGGGAAAACAACAAGATTTATTGAATGCATTGAAGGCTACCGGGAAGCCACTGATCGTTGTCTATATTGAAGGTCGTCCGCTGGATAAAGTCTGGGCATCTGAGTATGCCGACGCATTGCTGACCGCTTCTTATCCGGGCCAGGAAGGAGGGTATGCAATAGCTGATGTTTTGTTTGGAGATTATAATCCTGCCGGACGATTGCCGGTTTCCGTCCCCCGTTCTGTTGGACAGATACCTGTCTATTATAATAAAAAGGCTCCCTGCAATCATGATTATGTCGAACAGGCTGCTTCTCCATTATACACTTTTGGCTATGGGTTGAGTTATACCACTTTCGAATATTCGGATTTACAGGTAATGCGTAAATCTCCCTGCTATTTTGAAGTTTCATTCAAAGTGAAAAATACAGGAAGCTATGACGGTGAAGAAGTGGCACAACTTTATCTGAGGGATGAATATGCTTCAGTAGTTCAGCCTCTCAGACAATTAAAGTGTTTTGAACGCTTCTTCCTGAAAAGAGGAGAGGAGAAGGAAATCTTTTTCACTTTGACCGAAAAAGATCTGTCCATTATCGACCGGAATATGAAACGTGTTGTGGAAACAGGAGATTTCCGGATAATGATTGGTGCCTCTTCGGATGACATAAGACTAACAAAAGATATTTCTGTAGAGAGTCTGTGAGTGACGAAGAGACTTATTTCTAATCTGAGTTTATAAACATGGAACAGGCTGATTCTGAATAATCACGAGTCAGCCTGTTTTTCACTTAAAACCTAAACCTTGTATTTACTTGCTGTTATAAGCCGTCAACATCCAAACCAGCTTTTCCTGTTCTTTCAGATAATCGCTCATCATCGAAACGGTTACTTCATCTCCGGCTTGTGAAGCGATAGACAGAATCTTGCGTTCTTCACCGATCAGATAACTGATAGACTGTAGTATGTTATCCAGTGCCTGTTCTCCGTTGCTTACCTTATCCACTTCGTTAATATTGGCTACTTTCAGATAATCACTGAATTTGTTGGCAGGAGTACCGCCCAGCATCAGGATACGTTCTGCGATTTCGTCCACTTTTTCGGCAGTGTCATCATACATCTTTTCGAATTGGCTGTGAAGTACGAAGAAGTCATGCCCTTTGATATTCCAGTGGAAACCGCGGAGGTTGGTGTAATATACTTGGAAGTCTGCCAGTAATTGTTGCAAAGATGCTACTACGTTGTTTGCTCCCGATTCGTTCAATTTGATAAATTCTAAAGTTTTCATATTCTATTTGTTTTTAATGATTTATATTCGTTTTCTTTTTTCTGTACTGCAAAGATAAGGCGGAAAATGCTTGTTGTCAAACTGATAATTTCTATCTTTGCATAGAAGAAATCTATAACTTAATCATATTTGATAGATGACAATACAACAATTAGAATATATATTGGCGGTTGATCAGTTCCGTCATTTTGCCAGAGCGGCGGAATATTGCCGCGTGACGCAGCCCACGCTGAGTGCTATGATCCAGAAACTGGAAGATGAGCTGGGAGTGAAGTTGTTTGACCGTACGGTGCAGCCGGTCTGTCCCACAGCGATTGGAGAAAAGATCATTGATCAGGCACGTGTCATTCTGGCACAGACAGCGCAGGTGAAAGAAATAATCAGTGAAGAGAAACAGTCACTGGCAGGCGTGTTCCATTTGGGGGTATTGCCTACCATAGCACCTTATTTACTTCCCCGCTTCTTCCCCCAACTGATGGAAAAGTATCCGGAACTGGATATACGTGTCACAGAAATGAAAACACAGAATATCCAGCAGGCATTGCATGCCGGAGATATTGATGCCGCAATTATAGCCAGCAAATTGGAAGACACTTTCCTGAAAGAAGAAACACTTTTCTATGAAACATTCTTCGGATATGTATCCTGCAAAGAACCTCTGTTCAAGCACGACGTGATACGCACTTCCGATATAACGGGCGAACGTCTCTGGTTATTGGACGAAGGGCATTGCTTCCGTGACCAGCTTGTACGTTTCTGCCAGATGGAAACGGTCAAAGTCAATCAGATGGCCTACCATCTGGGAAGTATGGAAACCTTTATGCGTATGGTAGAAAGCGGAAAAGGAATCACCTTCATTCCCGAACTGGCTGTTTCGCAACTGAACGAAGAACAAAAGAAACTGGTACGTCCGTTTGCCATTCCCCGTCCTACACGGCAGATAGTGCTTGCGACCAGTAGGGATTTTATCCGTCATAGCCTGCTCAATGTACTCAAAGAAGAGATACTGGCAGCAGTACCCAAAGAAATGCAATCCCTGCAATCCATTCAGTACTTGCTGTAATATTGCTTATTCCTGCGTACTGCTTCCGGCTGTATGGCGTTTCAACCATCGCCCTATTTCAGCTCCCTTAAAATAGATAATGAGGGAGCTGACTATGATAATCATTCCTGCAACGGTACTGAATGTCGGATACTCTCCCGGGAGCATGATCCAGCTAAGTATGGCGCCCAATATCGGGTTGATCAGTCTGCACATATTGATATCACTCACTTTGGCTCCTTTACTCTGTAAGGCGATAAACCAGAAACTGAAAGCAAAGACCGAGATAAATACCAGAATAGAAAGACTGATATAGAATCCGGCAGGCTTTCCGATAAATGAATGATACCCTTCCGTACCTAATCCTATCATATAGATGAGCAGTCCGCCGAAGAACATCTGCACGGCATTCAGGAAAATAGGGTTTATCTTGCCTTTATCTTCCGATACCGAAATCGCGGAATATCCCTGAAAGATGATACTGAGCAGCAGAAGTACAATTCCCGTGATCCCTTTCCAGTCCAGCGGAGCGCCATTGCTGCCCATGCCTACGATAAGCAGCAAACCGATGAGGCTGACAATAAGGCTGATAATCTTGTGCACATTCAGCCGGTCATTGCTGGCCAGCAGATGGGCTAGCAGTACATTGATCAGAGGTGTCATTCCCATAATGATAGAAGAGATAGCCCCGCTGACGAAATCGACTCCGAAATAGAAAGCCGTGTACCCCATAAACATATTGATCAGGATCAGATTCAGAAACAGTTTGCTGTGTTGGCGTATTTCTTTCCACATTCCCTTATGCCAGGTATAAGCAAAAAGAATGATGCCTACAGTGGTAAAGCGGATTCCTGCAAAGTTCATCGGCGAAAAGTCGTAACTCAGTCCCTGCTTGATAAACGGGTTGACGATAGCCCATAATACAGAGGCCAATATAGCGTAAAAAAGTCCTTTTTTCATTTTATGGTTTGGTGGTTTTATTCAAAAATGCTGCAAAGATAGTAATAATTAGGCACATACATTTTGAATCTAGGTATTAATTCCTTATATTTGGAAAATCAACCATTTTTTATTTAGTAATATGAAAAAATACATTGCAGAAATGATCGGGACGATGGTGCTCGTCCTGATGGGATGTGGAAGTGCAGTTTTTGCCGGCAGTATGGCTGGTACTGTAGGAGCCGGCGTGGGAACGGTCGGCGTTGCTTTGGCATTTGGGCTTTCAGTAGTGGCGATGGCGTATGCTATCGGAGGTATTTCGGGATGTCACATCAATCCTGCTATTACGTTAGGAGTATTCCTTTCGGGTCGTATGAATGGAAAAGATGCGGGTATGTATATGCTTTTCCAGGTTATAGGAGCGATTATCGGTTCGGCTATTCTTTATGCCCTGGTGACCACCGGCGGGCACGACGGACCGACAGCTACCGGTTCCAACGGCTTTGGTGACGGCGAGATGCTACAGGCATTCATCGCAGAAGTGGTCTTTACTTTCATTTTTGTATTGGTAGTGCTGGGGTCTACCGATCCGAAGAAAGGAGCGGGAGCTTTCGCAGGCCTTGCCATCGGTCTTTCTCTAGTATTGGTGCATATCGTATGTATCCCTATTACAGGTACTTCCGTCAATCCGGCACGTAGCATCGGTCCGGCATTGTTCCAGGGTGGAGAAGCGTTGTCGCAGTTATGGCTGTTTATTGTGGCGCCGTTTGTAGGAGCGGCTGTCAGTGCGCTCGTCTGGAATTATTTCGGTGACAAGAATGAAAAGAAATAATAAGAATGAGAAGAAATAAACGGATCACTTTATGATAAAATTAAGGGCGAGAGTTTCACAACTGTCGCCCTCTTTTGCGTAATTATATATTATAATAAAAAGAGTGTTTCTATAATTACTAGATTTAATTAGATGAGGGGAATTCCACTTCATAGAATTTTTCCCTGTTATATAAGGTATTGACACGTATTCTAAGTCCTTTCTTGCCTTTCATCTGATCTTGAATCTTATCCAATTTGAAAGATATATACCCTTCGCCCAGACGGTCGGCGGTGTCGCCTTCGTCGTTATGCCGGAATTCAAGATTGATATACTCATCGTTGGCATTATCGGCAGCGGGTTCAGCTTCCTTGTTGTTGATGACCAGATTCAGGAAATGTTTCTTGTCCTCGCTATGCGTGCCGTAATATTGGAATTCGATTGTCAGATATTTCTTGTCTTGGGTAATCCACATATAAGTAGAATTGATTTTATCGTCTCCGATCTTCTCTTCCGTATTTTCTCCTTCCCCCATAGTCACGATTTCTTTGGTCAGGATCTCTTTTATTTCTCTTACCTGAATATTATAGTCATATCCCTTCACCGGTTCTTCCAGCTCTTTGAATATCACAAAGGCGCGTTGCCCGTCTTTATTCTTGTCACTGATCCATCCGTTTCCATTGCTCGGGAACATTGTTTTTCCATCATCCAGAGTGAAATAGAAATCCTTGCTATCCGGGCTGATCAGATTGATGGTGCTGATGACCAGTGAATCGGATGAGGAGTCATCATCATCCAGACACGACTGAAGTATCGGCATTGTGGTCATAACAGCAATAATAAATGCAATGAATTTAAATTTCTTCATATACTATAAAAATGTTTTTTAATGAGTACTATTTACTTGCTTTGTACTCTGAAAATGCAAGGGGGGAGAAAATATTGCATTTGGATCTGTTAAAGAAACAAAAGTTGCAAAAGAGTTGTTCTCTCTGTGCAGTATTTCTATCTTTGCTGCATTTATAAGGTAAACACGTGTATAAGCAAATGGAAGAATTTGAGTTGTCGGAACAATGCAGGCTGGGAAATAATCGAGCCCGCAAAGAATTGTATGAGCATTATGGAGGGCGTTTGCTAGGCGTCTGTCTGCGCTATACCGGCGACCGTGATACAGCTCAGGATCTGCTTCACGATGGTTTTATAAAGATATTCAGTTCTTTCGACAAGTTCACCTGGCGGGGTGAAGGCTCACTTCGGGCCTGGATGGAACGGGTGATGGTCAATACCGCTTTACAGTATCTTCGGAAGAGTGATGTAATCAGTCAGTCTACGCCTTTGGAAGAAGTACCCGAAGATTACGAGGAACCCGACGCTTCGGCTGTAGAGATGATTCCGCAAGCGGTATTGATGCGATTTATCGAAGAGTTGCCGGCAGGATACCGTACCGTGTTCAACCTTTACACCTTCGAGGAGAAATCGCATAAGGAAATAGCACAGTTGTTAGGTATTAATGAGAAGTCATCGGCTTCGCAATTATTTCGGGCGAAGAGCGTGTTGGCTAAGAGAGTAAAAGAATGGATAATGAATAACGGATAGGTAGAGATATGGAAGAGAAAGAATTATGGATGAATAAGTTGAAGGAGAAGCTCGGGGATTACTCGGAGCCGCTTCCTGCTTCCGGTTGGGAACAACTGGAAAAAGAACTTATGCCTCCTGTGGAGAGGAAGATATATCCTTATCGTAAATGGACGGTAGCCGCTGCGGCTGTCATTTTATTGGCTTTGGTGTCATCGGTCAGCCTGTATTTCCTCGGGACTCCTGCTGCTGATGAAATTCGTCATGCCAAGACTCCGGCGTTAGCCTCTGTACCGGATGTTTTGCCGGATGCGCAGCAACCGGATATGACAGGAACAACGGTAGAACCGGTAGTGCGTCCGGTAGTGAAGAACCGCATCGCGAAAGCAGAACGGAACATTCCCCAGCCGACGGCAAATATCGACGAACCGGTGAAGAAAGAAGAGCAGCAACCTTCGGAACTGAACGCTCAGACCGGCGACCGGAAAGAAAAAGAAGAAGTGGAACCGGTGGAAGAAACGAAGGCCGCCCAGCATAAGCCCGCAGATACGGAACAACCGAGAAATAAGCCGCGCCGTCCTTCCAGCAGAGACAAACTGCATATTCCGGCAGAAAAGGCATCTTCACAGAAAGGCACATGGTCGATGGGACTTTCGGTAGGTAACTCCGGTGGTGCTTCTACAGAGTTGGGATCGGGCATTCCTTCTTATATGTCCCGTGTGAGCATGGTATCGGTATCAAACGGTCTGCTGAGCATACCCAATGATCAGCAATTGGTCTTTGAAGATGGAGTACCTTATTTGCGTCAGGCCAATCAGGTGGTCGATATGGAACACCATCAACCTATCTCCTTCGGATTATCTGTCCGCAAGAGTCTGGCGAAAGGGTTCTCTGTCGAAACAGGATTGACTTACACCTTGCTTTCTTCGGATGCAAAGTTTGCGGACAGCGACCAGAAGACCAAGCAGAAACTGCATTATCTGGGTATCCCGTTAAAAGCGAACTGGAACTTCCTTGATAAGAAACTGTTTACTCTTTATGTATCCGGTGGAGGTATGATTGAGAAATGTGTTTATGGCAAGCTGGGCACAGAGAAGGAAACTGTGAAACCTTTGCAATTCTCCGTCTCCGGTGCAGTCGGCGCACAGTTTAATGCCACCAAACGGGTAGGTATATACGTAGAACCCGGTGTTGCTTATTTCTTTGATGACGGTTCCGATGTACAGACCATCCGTAAGGAGAATCCGTTCAACTTCAATATTCAGGCGGGTATCCGACTTACTTATTAGTCAATATAGTTGAGCTATATATTTTAAAAGCGATATTTTACCAATAACGGTTAAAATATCGCTTTTAAAGTTTTATATGCAGAAACTTTGCTGAAAAATCGGAAATCTGAGAAAATATTAATATCATTGTCATCTGTAACTTTATACCTTTGTTTCAAAATACGACACTATGGTTGATTTTTCAGATGAAAAGTTCTTATTAGACGAGATCAGAAAAGGTAATAATCAGGCGTTTGAATATCTTTTTAAGGCTTATTATCCCCGTTTGCGCGGCTATGCTATTCGTTTCGTGGAAGATGAAGAGACGGCTCGTGATATTATTCAGGAGTGTTTTCTGCGTTTTTGGGAGAAGCGGGAGTTGTTGTCGGCTGTATCGGTCACCTCCTTACTTTTTGCAATGGTACGCAATGGATGCCTGAATTACTTGAAGCATCTTTCCATTGTCGAGAAACATCAGATAGAATATCTTGCATCCATTGATGGTGAAGAAAGGCTCTATTATGCCGACTTCACGCTAGATGCAGAGCACAAACTACTATATGACGAATTGCAGGAACAAATCAACCTTGTCATCGGGCAGCTGCCCGAGCGTTCGCGGGAAATCTTTCTGATGAGCCGTTTCAAAGGACTGAAGAATCGTGAAATTGCAGACAAACTTCAGATATCGACTACGGCAGTCGAGAAGCACATTGCGAAAGCATTGAAAAGCTTCTCCAAACACTTCAAAGACAAGTATCCGGTAGACATTTATATTATGATTGTTGCCTGGGTGATTATGAATAATAAATAAAAGAAGAAAATATAAACCATTGATAATTAGATTGGAAGAGCAGGGACTGAAAAATTCCTGCTTTTTTCTTTGTATGGGTGGTTGGGTAAAAGAAATAATAGTTGTTACATCTTATAGAAAGTGAAATTATGGAAGAAAAGAAAAACATTCGTGAGTTGGCCGTTCAGTATTTCGAAGGAAGAATCCGGCGAAAAGACGAAAAACTATTGTTTGAGTATGTCGGACAAAGTGAAGCAAATCGCACGGCATTCAGACAGTGGGAAAAGGAGTGGATTGCCTCGGGCATTACCGATTCCAATACCACGAAGGAGTGGGAGACATTACAACGCAAAATCCGCACGCAGGAAGCCATTATCCCGATGCTGGGTATTTCGAAAACGAGATTTTCCGTCTGGCGGAAAGTGGCTGCTGTCGCAGCCATCGTACTTCTGACTATAGGAGGAACCCTCGGTGTCCGGCAACTCTCTTCCTCATTGCAACCGGAAACGTACTTTGTATGCGAAACTCCTTATGGCGAGAAGAGTAAAGTCGTTCTGTCTGACGGTACAGTCGTTTGGCTTAATGCAGGTTCTACACTGAAGTATTCGAACAAGTTTAATACCGCCAATCGCAGAGTCGAACTGAACGGTGAAGGATATTTTGAAGTCACCAAGAAAGCGGGAGCTACTTTCATCGTGCAGACACATGGATATGACGTCGTTGTGAAAGGAACAAAGTTCGACGTATCCGCCTATGATGACGATCCGTTCATTTCCACCACTTTACTCGAAGGTTCGGTCGAACTGAATTATAAAGGCAGTCAGATAAGGATGTCTCCTGGAGAGTCCATGAGATTGAACGTAGAAACAGGAAAATTCATCCGTACCCAAGTAAACGCTTCACAATCAAAAGCGTGGGCGGAGAACCGTATAGAATTTGATCACATTACATTGAAGGAACTGGTTGCAAAACTATCCCGACAATATGATGTGAATATTCGGCTGGAATCGGAAGCTGTAGGAGACAAGACATTCCGTATTTCTCTGCGTAACAGAGAAACAATCGGAGAGGTGATGACGGCTTTGCAAGAGATTATCCCGATAACCGTCGAACGTAAAGGCAAGGATATATATATCAGAGAATAATTTCCATTTCGTAACAACTATTATTAAATTAAATCGAGAAAAACTATGAACAACCGAAAGAGCTTATTACGGCTGCTTCTTTTAGTTTCATTCTGTCTGGCGACAGTGACTTTGCACGCCCAGGTCATCAACAAGACATTCAAGAATGAAACATTGAAGACAGTATTGAAAGAAGTTGAGCAACAAACAGGTTTATCTGTCATCTATAAGACAGATGAAGTGAATGAGAATAAAAGAATTACGGCAACTTTCAAAAATGCATCATTGGATGAGGTGCTGAATAAAGTCTTGGATAAGGATTTGACTTATAAGTTGCAAAACAAGATGATAGTCATCTTGAAAAAGACGCAGAAACCTCATGACGGCAGTACAAAGAAGAACATCAAAGGAACCGTCGTGGATGATAAGGGCGAACCGATCATTGGGGCCAGCGTGGTAGTGAAAGGAACTTCAACCGGAATAATTACGGACCTTGACGGAAACTACACTATAAATGAGGTATCGGAAGATGCCTGGATTTCAGTCTCCTATATCGGTTATCAGAGTGTGGAACTTCGAGCTGCCGATAGTAAGAATCTGCTTCGGATTGTCCTGAAGGAAGACACTAAAGTATTGGATGAAGTAGTTGTCGTGGGGTATGGTGTACAAAAGAAAAGTGATATCACCGGTTCCGTTTCTTCCGTAAAGTCAGCAGAGCTATTGTCAGCTCCTAATGCCAGTACTGCGCAGGCATTGCAAGGACGTGTGGCAGGTGTTGTTGTGCAGAATTCCAGTGGTGCTCCTTCAGGATCGGCAACGATCCGCATCCGTGGAGCCAACTCGCTGACTTATGGAAATGATCCTTTGATCATAATCGATGGTGTTCAAGATGGGAATATCGGGAGCTTGAATCCTAATCAGATAGAATCCATAGAAGTATTGAAAGATGCCGCAGCCCTTTCTGTCTATGGTTCGAAAGGTGCGAACGGTGTTATTCTGGTGACAACTAAAAATGGGAAAACCGGAAAGCCGCAGGTCTCTTACAACGGTTTTGTTTCATTTGATGAAGTACGGAAAACCTTGCCTGCATTGAATGCAAAAGAATATGCCCTGCTGATGAATGAGGCTCAGGAAGAGAATGGGCTCAATCCTGTTTTTGGACCGGATGAGATTCCGTTGGAAGGAAACAGTACGGACTGGCAGGATAAGATTTTTCGGAATGCGGTTTCCCAATCACATAACATCAGTATCAGTGGAGCGAAAGAAAGCATTTCTTATTTCATAGCTGGAGGATATACCAATAAAGATGGCATTGTACAGAATACCAATTTTAAACAATATACTTTTCGTGCAAACTTTAAAGTTCAGGCTACATCCCGTTTGAATTTGTCGCTGAATACGTTTGCCTCTTATGACGAGACGCACAATGGAGATTATGAACAGGCTATTAATGCAGCACTTCAATGGTCGCCTACGAAACGCATCTATGACCCCGATAGCGAAGGAGGATATACACAGCCGGGTGGAGGAATAGGACCGGTTTCATTGTACAATCCGGTGGGGTATGCTTTGGAGATAGTGGACGATAAATCCGTTGCTTCTTTTAATGCTTCTTTAATGGGAGAATATAAATTCTGGGATTTCCTCAAATTATCTTCTTTGTTTTCATATAAGACTCATAGCGATACCAACGGGTATTTTGATAATCAGCGTGTCAATAATGGCGATATTAGAGATATTAACGGAAGTAAGGCCCAATCACGCTATATTGCTTTGCAAAGTACCAGTATTCTGACTTTTGATAAGGCTTTTGGTGATCATACCGTTCAGGCTACCGGGGTATACGAAGTGTTGAAGGATAATTATCAGAGCACATCTGCTTCTTCCAGAGGAATCCCGGTGGGAATGGGATATAATGGAGTGCAGTTCGGTTCTATTTTGCAGGCCCCTTGGGTGGAATATTCTACTACGGTGATGCAGTCTTTTATGGGTCGCGTGAATTATAGTTATAAGAATAAATATATGTTTTCCGGATCGATTCGTTATGACGGAGCCAGCCAGTTGGCAGAAGGAAACAAATACGACAATTTTACAGCATTTTCGTTAGGATGGAATCTTATGGAAGAGAAATTTATGAAAAGGCTGAAAGATATGGTACCGGAGTTTAAAATTCGTGGAAGTTACGGTACGGTAGGCAATGCGGCAGTGCCCGCTTACTCTTCTCATTTAAAGTTTTATCCGGGCATGGACGATAGCGGAAACCCGACTTTGGCAATATCAGATTTAGGCAATGAAAATCTGAAATGGGAACGTACCCGTGAGTTGAACATCGGTATAGACAGTCGATGGTGGGGAGGGCGTTTGAGTTTCTCAGCCGAATATTATAACAAGAAAACCACAGACCTGTTGATGTGGCAGAAAGTGCCTTCGGTATTGGGTGTCAGTTCCATCCTTACCAATGTCGGTTCCGTGTCCAATAAAGGATTTGATATCATGTTGGGTGGCATTCCTGTCTCTACCAAACATTTTAAATGGGACATCAATTATACATTGAATATCAATAAAAATAAGATTCTCGAACTGGACGGGCTCTCCAATACGCTTATTACAACCGGTGCCGATTATCCGGGATTGGTGGGTTCTTATGTCCAGATGGTGGGACAACCGATGGGCACATTCCTCGGATATACCTTTGCCGGTGTTTGGCAGAAATCAGAAGTTTCGACGGCTGCGCTTTACGGAGCAAAGCCCGGAGATGCCAAATATGTAGATATCAACCGTGATGGAAAAATAGATAAGGATGATATAGGCATTATCGGTAATGCCCAGCCGAAGTTGAGCTTCGGATTCAACAATACATTTACGATTTTTGATTTCGACCTGAATATTTTCTGGCAGGGAGTATCCGGTAATGACATTTATAATCAGAATCGTATCCGGCGTGAGACTTATTCGTCAGATGCATTCCCGACCAGTACGGTTATGAAAAATCATTGGACACCGGAAAATCCGACAAATATTCCTGCTTTTTCGGGAGCAGAGTATGTTAATTCTTCCCGTTGGGTGGAGAAGGGAGACTATTTGCGCTTGAAAAATATCACATTGGGCTATCGTATTCCGCACAAGATACTGTCAAAAATAGGATGTTCGTCCGCCCGTATCTATGTCAGTGCCAATAATCTATGGACAATAACCAATTATTCGGGATTTGATCCGGAAGCAAGTATGGGAGCAGACTCGGATGCGGCAGGCGTGGACCGTGGTGTGTATCCTTCGTCAAAGAGTTTCCTTGTAGGGTTGGATATTTCGTTTTAATGATCATTTAATAATAACAGACTATGAATTGTACACTTATAAAAAAGAGCTGCGTCGGATTATTGGCGATAATATTAAGTACGAGTTGTGCCGATTTGACAGAGAATCTTACCGGACAGCCAACTGTCGATAAGTTCTTCCAGACACTGACCGACTTCAATAGTTATATCACAGGAGCCTATACCCCCTTAATCCTTTTATATGGTACCGATATGCCCTATGCGGCCAGTGCAGGTGCCGAAGATGTAAATACCCCCGTCATCAGATGGAAAGGATTCGAACAGGTTAACATTAACACAGTAGGAAATCCGGACGAAGTGACGGATGAGTTATGGAACTCATATTACACAAGTATTAGCGCGTGCAATACATTGATAAAGATTATCGGTGAGAACACGAAATTATCTCCCGACGAATTGTCCCCGATTGGAGGGGAAGCCCATTTCTTGCGTGCTTTTAATTACTTCCAGTTGGTGCGTTGGTTTGGCGAAGTGCCATTGTTGACGGAGGAAAATCAGGATAATGCGGCAAAAGAGCCTCAGGCGAGTGTTGCCCGGATTTACGAGCAGATAGTTTCTGATTTGAAGAATGCAGAGTTGACATTGCCTCTTTCACAGGATGATCCGAGCCGTCCCAGCCGTTGGGCGGCAAAAGCGTTGCTTGCAAAAGTCTATTTGACAATGGCGGGATTTCCGTTGAATGAGACTTCCTGTTATGCGCTGGCACGTGATAAGGCAAATGAAGTAATTAGTGAAAAGGTCTATACCTTAGAAAAAGTATATTCCCAATTGTGGTTATGGAGCAACCGTAAAATAAACTCCGAATTTATCTTTGCGCTTTATGCCAGTTCGGACAATGCAACAGGCAGTTATATCCATCAGGCCGTGCGTCCTACTGATCACGGAGAAAACGGCTGGGCAGATTGGACCAGTGACAAACGCTTTCTGGAAACTTTTCCCGTAGGAGATGGCAGCCGTTTGAGCGGAACTTTTTATACTCGGATGAGGGACGGTGCTTCGTGGGAAGAGACCAATGTGGCACAACCTTATGTGGGAAAGTACCGGGATGCAGGTCCAAAGAGCGGAGGATATTCAGGGATAGCTACAGCTAATAAAGCGGACGGATTTTTCTGTATGTTACGCTATGCCGATGTGTTGCTGATCTACGCGGAAGCCGCTAATCTGGCAGAGGGCAGCCCTTCAAAAGCAGCATACGATGCTATCAATGAAGTCCGCGAACGAGCAGGACTGACTAAACTATCGGGACTGACTCCGGCACAGTTTGACAAGGCGGTATTGGACGAACGTAACTGGGAATTGGCTTTTGAATGTAATCGTTGGTTCGATTTGTGCCGTCGTCATATTCTGAAGGAGACTTTGGAAGCTTATTATCCGGAGGCAAAGATTGACGATCACAATTATCTTCTACCGAAACCGAGCGACCAGATGACTATCATGACCGGTATTGTTCAGAACCCCGGATACAATTAAACGTCAATAACATAATCGAAAAGAAAGAATGATATGAAAAGAAATATAACTTTGATTTTAATCACTTTGTGTCTGGCGATAGGAGTCGTTTCTTGCAGTGAAGATTCTTATCCGGAGAATCCTACCCTTGTTTCGCCTATTTCGGGATTAGTCTTGGAAGTGAACGGAACGGACTATGTGGCTACCCCTCTGTTGCAGGAGGATGGTTTGTTGAGTAAAACATTGTTGGTGGCAGTCAATCAGCCTTCCACTACTGCCATAGTGAAACAGATAGACGTTTCCGACCCTTCGGCTACGGTCAATATAAATGTGGGAGATGTGATTACTTTCAGGAATAACCAATTTGCATTGGAATGGACGAAGGGGACACAAGCTGAGACTTTTCTACTGGAGATGAGTTATAATCCTCCTCCGGTAATGTATTTGGTAATGTCGGGTGAGAAAGGAGATTACTATGGCCTGAATACAGAAACGGCACAGACCATTGCTTCCATTACCTATAATAATCTGTTTGAAGGATATATAGACTTGACAAATACGAGCTGGAACAACATCGGCTTGGTGCAATCCGACCAGTCCGCCTATTTTGATGTTAGCGCCGGATTGGGCGGCGGACAATCTTATGGAACTTTAGCGATGGTGGAGAAATCCTCTCCGGGAACCGGCTATTATCCGTGTGACGGTCCCTGGGGAGATTGGACAACTACTGGAGGCAATGTTTCAATTGTCTCTCCGGGCATCTGGAAAGTTAATTTTGACCTCACTACCCGTCAGATCGTTTTACTGGAGACACAATGGGCTGTTACGGGGACAGCCGTAGGAACGGTGAAAGCAATGGTCTACAATTCTGACGCCCGCAAGTGGTCTTTGACGACAGAACTTACAGCCGGAAAATTGAAATTTACCACTATTCCGGTCTCTGCCGGTGATCCGACTGTAACGTATGGGGCGTCCGATGGTATTGTCAGACTGTCGGAGACAGGGACGGATATTACTATTGACGAAGCTGGTATGTACCGGATAGAATTAGACTTGAGTACACCTTTTTATGATTATACTATAACGAGATAAATCAACAATTATGAAGAAATTCTTATTAAGCAGTATATTTTTGTTTTCACTGGCTTATGGAGTAATAGCCTGTACCGAGGGGTTGCCAACCGACAACTGGGAAGAACCTGTCGTTCCCGTAGATCCTGCCGTTACTACCCTGCGGGGTTCGTTCGAAAGTAAGTTTGTGAGATACTCCAAAGGTCAACAACACGAAGCTCAGATGGAAAAAGCGAAGATCGTCACCCTTTGGAAAGACACCCTTTGGCAGAACGACCGTACACACAAACAGATAGTGTTATGGTCAGGAGATAAAAAATATGACGACCTCACTTATGAAGTTTCGGATCTGGTGAGCGACGCGAACAGCATCTCTGCCTCCAATATCCGACTTCGTTTCCCTTCTTATATAAAGGGAGACGATCAGGCACTCGATTGTGGAAATTATGAGAGCCGCACCACTACCTTGATTGCCGATGCCCTTTCCGAAGTACCCGTCACAACGCTCACCACTCAAGATCCCGTTAAGATATGGGTGACCATAAACACGCCGGCAGATGCCGTACCGGGCATATATACCGGAACCATTCAGGTGAAATCAGCCAATGAAGTGAAGCAGAAGTTTAATCTGGAATTGCTTGTCGTAGATCATCAGTTGCCTGCGGTAGCCGATTGGAGTTTCCATCTTGATTTATGGCAGTTCCCTTTCCAATTGACAACTCTGTGTCGGGACAACGGAGAAAATGTCGTTCCTTTCTCCGACGAATATTTTGCGATGATGAAGCCGTTTTATCAACTGTTGGCAGATGCCGGGCAGAAGGTAATCACCACGTATATCAAGGACGGTGCTTTCAATAGCGGACAAACGATGGTGAAGTGGTCGAAAAACAGTTCCGACGAGTGGATATTCGACTATACCGATTTTGATAAATATGTCGGGAAAATGATGGAATGGGGAATCAATAAACAGATCAGCTGTTTTTCTTTGGCCGGATGGAAGACGTCTGTCGGATATAAAGATGCGTCGGGCACGGACCGGACATTGGAACTCACCATCGGTACGGAAGAATACAACACAGTGTGGGCTGCTTTCCTGACTTCTTTCAAGACGCATCTGCAAGAAAAAGGCTGGTTTGACAAAACCGTGCTTTATATGGATGAGATTAAAGAAGACGGTATGAAGTCAATCATAGCTTTAATCAAAGAGAACGATGCGAACTGGAAAATAGGACTGTCGGGAGGAAATGTCGATAGCGGGATAGAGAACAGCCTGTATGATTATTCGACCATTTTAGGCTACGAGCGCCAGTCGGACAATGCCGTTTCTACCTTCTACACCAGTTGCTCGCAGCAATACCCGAACAACTACGTTACGGCGCAAACCAATCCGGCAGAAATGTCGTGGATGGCGTGGTATGCGCTGGCAAAAGGATTTGACGGATATCTGCGCTGGGCATACGATTACTGGACACAGTCTGACCCTACCAGTGCACAGGATGGAAGTAATGCGTCCGGCGACTTCAATATGATTTATCGCAGCGAAAATACCGCTGCCGCTGTTCCCATCTCCAGCATCCGTCTGGAACTGCTGCGGGAAGGCATTCAGGATTATGAAAAGGCACGTATACTGAACAACGGACAACTGGACGCAGCTATCCGCAATTTCACCTCTGCTTCGGGGCGTGAAGCCGCCAAGTGGGTAGGAATAGCCGAAGGAACATTGAAAGAACTATCTGCAAATGATTAAACAGAAATAGATAATGAAGAAATTAAAGAATAAAATAGCTTTCGTACTGCTGTTTATACTTGTCTCCGCCATGTCGCAGGCAAAGGGACTGGACCCACGTTTTCAGATACTCCCTTTACCCCAGAACATAGAGATATTGAAAGGGCAGGGGATAGCAGGTAGTGAACTGGGATATATCGTATCGAAAGGCGAAAGTAAAATCCCCGTTTTAGGAACATTGCTGGACGCTTTACCCCGCATTGAAAAACAAGGAGCAGGTATTACACTTTCCCTGTCGGAACAGAACACACCCGAATCTCCGGAAGGATATACGCTGGAAATCACATCCCGGGGAGTAACGATCCAATCGCGTGGACAAGCAGGATTGTTCTACGGTTGTCAGACCTTGGAACAACTGATGGAGGATAGTCGTGACCTTCGTATCCCTATTCCATGTCTCCGAATGACGGATTATCCCGAAATCTCTTACCGTGCCGTTCACTTTGATACGAAGCATCATCTGGACCGGACGGAATACTACTATCGGACCATTGATAAACTGGCCCGCTATAAGGTGAATGCCATCATTTGGGAAGTGGAAGACAAGCTGCGCTATACCCGCCGTCCCGAAGTGGGCGCCCCCAACGCCATCAGCAAACAAGAGATGCAGGCTATCAGTCGCTATGCCAAAGAACGTAATATTGAAATCAGTCCCTTAGTACAAGGATTGGGACACGCCGGCTTTATCCTGAAACGCCATTGGGAACTGCGGGAAAATCCGTATAGTGACTGGGAGTTCTGTCCTTCCGACCCGCGTACCTATGAGTTACAGTTTGATCTTTACCGGGATGCGATGGAAGCCATGCCTGATGGCAAGTATCTTCATATCGGTGGAGATGAAATAACGGCTATCGGCATAGACGAACGTTGTAAAGCGACCGGAAAAACAGCTTTTGAATTGCAGATGATCTGGCTCAAAAAGGTTTGCGACTTTGCTGTGGAACATGACAGAACTCCCATCTTCTGGGATGATATGCCTTTGAAGTATGCCGACCTTTGGTGGTTGTTGCATCGCCCGCTCACCGATGATGAAATTCGTAAGAACTGGAATACCTCCCGGCTGGACGAAGCTATCAAGATGTTCCCGAAGAATTGCATCTATATGCGTTGGCATTACGAAGACCCTACCGTCTTGTCCCATCAGATGCTCCTGAAATGGTATCATAAGAATGGACTGAATGTAATGGGAGCTACCGCAGCAGCGACCGGTGAAACCCCGTTTATGCCCAGAAACAACTCTAGGGCACAATATATTAAAGATTTCTGCAAACTTGTTTCTCAAAATCAGTTGAAGGGCATCCTTGCCACGGCTTGGGATGATGCCTCTGCCCATTGGGAAACGGTGATGCGCGGACTTATAGCACAGGGCGAATATAGTTGGCATCCGGACGGGCGGACTGTGGATGAGTTTATCCGGGCGCACGCCCGGAGGGAGTTCGGATTGTCCGGTCAGCAAATGGAGTTTCTGACAGAAATGGAGAAAGCTGCTTTCTTCTTTGATCAGGCATTAGTCGTTTCCGGCACGCGAAATCCTGCTTGGGGAGTATCGGAAACATTCCGGTTGCTGGATTTGCCGGATTCGGAGAAACCGGGAGAATGGAAGCGGAAATATCAGGGAAGACTGGATACCGTCCGCATTGAATCGGCGCGTTATGAGAAGATTTGTAAAGGCTTGAAAGTGGCTGAACAGGCAGCTTTACGCAATCGCTACACGTTGGATATTTATAAACAGACGAACGAACTGTTTCACTATCCGGTGAAATTGTTGGAAGTTTTAGAGGTTTATGACAGTACAAAAAACGATGAAGAACGTCTTCAAGCATTAGTAAGGATAGGTGACGTTTGTAACTCCTTCAAAAGTATGCGTGCTGAATTTGAAAAGACTTATTCGCAAACTCGTTTTATGGAGAGTCCGGAGGGGCATATTGCCGACCAGAACCACCATCATCACTTGTCTGCTTTAAGTAACAACAGTGACTGGATATTTCTGTATGAAATGCCGATGGTAGAAAAAGTGGAAAGATGGTTGAAAGAACAAAAAGATAACTAACCTTAGATTTTAAATATCGTATTGTTCTGTTGAGGACAATACAGCGTAGTGTTTTTGAAGGTATTAGTCACCATTTCGGGAAGCAGGCAATAGCTGTGCTTTCCGGAATGGCTTTTTTATAATTAATAAAAATCGTTTTTATGGAAAATTCATTGAGTGATGAATTGTTTTGTTCATTGAAGAATGAACTTCGTGAAGTAGATGCACAAATCAGTGTGCATAGTAAAAAACTGTTGGAGCTGATTGACCAAAAAAAAGAATTGTCGTCCAACTGATTCGGGAAGAAGAACAAATGACGCCCACTGTTATCGAATATCGGGGAGATCCGAAACGGTATGTTTCTGTTATTCTAGGTGCCATTGACCGGGGGAGGTTGACGTATAATGGAGACGCGAATTGCGAACAGACGTTCCGGTCCTTGTCAAGTGTGATAGATGTCATAAGCCCTAAGAACGGGAAAGCGCTCAGTATCGAAACGTTGGTCTCGTATGAGAAGAAAGAACGTGCCGGGGAGTTTTCAGATTATTCGGAAGGGAAATTCGAATAAAATGAGTACCCGAGAGGGAATTTAAGCCCGTTAGCAGTATAAATTCGACTTTAAAAGTTGTATGATATTGAAACTTTTATTATATTTGCACAATGAGAAGAAAAGTAATAGCATACGGTCAATACTACAAGGATTTTCTTGCCACTCTGACAGAAAAGGAAATTCAAAAAGTGAAATATGTGCTTTCATTGCTTGGAACAGAAGACCGTTTGCCTATAAAATTTATAAAGGTTATACGTGATGGTCTATATGAACTACGTATATCATATAACGGAAACATTTACCGTATCTTTTTCATTTTTGATGAAGGGCAAATAGTTGTTTTATTTAATGGCTTCCATAAGAAAACACAGAAAACCCCATCATCAGAAATAGATAAGGCATTAAAAATAAAGGAGGAATATTATGAGTACAAAAAACAACATGCTGACTGATATCAGCGCAGAACTTGATAAGGAGTTCGGAGCACCTGGGACTCCGGAACGTGAAAAGTTCGATGAAGAGGCATACGCTTTTTATACTGGTCAAATACTGTTGGATGCACGACGGGAAGCAAAAGTAACTCAGTCTGAATTAGCAAAGAGAATCAATGCAACTAAATCGTATATCTCACGTATTGAAAGCGGAGCTATAAATCCAAGTGTAGGAACATTCTACCGAATTATTAATGCATTAGGATTGAAGATTGAAATCGTAAAACCAATCATGGGTATATAGTCGAAAAAACCGAAGGATATCTTAATCCTTCGGTTTTTCATATTTTACTTTCCTATCACTTCGATTAACCAACGATTTAAGTTCCGGCTTTCTGCACTAAATTCCATTCCGATCTTTACAATAAGATATTCTTCCTTCGTATATCTTCAAAGGTTTGTATTCCAATAGGAAGTTTACGCATCAAGTTGTCCATATCTGATTCTTTTGATCTTTTGCACATCAAAGATGACAAATATTTCCTGAAGTCTGCTTCAATTGGTGGGCTGATTTGAAAATGCGGTGGGAAATTGAAAAAAGACGGTTGTGTTTTTCCGATTTTCCGCCGTCTTTTTGGAGAAAGAAAAGGTAAAAAGTGAGAGGAGTGAGAGAGGATTTCTAACATTCGTATTTTTTTTTTAGAGAAATATAGAAAGTAGAAATAAAGAAATAAAATAGAAAAAGTTTCAATTCCTCTCTCACTCCTCTCACTTTTGGGGGTGAAGATGATGAAAAATAATATAAAACGAGGAAATGTGTTGTATAGTTGAACAACATTCCTTATATTTGCGTTATGAAAAGAGAAATAATAGCATATAAAGGATACTTCAAAGAATTCTTTGAAAATTTAGATGCTGGCACCCAAGATAAGATATTGTATGTGCTAATGTTATTGCAGACACAAGACAGAATACCTTTGAAATTTATGCGGTTGATAGAAGAAGGACTTTATGAACTTCGTATCGAGTACCAAAGCAATATATATAGAATATTCTTTTGTTTCGACGAAGGGCGTATTGTGATTCTGTTTAACGGTTTTCAAAAGAAAACCGAAAAAACACCAAAGAAAGAAATTGATAAAGCAAAGATATTAAGAAAGGAGTATTATGGAAGCAAAAACAAATGAGGAATTCTTTAATGTCAGTGCATTAATAGATGAGCGTTTTGGTAAGGAAGGAACAGCTTCTCGTGCAGAGGCAGAAGAAAAGGCCTACGCCTTTTATACAGGACAGATTATCGAGGACGCAAGAAAAAAGGCTAAAATCACTCAGGCTGAATTAGCCCGGCGTATCGGCTCTGACCGTTCTTATATTTCAAGAGTAGAAAGTGGTCAGACAGAGCCTAAAGTATCTACTTTCTATCGTATAATGAATGCGTTAGGCTGTAAAATCGAATTTTCAATGATTTTGTAAAAACAATAAATGCAGAGTATCTGTCAAGATGACTCTGCATTTTGCTATATTCACAAGGCTTTCCCGCTTCTATTCATACAGCCTGTTTGATTTTACCTGCTCGATATCTATAATAAATACGGCATATCGGCGCCCGTTATTTCCTTTTTTAGATTCAAAATGGTGCTTAGTCATCACCTTCCCCAACTGTATTTTTGATCCGATGGAATACTGATAACCGGTACGCTCACGTATTAGTTCCGCAATCTCACTGACAGTCAGATAATAAACCTTCTCGAAACGTTCCGGCTTGCGGATATGCGTAAGAACCATTTCTTCTTCCGGTGAATGAAAGATGAAAGCCTCGTTATTCTCTTCAAGCCGTTCATTGTCCGCTTGCGTGAACCAGTATTGATATCCCGGCTTATTCAGCAGATATTTGATCTGAGCATAGAGCTGCGCATAATTGATGGTAATAAATTGGATGGAATAAGGATGAAAACAAAGGAAACGCCGGTTGCCTGTCGTGTCGTGAAGCACTTCCTGATAATTGCAGGTTCCTGCAAAAGAGGCCGTATGAGGGAAGTTTTGCGAACGGCGTGCATAAGGCAGACGGAAACTGATCACTTTGCGCGTTACCAAATCTTTGAATGCATTCAGTTCCCGACCGCTCATCCCTTCAAACTCGTCGAGATTGATCAGCATGGCCTGCGTTATTTTGGCTAAATCATCTTTATTGTTCGAATTGATTAGTCCGGTAGAGAGATAAGCACGCAGTTCGGGAGGCAGGAGATTATTGATAAAGGTAGTCTTTCCTATGTTCTGTATCTCGCTGCATAGCAGAAGTACCGTGTGATTGACAATATTCTCTTGAGTAGCCGCTGCGCACATCGCCACCAGATAACGTTCCAGGCATTCCGCCCAAAACTCCTGATGACTCGTCTGGACACTATCCGCCAGGATACGGATATAGTCGGTTCCGTCCCATTCGGGCAGTAATTCAAAATACTCGCGAATGGGATGATACGACTGGCTGAAATCGGAGTAAATCAGATTTTCGATTGTTTTGACAGTGCAGGCATATCCCAGTTCGTTGATTTCTATCCAGATACTGTTTTCCATCATCTCATCCAAGATGCGGAAAGGCTCCGGTTTCTCGGTGTCGGGATGCCTTCTGCGATATTCCATGATATGCAGCACTTCGTTGTAGCGTGTTTCGTAGTGCTCGCTGATATATTGCTCTATCCGTAATATTCGTTTCTGCGTGCCATTCAGCTTACAGGTATTAAATTCGTCGGTATGAGCGTAGGCGCTATTGATCAAAGAGACTGTCTCGTCTGCCGGAAAGTCTGTAAACTGGCTTTTGATAAAGGCGGATGCTTCCTCCTGCGGAATGCCGTAGCGATTGAAGGTACATGAGAGATGGTGCAGATAATTGTTCCGGTTGCCTGCTATGTATTTTTCGGACTTGTTGTGATAGTAGGTTAAAGTCAGCACCAGAGAAGCGTTGGCGGAATGGGCGTTGAGCGCTGTGTCTTCATTCGTCGGGGTGCCGTCCGGAGGAGTCTGTTGTTTACTGCCGAAGAGATTTTTACGATTTGAAACCTTGTAGGATGCCTGAGGTTGATCTACAAGAAAAGCGTCAGCGTTCGGATTGAAATAAATCTCCGGATCGTAAGAGAACAGACAAGTGCGTGCCACATCCTGGCCGGAGGTGTCGATTTCTATCTGACAGAGTTCGGTGTAAAAAGAAACGAGTCTGGTGTAAGCTGCATGATGGAAGTCTTCTATTTCCTGAAGGGTTTCGGGCAATGTCTCATCCGGATGGCATGCACGCACTATGATTTTCACGCCCATCCCTTTGGGACTGATAAAAGCGATACGGGTGTAATTGCATCTCTTGATGACAGGGAGGATGCGCGCCAATTCTTCTTTGCTGAGATGGTCGATGTCTATCACGATGTGTCCCATATATTTGACGAGATTCACTTTGGTACGCCTCCCTCGGTAGCTGGCGGAGAAGGCGATTGCCGGCAATTCTTTTTTCTTCTCATTGGCAGCCTTTTCTCCTTGCTCTGCAAAGATGCGGCGTATTTCTTCGACTTTTTCCCGGTAGGTAAAACTGCTGATAGTGGACACTATTTCTTCTTCGGTCATCTCTGCTATTACGTAGTAGAAACCTTGAAATATGGTGAAATGTTTCATTTTGATTTTAATTGTTTTTTGTCAGTGCAAAAGAACTTCTTTGCGGAAATGTGTAAAGGAACTTTGTATAGAATGGCAATAAGTTACTACGGTTCGCCCAAAAAGTGTATGATAGTTGCCACTTGTTTCGGCGAAAGGAGGCGGTTGCGTGCGCGGTAACCTTCCTGTTCGAGTTCGTGCAGGAGAGGGAGGTTGTAAATAATCCAACGACGAAGTATTTGTAAAGCAACTTTGAGGCAGACATGGGGATTGTAAAGGTGAGCCAGTTCCGCTTTGGTATAGGTGCGGATAAGGAAAGAATCTTCTTTGTAATTCATGATGTTTTCTTCTTGTTTTATGCTATAAAGTTACATAAAATTCCTTGTTATTCAAAGGTTTGACTTCGTTTTTATTCGTTGGGAATCAAGAAACTTCGTTGGGGAATATGGCTTGTCCGGCTATCCTTATCTTTGTGCTGTTAACAAGAAGGGGATGCATCCTATGTATTATAAACTTTAAAATTATTTTATTATGGCAATGACAGTATCTTATTCAGTGGTGCCGCGCAAGAATCCTGCAAAAAAGAGCGAACCGGCAAAGTATTATGCACAGGCGCAGGCGTCGGGAGAGTTGGACTTTGAAGAGTTGTGCGAAGCGATCACCAGTCGTTCTACTTGTACGGAAACGGATGTACGTGCGGCTATTTCGGGTATTCTTTACGAAGTGAAGCGTGCGTTGAAGGCAGGAAGAATTGCGAGACTGGGCGATTTGGGCAGTTTGCAGATAGGACTCAACAGTGAAGGTGCGGCATCGGTCAAGGAATTTTCCGGTTCAATGATTAAGGGGGCGCATCTTATTTTCCGCCCCGGTAAGACGCTGGCGGAGTTGATGAAGATTCTGAGTTATCAGCAAGTGCAGACTCGTGCGGTGGCGCAGGCGGGTGCAGGCGATGGCGGGGGAGAAGACCCTGACAAGAATCCGGATTCCGGTGGTGATGGCTCCGGTGATGAAGAGGCTCCGGACCCTACGGTATAATTGGCAGACGGGTCAAGGTAATAACGAATTAGAATAACTTCCATTAATATTTTGATAAGATGAAAGAAATAGTAAGTCGGATTTTAGATGTGATCATGTATCTGATTCCTTTCTTCGGAAAGAGAAAGCGGGACAGGGTGGTGAGAGAAGTGCGCTATCATACTACTTGTAAGGAGGTGTGCAAAGTGAAAACGACGGAAAGGGAAAAGGAACATGAGAAAGATTAGTCTGATCGTGATCCATTGTTCCGCCACCCGTGTCGATTGCGACTTTACGGCAAAGGATGTGGATACGGCTCACCGTTATCGTGGCTTTTCGTGCTGGGGCTATCATTATTATATACGCAAGTCGGGCGAGATTGAGCCGATGCGGGATGAAGATACGGTCGGGGCTCATGCACGTGGCTACAATGCGATCAGTTTAGGTGTATGCTATGAGGGCGGTTTGGATGAGAATGGAAAAGCGGCGGATACGCGTACACCCCGTCAGAAGGAGGCGTTACATCGTTTGGTACACGAATTGTTGCAGCGTTATCCGGAAGCTAAGGTAGTAGGTCATCGGGACTTAAGTCCCGACACCAACTATAATGGGATTGTAGATCCTTGGGAACGGATTAAAGAATGCCCTTGCTTTGAGGTCATTGGAGAATTCTCCATTAATTAACTACCACCGTAGTGAAATACTCTTTGAATACCTCCGCAGCTTTTTCAAGCTGTTCGGGGGTATTTTCTTTTACCCCTTTCATCTTGTATTCCTGTCCCATCGCTTCGTACTTATGTACGCCCAGTGTATGGTAAGGCAGTATTTCCACCCGTTGGATCATCTTGTATTTTCCGAGTGCTTCTCCCAGTGCTCGTATATCTTCTTCAAAATCGCTGTATCCGGGCACTAGCACATAACGCAGCCAGAAAGGTTTTCCCTGTTCTTCCAGCCAGGCGGCCGTACGGATGGTCTGTTCATTGCTTCTTCCGGTCAGCGTCTGATGGCGGTTGGGGTTGAATTCCTTTATATCCAATAACACAAGGTCGGTCAGCTTGAATAATTCTTCTACGTCTTCGTTCCAAAGTCCTCCGTTGCTGTCCAGACAGACATGAATGCCTTTTTCTTTCAGTTCGCGGACCAGCGGGACGAGTGCTTTCGCCTGAAACGTCGGTTCGCCTCCGGAGAAAGTGATTCCTCCGCGTTTCCCGAAGAAAGGGCGCTGGCTCATTGCCATACGGACGATTTCTTCCGGTGGGGTAGGTGTGCCTCCCTTTCCTGCTATCGTATCCGGATTGGCGCAATAGAGGCAGCGGAAGTTGCATCCTTGAAGAAAAACGACGAGCCGTAAGCCCGGCCCGTCGAATGTTCCCATACTTTCGTATGAATGTACGTTTATCATCATATAGAGTAATAGATTACATACGTTCGTGGAAGCTACGGCTGATAACTTCCAGTTGGTGTTCGCGGCTCAGCTTCACGAAGTTTACGGCATAACCGGAAACTCGGATAGTCAGCTGCGGATAGTTCTCCGGATGCTCCATGGCATCGTATAGCATATCACGGTTCAGTACGTTTACGTTCAGGTGGTGGGCACCTTTGGTGAAGTAACCGTCCATCATCGTTACGAGGTTCTCGATACGGTCTTCGTCCGTAGCACCCAGTGATTTCGGAACGATAGAGAAGGTGTTGCTGATACCGTCCTGTGAGTCACGGTAACGAAGTTTCGCTACAGAGCTCAGAGAAGCGATCGCACCATTCTTGTCGCGTCCGTGCATCGGGTTGGCACCCGGAGCGAAGGCAACACCTTTGGCACGTCCGTCGGGAGTAGCACCGGTCTTTTTGCCGTACATCACATTGGAAGTGATAGTCAGCAAGGAGAGGGTAGGACGGGCATTCTTGTAAACAGGCAATTTCTTCAATTCTTCGCTGAAGAAGTATACCAGGTCTACGCCAAGGTGGTCTACCTTGTCGTTGTCGTTACCGAAGCAAGGGAATTCTCCTTCGATGTCGAAACCTTCTGTCAGGCCGATATCGTTGCGGCGGGCAGTTACTTTCGCATATTTGATGGCAGACAGTGAGTCGAGTGCGATGGAAAGTCCGGCAACACCGTAAGCAAGGTTTATGCGCGGGTTCGTATCTACAAGAGCCATCTGGGCTTTCTCGTAGTAATACTTGTCGTGCATATAGTGGATGATGTTCATCGCTTCGTTGTATACGCGGGCGATTTCGGTCAACACTTTCTTGTAGTTGTCCATTACTTCTTCGAACTTCAGCGTGTCACTGGTCAGTACGGGGATGTTCTTCACCATGACTGTACCGGTATTCTCGCAACGTCCGCCGTTGATGGCAAGCAACAGGGCTTTGGCCAGGTTGCAACGGGCACCGAAGAACTGAATCTGCTTGCCTATTTCCTGGTATGATACGCAGCAGGCGATTCCGTAGTCGTCGGACTGACGTACTTCACGCATCAGGTCGTCGTTTTCGTACTGGATAGAAGAAGTGTCGATAGAAACCTTTGCACAGAATTCTTTGAATCCTTCGGGAAGTTCCGGGCTCCAGAGTACGGTCAGGTTCGGTTCCGGTGAAGGGCCGAGGTTGTACAATGTCTGCAGGAAACGGAAGGAGGTCTTTGTCACTTTGGTACGTCCGTCGTTGAGACGTCCGCCCAGAGATTCGGTTACCCAGGTCGGGTCGCCTGCAAAGATGTCGTTGTATGATTGCATACGCAGGTGGCGGACCATACGCAGTTTGATGACAAACTGGTCGATCAGCTCTTGCGCGAACGATTCGGTGATGGTTCCTTTGCTCAGTTCATATTCCAGATAGATATCGAGGAAAGAAGAAACGTTACCCAGTGACATGGCGGCACCGTCTTGTTCTTTGACGGCGGCAAGGTAAGCCATATATACCCACTGTACGGCTTCTTGTGCCGTGTAAGCGGGACGGCTCAGGTCGAGACCGTAGTATTCGCCCATCACTTTCATGTCTTTCAGTGCCTTGATCTGTTCTGCCACTTCTTCGCGCAGACGGATACGGGCCTCTGTCATCGGACCGGTGAGGTTATGCAAATCTTCCTTCTTTGCTTCGATCAGACGGTCGATGCCGTAAAGAGCCATACGGCGGTAGTCACCGATGATACGTCCGCGTGCATAATTGTCGGGAAGTCCGGTGAGGAATCCCAGCGAACGGAAGGAACGGATTTCTTCCGTATACACGTCGAATACTCCGTCGTTGTGCGTCTTGCGGTAGTGAGTGAAAATATCTTTTACGCGGTCGTCCACTTCCACACCGTTTTCGTGACAGGCTTTGCTGACTACGTTGATACCTCCGAAAGGCTTGATGGCACGTCTCAGAAGTTCGTCTGTCTGCAGGCCGACGATCAGTTCGTTTTCCTTGTCGATATATCCGGCCTTGTGGGAAGTGATGGTTGATACGGTAACATTATCTAATGAGCGGACACCGTTGTTTTCTCTTTCTTCTGCCAACGCTTCGAGGCAGCGGTTCCATACGGCTTTGGTACGTTCTGTAGGTCCTTCGAGGAATGAAGCATCTCCGTAATACGGAGTGATGTTATGACTTACGAAATCTCTGACGTTGATTTCGCTGCTCCAAAGACCGTCTTTAAAGATCTTGTTTAATTCCATAAAATGATAAAATTAGAGGTTGTAGTTATCCTATTCTTTAGAGCGCACAAAGTTACAATCATTTTTCATATAATCGGCATAAATATGCTCTATTTTATGCTTTTCAACATAAAATACCTATTAATTGCTATCCTTAGGAAAAGATTAGATTAAATTTTTAGTGAAAACTCTTGCGGGTTTAAAATATCTTTGTACCTTTGCACCGCTTTTAACGAAAAGCACTTCTGATAAGGAAGTTTTGGAGAGGTGGCAGAGTGGTCGATTGCGGCGGTCTTGAAAACCGTTGTACTGCGAGGTACCCGGGGTTCGAATCCCTGTCTCTCCGCTGGAAAGCAGCTTTTGGGCTGCTTTTTTGTTTTTATGGAGGGCGACGCCTCCGATGTCGTGAAACGAAAACGGGAGCGTTTTCTTAGTGTTTATTGAGTTTTTTGAAAGGAGAGATGCTCGAGTGGTTGAAGAGGCACGCCTGGAAAGCGTGTATACGCCAAAAGTGTATCGCGGGTTCGAATCCCGCTCTCTCCGCTGAATCTGAAATTTAGTCAAAACTTCTCGTTCTTTAGCCAAAAGTTCTTTTCATAGGTCAAAGTGTCTGGTATTTCTAGTACTCTTCTCTTGTATATCATTCTCTTTTCTGTATATTTGCGCCCGATATTTTTTTGAGATATCACATATTTGTAATTCTGAAAATAGACTTGATGGATAAAATAAATGCGGTAATTACTGGGGTCGGGGGATATGTGCCCGATTATGTGCTGACTAATGATGAAATTTCTAAAATGGTGGATACCACCGACGAATGGATCATGGGGCGTATCGGCATAAAAGAACGACATATCTTGAATGAAGAGGGGCTTGGAACTTCGTATATGGCCCGTAAGGCCGCCAAGCAGTTGATGCAACGCACAAAGAGTCATCCCGATGATATCGATCTGGTCATTGTCGCCACTACTACTTCGGATTATCGTTTTCCTTCAACGGCATCTATCTTGTGCGAAAGACTGGGACTGAAGAATGCTTTCGCTTTTGATATGCAGGCGGTTTGCAGCGGTTTCCTGTATGCGATGGAAACGGGAGCGAATTTTATCCGTTCGGGGAAATATAAAAAGATTATTATTGTAGGTGCTGATAAGATGTCATCCGTAATCGATTATACGGATCGTGCCACTTGCCCTATCTTTGGCGACGGTGCGGCCGCTTTTATGCTGGAACCTACTACGGAAGAGGTCGGCATCATGGATTCGGTGTTGAGAACGGATGGTAAAGGACTGCCTTTCCTGCATATTAAAGCGGGAGGTTCCGTATGTCCTCCTTCCTATTATTCATTGGATCATCATCTGCATTATATTTATCAGGAAGGCCGCACGGTATTCAAGTATGCCGTAGCGAATATGTCGGATTCCTGTGAAGCTATTATCGCCAGAAACCATTTGACTAAGGAGGATATTGATTGGGTGATTCCCCATCAGGCTAACCAGCGTATCATTACCGCTGTGGCGCAACGGCTCGAAGTACCGTCCGAGAAAGTGATGGTCAACATCGAACGTTATGGCAATACCAGTGCCGGTACGCTTCCGCTCTGCATCTGGGATTTTGAGAAAAAACTGAAGAAAGGCGATAATCTGATATTTACCGCATTCGGTGCGGGATTTGCCTGGGGAGCGGTTTATGTGAAGTGGGGATACGACCCCAAAGAAGATGCGTGACATATCGGGTACCCGATACGTCACATCCTCTTTTGAAGGGCGGGGTAGACTTATTCCAGTTCCTCGATAATCTTCTTCACATCCACCGGTTGCAGTCGTCCGTATACTTTTTCGCCGATCATGACTACCGGAGCCAGTCCGCAGGCGCCTACGCAGCGCAGGCAATCCAGCGAATACTTTCCGTCGGGGGTGGTTTCTCCGACTTCGATGCCGAGTACCCGCTTGAACTCTTCCAGCAACTTCTCCGAACCACGTACGTAGCACGCCGTGCCCATGCAGACGGAAATCGGATGCTTTCCTTTGGGAGTCATCGTAAAGAAGGTGTAGAATGTCACAACTCCGTAGACTTTCGACACGGGGATTCTGAGTTTGGAGGCTATGATCCGTTGCATCTCTTCGGGCAGATAGCCGTGCAGATGTTGCGCTTCATGCAAAATATTGATTAATTCGCCCGCATTGTTCCCGTGCTTGTCGCAAATCGTCTTGACTTGTTCCACCACATCGCAGGCTAGCTTGATATCTGACATAATAGTACTTGTTTAAAGTTAATCAATCGATTTGTTGAAATAATGCGTGTGCAAGAGCATTTCCGATTTTTCACCCAGCGGTTTGCCGAGGTATTCTTCATACAGTTTCTGAATATACGGGTTATCGTGAGATTTGCGCAAAGGTTTGTTGGCATCTTCCCGGTAAAGGGCGTTGGCACGGGCGTAGAGAACGTCCGAGTTGCCGTGATGCAAGGGTTGCCCGCCACCTCCGATGCAGCCGCCGGGGCATGCCATGATTTCGATGACATGATATTCATTATGTCCGTTTCGTATATCTTCCAGTAAGTGCCTTGCGTTGCCTAGTCCGTGTGCGATGCCTACTTTCAGTTCAAATCCGTTCAGGTTGATGGTGGCGCGCCGGACACCGCTCAGTCCGCGTACCTGTTCAAAGTTGACATTCTTCAGCGGCTGTCCGGTGTAGATTTCATAAACGGAGCGCAGGGCGGCTTCCATGACACCACCCGTCGTACCGAAGATGACACCGGCGCCGGTCGATTCTCCCATAGGGTTGTCGAACGGGCTGTCCAGCACGAGGGTAAAGCCGATGTTGGCTCGCTTTATCAGGCGTGCCAGTTCGCGGGTGGAGATGGAGTAATCGACATCGGGGACACCGTTTACTTTGAACTCGTCGCGGTCACATTCATATTTCTTGGCCAGGCAGGGCATGATGGAGACGACTACCAGCTTTTCGCGGGGGATTCCCATTTTCTCTGCCCAGTAAGACTTGGCGATAGAGCCGAACATCTGTTGTGGAGAACGGGCGGTAGAAGGGATATCCAGCATATCCGGGAAGTGGTGCTCGAAGAAGTTTACCCAAGCCGGGCAGCAGGAAGTCAGGATCGGAAGCCGGACGGATTTATCTCCGTCCAGATAGCGTGTCAGTCGGTTCAGGATTTCGGAACCTTCTTCCATGATGGTGAGGTCGGCGGCAAAGTCGGTATCGAATACATAGTCGAAACCCAGTTCGCGGAGGGCGTAAACCATTTTTCCGGTTACCAGTGTGCCGGGAGGCAAGCCGAATTCTTCTCCCAGGGCGGCACGTACGGCGGGGGCAGTCTGGACAATTACGATCTTATCGGGGTCGGCCAAATCGTCCAGAAGGCGGTTGGTGTAATCCCGTTCGGTCAGTGCGCCTACCGGACATACGGCTACGCATTGACCGCAGTAGGTACATTCGCTGTCTTTCATCATTCTGTCGAAGGCAGGGGCTATCGTTGTGTTGAATCCGCGGCGGATGGCTCCCAGTGCGCCGACTGTCTGTACATCGTTGCAGACGCTTTCGCATCGGCGGCAGAAGATACACTTGTCCATGTTGCGCACAATGGAGGAGGTCACTTCCCGTTTGCGGGGAGAAAGTTCGCCGCCGTTGAACGGCATTTCACGGATGTTGAAACGCAGTGCCAGTGTCTGGAGTTCACAGTTGCCGCATTTGGGACAGGTGAGACAGTCGTTGGGATGATCGGAAAGGATCAGTTCGGCTACCACTTTCCGGGCGTTCATCACGCGTAGGGTACTGGTTTTCACTACCATCCCTTCCGTGCAACGGGTAGCGCAGGCGGGAGCCAGATTGCGGCGTCCTGCCACTTCGACTACACAGATGCGGCAGGAAGCGGGATTGTTCTTGATACAGGTTCCTTTCAGGTCGATGTGACACAGCGTAGGTATGTTGATGCCGATTTTGCAGGCGGCTTCGAGGATCGTGCTTCCTTCGGGTACGGTGATAAAGTGACCGTCTATCTGGAGGGTAATTTGTTTTTCTTCCATAGCAGTAGATTTTAGCAGACAAGAATAGCTTTGAATTTACAGCGTGCCATGCACATGCCGCACTTGATACATTTCTCGGGGTTGATGACATGAGGTTTGCGTACCAAGCCGCTGATGGCATCCGCCGGACAATTCTTGGCACATAGGTGGCAACCGATACAAAGTTCCGGATTAATGGTATAGGTCAGCAGGGACTTGCATTGTTTGGCGCGGCAGGTCTTGTCTCTGACATGTTCCAGATATTCGTCACGGAAGTTGTCGAGGGTAGACAACACCGGATTCGGGGACGTTTGTCCCAGTCCGCAGAGTGCCGTGTCCTTTATCACCCGTCCGAGGGTGGCAAGCGTGTCCAGGTCTTTTTCCGTGCCCCGTCCTTCCGTTATCTTGTTCAGCAGTTCCAGCAGGCGTTTGTTGCCGATACGGCATGGGGTACATTTACCGCAGGATTCTTCGACGGTAAAGTCGAGATAGAAACGGGCGACGGATACCATACAGTCATCTTCATCCATCACGATCATGCCTCCCGATCCCATCATGGAACCGGCTGCCAGCAGGTTGTCGAAGTCAATGGGAGTATCCAGATGTTTCTCCGTCAGACAGCCCCCTGACGGACCGCCTGTCTGTACGGCTTTGAATTTCTTTCCTCCCTTGATGCCTCCGCCGATTTCGTAGATTACTTCCCGCAGGGTAGTTCCCATCGGTACTTCGATCAGTCCGACATTGTTGATCTTTCCGGCAAGAGCGAAGACTTTGGTGCCTTTGGAGCGTTCTGTTCCGATAGAGGCGAACCATTCGGCGCCTTTGGTCAGGATAATGGGAATATTGGCGAGGGTTTCCACATTGTTCACATTGGTCGGTTTGCCCAGATAACCGGATTCGGCGGGGAAAGGAGGTTTCAAGGTCGGCTCTCCCCGTTTTCCTTCCATCGAGTGGATGAGGGCGGTTTCCTCGCCGCAGACGAACGCGCCTGCTCCGTAACGGATCTCTATGTCGAAGCTGAAATCTGTCCCCAGGATGTGGTCTCCCAGTAATCCGTATGCACGGGCTTGCTCAATCGCTTTTTTGAGCCGGTTGATGGCCAGCGGATATTCGGCGCGGATGTAGACCAGTCCTTTGGAGGAACCGATGGAGTAACCGCAGATGCACATCGCTTCTACAATAGAGTGCGGATCGCCTTCCATAATGGAGCGGTCCATGAAGGCGCCGGGGTCGCCTTCATCGGCGTTGCAGACAACGTACTTTACGTCCGATGCCTGTTTACTGGCAAATTCCCATTTCAAGCCGGTGGGGAAACCACCACCGCCACGCCCCCGTAGTCCGGAGCGTTTGATGACGTCGATGACGTCGGCAGGCTGTTTGTTGAGAAGACAGTCGGCCAGTGCGAAGTATCCTTCACGGGCGATGTATTCTTCTATATTTTCGGAGTCGATGAATCCGCAGTTGCGCAAGGCGATGCGGAGTTGTTTCCGGTAGAAGTCCATGTGTTTGGAGTCGCTGACGGTTTGCTCGGTCTTCGGGTCTATGTAGAGCAGCCGTCCGATTCTTCGTCCTCCAATGATGTGTTCGCTGATGATTTCCTCCGCATCTTCGGGAGTGACTTGGGTATAGAACGTATTGTCAGGGATGATCTTTACGATGGGGCCCTTTTCGCAGAAGCCGAAGCAGCCTACTGTGATGACGTCTACTTTGTCGGTTATCCCGTTTCTTTCAATGGCTTTTTGAAGATTTTCAGTGATGCCCTGACTGGAAGAGGCTTTACAACCGGTACCTCCGCAAATAAGAATCTGGAGGTGTGCTGTTCCGGACGCCAGCCCGCAACATTTTTCGGAAACCTTTTCATTACTTTCTTCGCGCAATGAAAGATGGTGCTCCGCTCTCTTCCTGATTATTTGCAAATCATGGATAGATAGTATTTTCATAAGTATCAGAATTGTTAGATTTCTGCAAATATAATTCTTTGTTCGGAATTAGCGCTTTGTTTAGAGAAAATAAATATTCTTCTTTGGTGCCGGCTTGCGGAAGTATGGTATGAAATCTTTATTTTTAACACTTTTAATAGACAGTGTTAACTATAATAATAGCATAAAAAAATTATCTTCGCATCGAAAAAGGGCGGATACCCATATGAATCCAACGATAGTTGGGGAGATTCGCAAGAACATTGTGGAGTGGCTTATGGGGACCTGTCGGTGCTGTGTCTGAATGGGGAAATGCTCCTTGTATGAGTTTTATATAGCTCGATGGCAAGGATGTACAGCGAGAGGTTCCGGCGGGGACGGGGAAACGTAAGTTGCCTCCCTGATACAAAGGGAAAAAAGGGGATTGTGATAGCCTGTAAGTGGTATGCTTGCAGGCTATCTTTTTGAGTATACTTGAATGTCCGGAGTATGAAGGCAGTCCGTACCGCTGAAAATAAAAACAGCTTTTCTGATACCAGTTAGGTAAATTATTCCTTATTTTCGTATTAAATACGTAGCAAACGTAAATAAGAAATGGAAGTATGAGACGAATTTTGTTAGGATTATGTGTGCTTTTTTTCCTGAATGCGCACGGGCAGGAGATTCCGTTGCCGGAGAAGATGCCGCAGGATCATCCGAGAGTACTGACTACCCCGGAAGGAAAAAAAGGAACATGGAAGTTGATCAAGAAGGAAGCATGGGCACAAGATGTCTTTAACAAGCTGAAAGAACGGACGGAAGTATATACGCGACGTACGGAAAGTCAGCCGGACTGGTTATTATCCCGTTTGGCCATGTACTGGAAGTCGCATGCAACGGAAGTGTACGTGAAAGGTGAGGTGTTCGACCATGCCGGAGGCGAGAAGGCGCCTGCCCCGACGGTTCGCTATACCGGAACACGAGGGACGGCCGCTACGCACGGTCGACCTAAGTTGGAAGATGTAGTACCTTATGACGATAGTGCGGAAGGAAACGTGACTTTCTGCAACAATGCCCTGAAAAGCCGTCCGCTGGAAAGTGTGCATCCGTCCAAGACCGGGCGCAATATTGAGAGTCTGAACTGTGAGATTCTGGGAATTGCCCGTGACGCCGCTTTCCTCTATTGGATGACGGGAGAAGAAAAGTATGCCCGACTGGCTGCCGGTGTTTTCGATACTTATATGACGGGAATTTATTACAGAAATGTTCCTGTTGACCTGAATCACGGGCATCAGCAGACACTGGTGGGACTGACTTCTTTTGAAGTGATCCATGAGGATGCTTTGCATATCGTTGTCCCTTTGTATGACTTCCTCTATCATTATCTGCAATCCAACTATCCGGATAAGATGATGATTTATGCCGGCGCATTGAAGAAATGGGCGGATAATATCATCGCCAACGGAGTCCCCCATAACAACTGGGATTTATTGCAGGCACGATATATCATGAACGTGGGACTGGTGCTGGAAGATAATAAAGAGTATGCGGACGGGAAAGGACGCGAATACTATATTGACTACGTAATGAACCGTTCGAGCATCCGCCAGTGGAGTCTGACCAAGCTGGCCGATTACGGCTTTGATTCCGAAACGGGTATATGGGCGGAATGTCCAGGATACAGCAGTGTAGTCATTAATGACTACGCGAACTTCGCCAATCAGTTTGACCACAATCTGCAATATGACTTGGTAAAGGCAATGCCTGTGCTGGCAAAAGCAGTAGCGACTACTCCGCAGTATCTTTTTCCGAACCGGATGATCTGTGGTTTCGGAGATACGCATCCAAGTTACTTAAGTACGAACTTCTTTATCCGGATGATACAGAATGCGCAGGCAAACGGAAAGAAAGAGCAGGAACGTTACTTCACCGCTTTGCTGAAATGTCTGAATCCGGAGGAAGGCAGCGAAAAAAGTGGCAAGAAGAATGTACGGGCCTCTGTCAACTCCTTCTTTGAGGACAAGCCGTTAGTGTTGGACCCGAAGGTGGAGGCGGGGAAAATCGAGGATTATGTATCTCCTCTGTTCTATGCTCCCAACGTATCGTGGCTGGTACAGCGCAACGGGATGCATCCGCGCAACAGTCTGATGATTTCTCTCAACGCAAGTGAAGGCAATCATATGCACGCGAATGGCATTTCGATGGAGCTTTACGGAAAAGGATATGTGCTGGGACCGGATGCGGGTATCGGACTTTTCTTGTATAGCGGTCTGGACTATGCGGAATATTACTCTCAATTCCCCAGCCATAATACGGTTTGTGTAGATGGCATTTCCAGTTATCCGGTGATGAAAAGTAATCATTCTTTCGATTTGCTTTCCTGTTTTCCGGCTTCGGCGGAACCGGGTAAAGGATTTACCTCCGTCACCTATAGTCAGGTCGCTTTCCGTGAGCCGGAGAGCAGGGCGGATCAGACTCGACTGATGGGCATTGTTACTACTGGTCTGGAGACAGGGTATTATGTGGATGTATTCCGCAGCCGGAAAGAACGGGGAGGCGATAAAATGCACGATTATTTCTACCATAATCTAGGTCAGACAATGACACTAACGGCTGCTGACGGCACGGATTTGAATTTGCAGCCTACTGAAGAGCTAGCTTTCGCAGGTGCCCATCTTTATGCTTATTCCTACTTATATGATAAGAAAGTGGCTGCCACCGATCAGGATGTGAAAGTGACTTTTACCATCGACATGAAGGATAAAGGCGGAGATGACATTTCCATGAATCTCTGGATGAAAGGAGAACCGGAACGGGAAGTGTTCACCGCACTGGCACCGATGACCGAAGGATTGAGCCGGACTCCCCATATGCCTTATAATATAAAGGAACAGCCTACACTCACCTTCGTTGCCCGGCAGCATGGAGAAGCGTGGAACCGTCCTTTTGTCGCTGTTTATGAACCAAGTACGCGGAAAGAGCCTTCGGCTATTCAGTCAGTCTCTTACTTTGATGCGGAAGAGCCCGGCTTGAAAGATTTTGCCGGTATCTGTGTGGAAAGTAAAAACGGGCGTACTGACCATATTTTCTCTTTGACGGATTCGTCGCAGACCGCAACCTATCAGGGAATGAAAGTGAAAGCGGACTATGCCGTAATCAGTAACGAATATGCGGGAAACCGGACGCTGTTTATGGGGAACGGAACGCAACTGATTGCATCCGGTATCAGTATCCAGACTTCGGAGGCTGCTAATGTGCTGCTCGAAAAGAAGCAGGGAAAATGGTATATTCTTTCTTCTGCCCCCTGTAAGATAGTGATTGACGGAAAAGCGATGCAATCCGGAATAACCACCGAATTGACGTTATTGGCTGTACAATAAGAATCATTACATAAATAGGAAAAGAGAGAGCATGAGGTAATAATCATTCTGACCGTGTTAAGTAAAAATTATCGGTTTCTAGTGTGATAAAATCTCTTTCCCTCTCTTTTTCCATTTATAAGAAAAAGCAGTTACGTAAACGTTACATTAATATTACGTCGCTTTCTTATTCTTGTTTCCATTGCCGTAGTGGAGTTGTCGCTGGTTGCGTTCGGATTACTTCCTGCTCCATATAATATGTTTGCGATGTTCTTCAACGGATTCTCATTGGGATGTATGCGGGGAGTGATTTTCAGCTTTATCGAAGGACGCCGGACGACGGATATTTTGGCGAGTCTGTTGGGAATCCAATTTATTTTCTAGACGCAAAAGATAATATTTGAGAAAAACAGATAAGCTGATAGGTAAGTCTCCTTTTATGTTCGTAATAGACTGTAGCTGCAATAAAATGACATAAACAGTTTATATGATGAATATGGTAAAAAAGATAACGGGAAAAAGAAAATGGCTGCTGACATTTTCCATAATTCTTTCGACAGTTTCAAATGCCCAGCTGGTAACTTATCCGGATGGAATGAACGCGGGTATGCCGCACAATGATGATTATACGGTCAGAGTCCGCGTGCCGGGAGGGGAGTGGAAAGACTTGTTCGAGTACAATGTCAGTGTAGATATGGATAAAGTACAATCCGCCTCAATGGTACAGTTTGATATGGGCAGTCCGGTGGAAGTAATGGTAAAAAAGAACAATGGATTGATTCAGGATGTGAATATTCGTCCGCTGGCGAAAGGGATCAGGCATACGGTAAATCGTAATGCTATTCTTTTTACATTGGAAGAACCACAATATTTATCTGTCGAGTTCAACGGCGACCGTCTGCATAATCTTCATCTTTTTGCGAATCCTCTGGAGACTGAAACGTATACGGAGAGCAATGATACGGTGATGTATTTCGGAGCGGGCATCCACCGCCCGCTGGATTTGCCGAATACACAAATCCGGATTCCTTCCAACACGACTGTCTATCTGGCTCCGGGAGCAGTGGTAAAGGCGAAGTTGCTGATAGACCATTCGGAGAATGTACGTATCATAGGTCGGGGAATACTCGACCATCCGATTCGTGGCATCGAAGTCACTCACTCTAAAAATGTATTGATTGATGGAATCACCGTAGTGAATCCCGACCATTACACAGTCTTTGGCGGAGAAGTTAATGGATTGACTATAAAGAATCTGAAATCTTTCAGTTGCAAAGGATGGAGCGACGGAATTGATCTGATGTGTTGTAATGACGTGCTGATAGATAATGTCTTCATGCGTAATAGTGACGACTGTATCGCCATTTACGCCCATCGCTGGAACTTTTATGGTGGAAGCAGGAACATAACTTTGCAGAACTCCATTTTATGGGCGGATATAGCTCATCCGATCAATATCGGAGGCCACGGAAATCCGGAAGATGAAGTCGGTGAAATAATAGAGAATATAACAGTCCGTAATGTAGATATCCTAGAGCATGATGAGGATGATCCTCTTTATCAGGGATGTATGACGATAGACTGCGGCGACAAGAATCTGGTACGTAAAGTCTTGTTTGAAGACATTCGGGTAGAAAGCATTCAGGAAGGAAGGTTATTTCATATCAGTGTCCGTTTCAATCCCAAATATGATAAACAGCCGGGACGCGGTGTTGAAGATGTGATTTTCCGCAATATTACTTATGAAGGGGTAGGCGAGAATCCGTCGTTGATCAAGGGATTGGACGAGAAACGTTGTGTGAGGAACGTTACTTTCGAGCAAGTGATGATAAATGGAATCAGAATGAAGAATATCAATGATTTCGTCAGCAATGAGTATATAGAGAATATAAAGGTTAAGTAGTTCTCCGGATTTGCTGTTGTTGCGGATGGCAGATACTTTTGAAAAATAAGTTCTGGTAGTGGTAAATAATGTTAGGCAGAAAATATATATCTTTGCTTTCATCCGGAAAAATAATCGTAAGGCAGGATACGGGGATTTGACTTCTGCTTCGTATTATATAAGTATATTAGCTAACGAAAAGCAACCGCCATGAAGACACGAATATATCTGTTTGTCATTTTATTGATAGGTTTTCTGTTTGCGAATCATTTGCATTCGCAGGAATCCCCTTACGTCTTTCGGTACATTGGAGTGACCGATGGACTGCCGGATAATTATGTGAAAAGTGTTTTCCCCCTTCCCGACGGGCGGATAGGTATCCGGACTACCGTATTGCTCAGTCTGTATGACGGATCGAACTATTCAAACTTTCCTTTCAACCTTCGTGGGGAATATCCGATTTCCTACAATCACATTATTCCCGAACAATACGTTGACGCTGATAAGCGTTTGTGGATGAAAGAACGGGGAGCATTGCGCGTTTTCGATTTAACTACCGAACAGTATATTTATAATGTAGATTCCTTACTGCTTCAATTTGGAATAAAAGAACGGATCGCCGATGTCTTTATTGATTCGGAAAAGCATTATTGGTTTTTGACACCCGCCTCTTTTGTCTATATGTATGACGGAGAGACGGATACGCTGGAACTGATCTGCAGGAAAGATGAATTTATCGAGTATTATGGCGGATTACTGGGAGTGGAGAGTCATGGCAAGTTTAGTTGGATGGTTCATCAGAAGGGAGTGATGCGTTGCTACGATCATGAGAAGAAACGCTTTGTCAAACAGGTTGACTTTCTGGAAGGACAGCTCAAACCGGATGATCGGGTGATATTGAAGATACTGGATAATGGGGACTTTTGGGTAATGTGGGATCGTGGAGTAGGCTACTATGACGTCTTTAACAAGAAATGGAATCAGATATCGAATATTCAGCTGGGACATTATTCATGGTTTACGTCGATGGATGTGGACAAAGGAGGAAATGCTTGGGTCGGCACGGTTCTGGATGGATTTTATGTGATTGATATGCACAACTTTTCTGTGAACAGCATCATAGATATTCCTTTGTTGTCCGGCAAAACGATCCGCAATGGCATTCATAGTATTTATTGTGACAAGGAGAATAACGCTGTATGGATAGGACTGTTCAATCAGGGAGTCTGCTATTATCATCCCAGCATGAACAAACTGACTCTATGCAACAAAAAGCTGCTTCGGGGAGCATGGGGCGGAGAAGAAATCCGTTGTATGCTTGAAACCTTCGGAGGGGACATTCTGATGGGGACTGCACAGGGACTTTATCGGTATGATCCGAAATCACATAGCATGGATATACTTTATAAAGAATTTAATCAGAAGAATTGCCGTGTACTCTATGAAGACAGTAAGAAACGAATTTGGGTAGGTACCTATCACGATGGTTTGTACTGCATTGAAGCCGGTAAAGTGCGGGCATATGCTTATCCGGATACTGATTATCAGAATGAATTGGATTTCAGTAATATACGGGCTATTATAGAAGACCCTTCGGGACGTTTGTGGATCAGTATCTACGGATATGGCGGAGTCGGTCAGTTCAACCCCGAAACGGGTGAGATCAGTTTGTTGTCCGAGCGATTTCCGGAACTGAAAAAATATAAAGTTGTGAATGCGCTGGCCATAGACAAGCAATCCAGGCTGGTAGTCGGAAGCGATAACGGATTGTACATATACGATCCTGCGAAGGATCAAATATGGATTCCGGAGCAGGACGGACAATCTAATTCTATTTTCAACCGGGGCAGTATTAAATACAATCAAATCCTGAAAGATCATGAAGGAACACTTTGGTTCGCTACCCAATACGGATTGAATATTCTGACTCATGATGGCAAGAGTTACACATTGGGGAAGGAGGAAGGATTTTCCAGTGTGATCCTGAACGTGATAGAAGATCAGAATCATGATATTTGGATTTCTACCCTGACTTCTATTTACAAAATCAAGGTAGAGCGGGGACAGGATAAGTATGACTTTCACGTCATCAGCTACTTGTCGGAAGCGGAAATCCGTCAGGATGATCTGTTTAATTTCCCTTCAATGGTTACCCGCAAGAATCAGCTCTTTTTCGGATTGATCAATGGCTTCATCACTTTCTCTCCGGAGAATATGATTGATAATCATTATATTACTTCGCCTTTGATCACTTCCTTCCGGCTTTTTAATGTTCCGGTTGTGTCGGGAGAAGAGTACAATGGACGTGTCTTGTTTGATAAAGCTCTTAGTTATTCGGATAAAGTACTGCTGGACTATGACGAGAATTTCATTACATTGGAGTTCTCCGGACTGAACTACTCGAATCCTTCTCAGACTTCTTTCCGCTATCAGCTTGAAGGCTTTGATAAAGAGTGGACCGAGTCATTGTTTGAGAATGGTCTGGGACGTGCTGTGTACAACAATCTTCCTTCGGGTGAATATGTATTTCGGGTGTCGGCAGCGGGAAATGACCGTGTATGGGGACCGGAGTCTGAATTCATTATCGTGATCCGTCCTCCGTTCTGGGATACATTGGCGGCTCGTATCTTTTATGTTATTCTTTTTGTCTTGATAGTGGCCGGCTTCATTTATGCCCTCAATCGTCGTAATCACCGGAAGATGGTTCGTATGCAACAGGAGGAAGCGTTGAAACAGAAAGAAGAACTGGATCAGATGAAATTCCGATTCTTTACAAATATCAGCCATGAACTTCGTACTCCGCTGACGCTGATTATCACTCCGCTGGATATGATGATCCGTCGTATCTCGGACGAAGCGGTAAAGAAGCAATTAGGTACTATTTATAAGAATGCGCAGAATTTACTGTCCTTAGTGAATCAGCTGCTTGATTTTCGTAAGTTAGAAATGAAAGGGGAAAAGCTGCATCTGATGAATGGAGATATGGAAGAGTTTATTAGTTCCGCTTATAATAACTTTGTGCCGATGGCGGTAGAGAAGCATCTTAACTTTGTCAGTCAGACGGTACACAGACCTCTTTATATGTTCTTTGACAGCGATAAGGTACACAAAATAGTGAACAATTTGCTATCCAATGCCTTTAAGTTTACCTCCGAAGGTGGTACGGTGAATCTGATTTTATCCACCGAAGAAATAGAGCAGAGAAACTATGTCAGAATAGAAGTCTCCGATACGGGTATCGGCATTTCGGAATCTGATCTTCCTTATATCTTCAATCGTTTCTATCAGGTCGGTAATCAAGGAGATGAGAAGATGGGGAGTGGCATCGGACTTCATCTGGTCAGAGAGTACGTGAATATTCATGAAGGCAGGACCACCGTGAGCAGCCGGATGGATCGCGGTTCTACATTTGTAGTATGGTTACCTATGGACTTGAAACCGGAGTCGGGAGATATCTTTGAAGAGGCAACGGATGAGAAGCCGGATGACAAAGAGAAAGAAGCCTCCGGCGTGCTGCTCTCAGCGGACGACAGCCGGAGAAAAGTATTATTGGTGGAAGATAATAAGGAATTCCGTACTTTCTTAAAAGAGCAGCTGGAAGACTTCTATCAAATCGTGGAGGCAGCAGACGGGGAAGAGGGGGAGAGATGTGCCATTGATGAGAATCCGGATTTGATTATCAGTGATATAATGATGCCGAAAGTAGATGGCATTGAGCTTTGCCGCCGGATTAAAACGAATATGCAGACTTCTCATATTCCGGTCATCCTGTTGACAGCCCGCACGGCGGATGATATTAAGATCAACAGTTATGAGGTAGGTGCCGACTCCTATATGTCGAAGCCTTTCAACTTTGATATGCTGATGGTACGCATTGAGAAGTTGATAGAACAGCAGGAAAAGCGGAAACAGGAATTCCGCAAAAACATAGAAGTGAATCCGAGTGCTATCACTATCACGTCACTGGATGAGCAGCTTATTCAGAAATGTCTGGAGTATATCGAGAAGAACATGGATCATCCCGAATATGGCGTAGAGGAACTGAGCCGCGATTTGGGAATGGTGCGCATGAGCCTTTATCGGAAGCTGCAGTCCATAACAGGCAATACCCCTACGGACTTTATCCGGAGCATCCGTCTGAAGCGTGCGGCGCAACTGTTACAGGGAAGTCAGTTGCCGATTGTTGAGATTGCCAATCGGGTTGGTTTCAGTTCATCCAGCTATTTTGCCAAGTGTTTCAAAGAAATGTTTGGCGTGTTGCCCAAGCAATATGCAGAGGATTATGGAAAAAAAGATTGAAATAATGATCATTGTGATAATATAAATTACTATTTTTGTGCAGTTTGTTATAAGATGCTCATTTATCTTGGTAACAATGTCATTCAAAATCGTTAGTATAATAAATAATAGTAGTATGAAAGTCTTAGTTTTAATTTCATTGGTAGGAGGATTGATGTTATCTTCTTGCGGTGGTAGTAGTTCACAAAAAAACACGAGTGATCAGGTAGTTAATGCGGCAGATACCATCTATTTAGGTGATTTGCGTGAAAAGTTTGCCGGAGATAGTATATTCTTTAAAGTGGTAGCACCGGATTTGATGCTGATGGATTATCAATACTTCTGGGCAGCCACAGAATCGGATGCGGTAGAAAAAGGCTTGACGAAAGAATACTATAAGCGTGTGAAGAAAGAAATTACTGAAACCAATGAAGCGATTAAAAAAGGCGTGATGAAAGGTGCGGACGTGAAACGTATACCGGACTTTCAGGCAGAGTCAAAAAAGTAAGCCATTGTTTTCGGAATGATGTAATATCATTCATAACATTTAGAGCACAAAGGAGACGTTAACCGTAACGATCTCCTTTTTTTAGTTCGCCCAGCACGAACATATTCTAACGGGTGTAAGTCCCTAAAGCGCCCT
>OCHE01000136.1_pt1 | contig 117198 bp, 93 predicted proteins | sample 1538681 | NCBI WGS metagenome assembly OCHE01 (sample SAMN04571717, study PRJEB22368) | human gut metagenome | biome: human gut; material: stool | host: Homo sapiens | place: Luxembourg | collected 2012-08-17
ATAGAATATACTGAATCCATTGTCGAGGCATCCCCATGTATTTGCTACTGAGCCATGATGTGGGTCTGTTTGTGTGTTCATGGTTTCACAAAAAAAACCGGAGAGTGAAAAATAATTTCCACTCTCCGGTACTCATTTAATTAATCCAATTTATTTATCTTCGTTCCAAATGTCGTTGTCCCAAATGCTTTCCTGCTTGCCTGAAAGCTGTTGGTTGCCTACGTATGAAGAATCGTCAATCTGCATACTTTTTGACGCAGCGACCATGCCTTCGAGCGTGAGTTGTACGATTTCGGCTTTGGGAGCCATATAGTGCTTCTTCATGATTTTCTTTTGTTTTTGAATGTTCGAGGTCAATAATTACTTAATCACTTTTTTGCCGTTAACGATGTAGATACCCTTGAGCATCTTTTCAACGCGACGACCATTGAGGTCGTAAATCACGGTCTGCTTGCCATCGTTGATTTCTACGTTTTCGATAGCCGTTACATCGCCCTTGTCGAAAATCAAGCCTTCAGCAGTTGAGGTAGTACCGAGCAGGTTCTCGCCGTAAGCGCGGAAGCCTTGGAGGGTTTCTCCACCGTACTTGTAGAAGCCGATTTCGTTGTTGGCAGCGGCAGGTTTTTGCAGCGTGTAGATGGTTTTGTCGGCGGGCTTGTTGATGGTTTCGAGCGTACCCTTCAGACCCGTAGTTTGAGCTTCAGCAGCAGCGTTGTAATCAATCGTAAAGTTGTAAGTAGCGGCATTAGCTTCAATCAACACGGGCGTATTAGCCGGAATCGTACCCTTCAGAGCCGTCAACTTCAGCGTGTTGCCTTCAACGGCAGCGGTGTAAACTGTCAAACCTTCAGTTGCAGGAATAGTCAAAGCTACAGGAGCATAGAGGGTTGCCCATCCGGCTGCTGATACGGTGACGGGGAGGGGGGTTACTTCTTCCAACCACCAGTAGTAACCGTTGTTGTTAGGAGTATTTCCTGAATCCATTTTATCGCTTGCACCATAGATGTAGCGACCGCCTTGTTGAATTTTGTAGCAGCCTTTTTGACCACCTTCGCTGAATGCAAAATCCTTATTATTATCATTGCCTACAGCGATGTAAGCAAAGTTATTATTGCCTCCGGCATTACCAAAGTATTGACCGTTGTTGAAGGCTAAAAGCGTTTTTTTACCATTCGCTATATCTTGACAGTAGAACAAAGCTGCGTTATGCTTTTCATTCTTAGTTTCTAAACGATTGTCTTTAATTGTCGGTAGGATGTATTTATTCGTATTCTGACCAGTACCAATGCAACGCAGACGATAGAATACACCATTTTTTGGTTGGTTAATGGTTAACTTTCCAATCAAGGTTTTTAACTCATTGTCCTTCTCAGTAACTTGTTGGGCAGTTTCTTGTCCGTCAGGATGATCTGCCATATTTTTGCCAGCGTTGTAAACTTCAAGGAATTTTTCTTTTCCTTCGGGCAAGCTATACTTGTTAACTTCATCACCAAGACGCCATGAACCATCGTAGCTATCTTTGTAGCTTTCTGCAAGTACAAGGGTTTCTTTCAGCTTCAGAATAGCGCGTTCTTTGTCATTCAAATCATGTTTGTTCAGATGCTGATTTACGTCTAATTTGTAAAACTCAACCATGAACGTAGAGTTAGAACCTGCACTTGTCCAACTGCCTAAATCATTGCCCGAGAAGTGAACATAAGAAGTACCATCGGTGTTTCTTAAATAGCATGAATTAGTTTTGGGAGCAGAAGTCTGTTCGTTTTTTAAAGGTTTGGGTTTTTCTGTAACCATCACCAATTCGCTTCTCTGTGCATAGTCAACGAGCGGCTTCCAGTGTGTAGTTCTTGTAGGCAATTGCCATGAAGCTTTTTTGTTGGCAGTAGAAATGGTGATGTTTCCATTCTCTTTTTTCTCGACATACCATACATAATTTACTTCGGTAGGGGAAGTGCTGGTTCCCACAGAAGTAGCTTTAGTACCTACGGTTTCGTTATTAAATTTGATGTAGCCCACACCATTTCCGCCTGCGCAATCATGATTGTCATTTACTTGTTTCAACAAGTAATAACCAGTTTCAACGGCATTGGGTTGTGTGATTTGTGTGGGTACTTTTTTAATACCCAACACAATAAATTCCTGTGCCCAAGCCATTCCGAAGAAGGCAAAGAGTAAGGTGAATAAAGATAGAATCTTTTTCATTGATAGATTGTGATTTATTATAGGTTGTTGAAAAATAAATTCTTAAAAGTTCTTGAGACGGCTGCAAAAGTACACAGAAAATCAATGGGGGGGTAAACGGAAAATAATAAATATTAAAAGATATGAAATCAAGCATGAAATAAACAAAAAACAATCCGGAAGGCCCTAAAATTCCCATTTGAAATCCCGATTTTGCAGAAAAAAGAGTAATGCCGAAAATAAAAATGCCCCGCAAAAGTCAATTTTAAAACTTTTGCAGGGCATGGTTGTGCGTAGAGTTGCAGAAAAAGCAGAGCGTTGAACCCTTCTCGGTTCGCTCAAGGCGTTGGTTTGAAATCAAGCCAGTGAGTATTTAGGCAATAGACAGCAGCTCGACGTCGAAAATGAGGGTGGAGTTGCCGGGGATGCCGTCGATGGTGCGCGAGCCGTAGGCCATGTCGGAGGGAATGTAGATGCGCCAGCGGTCGCCCGGACGCATACGGCTCAGGGCTATTTGCCAACCGTCAATCACTTCGTAAAGGCGGAACACGGCAGGACACTGCGTGCGGTCGGTTTCGTCGAACACGCGGCCGTTGATTAAACTGCCCGAATAATGCACGCACACAATGCTGCGCGGCGTGGGATTTTTGCCACTGGCATCGCCTTCGCCCAGCACTTCGTAGAGAATGCCTTTGGGCAACTGCTGTACGCCCGGTTCCTGTGCCTTTTGTTTCAGAAATTCCAGATTACGCTGTTTGTATTCGCTCTTTTTGCTCATGATGAATCAATGGGTTTGTGTAAAAGCTATTTCGTTTTTAGTAACACCTACTTAAACAAAAACCCCAAGCTGAAGCAGTGTAGCCACTTCGGCTTGGGGGTCGGTGTGTATGGCGTGTCCGCTATTTTACCTGTTGGGCAAAATTAAATGACAAGCGGACACGGTTGCTGCTTTTTAAGCGCGTTCGATGTAGGCAACCACGTCGCCCTTGTTGACGTGTGCACCCTGCTTGGCGTTGATTTCAACAAGTTTGCCACCGAGTGCAGCCGGAATTTCAAGAATCTGTCCGTGCGTGTTTTCGATGTAGCAGAAGAAGTCGCCCTCGTTGTAGGTTTTGCCGATGAAGGGTTCGATGCTCTTGACGCATTCGCCGTCGCCGCCGATTTCCCAAAGCAGCGTACCGCTTTCGGGAGCTACGATGGCATCGGCCTTGGCATGCTTGAGCGCCGTGGCCTCTTCAATGCTCATGCCAGCAGCACCGGCCTTGTCCTTGGCAGCCTGCAAGTCGGCGAGGAAACGCTTCTTGGCGGCACCGCTCTTGTAGTCGCGATACTGCGTTTCGTGCATGGCAAATTCAAAGAGTTCTTCGTCGTCTTCGCCACGTTCCCAACCGTTTTCTTCCATTTCCTTTTCGAAGCGGGCGAGGTCGTCGGGGTAGTAGCTCTGCGGGTCGGCATTGGTGAATTCAAAGCCTTTTTCCTTGGCCAATTCCACAATTTCGGGAGCCACTTCGCCAGGAAGCTGTCCGCTCTTGCCCAAAATCATACCCCAGATGGCGTTGTCCATCATTGAGTAGCGAGGCTTGCCCATCGATTCGGTGAGCAGGTTCATGAGGGCAATGTTCTTGACATACTGCGAGAACGGCGTAACGAGAGGAGGATAACCCACACGCGGCCATACGTAGGCCACTTCGTCGAAGAGCTTGACAAGGAGTTCGTCTTCAGAGAGTTCCTTTTCGCCCTTGGCCGTGCGGTTGTTGTTGATGGCACCCATCACACCCGTGAGGTCGGCCATCATTGAGCCCATCATACCGCCGGGCAGACCGCAACCGAGGAGGAGCGAGCTCATCAGCTTGTTCGAAGGATTCATGAAGTAGCCCAGGAAGTCGTCGATAAATTCCTGCGTCAGCTTGCGGGCTTCCATGTAAGCCTCCATGTTGATTTCGGGCACGTCGAATCCGGCGTGTTTCAGCATGCTCTGTACGCTGATTACGTCGGGGTGAACCTTACCCCACGACAGGGGTTCGATAGCCGTGTCGATAACGTCGGCACCGTTGCGGCACACTTCGAGAATGGTGGCCATCGAGAGGCCGGGGCCTGAGTGACCGTGGTATTCAATGATTACTTCGGGGTGCTTGTCCTTGATCATCTTCGTCAGCTTACCGAGCATGGCGGGCTGTCCGATACCGGCCATGTCCTTGAGGCAGATTTCGGGTGCACCGGCTTCGATGAGCTGGTCGGCGATGTTAGCGTAATATTCGGCCGTGTGGATGGGCGAATTGGTGATGCAGAGGGTAGCCTGCGGCGTCATGCCGGCTTCGAGGGCGTAGTGGATAGAGGGAATGATGTTGCGCACATCGTTCAAACCACAGAAAATACGCGTGATGTCGACACCCTGCGCGTGCTTCACCTTGTACATGAGCTTACGCACGTCGGCGGGCACGGGGAACATACGGAGTGCGTTGAGGCCGCGGTCGAGCATGTGCGTCTTGATGCCCACTTCATTGAAAGGCTTGGTAAAGGCACGCACAGCCTGGTTGGGGTTTTCGCCGTAGAGCAGGTTCACCTGTTCAAAGGCACCACCGTTGGTTTCGACGCGGGCAAAGCAGCCCATCTTGATAATAACCGGTGCTATACGTTCGAGTTGGTCCTTGCGCGGCTGGAATTTTCCGCTGCTCTGGAACATGTCGCGATAGACAAGACTAAATTGAATCTTACGCTTTGTCATGTATCTTTAGCTAATTAGTTTCGTAAAAAATCATTCTTGAAAATTGCTCACAATTTCGATTTTTGAGCAGTATGCTGCAAAAGTACAAAATAAATGGCGATGTGCGCCCAACTATGTTCCAAAAAATCACAGTTAAGTAGGTGTTCATAATTATTTTTACATTTGAATTGCGTTATTGTGCCGTAGCTGCTTGTTCTGTACTCAGGAGCATAGCGGGCTATGTGACTGAGGACAGGGCGAGCAGATGCGGTGCAAGAACACCGGTTCAAAGTAAAAATACTTCGATAGAATAATAATATAAAATAATTTTGAACACCTACTTAAGGGCTATTGGCGCGCAAATAAGTGGCTGAGGGTGAGGTTTGGGCATTGGTCGAGGGGAGAATTCACGAATCGGCTCCATGTTGTAGTCTTTGCCGTGCTTGTCCGTTTTTCTTCACGGATGTTTTTCCTTATACATTTTTTTCGGAAGTCTGTCGATTGCTTACGCGAAAAGTGTTATATTTGTCATGGAAAGAAAATAAGGTAGTGTTCTTTGCTAAGGTAGTTGTTCTTACTATAACTTTACTTCCTTTTTTCCGAAAAACATTTAGAACAATATTGGGGAAAAGGCGTTGGAGAAGCGACAAGCCGGTCGCTAATCTTTATGAAAGAATTAATTGTTCGAGCTAATCTGTTTTAAATTTAGAGGTGTAATGTTATAAATTAAAAAAAACATACATATTATCTATGTTTCAAATTGTTATGTTCATTTTTTTTGTATAGTTTTGGATTAGTATTTTGAATATTCCATCAGAACCAATGCTGTAAAACTATCAAACGTCGTGTTCTGCGCATGTATATGCGAAACCTATAATCTTGTCCAATAAAATGAATTTACTAAATAACATCATAGAAAAAGTTTGTTGCCTGCTAATGGCAACAAGTTTTTTGTGCTTATCATCATGTGATAAAGGAAATGACATTTCAATCAACACACCTATAGAGATTTATGACCAATTTCCACCATATATAACACCGATGGATACTTCTTCCATAATTGCTATATCTGGTGCTATGGCAAAACATATTGTTGTAAATTCTTTGCAAGAGCTGCATGACAATATACCCTCTCAAATACTACATGATAATCCTAAATATCAAAAGATTGATTTCAACAGTTCAAGCCTTATTATAATTAAATTCAGATTATTATACAAACCTCAAAAAATAGACTATAAAATATTCACAGAAAATTCAAAAGACTATAAAATACTCCAAACTCTAACGGTAGAGAATACACTGATAACAGATGGATTCTTTGTAATGTCTTGTGTTGTTACAGAAAAAATATCAAACAATAGTCCTATAACTTTAGTGCAAGCATTTTACTATATATAGAAGTCGTCTAAACTTTTCTGACGAAGATTTGAATTGGAGATTTATCTCTTCTAAATTCAATCTTCACCTTTCTTTTTGGCCGTTTTTTGACCTTTCATCAGTCGTGTAGCTCGCTACACTCCTTCTTCAAGACCCAAAAACGCCTCAAAAATTAAGGCAAATCTTGAATTTCATAAAAGTTCAGACGACTTCATAGACTTATTAGTCTAATAGTTATTTTAATTTCGGACAGATGCTAAAAAAAGCCGATGACACTTGGATCAATGTTGCGCATCGGCCAAGTGTCATCGGTGAATGGGGCGTATCGTCTGTTCTGTGTGGGGTATTTGTAACAGCATAAATTAGGGCTACTTGCTTTTGTTGCCGGGTTTGTAACGTACAAATAAGCCTTCAAGCACAAACATGAAAATCCAGAATCCAAAGAGTGAAGAGTCGTAAAGGTAGCTGATAATGATGCCAACTGTATAAATCAAAAGACTGATTACCCGACTGGTGATACTTTCGAGAATAATGGCTCTCTGCATTGCTTTTAGTCCGAAGATAAGGCTTATCATTTGGATAAACACTATACAACCTGCCAAAACAACGATATACCAGTATAGGGTATGACCTTCAAAGATTGGTTCAAAAGTAAATAGCAAGCAGAATATCTGCATGGGAGTGTTCAGCCATTTCATAAATTATTGGGTAACTTCATTGTATTGCTTATCCGAGTAATTTGAGCTATATATAGATTGTAAATATATTACTTCGGTAAAAAATTACCGATGTATTGTGAATCATACAATACTTTTCTTTCCTTCCCCCCTCTCTCTCCTCAAAGAAACGCCCCGATTACTATGGCAGCAGCTAAGCAATCAGGACGTTTTGTGTAAAGTAAGGGATAGCAGGTATGTGTGCGACGCTTTGCCTCAGAGGGTAGCGTACGCAGCACAGCTGCTAAGGTTAGCCAATGGTGACGAGGGTGGCACCATAGCCGTATTCGCGGAACGAAGCATCCTGATAGTTGGCCTGCGCGTAGTGGCGCGTCAGTTCCTTAATCAGGGCGTTGCGCAACACACCGTCGCCTTTGCCGTGAATGAACACGATGCGGCGACCCTTGTGTTTGAGTTCGGCGCGCATGGTGTCGTGAAACACCTTGAGCTGATAGTCCAGGATGTCCTTGGGCGCAAGGCCCACCATGGTGTCGAGCAGTTCGTGGGCATGGAGGTCGATGACCAGCGGCTCGTTGGCTGCCGAACGCTTGCGTGCGTTGTCGGTGGCCCGGCGTTCGGCACCGCTCAGCGGAGCAGCCTCGTTGCCCGTCATGAAAGTTTGGGGCGTTTGCATGGCTTCGCGCAGTTCGTCGGCATCGACAAAAAAGTCGCGGGCAGCCTTGTCGTTCTTGATTACCTCGTAAATCAGTGCCGGGGCATTGAAGAACATGTTGGGCTGAAAGGCATGCAGTTTGTAGAACTTGGTGCCGTCGATGCGCAGGTTGATGCTCATTACCGGCTTGGGCAGGAACAGCTTGTCGCGCTTGAAGGCCAGGGTTTGCAGCGTGATGCGTTCCCAGGTGTGCAAGTCGTTGTGCGTGAATTCCTCCAAAAATATTTTGGTGTTCGGCGCAATTTCGCCCTCGTGACGCAGTGTGCAGGCATTGTCGGCATAGCTCAGCATGGAGTAGTGCACATAGTAATTGCAGTCGTTCACGAGGTAAGCCTCGAAGGGTGTATCGCTCATGGCTTTCGGCTTGCGCGGCACGAAGGCCAGCAGCAGGTTCAGCTCGTTGGCACCGCGACGCTCCTGCGCCATCGGACGGTAAGAGAGTTCGAGGTCGGCAGGGTCGGTTTCCTCTTCCTCCTCCTCATCGTCGGCAACAGCCAGTGCCTGTTTTACCGAGGTGGCCTTTCGCTCCTCGGCAGCGGGTTTCGGTTTGGGCGTTTTGCTCACTTTTTTGGCAATGTTGTAGTCGTCGGTGTCGATAACCACCACATCTTTGACAAGCGTAGGAATTTCAAAACCATCATCGCCACACACCAGTACGGTGTTTTTGTCCTGAAATCCGGTGATGATGCCGCCGCCCACATCGTTGAGAAAGCGAACTTTATCTCCAATTTTCATAAGTCAGCATTATTTCTTCATTTCCACAATTTGCGTGGCCGGCATTTCGCGGTTGCGGCGTTCGGTTTCCTCGACCACACGTTGAGCCAGATTGTCGAAGGCCAGTGCTGTCAGCGTGTTCTCCTTCACGGCAGCCGGTTCGCCTTCGTCGCCACTTTCGCGGATGCCCTGAACCAAAGGAATTTGTCCGAGCAGGGGCACCTGCATTTCCTCGGCCAGACGCTTCACGCCTTCGCGGCCAAAGATGTAGTATTTGTTTTCAGGCAGTTCGGCGGGCGTGAACCAGGCCATGTTCTCGACCAGACCCAGAATGGGCACGTTTACCTTGTCGTTCTGGTACATGTCGATACCCTTGCGCGCATCGGCCAGCGCCACTTCCTGCGGCGTGCTGACAATGACGGCACCCGTGATGGCGAGGTTTTGCAGCAGCGTGAGGTGAATGTCGGAAGTGCCCGGAGGAGTGTCGAGCACGAAGTAATCGAGTTCGCCCCAGTCGGCATCGGCAATGAGCTGCTTGAGCGCGTTCGAGGCCATGCCACCGCGCCAAAGCGTAGCCGTGTCGGGGTTGACGAAGAAGCCGATGGACAGCACTTTCACACCGTACTTCAAAGCCGGGATGAGCAACTGGCGACCGTCTTTCATTTCAGCAAAAATGCGTTCGGCCTCCATGTGGAACATCTTGGGCACCGAAGGACCAAAGATGTCGGCATCGAGCAAGCCCACCTTGTAACCCTGTTTGGCCAAAGCCACAGCGAGGTTGGCAGCCACAGTGCTTTTGCCCACACCGCCTTTGCCCGAGCTCACGGCAATCACGTTCTTAACCTGCGGCAACATTTTGCCCGGTTCGGGGCGCGCAGCCTGCAAGGTTTTGGTTTTGATTTCCACTTGAACGTCTTTGTCGACGTAGGTGTGGATGGCCGTTTCGGCAGCCTTGATAACCGACTTCATGAAAGGGTCGGTGCTTTTTTCGAAAATCAGCGAAAAACTAACGTGCATGCCGTCGATGCGGAGGTCGTCCTCCATCATTTCGGCTTCGATAAGGTTTTTACCTGTGCCCGGATAGCGCACGGTGGCGAGAGCATCGGTAATGAGTTTGGGATATATTTGAATCATTGGATGTATAAGAGTATGTTTTTACTTAGCTGTTTGCAGGAATCAGTAGCAAAAAGGTGTGGGGACTGCAGCATTAGGGTGAGGCAAAACGTTGCAGCTTTGTACGTTTTGAGAATCGGCATGAGAGAGAATGTTATATCCCGATTTCATTTTTTTTCGCGTGTGGAAAACGCGCCGGAATGCCCGTAGATAAAGGGCTGAATGCCGATTTGGGAGTGTGGAAAACTTTCGGGCTGCGATATTAGTCGGTCAAAAAAATTGGATTTCGGGGTGTGCATGTTGTATCTTTGCTTCGCGAAGTCAGGCTGCACCTCAGCATAACTTTCGAAAACGAGTTTTCAAGTTCTGCATTCGGTTTGCACTGACTTTGCACTTGCTAAGTGAGGCTGCGAGTGGAGCCCCACAGATGAAAAAACAATATTCCTTATTTATTCATTCAGTGTTCTTTGACATTTTGCAACCACAGAAAGTAAGGCAGGTAGGCCTGTCTGAAACCCCGGATACATTGTTGAATTGTACCACATGCTTTTGCGACTGAGCCGTTTGCAGTCCGCTGTGTTTATTTAGCCGTTTGCAGTCCGCTACGTTTTGAGCGGTTGTAGCTTCGGTAGTCGTCGAGTTCAATTTCCACTTCGGGTTCAGCGAGTTCGCCAGTTTGCGGCAGACGGAATTTGAGGTATTTGATGGTGAGCCCACGCGCAATCCATTGTTGCTCGTAGTAGGTTTGAATACCCAAAATGCGTTGCACCTCGGTGTCGGTTTCTGCCTCGAGCGTGTGGTAGAGGTCGTCGGTGCGGAACTCCACCGGCAGGTTGTTCTTTTCCACCATATAATTCGTATAGGTGAAGAGGAAATTGCTGTCGGTTTTCAAGTGTACCAATCCACCGTCGGTGAGGAAGTGGCGGTAGCGCGCCATGAAGTGCGTGCTTGTGAGTCGCTTGGTCACCTTTTTCATCTGCGGATCGGAGAAGGTGAGCCAAATTTCAGCTACCTCGCCTTCGGCAAAGAAATGGTCGATAAATTCGATGTGTGTGCGCAGGAAAGCCACGTTTTTCAGTCCCTCGTTCAGCGAGTCGGTAGCTCCCGTCCACATACGCGCTCCCTTGATGTCGACACCGATGAAGTTTTTGTCGGGGAACAGTCGTGCCAGGCCCACGGTGTATTCGCCGCGGCCGCAGCCCAGTTCCAGCACGATGGGATTGTCGTTTTTAAAGAATTGGCTGTGCCATTTTCCTTTCAGTTCGAAAGGCGCGGGATTTACTGCCACATCCGCCGCTTGAAATACGTGCGGATAGGTTTCCATGTCGGCAAATTTGGCGAGTTTATTCTTGCTCATTATGTAGTAATTTCTTTACGTCGGTTTCTACTTTTTGAAGTTTGTCGTTGCAAAATTTAATTAACTCCTGCGCTTCGGCCAGTTGTGCCGTAAGCTGGTCGAGTTCAAGGCTGTTTTGCTCAAAGCCCTCTACGATGTTTTCCAGCCTTTGCATGGCCTTTTCGTAGGTCAGTTCCTTTTTCATAGGAAATATATTTGATTGAAAATAATCAGGTTGAAGGCAGCCGGCCGATAGCTGCAAGTTCTAAGCCATTTTTCACGAGCCATGTTTTTTAAGTCATTTCTTGCAAGTCATTTCTTGCAAGCCGTTTACTGTAGCAGTTTATGCGTGTGTATCTTTTTTTTCAGTTACCACACTCTGCACCTTTCCTTGCGCAAAAAGCGTGGTCAGCTCATCGCCCGGTGTCAGCGCGTCGGCGTTTCGCACAGCCTTACCCTTGTGCAGCGTGATGCTGAACCCCATGGCCAATATGCGGTCTGGTCCCGCCAGCTTTACGCTCTTTTCAGCCAAAGTTAACCGCATTTTTTCACGGTCGAATTTGAGCGAAAGGGCACGGCTGAGGCGGTCGGGCACATGCATAAGGTCTTGCTTTTCGGTTTGCATGCGGCGCAGCGTTGACATTTCAAGGCGCGACGAGAAGCGCACTATTTTTTCGCGTTGCCGGTTGGCATAGTTCGCGTACGAAACTCGGAAACGCGTGTTCAGCGCATCGAGCTGGCGGTGTCGTTGCGTCATGTTCTGCATGGTCGCCAGTTGCAACCGGTGATTCAAGGCTTGAGTACGTTGACTGATTTGCTGCAAACTGCTGTTCACAGCCATTGCCAAACGCTGCCGCAGTTCGTGCAAACGTCCCGCCTCGTCAGCCTGCGCGTCGATGAGGAAAGCCGCTACGGCGGTAGGCGTTTTCAGTCGCGTATGCGCTACGATGTCGATAATTGTTTCGTCGCGTTCGTGACCGATACCCGTGAAAACCGGTAGCGGAAATTGCGCCACGTTGGCGGCCAGCAAGTAACTGTCGAAACCGCTCAGGTCGGTTGTGGCACCTCCACCGCGGATAATGACCACTACATCCCATTGTTCAGCCTCGGCTGCGATGCGGTCGAGCGCTTCGATAACCGTAGACTCCACCCGTTCGCCCTGCATGGCCGCTTCAAAGAGTTTGAGTTTAAAGGCAAATCCGCTTTGCGCGAGCTGGTTGCAGAAGTCGCCGTAGCCTGCCGCTGTTTTGCTCGAAATCACGGCAATGCGCGAAATGGGGCGGGGCAGAGGCAGTTCCTTATTTAGGTCAATCACCCCGTCGTCAGTGAGCTGCTGCAGGATGCGTCTCCGCTGTTGCGCCAGGTCGCCCAGGGTAAATGCCGGGTCGATGTCGGAGATGACGAGCGAGTAACCATAGTGCTCGTGAAACGTGACCGAAACGCAAACCAACACCTTCATGCCAGCGCATAGCAGTTGGCCCGTAGCCTGTTTGAAGCGCGAAGCCAGTTTCACATATTGTGGTCGCCAAATGTTGGCACGCGCCTTGGCCACAATGACACTGCCAGCCCCATCCTTTTGAATGAGTTCGAGATAGCAATGACCGTTCGAGGCTACCCGCAATTCGCTGATTTCAGCCACTATCCAGTAGTGATTGGCCAGCGTGTGTTGCAGTACCGCCCGCACCATGGCATTCAGTTCGAAAAGCGTCAGAGCCTGCGTTTGCTGAGCCTGCGTTTGCTGAGCCTCCGTCTCGGGCTCGAACGGGTCGGTGATGTCGGCGTGTTTTGAATAATCTATGAATTGTGACATAAGTAAAGCCGTTTGCGTGTCAAACTTGAACCACTCAGTAATTTCGCATCAAAGCATCCGTGCCTTTAATGCGCTGTGTACAAGTTTTAGCCTTTCAGTTACCATTCTTTTTCAGCAGCTCTGCAGCCTTCATCATGTTCGGAATACCATAGCCAAACACGTTATCGGGGTGAGCCACATTGTTGCCACTCTGCTGCACGGCGCGGATAATTTCTGTCGGTCGTTTGTTGGGGAACTGCTGCACCAAACAAGCCACTGCGCCACACATCGTGGGCGTCGAGAACGAAGTTCCGTTGGCTTGTGTTACGCAGCCGTCGGGTCCGTAGAGTGCCGAAAACTCGCCAATAGCCATGACATCGGGTTTTACACGTCCGTCTGTGGTGTTGCCCAGCGACGAGAATACCGCGTTCACGCCCGCAGCATTTACCGCACCCACGGTCAGAATGTTCGGTGCATCGCCCGGAAAGTTTATACGTTTCCACGCATCGTTGCCGCTGTTTCCGGCACTATTGAGCATCATCAGCCCCCGGCTTGCTGCAAGCGAAGCACTTCGGCTGTTCAGTGCCGTGTGTCCGTTTTGTTCGGCATAAGTATGATTCATGAAGTCGTGGTCAAACTGGAAGTAACCCAGCGAACTCGTCACGATGTCGCAGCCCAAACTGTCGGCATATTCCACGGCTGCACACCAGTTATCCTCCTCGATAAGCTGTTCGCTGTCGCCGTCCTCGCTTTGCATCAGGTAGAACGAAGCATCGGGAGCCGTGCCCACCATCGATTTCGGTTCGTTGGCCGCAATGCACGAAAGCACCATGGTGCCGTGGTCCATCAGTTCGTCGTAAATCAGTCGGTCGGGGTGTGCAAAGTTGCGCGTGCCCAGAATGTGCGCCTTTTTCAGACCATTCACCAAGTCGGCATTCAGAAAGCCCCCATCAATAACCGCAATCGTCACTCCTTTTCCCGTGAAACCCGCTTGATGCAGCTGATCGACAGCCAACATCTTTACCTGTTTCTCGGCATGTCCGTAGTAGTCGGGCAAGGTATCGCGTCGGTTCGTCACGATGCTGCTGCGGTCCACTTTAGGCATTACAGGCAGGCTGTCAGGGCTAATCCACACGCAGCGCACCTCCTTGACGTAAGGCAGTTTGCGCACCTGGTTGAGCAGCGCGGTGTCTGCCATTTCAAACACCGCCGTATTGTTCCATTTGCTTTTGTTCCACAGTTTAAGGCCGCAGCGGCTCACGCCATCGATGTAAGCCGGGTTCACCGGCAAATCGTGTTCGTCGATTTTTACCTTATAGCGTTTGCGTCGTTCGATAGCCTTAGCCGAAAGGAACTTTTCGGGCTGTTTTACGCTGAATGGGCTATTTTTTTTGTCAGTAAATGCAATGCGGTAGCGGTAGCTTTTTTCTATTTTTTGAAAATTCGGAGCCTTTTGTTCTCCGTTAGGGTTTTGTGCCTGCAAACTCACGCACAACAAGCCCGAGAGTAAAAGAAGTATATTTTTTTTCATTTCGAATCAGAAAGAGTGTGAGTTCAAGAAAATGTGAAGTAGGGTGCATAGTCCATCTAAATGCATCCTCCTCTAAACGTATTCCCTTCTAAATGCATTCCCCCTATCTATATTAGAGGTATTTCTATATTAGAGGAACTTCTATATTAGAGGTATTGTTTTATTAGAGGTGCTGTTATATTAGAGGTATTGTCCGATGCCCTTTTGCGAAGCGATGAAAGCACCGCCTACCATGCGTCGGCCCGAGTAGAACACCGCACTTTGCCCCGGAGTCACCGCGCTCAGCGTTTCGGTTGTGCGCACCAGCAGTCGTCCGTCGGGCAATATTTCCGCCCGGCAAGTCACCGGGTTGCTATGGTAACGGATGCGCACCGTCAGGTTCGGGTCGGCAAAGAAAGTCTCGGGGTTTACCAGTTCTGCATTTTCAGCAAAAAATGCCGTAGTTTGCAAATCCGCCTCGTCGCCCAGCACCACCGTATTCTTTTCAGCATTCAGCCTCACCACATAAGCCGGTTTGCCCAGAGCAATACCCAGTCCTTTGCGTTGTCCAACGGTGTAAAACGGCACACCCCGGTGCTGTCCCAAGTCCTGCCCCAAGGTGTTGACATAACGTCCGCCGTTCACCTTTTCGGCCAAATCGGGGCGTTGTTCCAGCAAGAAGTCGCGGTAGTCACCCTCGACAAAGCAAATTTCCATCGATTCCCCCTGTTTGGCACGTACCCCAAACCCTTTTTCGTCAAGGTAAGCCCTGACCTGAGGTTTTTCGAAAGGTCCGAGCGGAAATATGCAGCGTTGCAGCGTTTGCTGAGGCACTCGCCACAAAAAGTAGCTTTGGTCCTTACGCACATCATCGCCCATGAGCAGGTAAGTAAACCCATCGGCAGCCGTTTCCGTTTTTACATAATGGCCGGTAGCCATGAATGCACAGTCCAGACGGTCGGCCCATTCGCGCATGAGACGGAATTTAAAGTCGCGGTTGCAGCAAACGCAAGGGTTCGGTGTGCGTCCGGCTTCATATTCGCCGATGAAATAAGCCACGATGCTTTCGCGAAACTCCTTGCGCACATCGGCCACATGGTGCTCGATGCCCAGCCGATCGGCCAGTTCGCGAGCCGAACGGATAAAGTCGGGGTCGGTTTCGCCCTCGGCAAATTGTCGGGGAAGGTCGTACACGCGCATCGTCATGCCCACCACCTCGTAGCCCTGTTCCTGCAGCATCAGGCAAACCGCCGAGCTGTCGATACCTCCCGACATGGCCACGAGTACTCTCTTATTGTTGTGCATCATTCATTCACTGTTTATTTAGCTTAAAGACAGTCACATATTTCTCGTCATAGCCGGTGTCTGTCTTTTTTTTTTGATAAATGCTTAAGCGCCCACCGCCCACAAGGCAGCTTTCACCCACAAGGCAGTTTTCACGCTTTTGCCTACAAGGAAGGTTTCACGCTTTCAATGCGGTTTTCCACCTTATCGGGCAATGCCGCAAAAAAGTCCATGCCCGTTTCAGTTTCCACCTCGTCAACCGTCAGTTGGTAATAACTCAGCGGATGGCTACCCGCGCGGTTTTCAAAAATAAAGCCGTAAGCCTTCGGATTCTTCGGCGTGTTGATAAGTATCACTTTGAAGAAAGCATCAGGCACCGCCACACGGTTAGCCCCGATACGTTTCGGCGTTCGCGTGCGGTAAATAGGTCCCGCTGTAACACTCACAGCCCCGTAGCGCACGGCCCACTGTCGCGTAAGTTCCTCCAGGTCGTTCCAGTCGCCACGGTTCAAGTTACGGTTTTGCGGACAGATGTTCGATGTGTAAAACGACTCCTTCATAGCCACCTCGCTCCACTTCATGTCGGCAGCCGGTGCCATGTGTCCGCGGTCGTAGCCCGAATTTGAATAATCCTTGTGATACGCCTTGGCACCGCGCACCATCGGGTCGGGTTTAAACGAATTTTCGCGCGGCTGGTTTCCCCGCGTTTCGTCGGCCGTTACTTCCCAGCCCACCCATTGCGGAGTTTTGAAGTCAGCATCGTACGACAGTGTAAAGCCCGTGTGACGGATAATTTGTCCGCCGCGCGGCGATTCATACACCGGAATTTCTAATCTTCCCCCACTTTCAGCCAGGTCGTTATAGTTCTCCGTATCCGCTCTGTTGTCGACAATCTGTGCGTCCTTGTTAGGCAACCATTCATCTTTTTCAGGCAGTAAATTCTCGTTTCCGCCTTTTTTCAATCCAATGAAGCCCACCACCACCATCACAGCGAGTAATGCCAGGTAGCTCACTTTACTTTGTTGTTTTGATTTTCGTGCCATGTTATTTGGGTCACTTATTTTGCAAGCATTCGCCCATCATACGCCGCCCACGGCATTCGGACATTCCGATGCCGCAAGCAGCGCGTATGACGGGCGTATGCTTTTTTTCGTGTGTGTGCGATTGTTCCAACCCCAGCCCCATCAGCTCAGAGTATTCAAGCCCCTGCCAACCCGACATAACAGTCAGAACCAATCACAACGCCAGCGTTACTTCGTCAGCGCCACTTCGATGTTGTTCTTCAAAATTTCGTTGCCCGGGTATCCGCCTTCGCTCAAGTTGTCGTAAGCCTTTTTGCCATCCTTGCCCATGAGCAAGTAAACGGGAATGCCCGGAATGTTAAGAGCCTTGCACATTTCGTCCCACTGCGTAGCCGTCAAGCGGTAATGATCGCCACTGATACCCTTAATCATTTCGGTCCAAGTGTTCATCGGCGAACTTTCACCGGTGATGTATACGAACACGCAACCCTTCTTTTCGAGTTCAGGTTTGATTTCGTCAATCAGCTTCATCGACTTGCGGCACGGCGGACACCAGGTAGCCCAGAAGTCGAAAAGCACCACTTTACCTTTATAGTTAGCAGCAATGGTTTGCAGCACATCGGCACCTTTCACCGAAGTCGGCACGGTTTTCACCACCGAATTAGTAGTAGCCTGCGTATTTTGCACCTGTGCAGTTTGCGTAGTAGCAGCCTCAGCCGTAGCCGGCTTTTTAGCACATCCGGCCGACACCATCAGTGCAGCCATCGAAAGAATTGTAAAAGTCTTTTTCATGTCACATTCATTTAGGTGATGAGTAATCAATCATTCAGCACGTTTCGTTTCCTCCTTGTGCGTCACAGCCCCCAGTCAGTCAGTGCTATTCCGTCTTGATTTCAGTTCAAAATCCCCCCGTTATCCGTAGGGTAGAGGTTCAAACGTGCTTCTCGGAAGCAAATTTACATTTTTTCTTCACAACCTTCCCTATTTGTGATGTGATTAAAACTAAAATTCGTCATTCTCAACCATTTTATCATTATGTGGTATATCATGTGCTGTAACGCATTGAGATTTTTTGCTTAACGACGTATCAATCTGTATTATAAAAATAGAGTTTTAAAAAAGGCTTTTCTGAAAATGCAATGTCTGCGTTCGTTGAGGCGCAGGCGTTGCATTTTCAGAAAAGCCTTTTTTTTGTGGGGGAGTAAAAGGGGGATGAGGGAAGTAAGGAGGGAGGAGTTAGTCGATTAGCGTCATGTGGTAGCCTAAATGCTTCAGGTGTATGGCGGCACCAAAGGTGTAGAGCTCGCTGAGGCAGTCGACGTAGGCGTGGAAGGCTTCGGGGGTGCCGGGTTCGACATCGGCGTGACGCAGATTGCTGAGCGTGCGGGCAGCACATTCGTTTACTACACGGTTCACCCGGTCGGTAAGCGTGGCATCCAGGTGTAACACTTCCTCCATGATGTATTCGTCCATGCAGTCGTAGCCACGCACATCGCGCACTTGTTCGTAGAGTTGGGGCTCGGCAGCGTAGCGGCTCCAGTCCTTGTCCCAGAATTCGGCCCAAGCCATGCCTAAGAACATCATCCAACCCAACGATACCGTGGGGTAGGCATTGAATTCGCGCACACCGTCGGGCAGGTAAGCTTCGAGCAGCTGGTTGCGACATGCGTCAAGGTCGGGACATTCGGGCAAACGTTTGTCAACAAGGTCAAGCCCCGTAAGGTAGTCTTTTAAGTCAAGGTGGATGCGTTCTTTGAATGTAGTCATTGGTTTGATTTATTGTTCTTCAGCCTGGGCATATTTGCTACCCACAGCCTTTACTTTTTGCTGAATGTAGTTCATAAATTCAGGAGAGTCGACAATTTCAATATCGTCGAACAGTCCGAGTACGAAACGGGCTATGCCTTTGTAGCTGCACACTTCGGTGTCGAAGCGATGGCGGCCGTCGGGCATGAGATGCAACTGACGTTGTGAATCGGGAAATTCTTCGAGCAGCAGGTTGGTCGAAAGTGGCCCCAGAAGCAGTGAAACAGGTTTGCGCTCTTCGCTTGAAAAGTGGAACAGGTCGGCATAGAAAGGTTTGTGCTCCGCTTTATGCGACCATAGCAAATCGATTTTTTCTACTTTCTCGGCACGCGAAAGTTTAAACGTCTTGTTCATTCCCGACGAAAGTTCAAAGCATCGCACCTCGGCATTCTCGTTTAAAAACATGTAAGGTTCAACCACGCGGTCGCTCACTTTTCCGCTCGAGGGCGAATCGTAGTTTTTCAGCAAAGCCACACGTTCCTCGCGAATGCACTGGTAAATGGTGCTGATGTTTTGTGCCACCTGGTTGTCTACCCCGTGTTTGGCCAGCACGTCGGTGCTGTAGAGTCGTCCCAGTTTTTCGCGCAGATAGCGAATTTGCACCGAGTTGTTGTATACCGAGTTGAGCACCTCGCACAGTGTGAGTCCCTCGTCCTCAGTAAAGGTAATATCTTTGGTTATGTTTTGAAAAAAGGGCGACGAGTGGTCTAAGCGGTATTTGCTTCCCGCCTTGCGCACCACGAACCCCATTGATTTGAAAGCATCGATGTAACGATAAATGGAGCGTTTGCTCATTTTAAGTTTTTCGCTGACTTCTTCAATGCTATATTGGTAATTGTGCGTAAGCAATTCCATGAGTCGGAGCTGCCTCGCAAATTTATCAAGTTCCATAATGATGTTAGTTCCTGTCCTTTTTCAATCGTTGCTTCAGTGCTGCAAACTTACTAAGTTTTTTCTTAACTAACCCAAAGGCCGTGTTTCTAAAGTCTAAAAAAGCGCATAATTTGCCATAATTAGCAGAGAAAAAGCCGTTTTTTCTGGCAAAATAAGTAAATTCACATTCCTATTTTCAAGCCCCCTTTTACACAAGTCGGCCGCGAGTTATTTTTAGCTTAGCGACCGCTGGTTTTATTCGCAACACAGCAATGAACGGAACGACAAAAAACATAGTGTTTCTGATACTTTCGACGATAGCCGGTGCAGCCATGATGTGGTGGATTTACCGTGGATTCGATGTGCACACGTTGGCCGAATTTTTTGGTCAGCGTTCAAATTATGTATGGATTATCCTGGCATTGGCCGCCGGCGTGCTGGCCAATGTGTTGCGCGCCCTGCGTTGGCGCATGTTGCTTGAATCGGCCGACATTCATATCAGTCGGCGTCGTTCGGTAGAACTCATTTTCATATCCTACCTCATCAACAGCGTCACCCCCCGTTTGGGCGAACTCACCCGTTCGCTCTTGGTGCAGCGCGGCAATTCGGCCGTCAGCACCCGCGCACTGGGCACGGTGGTTGTCGAAAAACTGGCCGACGTCGGTTGTCTGTTGGTAGTGATAGCCCTGGCCATTTCGCTGCGTTGGCAAAACACCGTCGACCTCGTTCAGCGCATGAGCGAAGGCCTGACGTTGGCCCTGCCCAGCTACACGTTCTACGTCGTAATCGGTTGCGTTGTGTGTCTGCTTGTGGGTTTGAGTTTTCCCCTTTGGCGCCACATTCGCCGCTTTCTGGTCAATTTGTGGGAAGGCATCACCGCCATTTTGCGTTTGCGCAGTCCCCTTTCGTTCTGCACCCTTTGTGTCGGCATTTGGGTGTGCAATTTTTTGCAACTTTACCTGCTCCTTCCCTGCTACGAAGTCCTGACCCACTTAAGCCTCGCCGACCTCATCCATGTGTTTGCCGCCGCCAGTGTCGGCGTGTTGCTGCCCACCCCTGCCGGAGCCGGTCCCTGGCATTTTGCCATTGTCAAAACCCTCACCACCGTGTATCACACCACCAAAGGCGTGGCCCAATCGTTTGCCCTAATTTCGCACGGACTGAAAACAGCCCTCGTCATGCTACTCGGCGTGTTGGGCTATGCCAGCTACTTCCGTTCGGTGTGGATGTGGTGGCGACGCGAACATTAAGCAGATGCCCTGCCCGGAGTGGCACTGTCGCGTTTTTGTAGGGCCCATTCCCCAAGCCTCACCTCTCCGTTGGCCGTAAATGTTAAACAGCAAACCGCCATGTCGGTGAAATTATATTAAAATAGTCAGTTTGTTTTTCCCTCAGCTCGCCGTTGTTTGAACCCCGCGATGAGCTGTCGTCAAAAATTACGCCGCGATTGTTCGAATTAGTTCCAAGCTTGTTGAAATTAGTTCCGAGCCAGTGCGAAATAGTTCCGAGCTAGTTTCAACAATCTCGGAACTATTGAAAATCAGCGTTTTCAGAAAAATGCCAAAGTCGGTTTCACGCACGCTCATTCCGCCTTGCCCTGAAGCTAAAGGCGAACTTTGTGTTTTTACATTTGTTCACCCGTTTCTTAAATCCGCCCTACGCGCTCTAAGCAGCGAACTACTTCACAGTTCAACGTGATTGCAGGTTATACTTTGGGGAACAAGTAGAAACGTACGTCAAAAAATGGCGGTTGGCATTTACAAAGGCCGTTAGCCACACGCTTCCTTTCATAGCCCCAAGCACCCACATCCACAGCACAGTGTGGAAAATATAAAAATGTGTTGTTCTGTGCTGAATAATTGAATAAATGTAAGAAAAACCGCCGAATGTGTGATAAATATCAAACCTTTGGTGCAAGGAAATACCAGTTGCGGCATTTTTTAAATAAAAGCAGACTCTCAAACATCTTAAATCATAGCACTCATGAACGTGAAAAGACTTCTGGCCCTTGTGCTGCAATCGGCAGCCGTCGGGGCTTCAGCCCAAACATACGACAGCTTGTGGAAACAAGCCGAACAAGCCATGCAGAATGATTTGCCCCAAACGGTTATCGAACACGTAGATGCCGTGATGCAAAAGGCACAGCAGGAAAAGAACGAAGCACAGTTGCTCCGCGCCTTCCTGATGCGAACCGTGTGGGGATACCAAATCGACCCCGATTCGGTACGCAGCTACCTGACCCTCATTCAGCACGAGCTGCAAAACGAAACCAACCCCGTTGACAAGGCACTTTGGCATTCGGCACTGGCACAAACCTACGAACAAATTGATGCTTTCGACCCACAGGACGACTTGCAGCTCACGCCCGACAGCGTGCGCCAACACTTCGAAGCCTCGCTGGCCGAAGCCTCAAACCTGATAGGCGTGCCCGTTGCCCCCTGGCTCCCCCTGATGAAGCCCGGAAAAGACAGCCGCCTGTTTGCCAACGATGTGCTGCATGTGCTGCTGAAAGCCTACGTGACGTCGGATTTGATGACCGATGCCGATAAAGGTCGCATGCTCGAACGCATGGCTACGCTCTACGAACAGCACGGACAGCCCGATGCCGCCCTGCTGCTGCGCATCGACCGACTGAACCTGCTCAGAAATGATACGTACGAAAATGGCAGTTTGGCACAGAACCCCCTGTTTGCCCAATACCTTGAGCTGGCACAGAAAAATGCCGACAATCCGCTCAACGTACGCACCTACAACGCGCTGACCGAATGGAACTACGACCCCGACAGCCCCAGTGCGGCCGACAACGACAGTTTGCTTGTGACCCTGGCACGCAAGGCCCTGACCCTCTACGCCCAAGGCAAGGAAATGGCCGAAAGTAACCACCTACGCAACTTCCTGACCCAAATGCAAACACCCCGGGCACAGCTCAAGGCCATGCCCGAGGAACTTTACCCCGGAAGCACCTGTCAGCTCAGCCTTCAAGTGCGCAATCTGAAGGAAGTGAAACTGCGCATTACCCCCCTGTATGACAGTGCGGCCGATTATGACAAGGCCGAGGCACAGCGAAACCAAGCATCGCCCAATTTTGGCAAATTGGCCCAAAAGAACCGCGGCAAAAGCAAGGAGCAAAGCATTCGCCCCGCTGCAGCCGCTGCCTGGAAATGGCAACACTGCAACGTCGACTTTGTGGCACCCCAAGCCCCCGGTGTGTATTGGGCAGAACTCGTTGTCGACGGCAAAACCCGCGACGCTGTGGCCTTCCGCGTGTCGGCACTCCGTCCGCTTGTGTTTTCGTCGACCCCCGGACAGAACCGCGTGGTAGTGGTTGACAGTCAAACCGGAAAACCCGTGCCCGGTGTGAAAATCACCTCGTATGCCACCCAAAAGCAGTGGCAAAAACTACGCACCTACCAAACCAACGAACAGGGCGAGGCCGACATCGTGATGAACGGCACCACGTGGCAAACCCGCTTCTATGCCTCGACTACCAGCGATGCCGCAGCGAGCCACTTTAAACTCTCGGACTTTCGCAGCAATGCCAACCCTATAACCGAAAAAACAGCTACGCACATCGACCTTTTCACCGATCGCGCCATTTACCGCCCCGGACAGGAAGTGCAGTTCAGCACCGTGGTTTACAGCCACGAAGGCGATGCATACCGTACGCTCGAAAACTTTGAAGCCAAGGTCACGCTCTACAATGTGAACCGCAAAGCCATTGATTCACTCCTCGTGAAAACCGATGCCTACGGACAGGCCTCCGGCAAATTCCGCTTGCCCGAAGCCGCCCTGCCCGGACAGTTCTACATAGAACTCACCAACCGTTCGATTCACGGCTACTGCCACTTCAAGGTCGAAGCCTACAAGCGTCCCACCTTTACCGCCGAAACCCAGCCGCTGACCACAGCCTACGCATTGGGCGACAGCGTGCGCGTGGCCGGACAAGCCACAACCTACAGCGGAGTGCCCGTGGCAGGAGCCAAGGTGAAGTATAGCGTGGAGCGTTCGCTGTGGATGCGGTGGAGCACCAACGACTTTGTGCCCCAAACAGGCGAAACAACAACCGATGCCGAAGGCCGTTTTACGCTACCCGTGAGTTTGCTGGCCGACGAAAAACTGAGTAAGCAGTATCCGCAGAACCGCTACTACTTTACCGTGAACTACGACGTGACCGCCGAAAACGGCGAAACCGTGAGCGGTTCGACCACCCTGGTCACTGCCAGCTATAAAGCCGTGTACGAAGCCGACTTGCCCCAAACACTCTGTAAGGAAAGTTTGCCGAAAGCCTGCATCAGTCTGAAAAATGCCGGAGGCCGGTTAATCGACGCCCCCATCCCCTTTAAGCTGCAATGCCCCGACGGAAGCATGCAATCCGGCCAATGCCAAAGCGGCAAACGCTTTGACCTTTCCCCCTTGCTCGCCGGCAAAGCCTCGGGCATTTACCGCCTGGAACTGCCCGCCCTGCAAGGAGCCAAGGCCGACACCCTGCGCCTGGTGCTGTTTTCCGAAACCGACGAACGCCCTGTCGACAAGGAAGTGAGCCAATTTGTTTACACCCGAACCAGCGAAGCCAAGGACAGTGCCTTTGTGCTCATCGGGTCGCCGAAGCACGATGTCAACCTCTATTACCACCTGGTGACCAACCGCGGTATTGTGGAGAGTAAGCGTTACACCCTGACCGACAGTTTGCTGCATTTCAGTTTTGCCTACAAGCCCGAGTACGGCGATGCCGCCACAGCCTATTTTGCCTTTGTGCGCGACGGACAAATCTATAGCCAAAGCGTGAGTGTGGTGAAACCCACCCCCGACAAACGCCTGCTGCTGAAGTGGAAAACCTTCCGTTCGCGCGTAACACCCGGACAGCACGAAGAATGGCAACTGCAAGTAACCTATCCCGACGGAAAGCCCGCCGAGAGCAACGTGATGGCCTGCCTGTATGACGCCTCGCTCGATGCCTTGGCGCAAAGCCAGCGTGACTTTAGCCGTGTTGACTTTTACCGCACGATGCCCCGCGCTGCCTGGTACTGGAACAACTTTGCCGATGATTGGCGACCCACACTCGAAGCCCAAATTCAATCTGGAAAGCTGCTCAACCTTTATGTTCCCCGGTTCACGCAATGGAATCCCGAATTGTTCAACTATTACGAAACGGGCAACATTGTTTACGACATGACCGCCGAATCTATGCCCGAACTCGGCGGCGCAATGCCCCGTAAATTCGCCGTTCGCAGCACCGCCGACAGAGAACTGACGGGTGCCGTTCCTCAAATGATGGCCCGGAAAGTCGGCATGCAGAACGCAGCCCCAACCAGCGCAGGAAATGCCGCAAAAGTCCGCGCCAACTTTGCCGAAACCGCCTTTTTCCGCCCCGCCCTCCGCACCAACGACCGGGGCGAAGTGAGCATTGCGTTTACCTTGCCCGAAAGTTTGACCGAATGGCGATTCAATGCCTTGGCACACGACCGCCAAATGAACTACGGCAGCCTCGATACCACAGTAGTGGCCCGCAAGGACTTTATGGTACAACCCGCCCTGCCACGCTTTGTGCGCCGCGGCGACCGTATCGAACTGCCCGTTCAGGTGACGAACCTGACCGACAACACGCAGCACGTAAAGGTGGTGCTTACGCTGGCCAATGCGCTGAACGAAAACCATAACCCCCTTACGCTCAAGCAGGAACTTACCGTTGAGGCCACCCAAACAGCGGTGTGTACCTTTACTTACGAAAACACGTCGCAGGCCGATATGCTGGTTTGCCGCGTGACGGGCGAAAGCGGCGCATTCAGCGATGGCGAGGAACATTTTCTGCCCGTGCTGGACGAACGCACCGAAGTGACCCGCACCCTGCCTTTCACCCTGCACGAAGCCGGCGAAACTACGCTCCGCATCGACACGCTGTTCGACTCGAAATCCGCTACGCAGCGTTCGCTCACCGTCGAAGTGGCGTCGAACCCCACCTGGTATGCCGTGAGTGCCCTGCCCGTGTTGGCAGGCAATGCCCGCAGCATCAGTGCCACGGAATGGGCCACCCGTTTTTATGCCCTGGCCCTCGGTCAGCAGGTGGCATCTTCCTTGCCCGATGTGTCGGCCTGGCTCAAACAGCACACCAACGAGGTGGACGTGCTGGCCAAACTGCAAGGCGAGGGGTTGACCGACGACACCCCCTGGCTACAGCGGCAAATGGAAAACCAGCAGCGCACAAAGGACTTGAAACGCCTGTTCGACGAGGAATGGAACGCCGCCAACCGCATCACGGCGCTTGGCAAGCTGAAGGATTTGCAACGCGAGGATGGAGCGTGGAGCTGGTATCCGGGTATGCCGGGCAATGATTACATTACTACCGATGTGGCTATTTTGCTGGCACGCATTGACCGCCTCACCCCCAACGACGAGGGCAAACAACTTTTGTTCAAGGCTTTGGCCTATTTGAAAAAACAAACGGCCAAACAGGTGAAGCAGATGGAACAGGTCGAAAAGAAAAGCGGCCATAAAATGGCTCCTACGGAATTGCAGCTTCGTTACCTTTATTTGCTTACGCTCGTAAACGAAAAGGCCGACCACAACGTTGACTTTATTTTGCAACGCATGGCCTTGTGCCGTCGGGAACTGACGATGTACGGCAAGGCATTATCGGCCATTTGCCTTGATTACTTCAAACAAAAAGCCGAGAGCGAACTGACGTTGCAAAGCCTGATGGAATATACCGTGGCTTCGCCCGAAAAGGGTCGCTGGTTCAATACACCACGCGCCGAATGGTCGTGGAACGCATACCGCATTCCCACCCAGTGTGCAGCCATCGAAGCGTTGACACACTTTGACCGTGAGGCCGACGTCCATGCTTTGCGCCTGTGGCTGCTGCAGGCCAAGCGCACGCAAATGTGGGAAACATCGCGCGCCACAGCCGATGCGGTGTATGCCTTGCTGATGTCGGCCAATGCGGCAGGTTCGCCGGTGCAAACCCAAAAGAATGTACCCGTTGGCTTTGCCCTGAAAAAAGGCCGGAAAGTGGTGGCTACGCAGGCTTCGGCCAAGGTACAGGCACCGCATTCGGTGGGTTACTTTAAGCACACCTTTACTGACCCCTCTGTTGTGGCAAGCAGCAGCATTCAGCTCGACAAATCGTCGGGCGGATTGTCGTGGGGCAGCGTGTATGCCACCTTTACCTTGCCCGAAACGGAAGTGAAAACTGAAGGCCGCGAACTGCACATTGCGCGTACGTTCGAAGTGAAACGCGGCAACCGCTGGATGCCGCTGAAGGCCGACGGCGTGAAACTGACGAAGGGCGACCGCATCCGTCAGGTATTGACGCTCAAAGCCGACCGCGACTTCGACTTTGTGCGCGTCGATGCTTCGCGTCCGGGATGTTTGGAACCTGCGGCACCGCTCTCAGGCTATGTGTGGAACGAAAGTTTGCCGGCTTACCGCGTGGTGCGTGATGCCGCAACGGACTTTTTCATCGAAAAGGTGAGCAAGGGCACGCACCGACTGACCGAAGAATTGTTTGTGACCCGCAGCGGACTTTATGCCACTGGCATTTCGCGCATCACGAGTGAATTTGCTCCCGAATTTTGCGGCACGGCTGCTTCGGATTATATCACGGTGGAATAAGTGTTTCTTTCGTTTGAAGTACCAGCCTGTAGTTGCTTGTTCAGCACAATAACGCTGGTTCAAATGTAAAAATAATGTTGAACACCTACTTGTCTATGATGCTGTGGCCTCAGGCATGCAGCATCATAGGCAGAATTAAACTATGACAAAAAATGCGATTGTCGGGTAAAAATGCGTAACTTCGCTATCTGAACACAATTTGTATGCTTTCACTATGAAAATAAAAATCGGCGCTTTCCTCAGTCGGTGGCTAACGAACAAATATGTTTGGGCCGGGGTGGTGTTGGTGCTGCTCCTTGCGCTTTACAGCTTTAACCCCGTGAACTATGTGCTGATGCCCAAATGCGCTTTTAAGTTGGCAACAGGCTACAGCTGTCCCGGTTGTGGTTTTTTGCGTGCCACGCATGCTGCCCTTCACGGACATTGGGTTGAGGCTTGGGCCTACAACCGTATGCTCATTTATTCTATCCCGTATGCCTTGTGTTTGATGGTGGGACAGTTTGTGCTTCGCGGTGAATGGCAGCGAAAATGGCGCAACGTGTTTGAAAGCCGCACGGCGTGTCTGATTTACATCGGGGTGTTCTGTATTTGGTGGATTGTGCGAAATGTCATGGGAATATGAGGAGTGTACTTGCTTTTTCGGTACAAACAGCACTTTGTTTAGAATTCACTTCGTACCTTTGCTTTCGACCTTTTCATCTTGAAGAAAAGATACTTACACAACTTTCGACCTGCTTGATATGAACAATTACTTTTACCTTGACCATCATAACCAGCAACAGGGGCCTATCAGCCCGGAACGCTTTGCCGAAAATGGCGTTACACCCAATTCTTTGGTGTGGTGTACGGGAATGGCCGACTGGGCTCCGGCTTACACGGTGCCTGAACTGAAGGCTTTTTTCCAACCAAGGAGCTGTAACCAATCGCCTCCGCCACCGAACGGGGGCCATGCTTACGGCAATGCGCCCCATTACGCGTATGGCGAAATGCACCATCAGCAGAATCCGTACGGAAGAAATGAGGAGCGCAGCAGCCAATATGGCGGCTACAACAATCACCGTATGCCGCCGCGCCCCGATACGTATTTGCTGTGGAGCGTGCTGGCTATGATATTGTGCTGCATACCGACGGGCATTGTGGCCGTTGTCAAAGCTACGAATGTTGACACTTACTACATGAGCGGAAACTATAATGCGGCACTCCGTGCTTCGATGGGCGCACGCCAATGGTGCATCATCTCGCTTATTTTGGGTTTGGTGACCAACGGAACGGCATGGAGCTATTTGCTGGTTTGAGCATCGGCCGAATGAATTTTCCTGCTCATACATCGGACTTGCCCCACGAAGTGAAGCATGGCATTTCCTTACTACATAATATATTTTGACTTTATGAATTACTACGAACAACCAAATCCGTATGCGCGACCAACGGGAGACAAACCGCCTCTGCCTAAAAACTACTTGGTTTGGAGCATACTTTCAACCGTGTTATGCTGTTTGCCCTTGGGTATCGTGGCTATTGTGTACTCAACGAAAGTAAACGATTACTACATAATGGGGCTTTACGATGAAGCTATGCGTGCTTCGGCTAAAGCGAAACAATGGTGCATTTATGCAGCACTATCGAGCTTTATAGTGTCTGCTATTTACATCATTCTCGTGCTCACGCTCAGTGCATCGAGCTTAATGCTTAGCACTTTATTCGGGTTAATGTCGTAGGTGCTCAAAATTATTTGATTGCATACTATCGAACTATCGGTACGTCGCTGACACGCATGGAGCGTGAAGTGAACGTACCCATTTTTTATAGTTTCAGTTTCTTTAAAAACAATCCTTTCAGCTATGCTACTTTTTCTGATGCCACTGACCCTCGTGGCTTACTTCCTGATACTTTGGTTCATATCGCACCGCAGCAGCCAACGCGGCGGACAAACGAACGATGCTTTTTTCCGGGCGGGCCGACAGTCGCCCTGGTGGATGGTGGCATTTGGCATGATTGGGGCGAGCATTTCGGGGGTGACCTTTGTGTCGGTGCCGGGCTGGGCTGAACAAAGCGGCATGAGGTATTTGCAAATGTGCCTGGGATTCATCGTGGGCTATGTCATTGTGGCGCTGGTGCTGCTTCCGCTTTACTACAAACTGGGGCTGACGAGCATTTATGCTTACCTGGGACAACGCTTCGGGGGAAACACGCGACGCACGGGTTCGCTCTTTTTCCTGCTAAGCAAACTCACGGGAGGGGCTGCGCGGCTGTTTTTGGTGTGCAGCGTCATTACTACTTTCGTGGTGCAGCCTTTGGTTGGCAATGGCTTTGTGCAGTTCACGGCTACGGCTTGCATCGTGCTGCTGCTGATTTGGGGCTACACGCGGCAAAGTGGCATACTGACCATCGTGCGGACGGATGCCTTGCAAACGCTCTGCCTGCTGCTGGCGGCGGTGGGCATCACGGTGGCGGCGGCACAAAAAATGGGGCTCGACGCCGGCGGTGTGATTCACACCGTGACATCGAGCCCCATGTGTAAAATGTTTGAATGGGATTGGACTGATAAACAGGCTTTTTGGCGGCAGTTTCTGAGTGGCATATTCATTGTCATCGTGATGACCGGACTGGATCAGGACATGATGCAGAAAAACCTGACTTGCCGCAATTTGCGCGAGGCGCAGAAGGATATGTGTGTCTATGGTTTGGCTTTTTTGCCGGTGAATGCGCTGTTTTTGGGATTGGGCATTCTGCTTTCAACGCTCTGCGCCAACGAACAGCTGGCCATGCCTTCGGGCGACGGCTTGCTGCCAGCCATGGTGAGTTCGGGGATATTGGGCGCGTGGGTGGTGGTGCCGTTTACCATAGGCATAGTGGCGGCGGCTTTTTCGAGTGCCGACTCGGCTCTCACTGCGCTGACCACAACGGCATGCATCGACTTGCTGCGCATTGAAGAACGGAACCTGACGGCCGAACAGGCACGACGCATACGTCGACGGGTACACGCGGTAATGGTGATGCTGTTTTTGCTTTGCATGATTCTGTTCCGCTTGGCCAATAACAACAATGTACTGAATGCCATCTATGTCATGGCGTCCTATACCTACGGTCCGCTGCTCGGACTGTATGCCTTCGGGCTTTACACGCGGCATGGAGTGACTGACCGCTGGGTGCCGCTGGTGTGCCTGGCTGCGCCCCTGGTGTGTGCTTGGCTCGATTACTTTGCGCCGCGCCTTTGGAACTACACCTTTGGCTACGAACTACTGCTGCTTAACGGCGTGCTTACGTTTGGCGGCCTTTGGCTCTTGCGTAGCCGAAAGGGGGGCTTGGGCTGAGGGTACTATTTCAATATAACGAACGCCAAAATTCCAGGCGCTGGCACTCGTGGCTGAACGACCTACAAAGATGGGCATGTTCGTTATGCCGTAAGTAATGTCGCCGCCTTTATGATAAAAGGGTACTGACTCGGCATAGCTCCAACCGCTCAGCCGACGGTGAATGTAGTTGTTCCAATCGGTTGAATCAATTTCGGCGGGAGCAAAACTCAGACGACTCACTTCATGACGGGTCAGGTGCTTAAGATTGCCGTTGTCTTGGGCATTGTCGGTCGGAATTTCAACGGGGACAATGTTTCCGCTGCCGGGTTGGGCGTAGACAAAGACACCATTGCTTTTGGCATAGCCCACTACGCAGAGCCGATAGTAGCCTTCGGCAAAATACTCGGTGCGCTGCATATTGACGCGCATAGGCGTTTTCTTAGGGCCTTTTATGAAACGCAGATAGCTTTCGTTATTGTCTTCGCTGAAAAAAGTATTCGCCGATACATAGAGCCATTCGCGGTCGTTGCAGTTTTCGTAAGTTTTTACCTGCCAGTTGTTTTTCGCCAAAGATTGGCGGTCGTGTCTGCTCATGTAATAGCCATCCTGATATTCAATATTTCTTTCCTCTTGCTCCTCAATTGTGTTGAGTTTGATTGCAGCACAAATAATTGAAACCACGCAAACCGGTACAGAAAGCAGGCCGATGGTTATCAGCGTGAAGCGTGTGCCGCGGCGCATGGGGCTTTTCTCTGGGTCGTGGTTGAAGGTGCGTATCAGCAGCACAAGGGGAATGAACATGGCAATGAATCCGCTGATGCCGATAATCCACATTGACCCTACAAATACAGGAGAATGTATGGCCGAAACAAAACTTTCATTAAACATGTCGGCAAGCCAAATGCTTGAACTTGTATCTATCAACACGTAAAACATAAAGCCCAGCATACCTACAAAAAAGAGTAGCGGTGCGCCAAACACAAAGAACAAAGCGAACTTGATGAAAAGCACAACCAAACTGCCTAATGCGGAAAACAAACTGCGCACACTTGTGGGGCGAATGGGCGGCTGACTCGCGCGCTCCTGCGTTTCTTTAATCAAAAAATCGTTGAGCGACTGGGGCGTCACTTCAATGCCGCGCATGCGCAAACGGTCCTCGGCTGTGCGGGCTTGCGGAATGAGGGCCCAGGCTATGAGGTATATGATACCAGCGGTAAAGAAACTGAATACCATGAGTATCACCATGAGTATGCGCCAGGGCAAGGGGTCGTTGGCACCAAAGAAATGACACAAACCCGAGGTTACACCGCCCAGCATCATGTCGTCGGGGTCGCGAAACAAACGACGACGCGATAACCAGTTTTCAATACGCTGAAACCAACCGGTATCTTCCGTCGGCGGGAAAGGAGGCTGAGGCGGCACTTCGTTAGTTGAATCATGCGGAGTTTCGCTCTCACCGTCTGTATCATGCTCTGCAGTTTCAGCATGGGGCATTTCGGTTTCTGCAGCCTGAGTTTCATCGTCCATCTCTTCGGGATTGCCGATGCGGTGAATAATGTCGCGCACATGGTCGATGTTGATGGCCTGAATGCCTTCGGCGCGCATATCCGTAAATATTTCGGCCACGCGATGCTCAATGTCGTCAACTATTTCGTCGCCGTCCTCGCGCTGACTGAAATAGCGCTTCATATTGTCTAAATACTGTTCGAGCAACTTACACGCATCTTCGTCGATGGCGTAAAGCGAACCAAACAGATTGATGGTTATATTCTTTTTCATGTGGTAGGTCTGTTAAAGGTGAAGGTGTTCATCTAATTTGAATAGATTGGCTACAAGATTTGTTCGCCACTCGTTTTCCCATATTATTACTTCCATATTATTTATTACATAGTCGTAGGGGCTTCCGCATCCGGAGACTCAGCTGAATCGTTTGGCCCAATTTCAGCCGGAACTTCTGTGATTTCCGCAGCCGGAACCGCAACTGAATCGTTTGGCTCAATTTCAGCCGGACCCTCTGTGATTTCCGCAGCCGGAACCGCAGCCGAAACCGCAACTGAATCGTTTGGCCCAATTTCAGCCGGAACCTCTGTGATTTCCGCAGCCGGAACCACATTCACTGCCGCACCTTCAATCGTTGCGAACTTTTGCGGCTCATACTCTTTAAGAATCGACACCGTATGTGCCAATTCGTTCCAAGCTCCGTCCAATTCATTTAAAAACGCACGTCCCTCATCGGTCAGCGCATAATATTTACGCGGAGGCCCCTGCGTCGACTCTCGCCATTCGTACTGCAAAAGTCCGTCTTTCTTGAGCCTCGTCAGCAAGGGGTACAGCGTACCTTCCACCACAATCAGTTCAGCTTCCTTCAGCCGCCCGATGATGTAATTGGCATAGCCGGCTTCCCTGCTCAGCAGCAACAGCACGCAATATTCAAGCATGCCCTTGCGCATTTGCGATTTGGCATTTTCTACGTTCATACTTTCTTTCTTGTTTTTCGATAGAATCAACCGATGCTTTCCCGACGGAAACGGTGCACTCATCCCGACATGAAAGCATCGACATTGCAAAAGTAAGAACTTTTTAAGTACCTTGCAATACATAGTACTAATATTTTTCAAAAATCAATACTTTACTCCATGTAAGGGGCGGTATTCACTGCGCAAAGCGTGAGAAAAATGTAAAGAGCGGGCGCAGAAAAAAGAAAAAACACATGGCAAGGCTACTTTTTTTGACCATTTGCTTGTCTGCCTCGCACTTAATGACTACTTTTGCTGTGCATTTGGGCTTAGGCTTACTTGCATACCCAAAAAACATCTGAAATAAACAAATTACGTATGTTGGCTTCTGCATTCTTTTTTTACGGCTTTTATTTTTACTTTGCTGAACAAGCGAAGCGGGATGCCGTATGCCAACATTAAACATTTGACACACGAATAACTCATAAGGGTCCCGCTTCGCAAGAAGACGGGACTTTTTTTGTTATCTGCTGTCGGAAGAAAGAAAGTTGAATCACTCATGAAGAAAATTGCCATACAGGGCATACGCGGGTCGTTCCACGATATTGCCGCACACCAATATTTCGCCAACGAAGAAGTGGAACTGGTTTGCTGCCAAAGATTCGAGGACATTTTCACTGAAATGCGAAACGACAACAACTGTCTGGGCCTGATGGCCATTGAAAACACCATTGCCGGCAGTTTGCTACACAACTACGAACTGCTGCGCGAAAGCGGCATGACGATTGTAGGCGAACACAAGCTACACATTGAACACAGCATCATGTGTCTGCCCAACGATGATTGGGATACGATTACCGAAGTGAACTCCCACCCTGTGGCACTGGCACAATGCCGACACTTCCTAAGCGGAAAGCCGGACATAAAGGTGGTCGAAGCGGTCGATACTGCCGGAGCTGCCGAAATTATCAGCCGGAAACAAATGGCGGGACACGCTGCCATCTGTCATGCCGACGCGGCTTCGCTTTACGGCATGAAGGTGCTGGAACAGGGTATCGAGGACAACAAGCACAACTATACGCGCTTCCTCGTGATGAGCGACCCCTGGGGCGCAGATGCTTTGCGCAACGTGCGACAATCATCGAAAAGCAGCATGGTCTTTGCCCTGCCTCACGCTGAAGGCTCGTTATCTCAGGTGCTCAGTATTTTTTCATTTTATCACATCAATCTCACTAAAATTCAGTCGTTGCCCATCATTGGTCGCGAGTGGGAATATCTGTTCTATGTTGACGTTACCTACGCCGACTACACGCGCTACCTTCAAAGCATTGATGCAGTGCGTCCGCTGATGCGCGAACTTCAAATCTTAGGCGAATATGCAGGAAAATAATCCCATTCACATACAGCCGGCCGACCGCTTGTCCAACGTGAGCGAATACTACTTTTCGCGCAAGGGCAAAGAGGTGGCTGCGCTCAATGCACAAGGCTGCAACATTATTTCACTGGCCATTGGCAGTCCCGACCTGCCTCCCTCGGCCGAAACCATCGAAACGCTGTGTCGCGAGGCGCAGAAACCCTCGGCACACGGGTATCAGCCCACGGCGGGCATACCCGAACTGCGAAAGGCCATGGCGGCATTTTACCAACGATGGTTTGGCGTAACGCTCAATCCGCAAACCGAAATTCAGCCGCTCATCGGTTCGAAGGAAGGCATTTTACACACCACGCTGGCCTTTGTCAATCCGGGCGATCAAGTGCTGGTACCCAATCCGGGCTATCCCACTTACACTTCGCTTTCAAAACTCCTGGGTTGCGAGGTCGTCAACTACAATTTGCGCGCCGAAAACCATTGGCAACCCGATTTTGAGGAATTGGAAAACATGGACCTGAGCCGTGTGAAGCTGATGTGGGTAAACTATCCCAACATGCCTACCGGTGCCCCGGCATTGATGGAAACTTACGAAAAACTGGTAGATTTGGCTCGCCGTCACCATTTCATTGTGGTAAACGACAATCCGTACAGTTTCATTCTGAACAAAGCGCGACTGAGCATTCTGCAAATTCCCGGTGCTATGGATTGCTGCATAGAGTTCAACTCCATGAGCAAAAGCCACAATATGCCGGGCTGGCGTGTAGGCATGCTCGCCGCCAACGCCCAATTCATCAGCTGGATTCTGCGAGTGAAAAGCAACATTGACTCGGGCACCTTCCGCCCCTTGCAGCTGGCTGCCGCACAAGCATACGACAACTCCGATGCCTGGCACGAAGCGGCCAATATCGAAGTGTATGCCCGCCGCCGTCAGTTAGCCGGCAAAATCATGCACGCCTTGGGCTGTACGTTCGACGAAGGCCAGGTTGGCATGTTCTTGTGGGGACGCATTCCCGAAAGTTGCCACGATGCCGAGGACATTACCGAAAAGGCATTGCACGAGGCACACGTGTTTCTGACGCCGGGCTTCATTTTCGGTTCGAACGGCCAACGCTATGTGCGCATTTCGCTCTGTGCCGACGAAGCTAAACTGACCGAAGCCTTACAGCGCATTCAAAGCGTGTTCTGCCCGGCTTGATTTTCTTTATTTTTTTAAAACCTCTATCCTTTTAATATTCTCCGATATGGAACTCAATCTTACTCCGCTCAACCTCACCGGAAACCCCGAGGACGAAAAACGTCCTGTCATCATAGCCGGCCCCTGCTCGGCCGAAACCGAAGAACAAGTAATGACCACTGCCACCCAGTTGGCACGTAAAGGCGTAAAACTTTTCCGCGCCGGCATTTGGAAACCGCGAACCAAACCGGGCGGTTTCGAAGGCATTGGCGAAGAGGGCCTTACATGGCTGCAACGTGTGCAGCAGGAACTGGGCATGAAGGTTTGTACCGAAGTGGCCACACACGCTCATGTCGAGGCAGCTCTGAATGCAGGCATCGATGCTTTATGGATTGGTGCGCGCACCGTGGCTAACCCTTTTGCCATGCAGGAAATTGCCGATGCGCTGAAAGGTGCCGAAGTGCCGGTGTTGGTGAAGAACCCGGTAAATCCCGACTTAGAGTTGTGGATTGGTGGTTTGGAGCGCATCAACCAGGCAGGCATTACGCGTCTGGGCGTTATTCACCGTGGTTTTTCGACCTACGAAAAACGCCTGTACCGCAACCTGCCCATGTGGCATATTCCCATCGAACTGCGCCGCCGCATTCCGGGACTGCCCATCTTTGGCGACCCCAGCCACATTGGCGGTGCGCGCGAACTGATTGCGCCGCTTTGTCAGCAGGCCATGGACTTGGGCTTCGACGGTCTGATTGTCGAGAGCCACTGCCGTCCGGACGAAGCTTGGAGCGACGCGGCCCAGCAGGTTACGCCCGACGTGCTTGACTTCATCCTTTCGAAACTCGTTATCCGCAAAATCACGGATTCTACCGAGAGCCTCGACACCATGCGTCACGAAATCGACGAAATTGACAATGCGCTCATCGAAACCCTGTCGAAGCGTATGCGCATCAGTCGCGAAATTGGTGCTTACAAGCGCGAACACGACATGACGGTGGTGCAGACGAACCGTTACACGGAAATTCTTTACAAACGCGGTGCGCAGGGTGTGCTTTGCGGCATGTCGGCCGACTTTGTCAAGGCAGTGTTCGAAAGCATTCACGAGGAAAGCGTGCGCCAACAGATTGAGGTCATGAACAAGCAGTAGTTTCGGCTGCGAGCAAACATTCATGTAAAATCAATAAAAGAGAAATTTCGATGAAAATTTTGATTTTGGGTGCCGGCAAAATGGGTTCGTTTTTTGTCGACTTGCTGAGTTTCGACCACGAAACGGCTGTTTACGACATCGACCCTCGCCGCTTGCGCTTCATGTACAACACGCTGCGCTTCACCTCGCTAAACGAAATAGACGATTTTGCGCCTGAGCTCGTCATCAACGCGGTGACGCTGAAATATACGTTGCAAGTTTTTGAAACAGTCATTCCGCATTTGCCCAAGGAGTGCATCATCAGCGACATAGCCTCGGTGAAAACGGGCTTAAAGGAGTTCTACGAAGCAAGCGGTATGCGCTACGTTTCAACCCACCCCATGTTTGGCCCCACGTTTGCCAATCTGGGTGCGCTCAACCACGAAAATGCCATCATCATCAACGAAGGTGACTACATGGGACGCATTTTCTTCCGCGACCTCTACGGTCGTCTGGGCCTTAACCTTTGCGAATATTCGTTTAGCGAACACGACGAAACGGTGGCCTATTCGCTGAGCATTCCTTTTGTCAGCACCTTTGTGTTTGCTGCGGTGATGAAACATCAGGATGCGCCGGGCACCACCTTCAAGCGCCACATGCAAATTGCGCGGGGTGTGTTGGGCGAGGACGATTGCTTGCTGCGCGAAATTTTGTTTAATCCGCTCACCGGCGCACAGGTTTCGCGCATTCGCGACGAACTTTCCACCCTACTTGAAATTGTAGAGCAAAAAGACGAAACAGCACTCAATGCTTACCTGCAACGCATCAGAAAAAACATTCAGTAAAGCGTGCTTGGGCTTCAAACAGTTTTTACCAACCTTGCTTTTGCTCACCACAAAATGTCAAAGAACGCTGAACGAATTGTGTATAAGCAGGTGTTTAGAATTATCTGTTCTGTTTTCAACATAGTATAGAGCACACACCAAACTGTCCGTAATTTTTTGCACAAACACCAGCAAGCGGTTTGTACAAAAAACTACGGACAGTTTTTTTAGTCAACGAAAAACTACTTTACTCCACAATCACCTTGACAGCCTTGCCGCCGCCAATCAGTTTCACCAAGTAAGTACCCTTTTGTTCAAAGTGGAAGTGACATTCAGTCGGAGCACCAGCTTCAATGTTTCGGTTAGCCACCACACGTCCGTTCAAGTCGTAGACACACAGACGCTGTGCTTCAGTTTGAGCCGACACCCCAACGGTGAAGTCACCCTTCGTAATCGTCGGGCTCACCTGCAAGGTAGCCTTGTCTGCCTCAGCCGTACCAATCTGGTTAACCACATTCTTCGGCATACGGATACTCAGGTCCATGTCGTTCGTCAGGTTTGCATTTTCCGTACCGTAGTGCGTAATGTTACCCAGCAAACTGCCCAACACCGTGTTAAGCAGCGGGTCAACTTTAGCGTGCACAATCGGTTTGGCAATTTTGCCCAACAGCGGGCCCACCAGTTTGTCCACCAGTTTGTCGATGCCACCCTTCACAATGCTTTCCTGCAAAGCCGCGCCATCCTTTTTATGCTCGTTGCTTTCCGAGAAAGTGAGGTAAGCCTGCACCGCCTCTTCGCCCAAGCATTCCACCAGCATTTCGGTCAGCGCCTCAGGTGTTTCGGGGAATTTCACCAAGCCGCCCAAGCTGCCCAAGTTCGCATTCACCACCTCGTTAATCACGTCCCAGTAATCCGCTACCAGCGAACCAATCATCGGCATCAGGCCGTCCACCAGCTTTTGCTGCGCATAGCCCCCGAAGTCCTTTTGCAATTCGCCGCCCAGGTTCACACTCTTGATGTATTTACCCTGCAAATCCATTTGCGAATTGTCATCGTTCAGGCGCACCAGGCGGAACGGACAAGGATAAGTAACCGTTGACCCCGTCGACACATCGTAAATCGAGTCCGTACGCGTTTCGTTGTAATCCTTAGCCACATCCTGAATGTGGAAATGTCCGGTGAATACCACACGCACGCCGGCTTCCATCAGCGCCTTGCGCACCTCAGCCGCTTCGTCCACCACGTAAGGAGCCGCAATCGTGGCCTGCGCATTAAAGTGTTCCACCAAGTTGTGGTGCATCACGCCCAACACCTGCTTACCCTTGCTGCGCGCCTCGCGGGCCTGCGTCTGAATCCATGCCAAAGTTTCGGGTTTGATACGTCCCGAAGTCACACACACATCTGCCTCGGCACCTTCCGATTTAAACGTATTATCCTCGTAGCGGCAAGCATCGATACCGATGACCACCACACCATCGAGCGGCTCAATGGCATAGCTTAGCGAATGCGTGTCGCGCACCGCCTTGTCGCCATAACCAAAGTCCTTATAGATTTCAGCAAAGTCGTTGGCACTCACCGTCTGCGCATAGCTCGTTTTGTCACCGTCGAACACCCAAGCATGCGGATTGTTCACGTCATGGTTACCCGGCACCACCAACGTCTGAATGCCAGCCTGCTTCAGGCGCTTCAGCTGTTCGGCCACCATTTGGTGACTCAGCAGTTCGCCGTCCTTGGTCAAGTCGCCCGGAATGAGCACCAGTTCCGGCTTACGCGTCAGGATGGTGTCAATCATTGTATAGTAAATGTCCTTGCTCTCGGCCAGCAGTTTGCGGTCCGAAGCCAAGTATTGATTGAAAGCACTACCTTCCTTCACCAGCAGTTCGGGGTTCATCACATGAATGTCGCTCATCACCAAAATATCCTTCGGTCCGTCGGCAAAAGGAATGGCATTAACCGTAAAGAGCAGTTCGTTGCCCAGCGTCTTGCCCTTAGCGTCCAAACAGCGCACGGTGTAGTCACCTTCGTCCAGGTCGTTGCCCACGTTGAACGTACCGTTCTGTTCGCCATCGGCCGACTGCTTATATTGCGTTTTGAGTGCCACCGGGCCCTTGTCCTTGAACAGACAGATGGAAGCCCCTTCGGGCAGATTCTTGAATTGAATGTCAATAGCCTGTCCTACTTCAAAATGCGAAGTAGACAAACTGAGCGCAGGTTGCCCCGTGTTATTGTCCTGTGCCGCAAAAAGGGCATCCGTATTTTGTCCGCGAAACAAGTTGACAGTCTGCTGCCATTTGTTTCCAAAAACACGGTGGGTTGCTGCATTGGCTGCAATCGGTTGGGCAGCCTGAAGGCTAACGGCACAAGTGAGCGCACAAAGAAGTAGTTTTTGAGTCATTCGTTTGAGTTTAAGTGTTTGTTTGTTCTCTGTCGTGTTTTCGACACTGCAAAAGTAAAAACCCACCGTTACGATGCCCTTTCAAGTGTGTGACATTTTCAAGGCTAAATTGTGTACAACTCTTCACATCTCATCCATAGTGTTTTTCATCTCTTCATTCGGTGCGCACTATCGCACCGCTACCTCCGTCAGCCAATCAGCCCGGGACGAAGCACAATGTCTGCTTTGTCCCGGGCTGACTTTTAGGTTCAATCCATGCCGTCCTTAGCGGCAAAAGTCGTTTTTCAGTTCAGTTTTTGCGGTGTGCGCGTTTCGCGCTGTTCGTACAGGTCGTCGATGATACCGTCGGCCAAACCGATAACCGGCACCCAAACGTAGTCGGCATGTACGATGCGGGCAATGCGCAAAAAGATTTCGGCAGCCGGAATAATAACGTCTGCACGGTCGTCCTTCAGTCCGAACTGTTCGATGCGCTCCTCCACGCTCAGCGGTTTCAGTCGGTCGTACACCTGTTCGAGCGAGTTAATCGGCAAGCGTTGCTGCTCCTTATCCTTCACTTCGGCCATGCGGTAAAGTTTGTTGATGTTACCACCCGAACCAATAATGTTGATGCGTCCGGCCCGTTCAGCAATGCGGCCCATGTCCTCTTCAAGGCGCAGCCACTCATCGTCGCGCACCTTGCCCGTAAGGCTTCGCACCGTACCGATGTTATACGAAGCCGAACTCTGCAATTTGCCGTCCGTCAGAAAGTTCACCTCGGTCGAGCCACCGCCCACGTCCACGTAGATGTAAGCCCCCTCGCGGTCGGCCATACATTCAATGTGGTTGCTGTAAACGATGCGTGCCTCCTCCTTGCCGTTGATAATTTCGATGTTGATGCCCGTTTCCTTCAGCACGCGGCGAATAATGTCCGGGCCGTTGGTAGCATCGCGCATAGCCGACGTAGCACAGGCGCGGTAGTCAGCCACATCATACAGCTTCATCATCTGCCGGTAAGCCTTCATGAGCCTACGCAGTTTTTCGGCCTTCTTGTCAGAGAGTTCGCCATTCTTGAAAATGTCGAAACCCAGTCGCAGGGGAACACGCAGCAGCAGCAGTTTCTTGAATTTATCCTTGTCGTTAGCCTCGCGGTCAATGCTCTTGATGAGCAGGCGGGCCGCATTCGAACCTATGTCGATGGCCGCATAATTGATTCGTGCCATAAGCGTATGTAAATTATTCGGTTAAGCATTCTGTTTACAAAAGTAAGTAGATGCAGGCGCGCTGTCGGTCTGCATCTACTTACAAAGGTAAACGAAACTGCCTAAATCATTTTGTCAAATGCCTTGTATTTTTCAGTTTTCCCGTTTTTTTTGATGAAACAGTCTGGTTTCTATCGAAAACAATGGCGTTCACCAGCCTACGCTTTTTCCTTGCCCTTTTCAGCCGAAGCCTTTTTTGCTGAAACCTTTTCGGTCGAAGCTTTTTCAGCTGAGGCCTCCAGCAGCGTGTCGGCATAATGTTTGTAAAGCGCCTCCTGCGAACGGAAAGGTGTGGGGTCATTCGTTACCCAAGGCAAGTTGCGCCCTGTACCGTCAACACAGCGTCCCTGCATGTTGTCGCGCAGGGCAAAGTCGATGACGCGCTTCAAGTCCTCCTTAATCAGCGGATCGTAAACCGGCGTCACCACCTCGACACGGTTATTCAGGTTGCGCGGCATCCAGTCTGCCGAACCGATAAACATTTTGTCCTCGCCCGCTGCACAGAACTGGAAAATGCGCGCGTGCTCCAGGTAGCGGTCAATAATGCCCGTGATGTGCATTGTTTCGCTCTTGCCCGGCAGGTTTGTCACCAGCGAACAGTTGCCACGCACCACCAGTTCCACCGGCACCCCGTTGGCCGAAGCTTCATACAGTTTCTTCACCATGCCCGGGTCCGTGATGTGGTTAATTTTAATGCGAATGTATGCCGGTTTTCCCACATTGTGGTTCTTGATTTCCTCGTTCACCAGGCGCACAAAGCGGTTGCGCATTTCGTTAGGCGACACCAGCAACTCCTTGTATTTAGCCGGTAAGTAAGGATGTTCAATAAAGTTGAACACCTCAGCCACATCGCGCACAATGTTGCGGTTGGCCGTCATCAGCATATAGTCAGTGTAGGCACGCGCATTTCCCTCGTGGAAGTTACCCGTGCTGATTACACTGATGTCCGCCCCCTTGCGCATGTGAATGTGCGTAATTTTTGAGTGCACCTTCAGTCCCTCCACGCCAAAGATAACGTGAATGCCCACATCCTGCATTTTCTTCGACCAGTTGATGTTCGAAGCCTCGTCAAATCGGGCCAGCAGTTCAATAACCACCGTAACCTGCTTGCCGTTTTGCGCCGCGTTAATCAGTGCCTTTACCACCTTCGATTCGCGAGCCAGTCGGTAAAGCGTGGTTTTAATGCTCTTTACCTCCTTATGAACTGCAGCCTCCTGCAATAAGCGAATGTACGAAGCAAAGTCGTGGTAAGGCACGTGAATAAAGCGGTCGCGTTGCTGCACAGCCTGCAGCAGCGACTGTTCGCCCATCAGTTCCGGTTTCATGAGTGGTTGCCAGCGCGGATATTTCAGGTCGCTCCGTCCGCAATCCGGAAAGCTCATCAAGTCCTTATGGTTCTGGTAGCGTCCTGCCGCCATGATGGTGTCGAGTTTGTCGATATTGAGTTTGCCCGTAACGCGTTTCAGCAAGTCGCGCGGCATGTCAGCATCGTAAATCACGCGCAATGCCTGTCCCTTCTTACGACTTTTCACACCTTTCGAAATTTTCTGCATCAGTCCGGTGCGCAAGTCATTGTCAATTTCCATCTCCGCATCCTTTGTAAATTTAAATGCGTAAGCCTGGAACACGTTGTAATTGAGTCCTGCAAAAATGAGTGGCAGGCAATGGCGGATTACGTCGTCCATATACATGATGTACGACTTATCATCCTTATCGGGCAATCGAAGGAAACGCCCAATCAAGTTTATCGGCAGTTGCAGCAACGCAAATTCCGGGTGCGTTTTGTCCGAGTTCTTGCGCATTTTAACTGCCAGGTAAATGCAGTCGTCGGGTTCTGTGCTCAAGTCCTTCACGGCTGAGAACCACACCGGCGCAATGAAGCCATCGAGTTTATGATAATAATAATTGCGGACGAAAGTTTTTTGCATCTCATCCAGTTGGGTGTCTTTCAGAATGTAGATATTCTCCTTTTCAAGGTCGTTTTCTACCTGTTGAATAGTCGCCTCATACTCCTTCGCATATTGCGTATTGAGTTTGTTAATTGTTTTCAGGGTCTGTATGGCACATTGTCTGTCGGTGCGTGCATCCTTGTCGTTGTATTCAGCAATGCGGTTAAGCAAAGCCACACGCACGCGGAAAAACTCATCGAGGTTATTTGAATAAATACCCAAAAAACTCAATCGCTCAAGCAGTGGAATGCTTTTCTTTTCAGCTTCCTGCAGGATGCGGTGATTAAAGTACATCCAACTAATGTCCCTTTCTACATAATCTTGACTAAAATTGTTTTTACCCATCTGGCTGTGATTTGTTGTTTCGGTTTGCAAAGTTCGGCATACTATGTTACAAGTTTGTTACAAGATTGTGACAGTTTGAGTTACAAAAATGTAACACCTTCGTGTTTTCCCTCTTTAATCCCCCTCCTTCAGAACTTTTTGGCTGAGCCAGCATGCTGCAACCTCCAGTCACTTTGAATGGTGAAACATTTCGCGGCTTCGGGTGCGCAGGGCGGATTTAACAAACAGGTAAATAAAGGTGAAAATAAACGGGGTCGCCTTTTGCTTCATTGCAAGGCGAAATAAGCGGGTGCGGAACCGATTGGGACGTTTTTCTGAAAACGCTGATTATCAGTAGTTCCGCGATTCTTAAAACTAGCTCGGAACTAATTTCAACAAGCTCGGAACTAATTTCAACAAGCTCGGAACTAATTTCGACTGGCTCGGAACTAATTCAGACAATCGCGGAGCAAATTTTGACGATGGCTCATCGTGTGGTTCATACAACGGCAGGCAGATGGAAAAACAGACTGATTATTATCGTATATTTAGGAGAGCGGGCCAGACGCAAAAAAAAATCGGGACACCGCGTCGCACAGACGGGTGTCCCGAGGGGTAATTTATTTTAGCAATTAGGTTGCGGTATTACTTTACCAGCACCTTTTTGCCATTCACAATGTAAATGCCCGGCTGCGTGATGTTTTGCAGGCGGCGACCCTGAAGGTCGTAGATGCCTTGATGACGAACGGGGGTGTCGGTGGTTACTTTGTCGATGCCATCGACAATGGGTTCGTAAGTCACCGTCATGGTGTAGTGCTGTTCGATGATGTCGTTGTAATTCTCGTTACCTTCAATGCCTTTCAGCTTGTAGCCACGGATTACAGGGATAATCAGCGGATAGCGTTCGCCCGCAGCATGCAGGTTGGCCACAGTTTGCAGCTTTTCGCCATCGGTGGTTACGCAGTTCAGGGTGAGCATGAAGAAGGGCTGAGCAGTGAAGTGGTAGAGCTTCATGGGGTGACCGCTGCCCTTGTCCCAACCAACCATGTTGCCGTTTTCATTACCATCCCACATCATGCCATTCGTTCCGGCAATCTTAAAGCTTTCGCCGTCGGCATTGAGCGTAAAGGTGAACGTGTCGCCCAATTTGGATACTGCCGGACAAGCACTGCGCTGCAAAAGCGGAATGTAAAGGTCGTAGTAGGCATTCTTCACTTTGAACTTGTTGCCTTCGCCTTCGAGCGTCCATACGGCCGAGGGGTCGAGCTGCGATTCGCTGGTAAAGCGGTTTACCTGCTTGGTGTCGGCCACTACGCGGCGGTAGCCCTTGCGTGCACCGTTGTCGACATCCGAGGCATCGTACACCAAATAGCTGTGGCCGTTTTTCAGATGCTTCACATCGGTCACTGCTTCGCCCACTTCCTTTACACCGGTATATGCGTCGGTGGTGTAAACCACTTCGATGGTTGTGTCGTTGGCAATGGTCATTTCAGTGCCATCGGTAATAGGGCTGCTTTCGAACTTGTAGTAGTTGACTTCGGGAGCGTTGAACGTGAACTTGTCGCCTACGTTGACAGCCGTTTCGTTCAGTTGAATGGTAACGCCTGCGGTATCAACGGCTTTCAGCATCACGGTGTAGGCCGTGCGCTTGTAAGTCACGGTGTAGGCATTGTCGCCCTCGCTCTTCACTTCGGTCACGGTCATGTTCTTCAGCTGAGGACAGTCGGCAGCAGTGAGTGCTTCGGTGCGTTCGGTCGGCACACTCAGGCTGTAGGCACCCAGGTCGGCACCTTCAGTGTCGCGGCAGTTGAGCGTAACCACCTTGACCGGCATGAGTTTCCACACGGCACCCTGTACGCGCGGAGCATCGTAAGTGGCACCATTGACGTTCGAACCGGCGTAAACTGTGCCGGCAGGCAGCGGATAGAAGCTGGCATTGCTGTGCATTACGCGGAACTCGTTGTTGGTCATGAACTTCACTGTGAGTTCGGTTGCCGTGTTGCCAACGCTGACAGGGCGACCCAGTCCGCCGACAAATGTGCCGGCAGTACCGATAAAGCGCTTGGTGGCTACGTTTTGCAGTTTCACGTGCTGCGTGCCGTCGGCAGCTACTTCGGCATCGGCCTCGGTAACGGTCCAGGCATCGTTGCTGAAAGGCACAAGCGTGTGGCGCAGGTTGCTTCCCAAATTGTTGTCGACAATGCGCGTCGAATCGTAACCCTCAACGGCATTGACCATTACTACCGTCTGTCCCACGGTGAACGGGGTGTATGCAACGGGCTTGTCGGCCGGACCGTCGTAGTTTTCCATCGGAGCAAACTGCCACATGCCGCTGTTGCCGTCATTAGGTTTGTTGTAAAGGTTCACCGAGAGTTTTTGTCCGCCGGCAGCCGAGTTCATGTACCAACCCTCGGGAGCGCGGTTGCTGGTAATAGAGTAGTAGTAGTGGCCATTAGCCAACTGACCGTAAGCACCCGTGGCGAGTACAAAGTTGTAGTGTTTTTGGCTGTTGTCGTAAGTCCAGCGCGCCGTATTGTTGTTGGCCGTCGGATTCGGGTTGACCGAACCTTCGGGCTGCGCTTTGCACACCAAGGCATACATGCCCTTGTGGGCAGGGTCTTCCTCCAGGCTCCACCACTGGTAGTTGTAGTTGGCAGCTTCTTTGGCAGCTTGCGTGTTGGTCCAAAGCATACCCACCTTGGCACCGTTGTCGGTGATGAGGCTTGAGCCCTCGGCCACCAGTTCCATGCATCGACCCACACGTGCATTGTCGGTACATCCCGACACGAGGCGGTAGTAATAGTTCTTACCGTCCTTGTTGGCGTGCGGCATCACCGTATCGGTTTGCTGGCCACCGCCGGTTTCGGCATCGAGCATGTGGTATTTGCAGTAGCGGTAGTTGCCATAGTTCAGCAGCGTGGTATCGGCCGACATACGTTTTTGGAAATCGGCAAATGAGCGTCTGGCCTGTTGCGTCCAGCCTGCTTCGGCAATGGCAATGAGGCGCGGCAGAGCCAGCCATTCAAGGTAGTTGCGTTCGTGCACATGTTCGCACCAGAAAGTGCCCTGCACACCGTGGTCGGTTTCTGAAGGAATGGCCTCGTTGTAAGTAGCCTTGACATCGTCAGTGCCGTAGCCGGCACCGGGAGGATCCTGCGGCGAGTTACCCTGACGGCGGTTGATGTAGTAAGGACCCCAGGGCGTGTAAATGTTTTTCAGTCCCAGTTCCTTGGCTTTGACAGCCGACTGGCGAGCCGGTTGCCAGCAGTAAACCAAAGCATCGGTTTGCTTGATGAGGTTCAAATCGGCTCCGGCAGCCGTAATCGACTCGTTCCACACAGCCAGTTTTTTACCCTTCGACTGAACGAAGTCGGCCATTTCCTTGATGAAGTGGCTTTGCAGCTGTCGGTAGTTGGTGAGTTTCAGCTCCTTGTAGCGCGCCTTGCAGAGTTCGTTGTTTTCCCATTGCGTAGTGGGGCATTCGTCGCCACCGATGTGGATGGTTTCGTAGGGGAAGAGTTCGATGAGTTCGCTCAGAATGTCCTTGGCAAACTGCACAGCCTGCGGATTGGCCACGTTGAGCACGTTGCTCGAAATACCTCCCGTGGTCCAGATGGTAGGCGGATTGTTCGGCGTACAGCTGTATTCGGGATAAGCCGCCATGGCAGCCACGAAGTGACCCGGCATGTCGATTTCGGGAATGATTTCGATGTGGCGTTCCTTGGCGTATGCCACTACGTCCTTAATTTCCTCCTGGGTGTAGAAGTAAGGACCGTAGGGTTTGTTAATCCAGTACTGCGTACAGCTTTCCATATCGGTAAAGAACGAGTTGGGCGCAGTGGCACCGATGGTGGTGAGTTTCGGATACTTTTTAATCTCTACGCGCCAGCCCTGGTCGTCGCTCAGGTGCCAGTGAAAGCGGTTCATTTTGTAGTAAGCCATGACGTCGAGCATGCGTTTCACCTCGTCGGTTGTGAAGAAGTGGCGCGAAACGTCGAGCATGAAGCCGCGGTATTCAAAGCGCGGTTCGTCGCTGATTTGCACCTGAGGTAGCACATATTCCGTCACCTTTGCATCCTTTACGCCTGCCATGACGTTGGGAGGCAGAATTTTCTTGACCGTCTGCAAGGCGTAGAACAGTCCTTCGGCCGATTTGGCCTGTACGGTTACGCTGTTGTTTTCGGCCAGAAGGTAGTAGCCATTGGGCTTCATGTTCGAATTTTTCGACATTCTGACCTGGAACATGGCCTGTTCGTCGGCTTCGACAGCTTGTGCCTGGTAGCCCGTGGCCTTGTTGAATGCCGCCACAAAGCGTTCCACCTCGTGCTGCATATCGGCAGGGAGGTCGGCGCTGTAGCTCACCTTCATATCGGCGGGCAGCACCACATTACCCGACATCACCGTCATGCTTTTAGCCTTGGGTGTTAGGTTCACAAATCTTTGTGCCGACAGACTTAATGGCAGTGCCAGCAACAGGAACAAGAAACTAAGAAATTTCTGTTTCATTGATTTAAGATTATAAATAGATTAGTAAGAAGATTTTTCGGGAAGATTTTGCAAAAATACGCCTTTTATTTTGAAAAAACTCCGATTAGGAAGTATTCTTCTCATGATTTTTCAACAGTCACCCTCCCTCCTTTTTTATCCTTGCAAAAATTTCTGTGAGCTACATAAAAAGTTTCCCACCCTCCTAAAAGATGGTGGGAAACTTTCGTAATAAAATAGTGCTCTTTTATTGATCAGTAATAAGAGATAGTTAACTTAATTTACTGAACAGAAAAGTCGAATCCAAATGGTGCAACTTGAAAATATTTATTGTTTAAACCGCTTTTGTAGAAGAAACAATATTCACCAGGTTCCAAAGGTTCTTTGAAGGTAACTTCAAATGTGCTGTTGTTGATGGTTTTGATTTCAAAATCCATCATTTGGCGTTTACCCGAATTGTTACCTTCGAATCCCATAATTGTATAGCTCATTTTCTCAGGGAAAGTACGCTTTCCACCTTTTTTCTTTGTTTTTACGTCTAACTTAATAAGTTGGAATTCATTAGGACTTTGAATGTTGTTCATTACCATTTATTGTTGAAATAAAAACGGAAGACAGGTTGCGTAGAAGTGGTTACTTTGGCTTTCAATCCGGGCAAAACGAGTTTTTGAATATCTTTAGCTGAAGTCATCAAAACACTTGTTCCTGCGGCAACAGCTGCTGCTTCACCCCCTTTAGGTAAGTGACCACCTAAAACGCTACCTGCAACATAGGTACCCAAAGCTGCTGCACCAATTTTGCCTAAATTGAAGCCTTTCTCTTCTTTTTCGAAATTGGTTCTATACACTTTTTCAGGCTTTCCTCCACCAGCAGGATTCCAAAGGTAAACACCTTCGTATCCCATGTCCTTCTTTGCAATTTGCTGAAGATACTTTGTCAACGTGGCATCAGCACCAGCTTGCTTGAGTTCACGCATAAACTTGATGTCGAATGTAATGGTTCGGGTAGAACTATTTTCGATGGCACCAATAATTTCCTCTGAACTGAAACCCTCCTTAAGAAGTTCCAATACAGTTTCATTAGTGACTACATCATTTTGTGCACTGATGTTCAAACTTGCTCCTAAAAAGAGCATTACTGCAATCAGAATTTTTTTAATCATAAAATTGTAAGGTTTTATATTATTCATCTGCAAATGTAGTGATTATATCTTTAAATATCTTTTTATTCTTAGTTTATTTTATGTTTTGGGAATATAAAAAATAAATGTTTTTACATATCGATGGGAAATGGTACTTATTATTGTTGTTTTTGTAAACTAAGTGTCTTTTTGGATAGATTTTAATTAACACACACAATGATTGTGATAATGCGTAAAATGGAATCAATATTTCATTTCATCACTAACAGAAACAAGAGTTTGACAGCCGGTTGGAGATGATGGTTAGCGATTTGGAACTCAAAAATTTGGATTTAGGGTGTACGTGTTGTATATTTGCAAGTAGGCTGAAAGCCATGCGTGCGATACGACTGATGCCAATGCGACAACGAAACGGCAGAAAAGGGCTTTCAACTTCCTAGGAAAAGTCCTTACTTCATTCATTCAAATTACCGGATAATCCTAATCAAACCGAAACCGGACAATGAAACAAACCAAGCAAAATTTATTTACAACCGAGAGCGGACGCAATTACTTTTGGCCCTTTGCCCTCGTCACCCTGCTGTTCTTTCTGTGGGGATTTGCACACAGCATACTCGATGTGCTGAACAAGCATTTTCAAGACACGCTGCACATTAGCAAAGCCGAGTCGGGCTATGTGCAGGCTGTGGTGTATGGCGGCTATTTTCTGATGGCTCTGCCCGCCGGAACCATTATACGACGCTGGGGCTATCGGGCCGGCGTAATCAGCGGACTGATGCTTTACGGCATAGGCGCACTGTTGTTTATTCCCGGCGGACGGCTGCTTTCGTTCCCCTTTTTCCTGTTCTCGCTGTTTATCATCGGTTGCGGACTAACCTGCCTTGAAACGGCAGCTAACCCTTACGTCACCGTGCTGGGACGAGCCGAAGGCGCAGAACGACGCATCAACTTGTCGCAATCGTTTAACGGATTGGGCTGGATGGTCGGTCCACTGGTAGGCAGTTGGTTCCTGTTTGCCGACGGAAGTGCTGAAGCCGATATTGCCACCCCCTATGCCGTAATCGGACTGGTGGTACTCATTGTAGCCTTTATATTTTCGCGCGCACGTTTGCCCGAAGACGATGAACTGGAAGCCAATGCCGAAGTGCAGACTAACGACATGCACCACCGTTCGCTGTGGCAGCAACGCGGTTTTGTGTGGGGCATGGTAGCCCTGTTCCTTTATGTGGCAGCCCAAACCGGTATCAATAGCTTCTTTATTAACTATGTAACCGAAAGTACAACGGTGTCGAACGCCGTGGCCGCACAGATGCTTTCGTTCGGCGGCATGGGGCTGTTCATGTTAGGCCGCATGTTTGGCAGTCGCGTAATGGCCCGCGTGCGCAGTCAGGTGGTGCTGCTTTGGTGTGCCGTGGGAGCCACCCTGTCGATGGGCGTGCTGCTCACTGGTGCCGGATGGGCCGGAGTTGCAGCCTTCCTGGTGTGTTACTTGTGCGAAAGCATTATGTTCCCCACCATTTTTGCTTTGGCCCTGCGCCATGTGAACGGCCAAACCAAACTGGCCTCGTCGCTGCTGATTATGTGCATTGTGGGCGGAGCATTGGCACCCGTGCTGATGGGCTACATTGCCGACCACACCACCATGGGGCTGGCCTTTGCCGTACCCCTTGCTTGCTTTGTGTTTATTGCAGCTTATGCTTACGGCTTGATTCACGAAAAATAAAAGTATAAGTAGGTGTTCAAAATTATTTATATTATTCTATCGAATTATTTTTACTTTGCATGATATGCTTGCACCATGCAAAGTAAAAATAATTTTGAGCACCTACTTAACCCCAAGAACGATGAGTAGCGAAAACATAGCACTTGACATTGAAAAAGAATTAGGGTTTGTTCCTACCGCCGGACAACAACGAGCCATCGTGTTGCTTTCGCACTTTGTAACCACCCCGAAACCCCATGCCGCCTGCATTCTGCGCGGTTATGCCGGAACGGGCAAGACGTCGATTGTCAGCGCCCTGGTGCGCGTGATGCGAAAGTGGCAGAAAACCGTGGTGCTGCTGGCACCCACCGGACGCGCTGCCAAGGTGTTTGCACGCATGGCCGGCGAAGGCGCCTACACCATTCACCGCATGATTTACCGGCAGGAAACATTCCGCGGCGAAGGAACCCGCTTTGACCTGGGCTACAACAAACTTCGCAATGCCCTTTTCATTGTGGACGAGGCCTCGATGATAGCCACAGGCACAACAGGAGAACCTTCGGTGTTCGGCTCCGGCGAATTGCTCGACGACTTGATGCGCTATGTGTATATGTCGGCCGGTTGCCGCCTGCTCTTTGTGGGCGATACGGCACAGCTTCCCCCCGTGGGCGAAACCGAAAGCGCCGCCTTGAGCAATGCAACCCTTGAACGCTACGGTATGTTGGTGGGCAGTGCCGACCTGACCGAAGTGGTGCGCCAAAGTCACGAAAGCGATGTGTTGGCAGGAGCTACCCGCATCCGTCAGCTTTTGGCCGAGGAGTATTATGGCATTCCGCCCATCAGTACCAGCGCGCATGGCGAAGTGAGAGTTTTGCCGGGCAACGAACTGATTGAGAGCCTGGTGAGCGATTACCGCGACTACGGTACGGACGGTGTGATTGTGGTTACCCGCTCGAACAAACGAGCCAATGTGTATAACAACGGTATCAGAGCCCGCATCTTCGACCGCGAAGAAGCATTGACACGCGGCGACCTGGTAATGGCGGTGAAGAACAATTACTACTGGACCGAACGCGCGGCCAAACGCTTGCCCGAAAAGGAAGAATTGCCTTTTAGCTTTATTGCCAATGGCGACACGGCCGAGGTGATGAGCATACGCAATGTGCATGAACAGTATGGTTTCAGCTTTGCCGATGCCACACTCCGTTTTCCCGACTACAACGATTGCGAACTCGACTGCCGTCTGCTCCTTTCAACCCTGCAGTCGGAATCGCCTTCGCTCACGGCAGCCGAACGAACCACACTTTACGAACGGGTGATGGAAGATTACGCACACCTGCCGTCCAAAAAAGACCGCCTCAAGGCGCTGCGTGAGGATGCGTACTACAACGCCCTGCAAATAAAGTATGCCTATGCCGTTACTTGCCACAAGGCACAGGGCGGACAGTGGGCGCGTGTGTATGTCGACCAGGGCTATGTGCCCGACGAAGCACTCGGCACCCCTTATCTGCGCTGGCTCTACACGGCTTTTACCCGAACAACCGACCGCGTGTATCTGGTGAACTGGACGGGGCCGACATGTTGACTATACTAACCTCTTCTTGATATGACATTACAAACAGCCTACGAAGCCGCATCAACTCGCTACGATCATGCTGAACAAATGTATCAGCGTTGTGGAAACAGCGGAGTGCTTTTGCCCCGCATCTCTTTGGGATTGTGGAAAGGTTTTGGCGGAAATCGTTCGTTAAGTGAGTGTCAGGATTTGCTCCACACCGCTTTCGACCACGGAATTGTACATTTCGACCTCGCCAATAACTACGGTCCACCTTACGGTTCGGCCGAGGAAAATTTCGGTCGCGTCATGCAAACTTCGTTCCGTCCGTATCGCGACGAACTGTTCATTGCCACCAAAGCCGGTTACGACATGTGGCCCGGACCTTATGGCAACTGGGGTTCGCGCAAATATCTGATGGCCAGTCTTGACCAAAGTTTGCAAAGAATGAAGTTAGACTATGTCGATGTGTTTTACTCTCACCGTTACGACCCACATACGCCCCTTGACGAAACCCTTCAGGCTCTGGCCGACGTTGTACATCAAGGCAAGGCCTTATATGTAGGGCTGTCACGCTGGCCGGTTGACGTATTGCCTTATGCCTATAAATACTTGACAGAACAGCACGTTCGTCCTCTGCTGTATCAGGGACGTTTGAATTTGCTCGACCAATCGCTGAAAACTGATGGCATTTTGGATGAACTCAACAGACAGCATTTGGGATTGGTAGTATTCTCTCCCTTGGCACAAGGCCTACTGACCGACCGTTACCTTAACGGCATACCATCTGACTCGCGAATGCGAACCGATGTCACTTTGAAAGAAAGCCTGTTGACGCCCCAACTGCTCGAACAATTAGCAACGTGGAATGCCGAAGCCCGCGATTTAGGTCTTACCTTATCGCAGTATTCGCTTCGATGGGTACTTAATCATCCCGGCGTAACGAGTGTGATTGTGGGCGTGAGTAAGAAAGAACAGCTACTTGAAAACCTGCAAGTCATTCATAAACTTTGAACCTTCGCCCGATTGTATTTAAAGGCTTATTCTGCTTGGTTCGTTTTGCTTTTTGGGAGTAGGGCATAAAATATTCTGTCAAAAAACATGCCCCTTGGCTCAAGGTCTGCTTAAAAGCAGTAATTTTGCATGTACACATTGTAATAATCTATTTTTAAGTATACATTGATGACATTACCTAAGGACCCCATGATGCTGTTTAGCGTCGTAAACATGAAACTGCGCGACGAATACCATTCGCTCGATGCGTTGTGTGAAGACATGAACGTCTGCAAACACGAATTGCAGGAGCAACTTCAAGCTGCCGGTTTTGAGTATAACGAAAAGCTGAACAAGTTTTGGTAAAGTTTCTACGTTCTTTTCCGCTGACACTGCTTTGTATCGTCGTGGTGTGGTACATCTGCCTCATTAAGCCCCCTTCGCTGCAGATGCCCACTTTCGATGGCATTGACAAAGTGGTGCACGTGAGTATGTATCTGGGCACTTGCGGTGTGTTTTGGTTTGAATACTTTCACCACCATGTGCACTTCAGCCGGGGGGTACTTGTGTCGGTGGCAGTGGTTTTACCCATATTGATGAGTGGAGCCATTGAGTTGGCACAGGCTTATCTGACAACTTGCCGCAGTGGCGATTGGTGGGATTTTGCCGCAAACAGTTTGGGCGTGTTGCTGGCTTTGGGGCTGGCTGTCGTTTACCGCGCACGCCGCAAGTAAGTTTCCGTGCGCCCGGTTGCCGGAAAGTTCGGCCGTGCAATTCGCTTGCCCGTGGCCACTTGCAGCACAACCGTAATCTTTCAGTAAGCCTGCGCGGCCGTGAAGCGGTGCAGGCATTTCGTCTATTTTAAAAAAAATCTTACGAGCGTGAGTTTACACATACGCATATCCGATACCGATTTTTGTTTTGCCTGTTCCGGCAACCGTACTGGCGAAGCCTTCACCTTTGTGCCTTATAACGTAAGGCCACAGGTGTCGTTGGCCATGAATTTGCGTGAAGCCATTGAGCAGGTACCCCTGTTGCAAAACCTTCCGCCGCAGATAGAGATTTGCGTAAATGGCCGCGTCACCCCCGTCCCCCTGGCCGAATTTCAGGAGGAAGATGCAGAAACAATTTACAATTACTGCTTCCGTTCGGATGTGGCGAACCGCGTGTTTTACGATACGGTGCCCGCTTCGAACATTGTGTTGCTCTTTGCCCTTGAAGAAACAACCTGCCGCATCATCGAAGAAACCTTTGGGGCCGATGTGCATTACACAGCCGCACTCACCCATGTGGTGCAGCACTTTGCTACCAAGGCACAAGGCATGGGCAAACAGAACGGAAGGCGCATCTTTGTGTACACACACGATGGGGTAGTGGACATTGCCGTATTGGAAGATGCACGCTTGCTGATGCTCAACACCTACAATGTGCGTACGCTGACGGATGTGGACTATTACGTGTTCAACCTGGCGCACCATTTGGGCGTAAACATTGCCGAAACCCCCGTGTTCGTGGCGGGTATTCCTGCCTTGCGCGATCCGGTGGTCGATGAATTACAAAAATACGCACCGGCTGTTTATGCTGTAAATCCGGCAGCCGAGTTTAACCGAAGTGCCGCTTCGACCCACGCCGGCGTTCCTTACGATTTACTTTGTGCCTTGCACCGCAAATAGCCTTTACCTCGGAGAGAGGATGCCCTCCCCATTTACGCGCGGCTCGTTCCGCCTTCCCTCTTTTTTACATTCACCCCGAAAATTCCCTACGCCATGCGAATCATTACCGGTAAATACAAAGGCCGTCATTTCGAAGTGCCCCGCAGCTTCAAGGCACGCCCAACGACGGACTTTGCCAAAGAAAACATATTCAACGTGCTGCGTGCCTACCTCGATTTTGACGAAACCCGAGCATTAGACCTTTTTGGCGGTACGGGCAGCATTTCGCTGGAGCTCGTGTCGAGAGGTTGCCCACAGGTAACCACCGTTGAAAAAGACCGCCAGCATTTTTCCTTTATCTCGCAATGTCAGCGTACGTTGGGCGATGAGGCCTGGAACCCCATTTGCGCCGATGCCCTGCGTTTCATCAGCCGTTGCGCACAACCTTACGACCTCGTCTTTGCCGATCCTCCCTACGCGCTGCCCGAACTTGCCGAACTTCCTGAACGTGTTATGAACTCAGGATTGGTAAAGGAAGGCACCCTTTTTGTGTTGGAACATGGCAAGACCCACGATTTTTCCGACCGTCCCGACTTTCTTGAACACCGCGCCTACGGCAGCGTCAACTTTAGTTTGTTCAGAAAGTAAGCCCGACAGATTCCTTACGTGCCGCCTAAGCCTTTCGCGCTGCAGTGCGTGATGCCGGCTAGTGGCAGAAGGGCTGAGAGTCACTCCTATATTACAGATATACAAAAAAACGGACAGAAAACCTCTGCCCGTTTTTTTGTAGCTATTTGTATCAGTTTGAATAGCGTTAAGTAGGTGTTCATAATTATTTTTACATTTGAATTGCGTTATTGTGCCGTAGCTGCTTGTTCTGCACTCAGGAGCATAGCGGGCTATGTGACTGAGTGCAGGGCAGGCAGATGCGGTGCAAGAACGTGATTCAAAGTAAAAATACTTCGATAGAATTATATAAAATAATTTTGAACACCTACTTAATGTCAGTATCTCCGCAAAAAACGCCGTTAAACGTGGAGCGAGAACAAGAATTCCAATCCACCTTCGCGTCGGTTGCGCACCGAAATGTCGCCGTGGTGAAACAGCACGGCATTGCGCACAATGCTCAGTCCGAGACCCGTGCCGCCACAGTCGCGCGTACGTCCTTCAGAAACACGGTAGAAGCGTTCGAACAAGCGCGGCAAATGCTCCTCGGGAACACCCTTTCCGGTGTCGTAGACCGAGAAGAAGGCAAACGATTCGGTGACACTGTAACAGTTCACATGAATTTCAGCCCCCTCGCCGGCGTAGCGCAGACTGTTTTCGATGAGGTTGCGGAAAATGCTGTAAATCAGTGAATAGTTACCATTGATAGTTAAACCTTCGGGCACTCCTACAAAGAGTTCGCTTTGGTTGGCTGTGAATTTATCGTTCAGGTCCTCTTTGGCATCGTCAATGACCTTAGCCACAACCACCTGTTCGCGCGGCATGAGTTCAGCCGCCTCTTCAGTTTTGGTAATGAGCGCCACATCGCGAATGAGATCAGTAAGTCGCACCACTTGTGCATGCGCTTTCTTCAGGAAGTAAAACTTACGTTCATCGTTCAGCGTCGGACAGTCCAAAATAGTTTCAATGTATCCCCTGATGCTGCTCACCGGCGTGCGCAGTTCATGCGTAATGTTGTTGCTCATTTGCTGTTTCAGAATCTTGTTCTTCTCAGCCCTCGTCACATCAGCCAGTGTCAGTTCGAAGCCCTCGTCCTTGTAAATGAGCAACTGCACGCCAAACGTATTGCCACCGCCCTGCGCTGTGAAGCGGAAAATCGGCGCCTCCTCAGTAGTAGGACGCTTGCCCCCGTTCAGTTTCAGGAATTCGATGGCCGGAGCAAAGATAGGCGATTGCCAGATAGCATCGAGGTCAGCCGTAGGTTTGTCCAAAATAACGTTGACATATTGCATGAAGCGCGGGTTCGAGTAAATGCGCTGACGTTCAGGCGTGTAAATGGCTACCCCCTCTTCAAAGTAATGAAAATGTCGCATCAGTCGTTCGCGTTCCGTAGCCAGTTGTCGGTTGCTTTCCTCAAGCTGCTTGTATTTTTGCATAATGGCATAGCCAATGTCGCCCAATTCCGACTGCGGAAACTTGATGTGCGCATAGTCTACCAAGCCACGGTCGGCCGATTTGATGAAATCGTTGAGGCCCGAAATCGACTTGCCCATGCGGTCAGAAATCTGAATCACGAAAATCAGCACCACCGGAAACAGCATCAGCACGAACCACAAAAACACGTTGTCGGCCTTCATTAGCGTTTGCGTGGTAGCATCGTTTGGCAGAGCCACGCGCACGATGTATTGGTCGTAGAGTTTTGCGTAGTAAAAGTAGTCGCGGTTCTCAGTCGTTGAATGTCTGATGTCCGAGCCCTTATCATTGTGCAGAGCCATTTGCACCTCAGGGCGGTTTAGGTGGTTATCCATTTCTTTGATGCTGTGCAGCAACGATTCAAACATTACCTGTCCGCGGTTGTTGATAACGGTCAGTCGCAAGTCGCTCGGCAACACGTTAGCCAGGTTCTGAAACTTCAAGGTATCGTTCTTCACTACATCGTTTTCCACCTCTTTCGCCACCACATCCGCATAGCTTTCCAATCGTTGTTCCAGCAAGTCGCGTTTGTATTGCTTTTCGCGGTTGTGTTGAAACATTACCAGCAATGCAGTAAAAATGGCAAAGAGCGCCAAAAAGTTCAGCAAAAGTTTGGTACGGTATGTCAGTCGTAGGTTCATGGTCTTTTGGGTAAGGTAAGTAAAGACAGGTTAGCGGAAAGACGCTGCATAGTGTTCTATTTCTTTTTCAACAAAATACCTTTGTTGGGTTCACGGCAAACAGCGAGTCGGCCTATTGTCGCAGCCAAAAGGCAGAAAGCAAGTGGGGAAGTGCAGAATAAGTTTCCCCACTTGAATCAGTAGATACCGCAGAAAAGTAATCTTACAGCAAAAGTAATCTTACAGCATCTACTAAAGAAAATGCGTATGCGTCATTGAATAGTTTCCGTAGGTTTACTCCTCGAAGCAGTAGCCATAGCCCTGGCGGTTAGTCAGGTGGTAAGCATTTTCTTCGAGTTTGCGGCGAACACGCGCAATGTGCACATCGACCGTGCGGTCAAGCACATAGCAGTCGCCATGCCACACCTCAGCCAGAATTTCCTCGCGCGAGAAAACCCTTCCCGGCTGTTTGGCCAGCATACTCAGAATGCCAAATTCCTTGGGCGAAAGTCGCACCTCCTTACCGTTCGATTCCACCAGTTTTTTGGTGTAATCAATCGTCAGTCCGGCCACTTTCAGCACCGGGTTTTCGGGTGCGGTTTGCGTACGGCGCAATATAGCTTTGATGCGCGCCAGTACCTCGTGAAGCGAAAACGGTTTCGCAATGTAGTCATCGCCGCCGGCCGAAAATCCCGTCAGCATATCGTTTTCCGTATCCTTAGCCGTAAGGAAAATAATAGGCGTTTGGTTCTTGAGTTCCTTTCGCAGCTTTTCGGCCATTTTGAAGCCCGACATACCGCCCAGCATCACGTCGAGCAGAATCAGATGATGTTCGGAGCTTAGCAAGTGCAGTGCTTCTTCGGCCGATTCGGCAGTGTCTACCTCGTAACCCGCATTTTCAAGGTTGCATTGCAGAATTTCGCGTAAATCGGGTTCATCGTCGACAATAAGAATTTTGTAAGCCATATATATATTTGTATGTTGGTTGCAAATGCAGGTAAAAGTGCAGTGAAGACAGCGCGAAAAGCAACGTGAAACGCATGCCGTTTGCCGAAACAGGCTGACTTTTTTTATGTTACAAAAGTGTAACTACTTTTTCCAGCCTTCGCTAACACGGTGCAATATTACTGCTTTTCTGCATTCTTTGCATTTGTAAGGCTGTTAATTTTTTATGAAACCTCATTCTCCTTCCTCATTTTCAGGCGTTTCACCTCAATTCTCCGTTCCGTTTGTGTTACAATCCTGTGTCAGTTTGCTTATTCCTCTTTGTTACGCCTCCCTCCTGTTGTAACACTTTCTTAACCGTTTTGTCACACCCAGCCAACACGAAGCCGGTAATTTTGCACCCGTAAAGTCAGTACCGGGCGGTTGCAAACATTCCCCAGTGCGCCACCCTCCTGAAAAAGGCAAGCCCTCAGGGCCAAGTGCTGACTGCTATTGACAGAAAATTACTCACTTAATCAATAAACTACACTTTTATGGAATGGATGTACCTTGGAATGGTCATATTCCTTTTCGTTCTGGCCGCTTTCGACCTTTGGGTGGGTGTCAGTAACGACGCAGTAAATTTTCTAAATTCGGCCATCGGTTCGCGCACGGCCAAGTACCGCACGCTGCTTATCATTGCCTCGATTGGTGTGTTTTGCGGATGTATTTTGAGCAATGGCATGATGGACATTGCCCGTCACGGCATTTTCACACCGCAGTATTTCAGTTTCCGCGAGGTCATGTACATTTACCTGGCCGTGATGGTCACCGACATTGTGTTGCTCGACATGTTCAACAGTTTCGGTATGCCCACCTCGACCACCGTGTCGATGGTTTTCGAACTGCTCGGAGCCTCGTTTGCCTTTGTCATGATTAAGATGGCCGGCGACGGTCTGGCCCTCGGTATGGGCGACTACCTCAACACTTCCAAGGCCCTCGAAGTAATTTTCGGTATATTCATGAGTGTGCCGCTTGCCTTTATTTTCGGTTCGCTCATCCAGTATCTCACCCGTCTGATTTTCACGTTCGAAATATTCAAGAACCTTCGCTTTAAAATCGGCATTTTCGGTGGTGTAGCCATCACGTCAATTCTTTACTTCATGCTTTTCAAGGGTCTCAAGCAGCTCTCGTTCATGAGTGCCGACGTCAAGGCCTATCTCGACGAAAACATCCTCATGGTGTTAGGCTTAACCTTTGTAGTATCTACCATCCTGATGCAGTTGCTCCACATGCTGAAGGTCAACGTGTTCCGCGTCATTGTGCTTTGCGGTACGTTTGCCCTCGCCACCGCCTTTGCCGGCAACGACTTGGTTAACTTCATCGGTGTGCCCCTGGCCGGATATTCATCGTTCCTCGACTTCACCGCCAACGGCAGTGCCTTTACCCCCGACACCTTCATGATGCACTCGCTGCACGATTCAGCCACCACCCCCATCTACTTCCTTGCCGCAGCCGGTGCCATCATGGTGTTCTCGCTTGCCACTTCAAAGAAAGCCCGCAAGGTAGTTGAAACCGAAGTCGGACTTTCGCGCAAATCCGAAGGCGACGAAATGTTCGGTTCCTCGAAAGTAGCCCGCAGCCTCGTGCGCTGGAGCAACAGCGTAGCCCGCTCCGTATCGCGCTACACCCCCGAAAGCGTAAGCCGCTTTGTCGACAAACGCTTCCAGACACCCGTCGACGCTGTCGACAACGGTGCCGCCTACGACATGCTCCGTGCCTCGGTCAACCTCGTTGTAGCCTCGTTGCTCATTGCCCTCGGTACCTCGCTCAAGTTGCCCCTTTCCACCACCTTCGTCACCTTTATGGTAGCCATGGGTACCTCGTTAGCCGACCGTGCCTGGAGTCGCGAAAGTGCCGTGTTCCGCATCACCGGTGTGCTCACCGTCATTGGTGGTTGGTTCATTACCGCCGGTGTAGCCTTTACCGCCTGCTTCTTTGTGGCCATGGCCATGAACTTTGGTGGAGTCGTAGCAGCCGTAATCATCGTGTCGATTGGTATTTACAGCATCATCCACAGCCAGCAGCGCTTCAATAAGAAGCAGAAGGAAGAAGCACAGCAGGGAGACATTCTCTTCCAGCAAATGCTTCAAACCACCGACCGCACGCAGATTGTGCCCATGCTCACCCGCCACATCAACATGAGCGTGGCCGAGGTAACCGAGCAGTATGCCGACCTCCTGGTGCGTACCACCGACGGCTTGTTTGGCGAACATCTGCGCCCCATGCGTCAGAGCATACGCACCCTCAACAAGAGCAAGCGCGAACTGAAGAACCTTCGTCGCCGCGAAACCCTCTGCCTGCGACGAGCTGAACCCCCTGTAGCCGGTATCCGCCTGAGCACAAACTTCCACTTGATTCACAATTCGCTCCGCCAAATGCTTTACGGACTTATCCGTATTGCCGAACCAGCTTATGAGCACGTCGACAACCACTTCTCGCCGATTGATGCCACATTTGCTGCACGCTACACCAAACTGCGTACCGAGTTCACCGAACTCATTGCCGAAATTGCCGGCAACTTCCGCAACCAGCGCAGCGAGGACAATGATGCACTCATGGCACGCTGTTCGGAAATCAGAAGTGAACTTCACAACCTTGGACAGGAAATCGGAGTGGCCATCCAAACCACCGATGTCAACCTCACTGCCATCACCCTGATGCTTCACCTCGTTCAGGAAACCGAACAATTGCTCGTCGAAGTGAAAGAGTTGCTCAAAAACACTAAACTCTATCGCGAAATGGTGTAATCGACAGCATTGTCGCAGCTGTTCGCCCTGACGGTGAACCCTACGGCATGTAACCCCGAAAGCAGGTGCTCAATGCAAATTTTGAGCACCTGTTTTTAAAAAACAGAAACCATTTTTTTTCAACTCCAAGCACTAATCCCTCAAAAACTCAACCCACTGGCGGCAAGGCTCATTTTCAATTACAGCCCCAAGCCGGATGAATGCCTCCCCCCAATGAAACCAATCAAACTTTCCCTTACCGCTTTATTGGCCGCCTTTGCGCTCCATGCCACGGCACAAACTTCCAACGATTCTGTGTCGTCAAAATCCGAACGCGCACTGCCCGAATGGTTCCCCAAAATCAGCGGAACCATCCGTGGAAAAATGGAGTATCAAACCAATGAAAAGGAAGGACGCTTTGAAGTGCGCACAGCGCGTATCGCCTTCGACGGACGCATTGTGCCGATGGTGGAATACAAGGCCGAAATCGACCTGTCGGACGAAGGTAAAATCAAGATGCTCGATGCCTACGCCGGTGTACTCCCGCTGAAAGGTATGAATCTGCGTTTGGGACAAATGCGTGTGCCCTTCAGCATCGATGCCCACCGCTCTCCGCACAAGCAATACTTTGCCAACCGCTCGTTTATTGCCAAACAAGTAGGCAACGTGCGCGACGTTGGCTTTTATGCCGCCTATCACTGCCAGCGCATTCCCCTGAGCATCGAAGCCGGCGTGTTCAACGGGTCGGGACTGACCAATCAGAAGGATTATTGGACCAAGGAGTTCAACTATTCAGCCAAACTGCAGTACAAACTGCCCTTAGGCTTCACCCTTCAGGCATCCGTACAAAAGTTAAATCCCTCGGGCATTTCGACCTACCTGTACGACGGCGGCATCACCTTCCAGCACGGACGTTTCACAGCCGAATGCGAATACCTTCGCAAGCACTATAACCATGGCGCATTCTCCGACGTCAACGCCCTCGATGCTTTCGTGTCGTACGACCAGCCCCTGCGTCGTGTTTTCCAGAAAGTGAGCTTCCTCTGCCGTTACGACCGCATGGACAACCACTCCGACGGAACGCTCAACGACGAAGGCACAGCCATGAAGCTCACCGATGCTGCCCGTCAGCGCGTAACCGGCGGTATCACCCTCAGTTTTGCCAAAAAGATGAATGCCGACATTCGCTTGAACTACGAAAAGTATTTCTACGACAACATTGAATTGGCCAAACCCTCGGAACGCGACAAAGCCGTTATCGAACTGGTCATCCACTTCCCCAATAAATAAACCGCCCGAGCAGCACCTCCCCTTTGCTGCCCGTTGTCCTACAAGGCCGTTAGCAGGTAATCTACCCACCTGCTAACGGCCTTTTTTATTGTGGCTCCGTCACGTTTTGTATGCCCTTTTTTATTACGCCTCACAGTTTCCATTATTGCAAATGTAAACAGTATGCTATCTAATAAGTAAAACTATATTAAAATATTCAGTTTGTTTTTCCATCAGCATCCCCTTGTTTGGCCCACGCGATGCACTATTGTCAACATTTGCTCCGCGATTGTTCGAATTAGTTCCAAGCTAGTTGAATTTAGTTCCGAGCTAGTTTGAATTAGTTCCGAGCTAGTTTGAATTAGTTCCGAGCTAGTTTTAAGAATCTTGGAATTGCTGATAATCAGCGTTTTCAGAAAAACACCGATGTCGGTTCTGCCAACGCTCATTGCGCCTTGCAATGAAGCAAAAGGCGAACGTTTTATTTTTACGTTTGTTTACCTGTTTGTTAATTCCGTCCTACGTCCAACAAACAGCTAAATATTTCCCATTCCAAAATGATAGAAGGTTATACTTTGGAGCGTAGGTGAAGCAAATATTAAAATTTGCCATTTGAATTTGTACTGGTCAATACCCACAAGGTTCGTTGTAAAGCTAAACAAGCCTTCAGCTCACATTGTTTGAATACATATATAATCATCAGTATATGAAACGGATAATACTCAATCATCAAAAAACAAAAGTTTGCTATTTTGTGCAATTTGATAATAAAAATATAGAGCTAATTAAAAAAAACTATCATTTATTTTTATACATTATAGTCTTTCATTATATTTGCATGCAAGTGTATAACCTTAAAAATACCTTACTGATGAAGAATCCGAACAGTTTAATTAGTAGGTTTCGTTCAGAATTACGTACTTCTCATACAGCTACTGCTTTTAACAATAATCCAAATTTGCTTTAGCCAAGTATGGCACATATAATTCGTATATACTGTCATAGGCTGATGATAAATAGTTTGGTGCAGCCCATAGGTTTTGCACCAAACTTATCCGTTGAAATCCTTAAATGCTTTCCTAATGAAAAAAAAGATACTCTTTTTACTGCTCGCGTTTCCTTTTACGCTTACTCATGCCCATGCCCAACAGCCGAATGGAGAAGATACTATTCAGGTATATAAATTTAAAGTGCTTGATGGTTTTTCCGAAGCAATGATAGAGGGTGCGCATGTTTCAATTTATGAAGCTGACAGTACGACGCTCTTGGTAGATTCCATGAAGTATGAAAGTAAAAAACTCATGATGGGTTATTTTTATCGCGAAGTACCCAAAAGGAAGGCTTATGTCTATCGCATTGAACGCGAAGGATATCCCACAACCTGGCATTACTGTAAGGTGAAAATGCCAAGAGGTGTCACACTCTTTACGCCCAAACCTGTATATATTTACCAGAACGCACCTGAAACCGATTTGAGTGAAGCCACTGTGACGGCTTCGCGCATATTGATGGTGACGAAAGGAGATACCATTGAATATAATGCCGCTGCATTCCGAATGCAGGACGGCTCGATGCTCGACGGACTGATACGTGCACTGCCCGGCGTGAAACTCGATGAAAACGGAAAAATTACGGTGAACGGTGAATTTGTGTCGAGTTTGCTCGTCAATGGACGTGACTTTTTTAGTGGTGACCCCCGTGTAGCCCTGCATAACTTGCCGGCATACACGGTGAACAAAGTACAAGTGTACCGAAAAAACGAACATGCCGAACGCGATGGCAGAGAACGCTCGCAGGAGGAGAAAGAACGCGACCCACTGGTGATGGACGTTCGCCTGAAACGCGAATATGCCCAAGGCTGGATTTCGAACTATGAGCTGGCCGGTGGCACCAACCTGAAAGGCGGATGGGACGAACGATGGCTTGCCCGCCTCTTTGCCATGCGATATACCAACCATTCAACGCTGGCATTTTATGCCAACGCCAATAACTTGAACGATGATGCTGCCCCCGGCAGCAAGGGCGAATGGAAAAAGGCCGACCCGGCAGACGGCGAAAAGAAAACGTACACAGCCGGCATTTCACTCGACCTTGAACCCAAGGATTCAAAGTTCAAATTCAACACTTCGCTACAGGCACTCCGACAGGAAAAACTTACGGCTACGGTACGAAATCAAGAAACCTTTTACGACGGTGGAAGCGTTTACGACCATTCCACAGCGCGCGATAAAAACACCACTACTGACCTGAAATGGCAGTCGAGATTGAACTATAACTACTTGTCGAATTACTTTACGGCAGAGTTTGCTGCCAATTATGCCCATAACAAAAACACCGCCTCGCTTCGGCAACAATCACAGCAGCAATTTGCAAGCAGCATTGATACCCTTTACAACCGTAGTCTGGACAGCCGCTACCGCTATACAGGGTGGGGCGTTTCTTCGCTTTTGAGTGGCAATAGCTATCTCGGCAGTAAAATACTGAATTACTATTTCAAATCGAACTACAATCACGAAAAAGCGAATTTGTTTGCTGCCGACCGCATTGTTTACTTTCCTCTTGAAAACGTTGTTCCCGAGCAGCGCAAATCATACCTGCCTGCCAAAGATTACCAGTTTCAAACAGGAATCAGCCTGCAGCATTTTGCGTTGGACAAAGAGCGTGGCAAAAATGGTTGGGCAAAACCATTCGGTTTCAATTATTATGTGAAGTACAGTTATTCGCAACAATTCAATTCCGGCCACCAGGATTTGCAGCGCAACACAAACGACTGGCTTTCCCCCCTTACACAGCAAGCGGCTGATTGGTTCATTGACAAGCAAAACAGTTACCACACTACGCGGCTTGAACGAGTACAGCAACTTGACCTTGAAATGGAGTCAAGCTACAAAGATATTGCGCTAAGGCTTGTGCCTACATTGTATCTGTATAACAGACAACTCCATGACTACAGAAACCAAACCAATCAATCTGTAAACAACCATACATTCGTTTGCAACCTTGCCGGCGAATTGCTTTATTCATACAAGAATAATGATTTTTTGCTTGGGGGAGGTTGGGAGTACGAACTTCCGAACCTTATGGACTTGCTCGATGTTCGCAACGAAACCGACCCGCTTATGCACTATATAGGCAATCCTCAGTTGCATAAAACGCGTAAAACTTACGGTACATTGCAATATCGGTTCAGAACCCAAGAAAAGTCGCGTCAATTAAACTTCAGTGCCACGTATAACAAATGGAAAAATGCCGTGGCCACGGCACAGCGTTACAACAAGCAGACCGGCGTGACCACCTACCAGCCCATGAATATCAACGGCAACTGGCAAGCTACGGCAAACTGCAACTACACCCAAATTCTTGACAAAAAAAGCCGTTGGGACTTACAGAATAACCTTCGCTTTGGTTTTGCACACAGCATGGGCTTTGCCAACGACGGTACGGAACAGGCCGGCCGCACGCTCGCCTTCGACAATGTGGCACTCAACGACGAGTTGACCATCAACTATCGCATCAACAAAATCAGAATCGGCGCCAAAGCCGCAGCACAGTGGACTTCGACCGAAAGCCGCGAACCGGGCTTCAGCGATTTCAGCTACACCGACTATTCATACGGCCTGACGTTCTATTCGCCCATTCTGTGGGGCATCGACTTCAGCACCGACATCATGGCATACAGTCGACGCGGATACAACGACCCCACGATGAATACCACCGATTGGGTGTGGAATGCCTCGCTGGCCAAGACGTTGGGCAAGAAACAGCAATGGATGGTCAAGGCTAATGCGTTCGACCTTTTGCAGCAAATAGCCAACATTCGGAAAACCGTAAATGTGCAGGGACGCACCGAAACTTGGTATAACACCATTCCGTCGTACCTTACACTCCACGTGGTTTACCGGCTGGATGTGAAGCCTAAGAAGAAAAATATTCAATGAAGTCGTCTGATTTTAGAAGAGATAAATCTCCAAATCAAATCTTAGTCAGAAAAGTTTAGACGACTTCAATAAATAACTAACGCCATGCGCCCCATCAGAGGGTATATAGACGCATACAAAAAAGGCCGTAAGCAGGGAGGAAAGTTCCCTTTGCTTACGGCCTTAAATGTTAGGAGGTTGGGCAGAGCCTGTTCAATGCCGGCTAATCGGCCTGCCACGTATGCTTCGGAATGAAGCTAAAGCTGTTTGTTTTCCACTTTCATATTTTGCTTTGCATCGTCAAGCAGCCTTTTGCCTTCGGGAGTGAGCAAAGCTGATATTTGGGCGGTGGTGAGCGGAATGCTCACAGCCCCTTCGGCCATGCTGCCGATAAGTCCTTCGTTGAAAACGAACGTAATGCCCTTCGGCGTAATGGTCCATTCGTCGATGCGCGATGCCTCGTTGTAGAACGTGCTGTTTTTAGCCGCAGCCTGCTTGATTTCCTTGTTCACGATTTTCAGCAGTGCGTCGGTGTGGTTGCCAAACAGGTGCTTCAAACTCACCACTTGCGCGTCCTTGCGCATGAACGTAAGGTAGCGCGAGGCACCATAACCGTGGGCACCCCCTTCGTAAATGTAGAAGGAGTATTTGAACACAATGAGTTCGGGCGAATGCGCGTAGTACTTCAAGCTGACGTCCGATTCGAGCGGCATGCACTCAGTAGCCTCGTATTTATCCTTGTTGATGAACGTAAAGTCGGGGCATTGGTCGTCGTTGGCAAACAGCGGTTGGGCTGTTTCTTTTTTGATAATCTGGTCGATGGTGCCCTGTGCTTTCTTTTCGAACATCCATTTAATGAGCCTTTGCTGCAAGCTGCTCAGGTTTTGGCACGCAGCCACATCCTCGGGCCACTCCAAGTCGAACGATTTGCGGCTACTGATAAAGTCGTCGTAACCCTCAATGCGCTCTTTGGTAATGGCGTACACATCCTTTTTGATATGGCGCATTTCGTCGGTTGTAGCCTCGGTTGCGGTGTCGGCCCGAACCGAATCGGTGGCAGTGGCAGTCTGTTGTATAGAGTCGGTCGCCGGTTGCTGAGGGTCGGATGTGGTTTTCCCCTTGCAGCCCGTCAGCACGGGCAGAAGCAGCATAGGCAGCGAAATAATCCACAATTTAGTCATGCAGTGAAAACGTATTAAAGGTTGAGCAACGATTTGATAGCAAAAAACAGAATCGGCATGAAAAGTGCCGGAAGCAGGTTAATGGTTTTGCAGTCCTTGATGTGAAGCACACCCAAACCCGATGCAGCAATCAGAATGCCGCCGACCAGCGATACCTCGGCAATGAGTTCCTCGGAAATAAACGTGCGCGACAACATGGCAATGCCGTAAATGCTCGACATCCACACCAATACGATGACCGAAGTGATGACCACCCCGAAACCGTAGGACGAAGCCACCACAATCATGGTAACGAGATTGAGCGTGGCAGCAGTCATGAGGTAGGTATCGTCGCCATACAATGCGCTCATCACCGGACCCATCATGGCCAGTGTGCCCACACAGCAAAGCAGTACGGCTGTGGTGATGCCCTGCGAAAGGTTCGAACTCGACATTTTACGCGTGGTCGACTCCATGCGCTGGTCGAGCTTCAACACGGTACCTAACAAACCACCCATCGAAAGACAGAAGATGAAAAGCACGGGGTACTGAGTCTTTTGCATATTTTCAATGGCTACGTTCACACCCAGAACCAGGGCACAAAGTCCCATGGCAGTGTTCAGAACGTTGATGTACTTTTCGCTGATACTTTTGCGAAATAGGGCGCCGATGGCACTGCCCACTACAACGGCGACGGCATTGATGATAATGGCAAACATACGTGTTTGAGTTGAAAAGGTTAATTGTAAGGTTTTTTAAAAAATGAGCCTATCAGTAACAGACGCAAATTGCCGGCAGTATAGGTACGGCTTCTTTCTATGGGCCGCTCAATGCCGCTTGGGCAAATTCGTTACAGGTTACAACTCTGTTTGTATATGCGAAGTTACACTAAACGCTGAAAAAACCAAAAATATTGGCATCAAAATGAAGCACGAAAGCCGTATTTTCATTTCTGACGACGGCTAAATCCTGACGAAAAGCATGAATGCCGAAAAAATAATCGGTGAAAGTGGTAAAAAATCGATTTAATGCTTAAATTTGCCCCCAACAACTGACGACCGGCTGTCAACTACAGTTTCAAAGCAGAGGGCCGCCAGGGATTACATCATCAATCAAAATAAAAAGTACTATGCAGAATATTGATTGGGCCAATTTGAAGTTTGGCTATATGCCCACCGACTACAACGTTCGCTGCTATTATCGTAACGGTAAATGGGGAGCCATCGAAGTGTCCTCTTCTGAAACCATCAACATACACATGGCAGCCACTGCTTTGCACTATGGACAAGAAGCCTTTGAAGGTCTTAAGGCTTTCCGTTGTCCCGACGGCAAAATCCGCGCTTTCCGCGTTAAAGACAATGCCGAACGTCTGCAAAACACCTGTCGAGGCATCATGATGCCCGAACTCCCCACTGAACTCTTCGAGGAAATGGTGAAGAAAGTGGTGTTGCTCAACGAACGCTTCGTGCCTCCCTACGAAAGCGGTGCATCGCTCTACCTGCGTCCGCTGCTCATCGGTACGGGTGCACAAGTGGGCGTACATCCTGCCGATGAATATCTGTTTGTGATTTTCGTAAGTCCCGTAGGTCCTTACTTCAAGGGCGGTTTCGCTACGAACGATTATGTGATTATCCGCGAATACGACCGTGCCGCTCCGCTCGGTACCGGACAGTATAAGGTGGGTGGTAACTATGCTGCCAGCCTCAAGGCCAACCACATTGCCCACGAAGCTGGCTATGCTTCAGAGTTCTACCTCGATGCACGCGAGAAAAAGTATATCGACGAATGCGGTGCTGCCAACTTCTTCGGTATCAAGGATGGTAAATACATTACGCCGAAATCATCATCGATTCTGCCCTCAATCACCAACCGCAGCTTGCAGCAGTTGGCCAAAGATCTTGGCTACGAAGTAGAGGTTCGCCCCATTCCCGAAGAAGAACTCGAAACCTTCGAGGAAGCCGGTGCTTGCGGAACGGCTGCCGTAATCAGCCCCATCCGTCGTATCGACGATTTGGAAAACAAGAAGAGCTACGTCATTTCGAAGGACGGTAAGCCCGGACCCATCTCCGAAAAACTCTACAAACTGCTCCGCAACATTCAGTATGGCATCGAACCCGATGCACACGGATGGATCACGGTCATCGAGTAATCACCCAAAACTGAGGCTCAGCACTTCCTGACCTCGAAGGTAATCATAACCCTTTAAGCGCAAAGCGGGAAATGTAAGGCTGCACAGCGAAATTTCAGTATTCCGCTCATGCTCCTTGCATTTCCTGCTCTGCTGTGTTTTAATCAGGCGTTTCAAAATAAGTAGAAATGCCCAGTCGTAATCATTAACTAAACTTCGCATGAAACAATTCGTACGTATATTCCTCGCCCTGTTTATTACCTCGAGCGTGGGATTCGCCATCGTGTCGTGCAACGGCGACAAACAAAAATTGGCCGATAAAGAAAAAGAACTCCAGGAACTCCGCCAGCTTGCCGAACTCGACAAACGCGAAATGGAAAACCAGTATGCCGAGTTTGCCAGCCAGTATGGCGAACTGAAAAAGAGCGTCAAAGACGATTCGCTCATTACCCGGCTTAACGAAGAGCAGGCACGCGCTGAGGCTTTGCTCAAAGAACTGAAAAATACGAAAGCCAACAGCTCGGCCGAAATTCTGCGTCTGAAAAAAGAACTGGCCACCGTGCGAGCCGTGCTTCGCGACTACATCCGCCAGGTCGATTCGTTGCAGCAGCTGAATCAGGCCCTCATTGGCGAACGCGACCAGGCTTTGGCACAGGCAGCCCGTACGCAGGTGGAGAACACCAACATTCAGGAGCGCAACACGAAACTCAACGAAAAGGTGGCCATCGCCGCACAGCTCAATGCCACGGGTGTGAACATTTCACCCCTCAAGAAAAACGGTAAAACTGCACGCAAGAGCAAAGACATTGTTCGCTTTGCCGTTACGTTTACCATTACCCGCAACGTAACCGCCTCGGCAGGCAACCGCACCGTGTATGTACGTTTGCTCAAGCCCAACCAGCAGGTGGCCGGACAGGTGGGTAACTTCCAGTACGAAAACCGCTCTATCGGCTACTCAGCAGCCAAAACTGTGGAGTACAACGGGCAGGAAACCCACGTAACCGTGTACGTCCCCATTTCTGAATACCTCAGTGCCGGAAATTATTCGGCCTATATCTTTGCTGACGGCCAGATGATTGGTTCAGGCAGTCTGCAAATGAACAAATAATTGGGTACACCCGGTTATGAATTAGGAAATAAGCATAGGCAACCCTACTGTTTGCCAAGATGTACGATAAAACTGCGCCCGCATGTTCGGAACCTACCGACGTGCGGGCGCAGTGCGTGACATCAGTGCGTCAGAGCCAAGAAATTGCCCCTAAAATTAGCCACAATGTAACAGAAATGAGATATTGAAGAACAAAAGCCACATAAAGTGCCGCACAAGCATAAAAAACAGTAGGAGTATTTGGCTAAATAAGATGAACTTTTTAAATTTGCGCACAAAATAAAACGTAAGTAAGGTGAAGCACATAGCAAAAAGTATCGGATAAATAGCGAATTGCTTGAAAATATCAGTAAAAAGCACCACTAAAAATGCGGTAAATACCAATTAAAATCCTTATCTTTGCCTTGAAAAAGTCAGAGGTTGCAAAGCGTATTTAGCAATCGGGCTGTAATGAAAGGAAGGTAAAATGCATTCCATACTTACGGATTAACGAATAAATATCTGAAAATCAATAATTTACTTTTTTACAACCAATTAATCTTTACAACATGGCAACTACAAATGCTACTGCACCTAAGGGTGCGCCCAAGAAACAATCTCAGGGTTTCACCGGCATTAAGTCTGGTCTTTCTGTTATTATTGTCTGCGCATTAATCGCAGAAGCTATCTACGTGTTCGGTTTCGGTCACATGAGCAACTTTAAGGGAGCTGAAGGTGCATCTGCAATGTTCTCTTTCTTCTTAGGTGCTGATGAGTCTTACGAACCCGCCAACTTGATGGGTACCGTTTACAAAGGTGGTTTCGTAGTGCCTATCATCTGGACGCTTTTGATCACCGTAGTAGCTCTTTCAATCGAGCGTTTCTTCGCTATCCGCAACGCTTACGGCCGTACCAGCCTCACTAAGTTCGTTGCCGACATCAAGTCAGCTCTCAAGAACAACGATATGGCTAAGGCTCAGCAGCTCTGCGACAAGCAGCGCGGTTCTGTTGCTAACGTAGTAGGTGCTACTTTGAGAAAGTACAAAGAAATGGAAGAAAACACTGTCCTCACGAAGGAACAGAAGATTCTTTCAATCCAGAAGGAACTCGAAGAAGCAACTGCTCTCGAAATGCCTATGATGCAGGAAAACCTTCCTATCATCGGTACTATCGTAACCCTCGGTACTTTGGCCGGTCTGTTCGGTACGGTGCTCGGTATGATCAAGTCGTTCTCGGCAATGGCTAGCGGTGATGGTGGTGCTGACTCTTCAGCTCTGTCAACCGGTATTTCTGAGGCACTTGTAAATACGGCTTCTGGTATCGCAACCGGTGCACTCGCCGTTATTTCTTACAACTACTACACTAACAAGATTGACCGTCTTACCTTCTCTCTCGACGAAGTAGGTTTCACTATCGTAGAAACTTTCTCTGCAACTCACTAATAAGCATATAAAATAAGGTATTTAAGACATGGGACGTTTTAAAATTTCAAAACAAGATACGTTCATAGACATGACGCCTATGAGCGATGTCATGGTCCTGCTGCTTACCTTCTTTATGCTTACTGCAACATTTGTCAAAGAAGAACCCATCAAGGTAAATACTCCCGGATCAATTTCGGAAGTGAAAATCCCCGCAAACAACCTGCTGACCATCTTCGTTGAAAAGAATGGCAAGGTGTTTATGACCATGGACTCACCCGAAGGGCTGCGCAAACTCGCCAAGGCGATGAACGAAGCCGGTAAACTGAGTCTCAGTGATGGTGAAGTGGAAGCCTTTTCTCAAGCTCCGACTTTCGGAACCCCGCTCAACGTAATGAAGAGCTGGTTGGCTTCGGATGTGAAGAACGAACTCCTTACAAAGAGTAAAGAAGCAGGCATTCCTTGTGACAGCATAAACAATGAGCTGAAGACTTGGGTAAGTACAGCACGCGAAGCGTGTGGCGAAGGTATGAATATTGCCATCAAGGCCGATAAATCTACTTCCTACGCCGTAATTAAAAGAGTAATGGATTCACTGCGCGAAGTGGATGAGAACCGTTATAATCTCATCACCGCACTTAAAGGCGTAGATGATTAAATTTGAACATTATGGCAAAAAAAGGTGGAAGTAAACAAAAGAAAATGAACTCACGCGTGGACTTCACGCCGATGGTGGATATGATCATGCTTCTCGTGACGTTCTTTATGCTTTGTACGACGCTGCTTAAACCGCAGACCATGCAAATCAATATGCCTTCGGATAAGGAGGACATTAAAGACGAAAACAGAAGCCAAATCGCTGCCTCTAAGGCAATTACCATCCTCATCGACGAGAATAACACGATTTACTACTTTAAGGGTAAACCCGACGGTGGTACCGACATCCCCGATGAAGGTAAGCTCTTCAAATCAGCATACGGAAAGAATGGTATTCGCAAGGTGCTCCTTGAATCGAACCCCCAGGCTCTCCGCGAAGTTGAAAAGCTTAAGGCTGAGTTCGCTAAGAAGAGAACATCTAATGTACAGGAAGAACTAAAGCTGAAGAATGATTATAAGGAACGCCTTAACAAAATCAAGAATGCCGAATATACTCCGAACGTGATTATCAAGGCTTCTGATAAGGCTACTTATGACAACCTCATCCAAGTTCTCGATGAAATGCAGATTTGCAGCATTGGACGTTATGTGATTGATAAGTTCGCTGATGGCGACAAAGCCAAAATTGAGGCTTTGAAAAATGGCACGGCGCAGTAATAACTATAAGTGAAGTATAAACTAATATGTCTAAAGTAGATTTGGCATCACAGGCGTGGTGCGACATGGTATTCGAAGGACGTAATAAAGAGTACGGAGCTTATCGTCATCGCGCTAACAAGGGTAAATTCCAACTCCGTGCCATTATTATCGTTGTCATTGCCATTATCGCTATCGTTGCCTTTATCTTCGCTAAGTCGGCTGTTGAAGCCGCTATCGAGAAGAATAAAGACTTGGCTGGCGAAACGGTAACTGAAATCCAGGAACTCAAGAAAGAAGAACCTAAAAAGGAAGTCAAGAAGCAAGAACCCAAACTCGAATACGAAAAACCCATCCAAAAGGTGGCCGTTAAGTCGTCTATCCAGTTTACTGTTCCTAAAATCGTCGACGACGCTAATGTCGACCACTCTAAGGAACTGAAAACGCAGGATGAATTGACGAAGAGTAAGTTCGCTATCGCTTCGCAAGACTACGTGAACGAAACCGGTGGTACCGGTATCAACATCGACGACTTGAAGGAAAACCAGCAGGCCGGCGGTACTACGGTTCCTCCCAAGGAACCCGAAGTGGTTGATAACGCCATCGTTGAAGTTCCCGCTACCTATCCCGGTGGTGAAGAAGCTCTTCTGGCATTCGTGTCGAAGAACCTCGTTTATCCTGCCATCGCTCAGGACCAGGAACTCCAGGGTACTGTAGTACTCCGTTTCAAGGTTGACGTTGACGGTTCGGTAAGCGCTGTGAAGATCGAGAAATCGCTCTCTCGCGAGTGCGATGAAGCTGCTGCCGCTGTGGTACGCAAGCTCCGTCGTTTCGTTCCCGCCAAACAGCAGGGTCACCCTGTTCCCGTTTGGTTCCGTCTTCCCATCCGCTTCAGAATTCAGTAATCAATCGAACGATTATACTTAATTACTTTACGGGCAATAAAGGCTTCGGCTTTTATTGCCCGTTTTGTTGCTTGTTATTATCGGAGTTTTTATAACTTTGCAAAAGCGAAGATAGATTTCAATAAAGTATTCTATCACTTCAACTTTAGTCAATCCTGTATAAATAACTATTGTGATGAAGAAAAATTATTTTTCGTTAGCAGCCACTTTACTATGCAGTTTGCTGTTTGTGGCATGCGGCAATCAAAAGCCCAAATCGAACTGGATGGCCGATGACGATGTACGTGTTGCCATCGACGAAACTTTCCAGCCCATCATGGATAATTTGGTGCAAACCTTTGGCATGGCTAATGTCGAAGCTAACATGAAACCTGTGTATGTTAGCGAGGATTCAGCCCTGCGCATGCTCGTGAACGACAGTATCCGTTGCTGTATCGCAACGCGCAAACTCAGCGATCGCGAAAAAACTGTGATCAAGGGACATAACCTGGGTTTGAAGCAGGCACTTATTGCCACCGATGCCATTGCACTCATCGTTAACAAGGAAAATACGGATTCGCTCATCAGCCTCGAAGAAATCAAAGGCATTGTCAGCGGAAAAATTACCCGTTGGGAACAGCTGAAGCACCACACGCGCAGCGGTGAACTCAAGCTCCTTTTTGATAATTCAGGTTCAAGCACCGTGCGTTTCATGAAAGACTCCCTTTGCGGTGGCAAGGATATTCAGGGTAATGTCTACGCGTCGGAGGGTAAAACCAACGAGTCGGTTATCGAAATGGTGAAAGCTGACCCTACGATTATTGGTGTAATCGGTACCAACTGGCTTAAAGGCAATTCGGAAACCGCCCTTGCCGATTTTAGCAAACTCGATATCAACGTGATGCGTGTGTCGCGTAACCCCGATACCTATGCCAAGTACGTTCGCCCGTATCAATATTACATTGCCACTGGCGACTATTCCTTGCTACGTTCCGTGTACATCATCACTACCGACCCCCGTACCCAGTCGCTCGTACGCAACTTCTTCTTCTTTGCCAAAGGACAGAAAGGACAGACCATCATTTGCAACAATTCGCAGTTGCTGCCCATTACTCCCGTACAGGTAAAGAAGGTGGATGTCAACGAGTAAGCACCTGATGCCCATCACTCCCTTACAGGTAAAGAAGGTGGATGTCAACGAGAAAGCACCTGCTGCCCCTCACTCCCGTACAGGTAAAGAAGGTAGATGTCAACGAGAAAGCACCTGATGCGTTCCGTATGCACAGCGTTTCGAAGTAGGGTAGAAGTTACACAATGCTTCGCCCAATTTCATGTCGGTGCATCTACCAAATTCGCCTGAAATGCAGCAATTTTGTCATCAAAATGCCACAAATTCATTTGTATTTACCAAATTGCCCGACGTTGTGCGCATTTTTGCAAATAAATAATCGATTTTGCTGCGCAAAGTCTTGATAAATTGTTATATTTGCAAACAAATTGTCGGAAACTAAGCGTCCGACAGTGCAGGGACAAAATTCAGAGAGGATAAGCATCCTCGGTAGACATTACATCTCCAATAACGAACACAACCAAAACAGATATGAAGAAGAACTTTTTTCGCGTATTAGCCTTTTCAGCCCTCTTCGCTTTGGGCTTGAACACTGCAACGGCTCAAAGAAGCTATGAATGCCCTCCTTTGAATGCCGAGTATCAGACCATGGCCGATGAGGTTATCAACCTCAGCATGGAGGACCCCGATAAAGCCAACAAAACCTTCATGAAGTTGGCTAAGAAAATCCGCAACAATAAGGAAGACCTTGTTGCTGTAGGTACTTATTTCCTTGAAAAGAACAACTATCCCGCAGCCAGCATGTGTGCTGACTACGTGTACAAGGCAGAGCCTACTTACATTCCCGGTTTGATGTTCTCTGGCGAAGTGTTCATGAAGGCACAGAAGTGGGGACAGGCAGGTATGCGTTTCGACGAAGTGCTTGCAATCGACCCCGCCAATGTTCCCGCTTTGAAGCGTAACGCTTTCGTTTACAAAAACGTAAACCCCCACGTGGCTATCGAAGCTCTTGAAAAAATCAAGGCTGCTGACCCCAGCTACTACGATGCTGACAAGGACCTCGGCGACATCTACTATAAGCTCAGCCAGTACGATGACGCTGTGAAAGCTTACGAAACTTACTACAAGGCTGCCCCCAAGGATGCTAACCTCGACATTCGTTCGTGCGAAAACTTCCTCCAGTCGCTCTATTCGCAGGCTAACTTTGCCCGTATCATTGAAGTGACTACTGAAGTGCTTCCCCTCGCGCCCAAAGATATGGTTATCCGCCGTATGGACTTCTTTGCCAAAGTAAACAAGATTGGCGAAGCTATGGACTACGATGCAGCTATCAAAACGGCTGAAGAAGCTTCGGCTTACCTCAGCGATCCTGAATACGCTGACAGCAACTACATTTCGGTAGACTACGAATATGCTGCTGCTTTGGCTAAGGAAAAGCAGGATTTCCCCGCTGCTATCACGGCTTACGAAAAAGCTTTGGCTAAGGACCCCTCTAAGCTCAACAACTACAAGGAGTTGGCTAAACTTTATAGCCGCGACGGTAAGGGCGAACAAGCCATCGCTACTTACAAAAACTATATGGAAAAGAAGGGCGACAAGGTTGACATTACCGACTACTTCGGTTTGGGTATGGAATACCTCAAGGTGAGCCGCATTGAACAGGATCCCACCAAGAAGGCTGAACTCATCGCTGCCGGTGATGCTGCTTTCAACAAGGTGCTCGAACAGGAGCCTACTTACTACAAGGCTGTGATGCAGCAGGCTGCTCTTCACATCGTTGACCCCAAGGCGGCAGAGGACGAACCTAAGGCTCTCTACGAAAAGGCACTCGGCATGATGCCTGCTACCGGCGATGGTAAGTCGAGCGAAGAGGATGTACTTGCTGCTAATCCCTTCCGTCACCTCGCTGCTCAGTATCTTGCTTTCTACTACTCACAGAAGGAGGATTTCGATACCTGCCGTAAGTATGTTGACATGATGCTTCAGGCTGATCCTGAAAGTGCAAATGCCAAGACTTTCGACGAAGCACTTAAGAGCATGGGTAAGTAATCCATAATCTCTGTTGGAAAATAGCTAAACATAACGCTCCTGTGATTCCGCTGGTGAATTGCAGGAGCTTTTTTTACCTTACCGCAAGAGTGGTTCACTGTGAGTGTGGCAAAGACTCGGTAGAAATTGTGGCCCAGACGCAAAAGCGTGTGGTAAAACTCAACAATACCTGTCTGAAACACATTCGCGTGGTTGAGTTTTACTCTCCGCTTTTTTGTTAGAAGATTGATAGAACTGTGACAAATGTGCAAAAAGGTATAGAAAATACAACATTTTAAATAGAAAAAGCATGAAAATTTTGCAGTTCTTTCAAAAACGTATAACTTTGCATGAGGAAAAAGTAGTTACAGCAGAAGGGTAAATCTCAGGATATGTTTTTATAGAACCCCCTATTGCAATAAACTTTTAAGTACAGTTTTTTATCCCCTGATAATCAGTATAATATACATAGTATTTTCACATGGATTCTTCATGGATTCTTCATGGATTTTCAGGTATTAGGAATCGGTACATTTGCTTTTCCGTATATTCATACATCTAACTCAAATACGCTATTTTATGAAATTGGTAAAATGTTTTGCCTTTGCATTTGCAGCCATGCTCACTTTGGGCACCAGCATTGCAAACGCTCAGTCTTTGTCGCCCACGACTAAGTGGCATTGGGACAAAGGTACGATTGTAGTTGATACCCCCGAACGTCCTGCCGGACAGCAAGATGTGCTGAACCTCACCGCTCCGAAAATTCAGAATGTTCGCGTAGCTTTCGTAGGTTTGGGTATGCGCGGCCCCGGCGCCGTTGAGCGTTTCTGCCACATTCCCGGTGTGCAAATCGTAGCACTTTGCGACTACGTTCCCGAACGTGCCGAAGCTTGCCAAAAGTACTTGCAGAAAGCCGGTTTGGCTCCTGCTGCTATCTACTCAGGCGAAAAGGGTTATGAAGAACTCTGCAAGCGCAGCGACATTGACCTTGTTTATGTAGCTACCGATTGGGATCACCACGTACCCGTGGCTAAGTGCGCCCTTGAAAATGGCAAGCACACTGCTATCGAAGTACCTTCTGCTATGAACTTGCAGGAGTGCTGGGACCTCATCAACCTTTCTGAAAAGAACCGCAAGCACTGTATGATTCTTGAAAACTGCTGCTACGACTGGTTCGAAATGAATACCCTCAACATGGCACAGCACGGTGTGTTCGGTGAAGTAATCCGCGCACAGGGTGCTTACATCCACAACCTCGACGACTTCTGGGATTACTACTGGAAGAACCCCAATGGTTCTGACCCCGGTAAACTCGGCTGGCGTATGAAGTACAACATGGAAAACCGTGGTGACGTTTACGCTACCCACGGCCTTGGCCCCGTTGCTCAGGCTCTCGACATTCACCGTGGTGACCGCATGACTACGCTCGTAGCCATGGATACCAAGAGCTTCCACGGCAAGGAATATGTAGAAAAGAAAACCGGCAAGGAGTGCAAGGAATTCCGCAATGGTGACCACACCACGACGCTTATCCGTACCGCTAACGGTAAGGTAATCGAAATCCAGCACAACGTAATGACTCCCCAGCCCTACAACCGTTTGTATCAGCTCACCGGTACCAAGGGTTTTGCCAACAAGTATCCTACCGAAGGTTACGCTGTAGACGCTAAGCAGCTCGCTGCTACCGGTCACCAGCCTAAGGTAGACAACCTCAGCTCTCACGGCTTTATGCCCGATGCTGAAAAGCAGGCTCTCGAAGCTCAGTACCAGCACCCCATCCTGAAGAAGTACGGTGCCATGGCTAAGGAAGTAGGTGGTCACGGTGGTATGGACTTCATCATGGATGCCCGTATGGTTTACTGCTTGCAGAACGGTCTTCCCCTCGATATGGACGTATACGACTTGGCAGAATGGTGCTCTTTGGCAGAACTCGGTGCCCTTTCAATGGACAACAACTGCGCTTCAGTTGCATTCCCCGACTTTACTCGTGGCAACTGGAACAAGGTAAAGGGTTACAAGCACGCTTACGCTCCCGAAGCTGAAGAAAAGGCTGTTGAAGAAGCTGCTAAGGCTTTCACTGCTGCTCAGAAGGAAGCTACTGCTAAGCAGAACCTCTGGTCGCTCTACGACGCTGTAAAGCAGGCTAAGGATGCTAAGGCTAAGGCTAAGGCTCAGAAGGCTTACGACAAGGCTGCTGCTAAGGCAAATGCTGCTGTTGCTAAGGCTTTGAAGAAGTAATTATTAGCTTAATCATATAAAAAAGGCTCACACTTATTTGCAGTGTGAGCCTTTTTTCATAGGCTTTTTTCTAAGGGGAGCAATGTGTGTGGCAATTCTGTTATGTGCTAGGTCAATTATCAGAAATGCCCAACTAAATACAAGCTAATATTGTATGCGCTTTCCTATAATTATTTTGATATATAAGCCCCAGAAACTACTAAATGGCGGTTACAACTTTATATAACAGAGTAAGAAATATATTTTAAAGTACTATTGAGTATAAACGCAAAGATGCCGAAGCACAGAATCATGCTTCGGCATCTTTTTAGTTATTTATAAGGTCTGTATGTATTACATACGTTCGTGGAACGAGCGTGAAATAACTTCGAGCTGGTGTTCGCGTGAGAGTTTCACGAAGTTCACAGCGTAACCGCTGACACGGATAGTAAGCTGCGGGTACTTTTCGGGATGCTCCATAGCGTCCTCAAGCATTTCGCGGTTCAGCACGTTCACGTTCAGGTGGTGTGCACCCTTCGTGAAGTAACCGTCCATCATCGTTACGAGGTTTTCAACACGTTCTTCAGGCGTAGGACCGAGGCTCTTCGGCACGATGCTGAAGGTGTTAGAAATACCATCCTGAGAGTCGCGGTAGCGCAGTTTAGCAACCGAAGCCAAAGAAGCTACAGCACCGCTCTTATCGCGTCCGTGCATGGGGTTAGCACCCGGAGCGAAAGCAACACCAGCCTCACGGCCGTCGGGCGTAGCACCCGTCTTCTTACCATACATCACGTTCGAAGTGATGGTGAGTAGTGAAAGCGTAGGACGTGCATTCTTGTAAACGGGCAATTTCTTCAGTTCTTCGCTAAAGAAGTAAACCAAGTCAACACCAAGGTGGTCAACACGGTCATCGTTGTTACCGAAGCAGGGGAATTCACCCTGAATGTCGAAGCTTTCGGTCAAGCCGATTTCGTTACGCTTAGCAGTAACCTGAGCATACTTGATAGCAGAGAGTGAGTCGATAGCAATAGACAAACCGGCAGCACCGTAAGCCAAGTTGATGCGCGGGTCAGTATCGATGAAGGCCATCTGAGCCTTTTCGTAGTAATACTTATCGTGCATGTAGTGGATGATGTTCATTGCATCGTTGTAAACGCGAGCAATCTGCGTGAGCACCATCTTGTAGTTCTTCATTACCTCTTCGAAGTTCAACTTGTCAGAAGTCAATACGGGGATACCTTCAACCATGACCGTACCCGTCTTTTCGCAGCGACCACCGTTGATGGCGAGCAAGAGTGCCTTAGCCAAGTTGCAGCGAGCACCGAAGAACTGAATCTGGCGGCCGATATCCTGGTAAGATACGCAGCAAGCAATTCCGTAGTCGTCAGAACCACGTACTTCGCGCATGAGGGTATCGTTTTCGTACTGGATTGACGAAGTGTCAACGCTAACTTGTGCGCAGAACTTCTTGAAACCTTCGGGCAACTCGGGGCTCCAGAGCACGGTGAGGTTGGGCTCGGGTGAGGGACCGAGGTTGTAAAGCGTTTGGAGGAAACGGAATGAAGTCTTCGTTACCTTCGTGCGGCCATCGTTGAAGCGGCCACCGATAGATTCGGTTACCCAAGTGGGGTCGCCAGCAAAGATTTCGTTGTAAGAATCCATACGCAAGTGGCGAACCATACGCAACTTCATTACGAATTGGTCAACGAGTTCCTGAGCGAAGGTTTCGTCGATGAGGTTGTGCTTCAAGTCGTGTTCGATGTAGATATCGAGGAACGACGAAACGTTACCAAGCGACATAGCAGCACCGTCCTGTTCCTTAACGGCAGCGAGGTAAGCCATGTAAACCCACTGAACAGCCTCCTGAGCGTTCTGAGCCGGACGAGAGAGTTCAAGGCCATAGTATTCGCCCATGATCTTCATTTCGTTCAGCGCCTTGATTTGCTCAGCCACTTCTTCGCGCAGACGGATTTGCGATTCAGTCATCGGGCTGATCAAACCTTTGAGGTCAGCCTTCTTAGCTTCGATGATGCGGTCCAAACCGTAGAGTGCCAAACGGCGGTAGTCACCGATGATACGTCCACGAGCGTAGTTATCGGGCAAACCGGTGAGGAAGCCCAATGAACGGAAACGGCGGATTTCTTCAGTGTAAACGTCGAACACACCGTCGTTATGCGTTTTGCGGTAGTGCGTAAAGATGTCCTTTACCTTGGGGTTAACCTCGGTGCCCTGCTGTGCGCAAGCTTTTTCAACCACCTTGATACCACCAAAAGGCTTGATGGCACGGCGAAGCAGTTCATCGGTCTGCAAACCAACGATTAACTCGCTATCTTTGTCGATATAGCCGGCCTTGTGCGATGAAATGGTCGATACCGTGTTGGGGTCGTATGAGCGTACGCCACCATTGGCACGTTCTTCTTCCAGCGCTTGCAAGCAGATGTTCCAGAGCTTGCGGGTGCGGTCGGTCGGGCCGACGAGGAAGGAAGCATCGCCTTCATACGGGGTAATGTTGCAACGAACGAAGTCCGTTACGTTAATTTGCTCTTTCCAGGGTCCTTCGATAAAGTTCATTGTAATGATAAGGATTAAGGATTAAGAATTGAAGTTACAAACACGCATCGGACTGCTTATAGCCATCGTCGTCGGTGAGTGTTTGTATCTTGTTTATTTCATAAGTAGGTGTTCAAAATTATTTTTACATTTGAATTGCGTTATTGTGCCGGAGTTGTTTGTTCTGTGCGAATGTCAGTGCAAACCGAATGCAGAGCGACGAGAGTTTGCTCTCAAGAGCTATGCTGAGGTGCAGCCTGACTTCGCGAAGCAGTGGAGCATAGCGGGCTATGTGACTGAGCGCAGAGCAAGCAAATGCGGTGCAAGAACGTAATGCAAAGTAAAAATACTTCGATAGAATTATATAAAATAATTTTGAACACCTACTTAATAGGATGCGAGGCAAAACGTGCTTTTCTGCGTTAGATATGACAAGATATTAAAGTGCAGAAAGTAACAGAGTTGTCAAAAAAGCGTTAATCGAATTGGTTCTGTTTGCTTGTTTTGCTGCTTTACAAGTGCAAAAATAGGTATTTATTACGGATTGAGCAACATTCTAAGAAATTATTATTAACCCTTTTGTAATTATTACAATTCTTGCTTTGTCGACTTGTCATATTCGTACGCTTTGCCCACATTTTAGCAGACTGTGCAATTTTAAAGCCAAGTAACAGCATATTTTTTTGCCATCTAATTTAGTAAGTAGGTGTTCATAATTATTTTTACATTTGAATTGCGTTATTATGCCGTAGCTGCTTGTTCTGTGCGAAGGAGCATAGCGGGCTATGTGACTGAGTGCAGGGCAAACAAATGCGGTGCAAGAACGTAATGCAAAGTAAAAATACTTCGATAGAATTATATAAAATAATTTTGAACACCTACTTATATAGGTGTAGTTTGTTCCTTCAATTTTTGTGTGTAGCAATGAAATGTCGTTAATCATTTATAATTTGGGACAGAATTGGTAAATAGGTATTTAACGGGTTTGATTTTAATTTTTTGTATATTTCTTCATTGTGTCATTGGAAATTCTTAATTTTGAATATCACTTGAGAAAGCATTAAGATTTTACTCATTTTTCCTTAAATCCTTAATAAGTAATGTATTCAAAATTAGTTGTCACTCCTTTTGCCGCCTTGGCATTGGCAGGAAGTATGCAAGCTCAGCGAACAGAACAGCCTAATATCATTCTGTTTTTAGTGGACGATATGGGTTGGCAAGAAACATCTGTTCCTTTTCATCTAGAAGAAACAGCATTGAATCATCGTTATCGTACGCCCAATATGGAGCGTATGGCTCGGTTGGGAGTTAAGTTTACCCAAGCCTATGCATGTGCAATTTCTTCGCCTTCACGTTGTAGTCTGATGACAGGTATGAATGCCGCGCGTCATCGCGTAACGAATTGGACGCTTCGATATAATCAAAAAACCGATGCAAAGGGTGGTTCGCTTGACTTACCTGATTGGAATTTCAATGGATTGCAGCCCGACACCGTAACAGCTGCGCACGATTTGACAAATACGGTATTGGCCACAGCTTTACCCGAGGTGCTCAAGCGCGCCGGATATTACACCATTCACTGTGGCAAAGCCCATTTTGGAGCCATGGGTACAGCCGGCGAAAATCCGCTTGCTTTTGGTTTTGATGTAAATATTGGTGGCGGAGCCAACGGAGCACCGGGCAGTTATTTGGCACAGAATGAATATGGCCAGGGCGATTTTCATGTGCAGGGGCTTGAAGAATATTATGCCAAAGGTACTTTCCTAACTGAGGCTTTGACCATTGAAGCACTCAAAGCGGTGCAGAAGCCTGTGGCTGAGGGTAAGCCATTTTATCTTTATATGTCGCACTATGCCATTCACTCACCCTACGATGCTGATCCGCGTTTCACGTCGAATTATCGTGATGCCGACGGGCAGGGAGTTTATGACGAGCAGTTAAGCAAACGCCTGAACAATGCAGAAGTAAACCATGCTGCTTTAGTAGAAGGTATGGACGAAAGTTTGGGCAGATTGCTTGATTGGCTTGACCAAAACCCCAAGGTGGCGCAGAATACCATCGTACTTTTTATGTCAGATAATGGCGGACAGGCCGTGGGGGTGCGACAGGGACGAGCTGATTATGATCAAAATTTCCCGGCTCGAGCTGGAAAGGGGTCGTCGTATTTAGGCGGTGTTCGCGAACCCATGATGGTGTATTGGCCCGGTGTGGTTCAAGGAGGCACTACGAATAGTAATGTGGTGATGATTGAAGATTTTTTCCCGACCATTGCCGAAATGGCCGGTGCAGATGTATCAGCATGTTCACAAACCATCGACGGGAAAAGTTTTGCAGGCTTGTTGCGCGACAAAGATTTACAGCGTAATCGCACATTGATTTGGCACTTTCCCAATCTTTGGGGCGAAAGTCAGAACCGTGCTGAGGGATATGGAGCTTATTCTGCCATATTGCGCGATAATTATCACCTAATTTACTTTTGGGAAACACAGGAACGTCGACTTTACGATGTAAGTAAGGATGTGGCTGAACGTCATAACTTAGCCGATGAAATGCCGGAACTTACTTTGCAACTTGCTGCTGAACTGACCGATTCACTCATTAGTTATGGTGCTCAACGCCCCACACTCAAAGCTACGGGAATACAAGTTCCATGGCCTGTTGATGGACAGCTGATACCCAGCGTTGGCGATGTTGTTTCGCCAATGAAAACGGGGGCTTTTATTTTTAGTACCGAGGACATGCGCCATTATTATCGTATTGCCGACAATCGTCCGTCGGCTGCAGGTGGTCCATTTTACTGGACAATGGGAAGTCATAATGGTTACAAGGCATTGCAGTGTAACAATCGTAAATTCACGGCAGACAACGAACGCAAACAGCAACTTTTTTACATGTTGCCGGGAAAGGACGACAAACATTTTCGCTTGTTTACTTACGATGGACAACCAATAGATTATGTTGATGGTTTGACTGGTGGCACATGGAATGGTGGAAATGTGGGTAATGCACTCAAAACGCCTTTTTTGCAATACGGAACAGAGGAGTCCGGCCAATTTCAAATTGTGAAGTCAGATAATAATGAACTTTATGGCTTTTCGGCCGATGGGCAACTCTTGAACGACCGTGGCACAGCCAATGGGGCTGCAGCCAATATGAAATGGGTTATCAATACTTATGCCGGAAATAGTGTGAAAGATGCAGGAAGCGTTTACCGTTTCATTTCCGAGGGAAGCGAATCAACAGGCATTAACAGCCTGACCTCTAAGGACAATCTGTCTGTGAAGGCTTTTTCGCGTTACGAATTATCTCAACTCAAGGAAGCAAAGGTTTATTCGCTTGACGGAAAAAAGGTACATAATGTGTACCGTGCTGATAGTGGCGTGTATGCGGTAAAATACAAAGCCACAACAATAATGGTTTACTTACATGATTAGCTCCTACTTTCGTACTTAGACACAAACTCATTAGTTTATAATTCAGAAAAACAGCTGCAAGCGCCCGTATGCGGGTTAGCTTGCAGCTGTTTTTCTGAGTTTAAATGTCGGAAAGTAAGTAGGTGTTCAAAATTATTTTTACATTTGAATTGCGTTATTGTGCCGTAGTTGTTTGTTCTGTGCGAATGTCAGTGCAAACCGAATGCAGAGCGACGAGAGTTTGCTCTCAAGAGCTATGCTGAGGTGCAGCCTGACTTCGCGAAGCAGTGGAGCATAGCGGGCTATGTGACTGAGCGCAGAGCAAGCAAATGCGGTGCAAGAACGTAATGCAAAGTAAAAATACTTCGATAGAATTATATAAAATAATTTTGAACACCTACTTATTACGGAGCGTTTAGGTTTTAGAACCTATGGTCTACTTGCCAATGCAGATGCGCCACTTACCCTCTTTATCCTTTTTCAGGTTGATGGAGTCAACGTCTTGTTCGCCGTTGTTAAACACGAGTTTCATTCTCACCAACGCCTCTTTGCCGTCCTCCGATATTTCTTCGGTCACCACTTCGTACGATTTGATGCCCTCTTTCTTTTCGTAGGTAGCCTCCGCTTTGCTTTTTAGCATATCCTCGAATTGTTTTTTCTCTTCTGCACTCGGCACTTTGTCATCATCGTAGTACATCAAGTCGATGTAGCCGGCATAGTCCTTTTTCTGGATACATTCTACTGCCTGTTCGGCAACTCCGCCCGGCGTGTTGCTGTTGCAGGCCGAAAGGATGAACAAACCCATGACAAGGGTGAACAATGCAATAATTTTTTTCATGGTGATTGTAGCTATAAATGAATAATGTGAATTTGTTCTATGAAGTGGCATACTTGGAACAATCGGAAGGTTTAGGAATCGTGAGGAACAGAAATCGTGAGAGACCGTAATGGGGGAGGCTGAGTAAAGGGAAAGCTAAAAGTCGGCCACATTGACCAAACGCGCAGAGCGCAGAAAGTCGGAGGGCAGAATCAAGTGGTCGAAGTCCAGTCCCGGTAAATGGTATTCATGCCGTTCGTTACCGATGAGCGGATAGGCCGCAGCCCGGAAACAGAAGTCAATCAGTTCGCAGCAGTACATGGCCGTGGTGTCGCGGTCGTCGTAGTCGTGGTCAAACAGTGTGCCACGGGCAAACACCTCGTAAGCCTTGGCTGCTGCCGCCCGTGCCGCATCGCCATTTTGCGGACGCATCACCTTGCCGCACGAAGCATGGATAGCATTGAAAAACCGCTCCGGCGTTTCCATTTTCACCCGGTCGGGGTCGCCCGGAAAGTCAGGTTCGTCGGGTACAGCATGAATGATGCGCAATGCCCCGGCCGAATCAGCCACAATGCCTATGTGTGAAAACCGCCCGTCCGAATCAGCCGCCCTCACCGCACGGCTTGTCAGTCCGTTGCCCTGCCGAAACACCACATCGCCCGCTTTCAGCAGCGTGTGTTTCGGCAGTATGCTTTGTGCCGTCGGCGTTTGTTGGCAAGCCGCCAAGTGCAAAAGGATAAGCACAGCGCAGGTTCCTTTAAGGAGAAGGTCGGTAAGCCTGTTCCGTAAGATACCGATTGTCATAGTCAAAGGTTTTTGCAAATTTATGATTTATGGAGAGTATTGGCAAATATTTGCAAACTTTTTTTGAAAACCTGCAAGCAGTTTCAGTGAATAATCTTGACCAATAATCCGTTTAATTTATTAACTTCGCGCCAAGTAATCAAATTAAATCTTACGCTTATGGGATTTTTTTCTTCCATTTTCGGAACACCTCAAACCTCGGAAGAGGGTAAATTCGATACCTTGCGCGACGATGGTGTACGCGCCATGCAGATGGGCGAACTGCCTTATGCCGAAAAGTGCCTGAAGGCTGCGCTCGAACTGCGCGACGACGATAAAACCAAAGCTTTTTTGGCCGAAGTTTACCTACACATGAATCAATACGATGCCGCCCTTCCCCTGCTCGAAGTACTTTGTGCGGCTCACCCCGACGATAAGGAGCTGAACCTGCTTTGGGCGCAGACGCTCGGTAAACTTGAAAAATGGGAAAAGCAGCGCGACGTATGTGCCGCTTTGCTCAAGACCGATGCCACCGAAGCCCGTGCACTCTACCTCTCGGCACAGGCCGAAAAGGGTTTGGGCGATTACCTCACCGCCATTGTTCACCTCACGCAGTGTACCACGCTCCGTCCCGATTTTCATTCAGCCCGTTTGCTCCGTGCCCAAGTGCTCGAAGCCATGGGGCAGTGGAACGAAGTGCTGGCTGACACCGAGGCACTGGTTGAAACCAATCCCGAAAACGAGGAGTACCAATTCAGTCATGCCCGCGCCCTGAGCCACGTGGGACGCGAAGACGAAGCCATTCAGCAGTTCGAAGCCGTGTTGCAGCTCAACCCCTTCAACCGCGAAGCCACCCTGTGTCTGGGTCGTTTGTACGAAAGCACTTCGCGTCGCGACAAGGCTCTGAAGCTCTACACCGAGGCCATCGACCTCATGCCCGATTTTGCTGAGGCCTACAAGGCGCGTGGTGGCGTGAAGCATCAGCTCAAGGACGATGCCGGTGCTGCCGAAGACTTGAAACGCTCGCTTGAACTGGCTCCCGAAAAGGCCGCAGAACTTGATGGCGAATACACCAACGTCGAGAACGAAATGAACCAGCGTTACCGCAACCTGAACCCCTACGGTTTTTAAATGCCCAATCAATGAAGTCGTCTGAACTTTTATGAAATTCAAGATTTGCCTTAATTTTTGAGGCGTTTTTGGGCCTTGAAGAAGGAGTGTAGCGAGCTACACGACTGATGAAAGGTCAAAAAAACGGCCAAAAAGAAAGGTGAAGATTGAATTTAGAAGAGATAAATCTTCAAATCAAATCTTCGTCAGAAAAGTTTAGACGATACCTCGGATATAGCAAAAGCTATCCATGCGTTTCATCAATAACGCGTGGATAGCTTTTTTTGCGTTTATTCGTTGCCGAACAACCGTAGCCATTCCGCTTCGAAGTTCGGTGTGAAAAATTGCGTTTGCAGTCGGCTCAAAATTTCCGTGCGGCTGAAAAAGCGGCCACCGTCGAGTTCGGCAGTGGGTTGAGGCACTACGTCGGTAATGGTGCGGAACACATGAACCAATTCGCGTTCGCGGTCTGAATTGTTTGTGTAGCGACCTAAAAATTCTGCTTGGAAATCAGTCAGTCCCAATTCCTCGCGCGCTTCGCGTCGTAAAGCCGTTTCCACATCCTCGCCCAAGTCAATGTGTCCACCGACAGCCGTATCCCAGCGGTCGGGCTGAATATCTTTCCATGCCGGGCGGTGCTGCAGGAAGAGTTCCCCCTGTGCATTGAACACATGCAGATGCACCACCGGGTGCAAAGCTTTGCTTCCGCAATGGCAGTAGCCACGTGTGGCCACCCCAATTTGTTGGCCGTTTTCGTCGACCAACGGCAAGCGTTCGTTAGCGTTGTCTTTCATATTATTCTTAGTCAGTTTACAAATTTAGCATGTAATCACGGGGCGAAGCCATGAAGTAAGCAGGTGAACGGGATGCGCGTTCTACTTCGAATCACCCGCTTACTTCACGAGGCTTGGGTTACGGTTGGAGTAGCGAACTATCTCCGTAGCTCAGGAAACGGAAATCGTGGTTGAGCGCATAGTCGTAAATGTCGTGCCAGCGGTTGCCCACAAACGCCGAAACCAAGAGCAACAGCGTGCTTTGTGGTTGGTGAAAGTTGGTCACGATGTTGCGCACAATGTGATATTCATAGCCCGGTGCAATGATAATTTGCGTAGCCGTGTGCAACACAGGCAAGTGGTTGCGGTCCAAGTAGTCAATCACCAGTTGCAGCGCCTCGGACGCCGTCAGTTTGCTGCCCGTTGCCGCAGCGTATTCGTAAGGCAACCATTGCGGCACGTGCAAATCATCCTGTTGCGCATTTGGATTTTGGCTCAGCATCACGCCCACATAGTAGAGGCTTTCGAGCGTTCGCACCGACGTAGTGCCCACCGCAATGCAGTGCGCCCCGTGCGCCAACAGTCGTTCGATGCTTTCGCGTTTCACCGCAATCCACTCCGAGTGCATGGCATGACCGCCAATTTCCTCGCTTTTCACCGGTTTAAACGTCCCTGCACCCACGTGCAGCGTAATTTCGTTGCGTTCGATGCCCTTTTCATCCAGGCTTTGCAGCACCCTTTCGGTGAAATGCAAGCCAGCTGTCGGTGCAGCCACCGAACCCTTCACCTTGCTGTACACCGTTTGATACGTTTTCAAGTCGCTGGCCTCCGTATCACGGTTCAAGTATGGCGGGATAGGCAGTTCGCCGATAGCTTCGAGCACCTCGGCAAAGGTCACCTGGTCGTCGTCCCAGCAGAACACCACTTCGTGTCCCGTGCCGCTCATTCCCTTTCGCTCGGCAGTCAGCGTCAGTTCGCGTCCGCCCACCGTGATGCGTTTTTCCAATTTACCCTCTTTCCACTTTTTCAAGTTACCGATGAGGCAAGTCCACGTCACGCAGCGCGTGGTTGCAAAATTTTGTTGATAGTCGAGCGGCGTGTGCGGTTCGAGGCAGAACACCTCAATCAGCGCACCGGTAGATTTATTAAAGTGCAAACGCGCCTGAATCACCTTGGTATTGTTGAACACCATGAGTTCACCCTGTTCCAGGTAGTTCGGCAAGTTATAGAACACGTCCTCTTTAATTTCGCCTTTGCGGTAAATCAGCAATTTCGATTCATCGCGGTTTGTTTTCGGGTATTTAGCGATGCGTTCATCGGGCAGCGGGTAGTTATAGTCCGCAATATGAATGTGTTTAGGGTCTTGCATGATAGTTTATTTATTTTGGTGCAAAGTTAGTGCAAGCCGAGTGCAAAGCAAAAGAAAAACAAGCTTTTCTTTAGCTTTGCCGAGGCGCCGCCTAAATTGGGCGAAGCCAAATAGTGCAAGCCGAGTGCAAAGCAAAAGAAAAACAAGCTTTTCTTTAGCTTTGCCGAGGCGCCGCCTAATTGGTGTTGTAGCTAAAAAAATAATTTTTGCGAATATATTAGTTCCAAGATTGTTCTTCGTAGCGTAAAAATAAGCGTTCGGGAATCCCTTCTGGTCTGTTTTTCTGAAAGTGCTGATAATCATTAGTTTCAAGCTTGTTGTAACTAGCTCGGAACTAATTCGAACTAGCTCGGAACTAATTCGAACTAGGTCGGAACTAATTTCAACTAGGTCGGAACTAATTTTCAGAATCGCGGAATTAGTTTTCCAAAGTCCTTCGTTCTGCCCAAAACCTACGAAAATAGCAAGTATTTTAGCATTTTGCTCTTTAATTTAATTTTGCATTTAGAGCATCTTTTCTTCCACTTCGCACCGCCAACCAGTTTGCAACGTACTGAGGCCCATGAGCAAGACGGCCGCTGCGTAAGGGGTAAAAAAAACGCCTGTCGTTCCGCCAAACCAAGCAGTTTGCGGAGCGACAGGCGCATTTTTATGGAATAATGAAAAGTAAGGTTCGGAGCAATTAGCCGTAGATAATCTTACCGTTCTCGTCCTCGTAAGGTTTCAAGTCGCGAGCGTACTGGTTCATGGCACGCAAACTCATACCCATGCTTGAGAAACCACCATCGTGGAAGAGGTTCTGCATCGTAACCTTGCGCGTGAAGTCAGAGAACATCATTACGCAGTAGTCAGCACATTCCTCAGCGTTGGCATTGCCCAGAGGCGACATCTTGTCGGCAAAGTCCATCAAGTTGTCCATGTCCTTGATACCCTTACCCGCCGTAGTAGCCGTGGGGCTTTGCGAGATGGTGTTGATACGCACGTGCTTTTCGCGACCGTAGATGTAGCCAAACGAACGGGCAATGCTTTCGAGCATGCTCTTGGCATCAGCCATGTCGTTGTAGCCAAAGAACGTACGCTGTGCAGCCACGTAGCTCAGTGCAACGACTGAACCATATTCGGCAATGGCATCGAGCTTCTTAGCCACCTGAAGCATTTTGTGGAACGAGATAGCCGAAATATCGAGCGTCTTCTGCAAGTAACCATAGTCCAAGTCGTCGTAGCGACGGTGTTTGCGCACGTTCGGGCTCATACCGATAGAGTGGAGTACGAAGTCGACCTTGCCACCCAACACGTTCATTGATTCTTCAAACACCTTTTGCAGGTCTTCGACGCTGGTAGCATCAGCCGGAATGATGGTAGCACCGATTTTTTCGGCCAATTTGTCGAGCGTACCCATACGCAGTGCCATCGGCGTGTTGCTCAGGGTAATTTGTGCGCCTTCAGCAGCAGCCTTTTCAGCCACCTTCCATGCGATAGATTCTTCGTTGAGCGCGCCGAAAATGATACCGCGCTTTCCTTGCAATAAGTTGTGAGTCATATTCGTTGTATTATTTGTTTCGTTAGCAATTCAGACCTCATTGTGAACTAACCAAAGCCGGTTCACACCCAAACAGCGGTTGCAAAAAATGCTAACAACCTCTGCCACATAGGTACTGATTTGTCTGCTTTCTGTGCGCAAAATTACGTAATTTGTGCAGTTCAGCCAAATTTTACCTTTAAAAAATGAAAACAAGCCGTTTGCCGACGGTAATCAACGGTGAAATTTAGGCAAAAAAAAGTGCAGAAACCATTTCCATGTTCCACAGCTCCACGTATTCGGTGAGCGTGAAAAATCAGAAACAGTTTCTGCAATTTAAGTACATTACGCGTCAGCCTGAGGCGAAGCCATGAAGTTGGCGTTCAAACTGATTATCAGCATTTAGCTGCTTATCGTCGGCGCGTCCATATAATCATCATTACCGCCGGAATGATGAGCAAAATGCCCATAGCTACCTGCCAGGTGAAAGCCTCGTTGAACACCAGGCAACCGATGATTACCGCCGTCAGCGGTTCGAGCGCACCAATCACCGCCGTCATGGTGCTGCCAATGCGTTTCACGGCTACAACGAGCGAAATGTTGGTAATTACCGTACAAATCACCGCCAGAAAAGCCAGGTTACGCAGCTGAAGTGCTGTGCCGATGGGTTGGAACACACCTTGACGCATGGCCTCGGCACCAAAAATCAGCGCACCGAAGAACATGACGTAGAACACCAGTTTCAAGCTGTCCATGTTGGCCGCACGCGAACGGTTTACACGAATGAGGTAAAGCGCATAGCACACAGCCGAAATGAGCACAATGATTACACCGCGCACACTCGTGTTGCCCGTAGGGTCCCACGACAGAATGGCCACCCCACCCACAGCCATGATGATGGCCAAAATGGTGCTTATGCGCCGAGCTTCATGATAAAAAGTCATCATGACCAAAGCCGTGACCACCGGATACATGAAGTGGAGCGTCGTGGCCACACCACTGCTCATGTAGTTGTAGCCGTCGATCAGAAACAAGGCCGAACCATCCGAAATGAACGACAAGTAAATCAGTGTGACCGCTTCGCCGCGCGTTATCCTGAAATCCTTGCGCATGGCCAGCATGCCGCAACCAATGAGCAGCGCAGCAAAACCAAAGCGGTAAAACAGAATGGAAGGGTCGGACATGAGGTTGGGATTGTTTGCAGCATCAATTTTCAGCGGAAGCGTGAAAAATGGAATGAAACCATAGCAAATAGCTGCAAAAAGGGCAACGGTGATGCCAATGAATGTAGCGTTTTTCATACGAATTGGAAGTACGCTTGAATGTAGTTTTTGAGTGTTTGAAAATGATTGGATGAAACAGGTGAGTAGAGGTTGAACATCATTCGGGAGAACTAAGAAGCTGCTTACAATTTAAACAGTGTCTATCCAATCAACCTATACTTTAAAATATCCTTGCGCAAAGTGCCGGTTACCAGCCATTGTAACGCACGTTGTCGGCATTGAATTTATCCTTGGGCTGCGCATTGCCTTTGGGATGTCCGATGGGCACTACGCATAGCGGCACAATGTGTTCGGGCAGTTGCAAGGTTTGCTTAACCGCCTCGATGCGTTCGGGGTAAGGATGCACCCCCGTCCACACAGCACCCAGGTTCATGGCCTCGGCCGCCAGAAGCAGATTTTCGGTAGCCGCCGAACAGTCGAACGTCCAGTTTGTCGATGGTTTGCCTTGAGCATCAGTCACCGAAAGGTCGCCGCACACCACAATGGCCGCCGGAGCCTGCGTCAGCATTTTGGCATAGGGCAGACGGGAACCCAGCGTGTCGAGCAGGGCACGCTCATCAATGACCACAAACTTCCACGGACGCATGTCGCGCCCCGTCGGAGCAGCCATGGCCGCGCGAAGCAACGTGTCGATTTGTTCGCGGTTCACCGGTTCCGACGTAAAACTGCGCACACTTTTGCGTTGCAGTATGTTCTGCATCACCGTTTGCGCCTTGTCGGCAGCAGGCGTTTGCTTTTTCGAAACATAAACCAGGCGTACCAACGAGGCCAGCAACGCCACGGAAAGTGTGAACGAAACAATTTTGAACTTGTCCATATCAAGAAAAAAAATGGTTGGTTAGCAACGTAATTATTTATCGCTCAAATCGAGCAAGGCACCCACCGGGCAGCATGCCTTGCACCAAAGGTTCGGCACAAAGCAACTGGCCACCACAAACAGCAAGCCCAACACCATGACCACCGGAGGCACATTTTGGTAAGCAAAGAAGGTGAACGGCTCGTAGTTGAGCAAAAAGCCCCCGACACCCGTCCAAAGCAACAACAGCAGTAGGCTGAGCACCCCCATGCGCACACGCGACATGATGCGGAACACACGCGGACTACACGGAATTTTAGGCAAGGGCAAACGTCCGGCCAGTTCCTGCAAACTGCCGTAAGGACACACCCAGGTGCAGTAATGACGGTGACGGCCGAAAAAAGGCATGATCAGCGCCACACCCAGCACACACACCATCGGCAGGTAGGCCAGTGGGTCGAGTCCGTTGGCAATCCAGCCACGCAGCAGCGAAAGCGACAAAAACTGTCCGCTCCAAAAGCCCAGCACCGCCACATTCAGCACCAGCACACCGATGCGTACCCACTTTTTGCCGCGCAGACGCCAGGCCGCCAACATGCCCGCCAACAGCACGGCACAAACCGCCAGCGTGCGCCCCCAACCCGCCACGGGTTCGGAAGCCGATGGAGTCGATGCCGCCGTGACGGCACCCAGACATTGCTGCATATTGGCAATGAGCGCACGGCTCGAATAAGTAGCCCCCGACACCGCATCGACCTTGAGGTGCGTGCCGGCCTGAGGCGTTAGCCCAATCCAGTGCACCAGCGTGCCGTGCGCTGCACGTTGCAGAAAGTCGGCCGATTCCGCATTGTCGCCCACTGCCGTACCGCGAATCACCCCTTCGGCATCCAGGTATATATATAAAGGAGTAGGTCCGGCAAAACCCTTAACATTTTTGGCGTAGGGCAGACTGTTGACAATGATGCCCACCGGCGAATGGTCAGCTTGCTTCATCACCAGCCACGAAGCCGAGTCGCGCACGCTGAGTTTCACCTCGGCTTCATTCAAGCCCATCTCCTTCAGCAAAGCGGCATCGGGCGGTAGCAAACTCGGCATCAGTTTGGCCCCGTCGGCAGGTTGTCCAATGTCATGGCCAAACAAGCGGCCCGTCCATACAGCCGTTGAGGCCAGCAGCAGGAACACCACCAGGAGCGAAAGCGCATGTTTGAGCGTGCGCACGATGGGACCGTCGTAAAATGATTCCTTTAAATTCATAATTCAGAGTTAAGTAGGAGAAAGGACACTCAGCCTTCGCGCAAAAAATCAAAACTTTCATACACCGCCTCACGGCTCAGGTGCTGGTCGAGCTGCAATTCACCGATGTTGTTCAGCAACGTAAAGTTAATTTGTCCGTCGGCATTTTTCTTGTCGTGCGTCATCAGTTCGTACAGTTGCGGATAGTCCTTGCAGGTAAAAGCAAACGCACCATAGTTCCGGCGTATGAATTCCACCGTCTGTCGCATTTCAACCGTAGGGAAATTCATGTGTGCGGCACTCAGAAACAGTTCGCACACCAAGCCCCAGGCCACCGCGTAGCCATGCAGCACCGGGCGGTTGCGTTCGATGGCCAAACTTTCAAAGGCATGGCCCACGGTATGTCCCAGGTTCAGTGCCTTGCGCAGCCCCTTTTCGTGCGGGTCGGCCTCGACAATGCGCTGCTTCGTTTCGATGCTCTGCTGCACCAGCTGTTGCAGCAGTTGCCAGTCGGGTGCTGTCACGTCGAAGCGCAAATGAGCGGTCCACATTTCGCGGTTGTTCAGCAAGGCATGTTTCAGCATTTCGGCATAGCCCGACAGCAAGTTTTCGCGGTCGAGCGTTTGCAGAAACTGCGTGTCGACAATAACCGCCGCACTCTCGCAAAAACTGCCGATTTCGTTTTTCAGTCCGCCAAAGTTAATGCCCGTTTTACCCCCCACCGCAGCATCAACCATTGAAAGCAGGGTAGTGGGAATGTTGATAAACCGTATGCCGCGCTTGAACGTGGCCGCCGCAAAGCCCCCCAGGTCTGTCACCATGCCGCCGCCCAAATTAACCAGCAGCGACTTGCGCGAGGCACCCGCCCCGCCCAACGCCGTCCACACCTCGGCCAGGGTTTGCAGCGTTTTGTTCACATCCGTGGGCCGTATGCTCACCACCTGTGCATTGGCAGCATGCCGGCTCATGCTTATACGGGGCAGACACAGCTTGCGCGTGGTGTCATCGGTGAGCAGCACCACCTTGTCGGGCTGCATCTCGTCAATCAAGCGGTCGAGCGTAGCGGCCGTGTCGTGCGTGTAAAGAATGGGTTGAAGCATAAGTCAGCAATTAAAAGGAGCGTTGTTCAAACAGTTCAATGGCGCGGCGGAAATGTTCAGGCACCTCGGCCGATTCCTGCGTTTTCAAATTGAAGCAGACCATCACGGTGCGGCATTCGCACACCACGCGGTTCTGCTGCACGTTCACGGCACGCTGGTGCAGCGTAAAACTTTTATTGCCGATGTGCGATACCCGCGTTTCGACCACGATGTCGTCGCCGTAGAAAATCGGGAAAATAAAGTCGGCATTGATATTGGCAATCACCGGCACCACCTCGTCGGTGCGGTAATCAGCCTTCAGCACCTTGTAAAGGTACTCCTGCTTGCCCAGGTCGTAGTAAGCAAAGTAAGCATTATTGTTGACATGGCCGTAGCGGTCGACGTCGTTGAAGCGAATTTGCACCGGCAGGCGGTGAAAGAAAGCCACCTCCTCGTGTGTAGCTTCCTGCGTATGAGCATGTGTAGGTATTTCTGTCATGTTAGTGTGTTGTTGTTAATGTCAAACTATTTGCCCTGTAAACCCAACGCATGCGCCAAGGCAGCCAGCCGCATGCGGTCGGGCACGGTTTCGAGCGTGTCCTCATCAACGTGGCACAGGTCGCGAATGGCATAAATGCCACATTCCTCGTCCGTGCCGCAGCGCCCTACGTTCTGAAACAAGTGGTTGCGCGCATCGATAATCCGGATGGCCTCGTTGTTGTAGTCAGCCGGTTCGGCACTCGCCCTCAGTTCAGCTTTGAGAAAGAATTCCAGGGCCTCGATAAAATCATTTTCTTCGTTGAGCATGAATATTGAAAGTATTTATGAGCAAAAGTAGGAATTCTTTTTGGAACATACCTTTTAACCAGCCTCAATAGGTGGCAAATAGCCGGTTAAAATAACAAACAACCACTGATTAAAGCATTTTTATGACTGTACTTTTCGATTTTGAATGAAAAATTAAACAGCTTCTAAGCAGAAAAGATTAAATTTGCCCCGCATTCAACACGATTAACTTACAGGACTGTTCTGTGAATGTCCTAATTTACGGAAAAGCCCTTAAATCAATATCCAGAAAATGAGTTTGAAAATTGTTGTACTTGCCAAACAAGTACCCGACACGCGCAACGTCGGAAAAGACGCCATGACCCCCGAGGGAACGGTGAACCGTGCCGCGTTGCCCGCCATCTTCAACCCCGAAGACCTCAATGCCTTGGAGCAGGCATTACGACTGAAAGAACAAAATCCCGGTTCAACCGTTCACATACTTACCATGGGACCTCCGCGTGCCACTGAAGTAATACGCGAAGGACTTTACCGCGGAGCCGACGGTGGATACCTGCTCACCGACCGTGCCTTTGCAGGTGCCGACACCCTGGCCACCAGCTATGCATTGGCACAGGCTATCAAGAAAATCGGTATGCCCGACATCGTGCTGGGCGGACGCCAGGCCATCGACGGCGATACGGCACAGGTGGGCCCGCAGGTGGCACAGAAACTCGACCTGAACCAAGTAACCTACGTGACCAGCGTCGACGAAGTGAGCAACGGACAAGTGACCGTGACGCGCCACATTGACGGAGGTATGGAGCGCGTGGTAGCACCCCTGCCCATTCTGCTCACCGTTAATGGCAATGCGGCACCCTGTCGTCCCCGTAATGCCAAACTCGTAATGAAGTACAAACGTGCCACGGCACCCATGGAACGTCCTGCCGACGGAAACATGCCCTATGCCGAGGAGTACGAAAAGAAACCTTACCTCACCGTGACGCAATGGAGTGTGGCCGATGTCGACGGCGACTTGCAGCAGTGCGGTCTGGCCGGTTCGCCCACCAAGGTGAAGGCAGTGCAGAACATTGTGTTCAAAGCTAAGGAAAGCAAACGACTCACTGCCGCTGATGCCGAAATTGAAGATTTGGTCAAAGAACTGCTCGACAGCCACACCATCGGCTAAGCAGTTGCCCGATGCTTCATTGATTGAAAAACATTTGCGGAGCGCATTTCCGCGTTCGTTTGCTCCAAACTGCAGAACGTGAAAATAGGCCCGAAACGAATTTCTCCGGGCGCGTGACGCACCAACCATTCCAAACAAATGAACAACGTATTCGTTTATTGCGAGATAGATAAATTCACGGTTGAGGAAGTGTCTTACGAACTCCTCACCAAAGGCCGCAAACTGGCTAACGAACTGGGCGTACAGCTCGAAGCCATTGCTGCCGGTAACGGCATCACGGGAAAGGTCGAAAAAGAAATCCTTTCTTACGGAGTTGACAAACTCCACGTGTTCGATGCCGAAGGACTTTACCCCTATACTTCAAAACCCCATACGAGTATTCTCGTCAACCTGTTCAAACAGGAACAGCCGCAAATCTGCCTGATGGGAGCCACCGTTATCGGTCGCGACCTGGGACCGCGCGTGTCGTCGTCGCTCACCAGCGGACTGACGGCCGACTGTACGGCACTCGAAATTGGTGATTACGACGATAAAAAATCGGGTAAACACTACGACGGACTGCTTTATCAAATTCGTCCGGCTTTCGGTGGCAACATCGTAGCCACGATTGTGAACCCCGATCACCGTCCACAAATGGCTACGGTGCGTTCGGGCGTAATGAAAGCCGAAAAGGTGGCCGAGGATTACAATGGCGAAGTGATTTATGAAGACGTGGCTAAGTTCGTGCCCGACACCGACTATGTGGTAAAGGTAATTGAACGCCAGGTGGAAAAAGCCGACAATAACCTGAAAGGAGCGCCCATCATTGTGGCCGGTGGCTATGGCGTGGGTTCGAAGGAAGGTTTCGACTTGTTGCGCAAACTCGCTGCCGAACTTCACGGCGAAGTGGGGGCTAGCCGTGCGGCTGTCGATGCCGGCTATTGCGAACACGCATTGCAAATCGGTCAGACTGGTGTAACCGTGCGTCCGAAGGTATATATTGCCTGCGGTATCAGCGGTGCCATCCAGCATGTGGCAGGTATGAAGGAAAGCGGCATTGTCATTTCCATCAACACCGACCCCGAAGCACCCATTAACCAAATTGCCGACTATGTGATTACCGGCAGTGTGGAGGAAGTGGTGCCCAAGTTCATCAAGTATTACAAGGAGAACAGCAAATAAGCAAGCCCCGAAAGCCTGCTTCATAATTTCGCAATAACAATGGCAAACAATTATACTGACCACGCAGAATTGCGCTTTGAGCTGAACCATCCGCTCATGAAACGCATCGTGGAACTGAAAGAACGCGATTTCCGCGATAAAGATAATTTTGATTATGCGCCCCTCGATTTTGAGGATGCAATGGACAACTACGACCGCGTGCTCGACATCACGGGCGAACTGGCCGGCACCACCATCGCCGAGAATGCCGAGGGAGTAGACCTTGAAGGCCCCCATCACGAAGGCGACCGCGTGTGCTACGCTTCGGGCACGGCTGCCAACCTCGACGCCATGGTCAAGGCCGGACTCAACGGCATGACTATGCCCCGACGCTATGGTGGATTGAACTTCCCCATCACTCCTTACACCATGTGTGCCGAACTCGTGGCAGCCAGCGATGCCGGTTTCGGTAACATCTGGAGTTTGCAGGACTGTATCGAAACCCTTTACGAGTTTGGCAATGAAGATCAGCACAGCCGCTTCATTCCCCGTATTTGCGCCGGTGAAACCATGTCGATGGACTTGACCGAACCCGATGCCGGTTCCGACCTCCAGAGCGTGATGCTCAAGGCCACTTACAGCGAAGAAGAAGGTTGCTGGTTGCTCAACGGTGTGAAACGCTTCATCACTAATGGCGATGCCGACCTGCACCTCGTATTGGCCCGTTCAGAAGAGGGTACTACCGATGGCCGCGGCCTGTCGATGTTTATCTATGACAAGCGCAGCGGCGGTGTGAATGTGCGTCGTATCGAAAATAAACTCGGTATTCACGGCAGCCCCACCTGTGAGCTCGTTTACAAAAATGCCAAGGCCGAAATTTGTGGCGAACGCAAGTTGGGCTTGATTAAATACGTGATGGCCCTGATGAACGGTGCCCGTTTGGGTATTGCCGCACAGAGCGTCGGTATTTCGCAAGCTGCCTACAACGAAGGTTTGGCCTACGCTCGCGACCGTGAGCAGTTTGGCAAGGCCATCATCAATTTCCCTGCCGTTTACGACATGCTCGCCCTTATGAAGGCCAAGCTCGATGCCGGCCGTGCCCTGCTTTACCAGTGCGCCCGCTACGTCGACATTTACAAGGCACTCGACGACATTGCCCGCGAACGCAAACTTACGCCCGAGGAACGCAAGGAACAGAAAACCTTTGCCAAACTGGCCGATTCGCTCACACCGTTGGCCAAAGGCATGAACTCGGAGTATTGCAACCAGAACACTTACGATGCCCTGCAAATTCACGGCGGTTCGGGATTCATGATGGATTATCCCATTCAGCGCTACTACCGCGATGCCCGTATCACCTCTATTTACGAAGGTACCACCCAGCTTCAGGTAGTGGCAGCCATCCGCTACGTGACGAACGGTTCGTACCTGCAGCAGATGCGCGAGTTCGAAGCCGCAGAACTTTCTGCCGAAATGCAGCCCCTACAGGCACGCGCCAAGCAGATGGCCGACAAGTTTGAAGAAGCCGTGGCTTACGTGAAGGAAGCTGCTGATCCGTGCTTCCACGACCTTTGCGCCCGTCACCTCGTTGAAATGGCCGCCGATGTCATCATGCTCCACCTCCTGCTCCACAACGCTTCGTGCAATGCCGAAATGTTTGGCAAGAGTGCCCGTGTGTATGCCAACTTTGTTGAGGCTGAAGTAGCCAAGCATCACACCTTCGTGATGAACCTTAAACCGGCCGACCTCGACGATTACCGTCAGGCTTAAGCCATTGTGTTGCATGGTTCGCCCACTGGTGAATCATGGCAAAACTAAAGAATAGGGGCTGCGTCAGGTTTCAGATTAACTTGGCGCAGCCCCTTCCTTTTGTGTTATCCCTTCCTTTTTCTAAAAAATAAAACTTATTCCCGTGTCCGACTTTCCCAAATGGCTGTTAGCTTTAGCCGGTATCAGTTTGTTACCCGTATTGCTCAGTCCTTTTTATTTATTTGGAGCCTCACCTTTTGGCACAAGCGACAGCGCTTTTCTCCGCTTTCTGCTCTATATCTGTACGCAGTTGCTCTGGCTGCTTCCCCTGTTATTGTTCTTTTTCAGCCTCGACCTTTACCGCCGCGGCTTTGAACGCGCCGGCATATCGCTGGCAGTATGCAGTGCCTTGATCGCCGTTGGCGGAGGCGTTTGTCTCTTTGCTTAAGTGGTTCTTTTATTTTAACATGGTAAAAATGAAAACATCTCTGTTCACACTCCTTGTTTTGTTTACGCTCAGTGCTTGTCACACGTCAAAGCAAGGGTGGAAAATGGTTTGGGAAGAAAATTTCGACGGAGCGGAAATAAACAATGCCGTGTGGTCAAAAATACCCCGGAGTTCCAATCCGCCAGAGTGGAGAAAATACATGTCGTCGCATCCCGACTGCTACGAAGTGAAAGATGGCAACCTCATATTACGAGGTATAAAGAATGCCGACCTTGCAGCCGATACAGCGACTTATCTGACCGGAGGCGTTTACACCAAACACAAAAAAGCCTTTCACGGCGGTCGCCTCGAAGTGCGCGCCAAATTACAAGGTGCCAAGGGCGCCTGGCCCGCCATTTGGATGAAGCCCTACGATGAAGAGCGCTTCCGCTGGCCAACCGGCGGCGAAATCGACATCATGGAACGCTTGAATCACGATGCTTACGCTTACCAAACGGTTCACAGCACCTACACCCATACCTTGGGCATCAAGCACCATCCGCAACATGGTTACCGCGCACCGATTAACCCCGATGACTACAATGTGTATGGCGTTGAAATGTACCCCGACAGTGTTGTGTTTTTTATCAATGGCGTAAAGGATTTTACCTATCCGCGCATAACGACCGACAAAGAGGGACAGTTCCCCTTCGACAAACCCTATTATCTGCTAATCGACATGCAACTTGGCGGTTCGTGGGTTGGAAAAATCGACCCCGCTCAGGTGCCTGTTGAAATGAAGGTAGACTGGGTAAGATATTACCGAAAAAAGTAAAACAAATAAGCCTCGACCCAAAAAGTCGAGGCTTATTTGTTTATGAAGTCGTCTGAACTTTTATGAAATTCAAGATTTGCCTTAATTTTTGAGGCGTTTTTGGGCCTTGAAGAAGGAGTGTAGCGAGCTACACGACTGATGAAAGGTCAAAAAACGGCCAAAAAGAAAGGTGAAGATTGAATTTAGAAGAGATAAATCTCCAAATCAAATCTTCGTCAGAAAAGTTTAGACGACTTCTATACGATTCAGGAGAATCAGAGTTGGTTGATGAAGCGTTGAAGTTCGTCGACCATTTCGCCCGCAGTACGGCCTTCGGGAATACCCTCCGGTTCAAACTGCTTGATAAGGCTGTTGAGCTTGTTCAGCGTATCTGTCTGACCCTTAGCTTCAAGTTCGGCACGCAGTAAACGTATTTTTTCGGCCAGCGCAACGCCCTCGATGAAACGCTCGTAGCGCACCGAAGAACGCGGGCCGGGGTAAATACAGTAAGTATCGCCCGGAGCAAACAGGCGGAAACGCGAATCAGTCAGTGGTTTGCTGTCCCAGTTCATCCACGACCAATGCAAATAGCCCTCAAACTGATTGGCAATGCAGTAAACCGGCAAGTATACCGCTTCGGCAGGCAGACTATTCGAAAAGATGTTCGGTTCGGGCGTGCTGCAGCAAGTATATGTCGTCGAAATCCAACCCTTAGCCTTGCGCGCTGCCAGTTCCTCGGCCGAAAAGTCCTCGCCGTAGGCAATGCAGTAGTCGTAGAGTTTGTCAACCAATTCCTTGTGGTAAGTACCCGCCAACGCCATCTTGATGCCCGGAGCCGCCTTTTGTGCCACAGCATAAGCGTCGAGCATATTGCTCAATCCGCGTTCGTCCATAGCAATGCACGTTTTATCATACCAGCCCTTTTCCTTCAGGTGCGCTGCAAAGTTGCGGATAAACGATTCCCAAAGTTCCTTGTATTCCTTGCTCGAAGTTGAGGTTTTCAAATCCACCATGCGGTGCTTAGCCTCGTCGAAGTAGCGGAACGACATATCCCAAGGCACCATCGAAAAACAGTTAATCTGTTTTGAAATGCCACATTCCTCGCACAGTTCCACCCATTTGTCGAACACCGAGTAATCGTAAGCCCACGAACCATCCTTTTTCTTGGTAGTTTGAATCATCGGGTCGAACTTGTCAACAGACTGGTCGCCCCACGGCTCATAAAACAAAATGGCCGAAACCACCTTCTGTCCCGAACGTGCCAACAAACGTAAATAAGGCTTCAAAGCCTCGCAGTGCGCCTCGCTCCACCGCTCCAAACCATAGTAGCGCGAAACGGCGTAGGGCTGCTGCCAAAAGTCAACATGAAATTGCTGTTCGGCAGGCGAGGGGAGTGTATGTTTCGACACGTTGACTTTCAGATTCAGACGGGTAATCACCTTGTTCGACGCCGAGTCAACCACCTCAAGTTTGGTTTTGTATATGCCCGGTTCTGCATGGTCGGGCACTTCGATGGTACACCACACCGGACGTGCCGTTTGCGCCCCCAACTGTTGTGTCCCGTCCGTTTCAATCACGTCGGGCACCTGATAAGGAGCCAAGTGTTGCGGATGAAAGCCACAGTTTTGAAAGCCATCGGTCGTAACGTAGCTCACAAAGCGCGCCGACGTATTTTTTGCAGGAATCACCTTTTTGCCGGCACGCAGTTCCGAAAGCCGTAACATCAGTTTGCCCGTTTGTTTCGGAGCATAAATCACAGCTTGCACGCCCAAGCGTTCGCCCCGCCAGGCATACATCGTGGTATCGGTGCAAGTGCCGGTATGAGGACGCAGGTTTTCAGCAAATTGAATGTTCTTCGACGCCCAGTTAGCTTCCGGAGCGTTTTGCGCCGCGAGCGAAAGTGGACAAGCCAGAAGCGCAGTCAGTATGTATTTATGAAAAGTCATGATCAGTTGTTGTTCAAAAAAAATTACTTCAACGCATCGAAATGCTGGTGGAAGCCCACCACGGCCGCGATACCACGGTGCAACATGTCGAGCGGGAAATTTTCGTTGGGTGAATGAATGGCGTTGCTTTCCAAACCGAAGCCCATGAGCACGGTTTTAACCCCCAGTTCGCGTTCAAAGTCGCTGATGATGGGAATGCTACCCCCACGGCGCACCGCCAGCGGACGTTTACCGAAAGCCTCGGTAAAGCCCAGTTCGGCAGCCCGGTAAGCCGGCAGGTCGATGGGACATACATAGCCCTCGCCACCGTGCATGGGTGTAACCTTAACCTTTACGCATTTCGGAGCAATGCTTTGCAGGTAATCAGCCATCAGTTGCGAAATAACCTCGTGGCGCTGATGCGGTACGAGGCGGGTTGAAATTTTGGCGTAAGCCTTCGACGGCAGAACCGTTTTCGAACCCTCGCCCGTGTGTCCGCCCCAAATGCCGCAAACGTCGAACGACGGACGGCACGCATTGCGTTCAATGGTTGAATATCCCTTTTCGCCGCGCAGTTCGTCAACCTCGATGGCCTTTTTGTATTTTTCCTCATCAAAGGGGATTGAAGCAATCATTTGTCGTTCAGCATCCGACAAATCCTCCACATCATCGTAGAAGTGCGGCACCGCGATACGGCCGTCAGCATCCACCACCTTTGCCAGCATTTCGCACAGCACGTTGATGGGATTAGCCACCGCACCGCCAAAGTGGCCCGAGTGCAAGTCACGGTTCGGTCCTGTCACCTCCACTTCCCAGTAAGCCAGTCCGCGCAGTCCTGTAGTGAGTGAAGGCAGGTCGGCCGAAAGCATCGAAGTGTCGCTCACCAATATCACATCGCACTTTAGCAAATCGCGGTGTTTTTTAAGGAAAGCATTCAGCGACGGTGAACCAATTTCCTCCTCACCCTCGATGATGAATTTCACATTGTGTTTCAGCAAGTCGTGCTTTACTAAATATTCAAAAGCCTTGAGCTGTATAAAACTCTGTCCCTTGTCGTCGTCAGCACCGCGTGCGTAAATACGTCCGTCGCGCACTTCAGGCTCAAACGGTTGCGACTTCCAGAGTTCAATCGGTGCCACAGGCATCACATCGTAGTGTCCGTAAATCAGTACAGTTTGCGCCTCGTTGCTCACATGCTTTTCGGCAAAAACCAGCGGGTTACCATCCGAAGGCATCACCTCGGCATGGTCAGCCCCCGCAGCCAGCAGCATTTCGCGCCATCGTTCGGCACAAAGCAACATGTCAGCGTGGTGCTTAGGTTCGGCACTGATGCTCGGAATACGAATCAAGCTGAAAAGTTCGTCAAGAAAACGGCCTTCGTTTTCGGCCAGATAAGGTTGCAGGTTATTCATGATGTTGAGATTTTAAAAAGTCCATTCAATCGTCAGCTCATTGTCGGCCACATGTCCGCCGTCAACCATCACCGTGTAGCGCGCCACAAATCGTCCTCCCTCGGCATTCAGCGCAAAAGCATGCTGATGCGTGTAAATGCTCATGTTGATGGGACCATGCGGCGTAGTGTATTGGCAGGGCAGCATACGTTGTTCGATAAACGTCATGCGCGACTGCGTTTGTCCCTGACGCTGCAAGTCGGCCAGTTCGTTGGCAATGATTAGCTGCGTGTGTCCTTCGTTTTCCGGTTCAGGATAAGTAACCATTACCCCTTTTTCTTCAACGACGCATAAACCGCTGGCGGTTTGTTCTATGAGTTCGCTTCCATTTTCGGTAGTGGTGTGAAGCAGTATTTTAAACTGCGCTTTCTTTTGCATGATGGTAAAGCTGATGTAGGTGGATTCAAAGTCAAAGCTCCCGTGCCCAAGGGCCCTTGCGGTTTGCAAATCAGAGCCGTTTGCCGAAAGCATATACAAAAATAACCAAACCATTTGTAATTTCGCCCGTTTCTGTCCGAAAAAGCACGCTTTCGCCCGTCAGGCGTGAAGCCGTAGGCTGTAGTCACGCCCCAATTTCGCAGTCATTTACTCACTTTGAACCCGAAAGTTTGCGCACTCCGTTTTGCGAACTTGCGCGAAATCAGATAATACGCCAAATCAACTCCTTTTTTATATCGAAAAAATTAGTACGCACCATAAAAAAGCACTAATTTTGCAGAAAATACCGTTGAAGTGTGTAATTCCTTGCTTCAAAGGCATCGAATTGTCTGCTGAGGCTTAAAAGCTAAGTGCTCAAACGGTATCTGCATTACGAAAAATCACAAAGCATAAATTGATAAGTATGTCCTCAACAAAAAAAATCAAGACCGCATTGGTATCCGTGTTCCACAAAGATGGACTCGAAGAACTTTTGGCTAAGTTGCACGCAGAAGGTGTAAAATTTCTTTCAACCGGCGGTACGCATCAGTTTATCGAATCGTTGGGCTATCCTTGCCAGAAGGTAGAAGACGTAACCACCTATCCTTCCATTTTGGGCGGTCGCGTTAAAACGCTTCACCCCAAAGTATTCGGTGGTATCTTGGGTCGTCGCGAACTGGAATCGGATCGCAACCAGATGGCACAATACGAGATTCCCGAAATCGACCTCGTTATTGTCGACCTTTACCCCTTTGAGGACACTGTTGCCAGCGGTGCAAGTGCTGCCGACATCATCGAGAAGATTGACATAGGCGGTATTTCGCTGATTCGCGCAGGTGCCAAGAACTTCAACGACGTGGTTATCGTGCCTTCAAAGGCTGAGTACAAGCCCTTGCTCGACATCGTGAGCAAGAACGGTGCACAAACCGAACTCGAAGAACGTCGCTGGTTCGCTACGCAGGCATTCGGTGTGAGCAGCCACTACGACACGGCTATCCACGCCTGGTTCGAAAGCACAAAGTAATTTTCATACATGGGTATTTGGCGTAGCCGCACACTTCGTACGCCCGGGGCAATCTTTGCAGTGGCCCCGCGCTTTGTTGGCGTCAGGGGTGCGGTTACGTTAAAACTAACAGCCAATAATTTACATGGGAATATTTTCTAAGTTCTTTTCCTTTACACAAGAGCTTGCCATCGACCTCGGTACGGCAAACACCATCATCATTGCCGATGATGAAATTGCCGTGAATGAACCTTCGGTCGTAGCACTCGGTACCCATTCTGAAAAGATGATTGCCGTGGGTGAAGATGCCAAGCGGATGTATGAAAAGACGAACAACAAAATACGCGTGATTCGTCCCTTGCGCGACGGCGTGATTGCCGACTTCAACGCTTGCGAGCAGATGATGCGCGGACTTATCAAAAAGGTGCATTCCGGCAAACGCCTCTTCTCGCCTTCGCTGCGAATGGTCATCGGTGTGCCCAGCGGCTCGACCGAAGTGGAGTTGCGTGCCGTGCGCGACTCTGCCGAACATGCCGGCGGACGCGATGTGTTCCTGCTCTACGAACCCATGGCTGCTGCCATTGGTATCGGTATTGATGTGAATGCACCCGAAGGTAACATGATTGTCGACATAGGTGGCGGTACCACCGAAATCGCAGTGATTTCGTTGGGTGGCATTGTGTCGAACAACTCTATCAAAATGGCAGGCGACGACTTCACAAGCGACATTCAGGAGTATATGAGTCGTCAGCACAACGTGCGTGTTAGCGAACGTATGGCTGAACGTATCAAAATTCACGTGGGTGCGGCCCTCACCGACCTTCCCAATCCGCCCGAGGATTATGTAATTCACGGACCGAACCGTATCACCACCATGCCGATGGAGGTACCCGTTTGCTACCAGGAAATTGCCCACTGCCTCGAAACTTCGATTGCCAAAATCGAACAGGCAGTAATCAATGCGCTGGCCAGCACTCCTCCCGAGCTTTATGCCGACATCGTGAAAAACGGTATTTACCTGACGGGTGGTGGTGCCTTGCTGCGAGGTATCGACAAACGCTTGAGCGATAAAATCAATATCCCCTTCCATGTGGCTGAGGACCCCCTGCTCTGTGTAGCTAAGGGTACGGGCGTTGCATTGAAGAATGTGGAGAAGTTTACTTTCCTCATGCGATAACCATATTTTCTGTGGAGCAGTTCTTTTCCCCGAAATTATAGAAAGGAAAGTCCTGCAAAGGATTCTGTTGCTATGTATGCAATTCCTGTGTATCTATACTATACCATTATATATAGAAGCGCATGAAAGCACACAGGGCAGCATTAGCCTTTGCAGGGCTTTCAACCTATTTGTGTATAGACTCACCGTTTGTTTTCGCTGCTGTCGAAAAGCCTGGGGCTAAAACGCAACTCCATTTTCTTTCATTCCGATTTACGAAACGTACGAAGCACGCGTGTTTGCTCCCCACAAATTCTGCTGAGTCTTGTTTTTGTCAAGCATCCGGCTGCTCAAAAATCATCCGGCGCCCCCATTCCTGAGGCCGCCGCATTTTTTCGAGCAGACAGACTTCACGAAGTAAAAGCGGTGCACCCACGATTCAACACCGACCCATCTCCTTCCAACCTTTAACAAAAGAAACGAAAAAAGCGCCGTATGCATAATTTGCTCGACTTTGTACGCAAGTACAGCTATTTCTTTTTATTCCTACTGCTCGAAACGCTCAGCATGGTTATGCTTTTCCGCTTCAACAGCTTTCAGGGCAGCGTTTGGTTCAGTGCAGCCAATGGCGCAGTGGCTTATGTGAACGGACTCTATGCCGATGTAACTAACTATCTGTATCTCACAGATGTGAACCGCGACCTTACCGACAAAAATATTGCGCTCCAAACCGAGAACGAACGCTTGCGTCAGGCACTCAGTACCGTTACACGCGACACCACACTCACCGAAAAACTCATGCAGGAAAAGCTCGTGGGTTACCAAATGTTGCCCGCCACGGTGGTGTCAAACAGCGCAGAGCGCGTCAATAATTACCTTGTCATCGACAAAGGCGAAACCGACGGCGTAAAGCCCGAAATGGGCGTGGTCGGCGGAGGCGGTGTGGTTGGTATTGTCTACCTTACCGGACCTCACCATGCCCTTGTGCTCCCTGCCACCAACCGCAAATCGAGCATCAGCTGCAAACTGCGCGGACAAAACTATTTCGGCTATCTTGAATGGAACGAAGCCAGCCGCCGAAGTGCCTTCCTCGACGACATTCCCCGTTATGCCCAAATCAAAAAAGGACAGGTGGTCGAAACCAGCGGCTATTCTGCCGTATTCCCTCCCGGCATCTTTGTGGGCCGTGTGCAAAACATTCGCAATTCGGCCGACGGACAGTCCTACAGCTTAGACGTAACCTTAGGTACGAACTTTGCCAACTTGCGTGACGTATCAGTTATTCTCACCCCCTATAAAGCCGAAATCGACACGCTTCAAGCCCATGCCCGTCAAGCCAGCAATGGCCTGAACGAGTAGTTCATTCATTCCGAACATTTACTTTCCTCTCCCATATATATATAAGCCACATGCTTCAAACCATCATTTCGCGTCTGGGCTGGTTTGTATTCCTGTTCCTGTTGCAGGTTCTTGTGTTCAATCATGTACACATCTTCGGCTACGCCACCCCCATGCCCTATATATATTTCCTCCTCATACTCCCCAGCGATACCCCCCGCTGGCTTTACGTGTTGTTAGGTTTTGTGCTTGGTTTGCTCATCGACCTTTTTACCAACACCCCCGGCATGGCAGCGGGCAGTATGACCCTGTCGGGTTTGCTCGTACCCTTGTTTTTGCGTATGTTCACCCCCACCGACAGCGTCGACGAAGCCTTCGAACCCTCGCGCAAAAGTATGGAGTGGAGTGCATTTTTCAAGTACGTCTTTTTAGCCGTATTGGTGAATTGTGCCGTATTTTTCAGCATCGAGTCCTTTTCGTTTTTCGACTGGGCCGATTTGCTCATCAACATAGGTGGCAGCACGCTGCTTACCACCCTTTTTGTGATAGCTATGGAGCTTATCCGCATCAAGTGACACACTCCTCCTGGCGGCAGTCACTCCGTTTTCCCCGAAAAAAATACACACCTACTCCTGTTCTGCCCACACTGCTATTTTCATTTGCATCCTCTCAGGGCAGCAACCTAATTAACAGTTCCTAATCAATGAGTGTAAAGAACCCATTTCAGCTGCGTAAGTTTGTGATTGGCGGCGTAGCCACGGGCATCGTGCTGATTTACATGATTCGGCTTTTCACCCTGCAACTCTGGAGCGACGACTATAAAAAGAATGCCGACTCAAATGCCTTTCGCAAAGAAATACTCTATCCCTCGCGCGGACTGATTTACGACCGCAAAGGGCGCATTCTGGTGTACAACGAACCCTCATACAACATCATGGTGGTGATGAACGACCAGCGCGGAGTCGATACACTCGATTTTTGCGAAACCGTAGGCATCACCAAGGACGACTACATACGCCGCATGGCCGAAATTAAGGATTCACGCAAAAATCCAGGCTACTCGCGCTACACCCCCCAGCTCTTCATGGCGCAAATTCCCGCCCGCGACTTTTCCATATTCCGCGAAAAACTCTTCCGCTTCAAGGGCTTCAGTATCGAAAAACGCTCCACGCGCCAGTATTCAGCCAACATGGGCGCACACATACTGGGCGATGTCGGCGAAATCAGCGAACGCGAACTCAGCAACGATTCCGACAAATATTACCGGAGTGGCGACTACATTGGTAAACTCGGCGTAGAACGTTCCTACGAAAAGCAACTGCGCGGCGAAAAAGGCATGCGCATCATGCTGCGCGACGTACATGGGCGCACACAAGGTCACTACATGAACGGCCAGTACGACAAAAAAGCCATACCCGGCAAAAACCTCACCCTCGGCCTCGACAAAGACCTTCAGGCACTGGCCGAACGGCTGCTCACCGGCAAACTCGGTGCCATTGTAGCCATCGAACCCAAAACCGGCGAAATACTCTGCATGGCCTCGTCGCCCACCTACGATCCGCGCATCATGGTAGGCCGCGACCGCGGCAAACAGCATTTGCGTCTGAGCCGCGACCCCATGAAGCCCCTGCTCAATCGCGCCATCATGGGTACCTATCCCCCCGGTTCCACATTTAAAATCACCCAGGCCCTCGTGGGTTTGCAAGAAGGCATCATCAATCCGCAAATGTCGTTCCCCTGTTCCCACGGCTTCAACTACAAAGGTCTGCACGTGGGCTGTCACGGCCACGCATCGCCCATCAACCTTGTGCCTGCCATCGGCACCTCGTGCAACTCTTATTTCTGTTGGAACCTCTTCCGCATGTTCAGCAATCGCAGCAAATACGGGTCTGTACAGAACGCCATGACCCGGTGGAAAGACTACATGGTGGCCATGGGCTTTGGCTATAAACTCGGCCTCGACCTCCCCGGCGAACGTCGCGGCATGATTCCCAATGCCGATTATTACGACAAAGCCTATCGCAAGTCGTGGAACGGACTCACCGTCATCTCCATCTCCATCGGTCAGGGCGAAGTCACAGCCACCCCCCTGCAAATAGCCAATTTGGCAGCCACCGTGGCCAATCGCGGTTATTACATTGTGCCCCATGTGGTACGTGCCGTGCAAGGAGGCCGACTTGATTCCATCTACACCCAGAAAAAATACACCGGAGTCGATCGTCGCTGGTACGAGTATGTCGTAGCCGGTATGCGCAAAGCCGTCATCAGCGGAACCTGTCGCGGAGCCAACCTCCCTTATTTTGAAGTGTGCGGCAAAACCGGTACGGCCCAGAACCGCGGTCACGACCACAGTGCCTTTATGGGCTTCGCTCCGATGAACGACCCGCAGATTGCCGTAGCCGTCTACGTCGAAAATGGTGGTTTCGGTAATGTCTACGGTGTACCCCTCGGTGCGCTCATCATGGAACAGTATATCAACGGAAAACTTTCAGAAGATTCACAGAAAAAAGCCGAACATTTCCAGAATATGCACATCAAATACGGTGACTACGAACGCTAACGTCCCCCTAATCAGTCACTGCCTCCCCCCGGAGCTACGAGCAGTTTCACCCCAAACGCTTTTTCGTCAATGAATAACGAACTAACGAAATACCCCATTCTGCGTGTTGACTGGGTTATCATTTTGCTCTACCTCATACTCATCGTGTGCGGTTGGATGAGCATTTGTGGTGCCACCCACGAAGTGGGCAATACCGACTTTTTCAGCTGGGGCACCCGCACCGGCAAACAGCTGGTATGGATTAGCTGTGCCCTGGTTTTAGGTTTTATCGTGCTGATGACCGACGACAAGTACTACGACACCCTGTCCGGTTTTCTCTACACCGTGATGATGGTCGTGCTATTCATCACCCCCTTCATAGCCAAGGACATCAAGGGTTCCCGTTCGTGGGTTAATTTAGGTTTTTGCAACCTTCAGCCCGCCGAGTTTGCCAAATGTATAACCGCCCTGGCCGTGGCCAAACTCATCAACCAGTATGGTTTCACCCTGAGTAATATGCGCAATTTTGCCAAAGCCGCCGGACTCATACTCCTGCCCATGGCACTCATCATTATGCAGCGCGAAACCGGTTCAGCCCTCGTTTACCTGGCCTTTTTCCTCATGTTTTACCGCGAAGGCATGCCCGGCTGTATTCTCATCACCGCTGTAGCCGCCGTAGCCTATTTTGTCATAGGCATACGCTTTGGCGAAGTCGAATTACCCGGCACCCTCACCTCGGTCGGCGAGTTTGTAGTGCTCATCATGATATGGATATTCACCATGGGCATGGTACGCGTCTACGCCTCGAAAACCAAGTTCGAACGTCTGTTCCTCCTTGTAGGCAGTGTCGCCCTGACCATTGCGCTGCTCGTGTCAGAATTTCTTGTACCCTTCGACGTGTCGTGGGTACTGTTAGCCCTCTGCGTGTTCATGGCCGTTTATTTGGCCTGGCAATCGTTGGGACAGCGCGTCAACACCTGCCTGTACATAGCCATTTTCACCATAGGCAGTGCCGCCCTGCTTTATACCGCCGACTTTGCCCTCAACAATGTGCTCGAAAAACACCAGCGCGTGCGCATACAAGTGTTGCTCGGCATGAACGAAGACAATAGCGGAGCCGGTTACAACGTGAACCAAAGCAAAATAGCCATTGGTTCGGGCGGTCTTGAAGGCAAAGGCTTCCTCAACGGCACCCAAACCAAGTTGAAATACGTGCCCGAGCAGGACACCGACTTCATTTTCTGCACCGTTGGCGAAGAGCAAGGCTTTTTAGGTTCAGCCGCCGTGTTGCTCCTGTTTTTAGCCATGATATTGCGGCTCATCTACCTCAGCGAACGGCAAAGCACTGCTTTCGGCCGAGTCTACGGATATTCCGTCATGAGCATTCTGCTTTTCCACGTGTTCATCAACATTGGCATGGTCACCGGCCTCACCCCCGTCATCGGCATTCCCCTGCCATTTTTCAGTTACGGCGGCTCCTCCCTATGGGGTTTCACCCTGTTGCTGTTCATCTTTCTGCGCATCGACGCCGGTCGCAATCGCGGGTTAGCCCAGCAATAGTGCAATTCCAGCCGTCCCAACCTCGAATATTTTTAGTAAAATCCGAAGCTCTCGCAACTCACTGCGTGTAGCCCCACATACACAATGCTTTATATCTTACAGCATGAATTACAATAAGTTACCTCAGTCAAACAAGCCCCTTCAAGTAGTTTTGTTTGCCCTGATTTGTTTAATGATTGTAGGTGGAATCATATTTATGAAGAGTTCATCTTCCGAGCAGCGTGCCTTAAATATGTCAGGCAAGTCGTCCGATCCCCACAGTCAGGTAGCAGTGCCCGATACCACCGTATCGCCCGATGTAATGCCCATTACCCCCGATACCGTAGTAACCTACGTCCTGGCCGACACCCTGTTGGGTAAAGACAAACGCGACCCCTACGAAGCCGGCTACGAAGACGGCTATCTGAATGGTTGCGACGACGGAGCCACCGGACAAGAACGTGCCTCGTTCGACGAAAGCAACAATTACCACAGCCAGGCCGACCGCGAAGCCTACGTTAAAGGTTACAACGAAGGCTATGTCAAAGGTGTTGACGACGGACGCAACGGCAATCAGTTCAACATTAAATAAACCGTTTGTCGCTTCCCTCATAGTTTGTTCTGCGTTGAGGCCCTCGCCCAATCCCTGAGTTCTCCGCCCAAATTCAAGGCAGATGTTCGAAATGATTTCCCATTCCGAACACCTGCCTTTTTGTTTTCTCCCTGCTTTCTCCGCGATTTATTCTTCTTATTCCTCGCTCTTCCCTGCTTTCTCCGCGATTTTCCCTCCTTATTCCGCCCCTCATTTTTTTAACTCTTTTTTTCTTGAAACTGGCTCGGAGATAGTTTTAACAAGCTCGGAACTAATTTCAACAAGCTCGGAACTAATTTCAACAAGCTTGGAACTAATTTCAACAAGTTCGGAACTAATTTCAACAAGCGTTGAATGTCTGAAAATGGGCTTTTGCGTATAGAAAAATATACGTCTGTTTGGAAAATGTAACATAAAGATAGGGATACGCAAATTTCATTACGTACCTACTTATCAGATTATTTACATAGAGATTTTCATTTGACAACTCCTGAATCTTCAGATTTCGGAGAAGAAAAATGCAGGGTACTACAGCAGTCCTTGGTTTTGGATATTCTTTTGCATCATAGTTCCGTTTTAAATCGTTACATTTGCTGTATGTTACATACCCACAAATATAGAATTCACCAAACCGATGAGCAGAAGGTCTTGTTTTCCAAGGCTTTTTCTGTACTTCTTTAGTTTAGCGGTAGTTCACTTTTGGAATTTAATGCAAGATAGAACGTATACAGACTTTAGAGCAAGAGTCGATGTACAGCTTTGAAATCTGAGCATAGTTAAAGTATAATACATGACACAGAAGTATGAAGTCAGAAACAGCACAGCAGAGTTTCTTACCTTTGTAGCTGCTGGCAAAGAAGATGTTCTGCAGCGACTTTGATAAGTTCAATCAAAGCAAGGAAGAATTACCGCTGCTTCCTGGTGATAAGTAAATCAAAATAGGTATGCGAATTTTGACAGAAGAATACCTCTACAATGCGGCTATAGTTGCATCAAAGTATAGAATTCGTTTAAACTTTTCTGACGAAGATTGAAATTCATAAAAGTTCAGACGACTTCATAATATAAACACCATGAAAAATCTACGCATCCCTCTGTTCGTTTGGCTGTTGTGCCTACCCTTCAGTCTGCTTGCCCAAATACCGGAGCAAGGATTCGGCGCAAACACTGCTTTACGCACTGAGGCAGAAGTGGCTCAAATTGCCGATAACTGGTGGCAGCGTCGACCTAAAACAAAGGATACTGCACAGCCGATACTTTGTGCCGATACCCTCAACCGGGCCTACCTGTTCAGCCGCGGAAGGGAATTTCTGCTCGTATCCTCCAGCACAACCGATCCCGAAATTTTAGGCTATGGCACTTGTCAGAGTCCACGCACACCCATGCCCGTTGCGCTGAAACAGTTCCTTGCTTCTCGTCCGCCAAGCCGTGCGGCCGGTTCTGCAGCCTATCCGCCAGTTGGCGCAAATTGGCGGGCGGTGTCCCCGCTGCTCACCACTGTGCGCCACCAAAAGGACCCTTATAACCGCCTTTGCCCCTACTACCGACATGCCGACGGCACGCTGCATTCCGCCCCCTGCGTGGTGGGTTGTGTGGCAACGGCCATGGAACAGATTCTTACTTATTACCGACGCACCTACACCCTGCGCGATACGCTGAAGGGGTGGGAAACCGAGCATTACCGCATTCCCGATGTGGCTCCCGGTGTAAGCATTGACACCCGACAAATTCTGGACAATTACGACACCCAGCCTGCCACCGAAGCACAAATTGATGCGGTGGCACGTTTGTCGTATCTGCTTGGTGTGAGTTGCCACATGGATTGGAGCGTCGATGCCAGTGGGGCGCAGAGCCGTCGGCTCGTCGAACCGCTGCGTCGCGCTTTCGGGCTGCCCTACGTGCATTACCTCGAAGCGCAAAAATACCGTACGGCCGATTACTGGAACTTTTTGGCAGCCGAAATCATGGCTGCACGTCCCGTTTACTATGCCGGTTCGCTTATGCGTACGGGCGGTCATGCCTTTGTGCTCGACGGACTCGACGAACAAGGATTTTTCCATGTGAACTGGGGCGAAGGCGGCAGTCACGACGGTTATTTCCGCCTGGATGTGTTGGCGCAACCCGTGCCGGCCGATAGGCGCGACGAGTTTGTTGAAAGCGGATTTTTCTGTCACCACGAAGCCATTGTGTGCAGTCCCGACCCTCAGCCACAGGTGCAACTGCCCGATACGCTGCAACTGACGGGTAGGGAAATACACGTCGATTCACTGTTTGTCGCGCAGACGCCCCTATCCGGCTGTCACACACCTGTGACCCTTGTGCTGCGTAACACTACCGACTCGATGCTTACCACTTCGTTTTATCTGATTCAGAACCTGCCTACCGACACTGCGTTCATTGACCAGGCCGAATTGTTGGCCTACACCGGACGTACCTTCCTGCCGCATCAGCGCGACACCCTGATGGTAAACCTCAAATTTACGAAGTCAGGTCCTGTCTGCTTGTCCGTCACTGCCGATGCCGAACATTTGCTCCGCACTCTTCCGCTGCATGTGGCTACCGGCGGTACCGACCAGGTTGAGGCCGATGTGCCCGAAATATCCTTCCCGACGAACACCGAAGTGCGCATTCGTCAGCATTACCGCAACCCTTTGGCCACGGAACGTGCAGCGCAGAACTTTGTGTACGATTTGCTTGATACCGCAACCGGCATCGACGGACAAATAGACCATTTCATCTATCTGCCCCCTGCCGGCGAAACCACCGACAGCGTGCGGTTTACCTCGCTCGTTCCCGGTCGCACCTACACCCTGCGTGTGCGTCGGCGTTGGCCCATCGTGCAAACGCTCACCTTTACCATGCCCACCGAAGTAGGCATCGACTCACCGCAGGAGTTCGTTGAACCGCAGCCCGTGGAATGGTATGGTATTGACGGCAAGCGCGTAGACTTGCCACAGCAAAGGGGCGTGTATATCCGTAAATGCGGTAGCCGGGTGCAGAAGGTGATGCCCTAAGTAATATCAGATGAGCAGGTGCTTTACATTGAAGTCGTCTAAACTTTTCTGACGAAGATTTGAATTGGAGATTTATCTCTTC